>Ga0316628_100004392_pt1 | contig 11056 bp, 10 predicted proteins | sample OWC_Aug_M2_C1_D5_FD_207648 | JGI IMG/M metagenome (GOLD analysis project Ga0316628, IMG submission 207648) | Wetland soil microbial communities from Old Woman Creek delta, Ohio, United States - OWC_Aug_M2_C1_D5_C | ecosystem: Environmental > Terrestrial > Soil > Wetlands | place: USA: Ohio... | reverse complement strand
CGCCGGCGGCAGGCCCGAGAGCGCGTCGAGATCGAGGCGGTCGCCGTGCGGCGAGAAGCGATCGAGATCGATGCCGTTGTAGATCGGGACGACGCGCACGCCGTGCCCGAGCGCGGCGCGGACGTCGTCGGCGACGCTGGCCGAGTTGGCGATGACGGCGGCCGGGCGCGCGGCGTGCCATCGCAGCAGGCGCGAGGTCATCGGCCGCGGACCGAGGTAGTCGTGCAGGTGCCAGACGACCGGCGCCCGCGTCCGCGCGAGGACGCCGAGCAGATGCATCTTGAGACCGTTGGTGTGCACGATGTCGGGGCTGGCGCGCCGGATGGCCGCGCGAAGCCGCTTGAGATAGCCGAGCGTCGGGAGCACGGCGAGGACCAGCCGTCCGCACAGCCGCCAGTAGCCGGCCGGCGCGGACGAGGCGCCGGCTTCGCCGAGCCGCGCGACCGAAGCGGGCCACGGCAGCACCGTCGTCTCGACGCCGAGCGCGGAGGCGCGCGCGACGAGCGGACCGTCGGCCGCGGTCAGCAGGTGGAGCCGCCACGACGGCTGGGCGTGACCGAGGCTCGCGAGAATCTCGAGCAGGCTCGTCTCGGCACCGCCCAGCTGCCCCGTCGGGCTGAGGAACATCACTCGCATGAAGCGGTCGGCGGCGTGGACCCGGAGCAATCGCGGCGGATTAGAAGAAGCGCTGCGGGATGGTGATCGTGTCGTCGGGCAGCACCTTATCGGTGAGCTTCATCTCCACCTCCTCGCGCTTGCCGTTCACGATGCGCGCGACCTTGATGCGCCGGTTGGAGCCGCGCTCGGTCAGCCCGCCGGCGACCGCGATCGCCTGCTCGACGGTCATGCCCGGCTCGAGGACGTAGTGGCCGGGATTGCGCACCTGGCCCGTGATGTAGAAGGTCTGCGCCTTCGGCACGTTGATGATGTCGCCGTCGGCCAGCACGACGTCCGATCCCTTGCCGATCTGCAGGTCCTTCCAGTTGACCTTCACGACCTCGTCGGGCTCCGCGTCCGGAGTCGCCTGACCGCCTGGCTGCATCGCGCGGCGCACGTGCGCGATGGTCAGCTCGCTGCTGGCGCTCGACATCGGCGAGCCCGCCAGCGCGAGCGCCTCGAGCAGCGTCATCGTCCCGGTCATCGTGATCTTGCCGGGCGTGCGGACTTCGCCGCTGACGTACACGCTCTGGCTCTTGTACTGATCGATCTCGATGCGCACCTGCGGGTTCTTGATGTAGCCGGCGGCCAGCATGGAGGTGAGGCGGTCCTGCAGCTCGCCGAGCGTGAGGCCGCTCGCCGGCACGCGGCCGACCAGCGGGAACGTGACGAAGCCGTCGGAGTCCACGCGGTAGTTGCCCGTGAGGTCTGCCTCGTCGAAGACGGTGATCTTGAGCTGATCCTGCGGGCCGATCGTGTAGCGCGCGGCCAGCGGCGGGCCGGCCAGCTCGGGCTTGGCGGCCGGCGGCGTCTGGGCCGGCGGCGGCGGCGCCTGCACCTGCGGGACCGGGGCCTGCGACGAGGGCGGCGGCTGCACGGGAGCCTGGGGTGCGAGGGCGAAGGCCAGCAGGAGCGAGGTCAGGAGCTTCATACGCGTCTTCCCTTGATGCCGTGTTGTGCCAATGAACTACTGCCCGGAGGTTCGCGGCAGCGGGATGCCGAGCTGCCGCGCCTTGCGATACAGGTTTGGACGCTGGATCCCCAGGGTGTGGGCGGCGTCGGCGATGCGCCAGCCGTGATGCTGGAGGACGGCCGCGATGTAGTCGCGCTCGAACCTGAGCCGCGCGTCGCGGAGGTTGCCGGTGGGCACGAACGGCGCCGGCGTGCGTTCGAGCTGCAGCGCCGGCAGCAGCGCCTCGATCTGAATCGCCTCGGCGCCCGCCCGCGCGGCCACCCGCGCGAGGGCCGCGCGAAGCTCGGCCAGGTTGCCCGGCCAGGTGAGCGAGGCGAGCAGCGCGAGCGCCGCTCGCGTGAACGCCGGTCGAGGAAGACCGTCGGCCTCGGACAGCTCTTCGACGATCCGCGCGACGATCGCCGGAATGTCCTCGGCGCGCTCGCGGAGCGGCGGCAGATCGACGAGCGACGCCGAAAGCCGGCGGTAGAGATCCTGGCGCACGCGGTGATCGCGCACGTCGGCGTCGATGCCCGGCGGTGCGCTCGCGATCACGCGGATCGCCGCGGGTACCGGGTCGCCGTCGATGCGCACCTCGCCGTCCCGCGCGACGCGCGCGAGGCGCGCCTGGACGGTCGCCGGCAGCTCGCCCAGCTCCTCGAGGAAGAGCGTGCCGCCGCGCGCGGCGGCCAGCCGGCTGTCGGCCGACGCGAGCTCGAGATCGGGAGGCGCCCCCGCAATCGGCGCGCCGAAGAGCAGACGGTCGAGGAGCGCCGGATCGGCGGCGCCGCAGGCGACGGCGACAAACGGCGCCGACGACCGGCGGCTGCGCGTGTGGAGCGCGCGCGCGACCGGCTCGACCTCGATGCCGCGCTCGGCGACGAAGAGCACGCCGCCGTCGAGTCCGGCGGCGCGGCGCAGCAGTTCCTGCACGCGCCCGACCGCGGCCGATCGGCCCGCGAGCTCGGGCGGATCTCCGGCCGAATGCACGAGCCGGGCGGCCCGGCCGGTGGCCAACGTCAACGCATCTGCCATGGCTGGATGACCGTGGAAAAACGGGGTGTGTGATACAGCTCCGCCCCGTCACTCACAGGGGGGCGAGGACAGAGCGGGGATCGCCGCCAGGCGATCATCAACGACACTGACTGACATAATATGACTTAATAGTCCTACTGTGTCAAGCCAGATACCGATGGCGTTTCGTCCGGATACAACGCGCGGGACGGGCCCCGACGAAGGGATACGGGGCGGATCCCATCGGCAAATGACTTTTGAATCAGTGTTTTAGAGCAGAGACACCGGCGGCGTCGAAGCCGACGTCCTTCTTATCGGCGGGTGGTCGTGTATCAATGAGGACGGACGTGGTCGTACTGGCGATACAGGCGGCCTAGAGGTGCGCGCTCGGCTCGGCCGGGTTGGCCGGAGGCGGCGTGCTGATGGGGCCATTGGCGCCCGGCGCCGGCGGGACGGCCGGCGGCTGCCCCTGGCGGAGCTCGAAGAGGCTGTTCACGAGGAACGCGAGGCCGAGAATGCTCAGGAACCCACCCACGCCGACGCCGGCCTCGGGCGTTTCGCCGGCGACTGAAATAAGGAGCATCAGTCCGAGACCGACGCCAATCAGCGTGATGCCGGCGCGGCGGTGCCGCCCCGCGCTGGCGGAGGCCGTGGTGCCGGACCAGACGGCGACGCGCTCGTAGCGGTTCATGGCGCGCTCGAACCCGCGCGGGTCGACCTCGGGCGGCGGCACCAGGCCGCGCTCGATCATGGCGATCCGCTCCCGGATCTCGAGCTCCCGGACGCGTGCCCGCATCATGGCCTGGACGATGGCATAGGTGAAGGCGCCGATGATGGCGACCATGGGAATGCTGAACGGCCAGAGGTATCGCATATCGTCCATCACGCTTCTCTCCAGGGGGCTGGGCTCGAACTGATTAGACTGGTGCCGTCACGCAATTGTTTCAGCCAAACGATCCTGAAACAATTTGTCGGGCCCCGTGTTCTAATACGATGGCGGATGGAGGCTGTCAACGAGCGCGAGCTCGTCGAGCGCTGCCGTCAGGGCGATCAAGGTGCCTTTCAGGAGCTGGTCGATCGCTACAAGGACCTGGTTTTCGCGTTGATCGCGCGCACGGTGCAGGATCGATCGCGCGCGGAGGACCTGGCGCAGGACGTCTTCCTGCGCGTCCATCGCGGCCTTCCCTACTTTCGCGGCGAAGCGCGCCTCTCGACGTGGATCTACCGGATCGTCGCCAACGTCTGCCTGCAGGATCAGTCGCGCGCGCCGAAAGCGTCGGTCTCGCTCGACGACGGGCGCGGGGCGGCCCGGACGCCGTCGGCCGCCGATCGGCAGTACGGCGATCTCGAGCTGCGCGATCGGCTGGAGAAAGGGATCGCGCGGCTGCCGGCGAACTACCGGCTGCTCGTCGCGGCGCACTATCTGGACGGCGTGCAGTACGAGGAGCTCGCCGAGGCGCTGCAGCTCCCGCTCGGCACCGTGAAGACGCAGCTCTATCGCGCGAAGCAGCAGCTCCGCCGCCTGCTCGAGACGGAGCTGAAGTGATCCGATCATGTTCTGTGACGAAGCGCTCGACGCCATCGAACCGATTGCCGCCGGCGAGCTGAAGCCGGATGGACGCATCGCGGCGCACCTGGCGTCGTGCCCCAACTGCGCCGCCGCGCTCGAGGACGCGCGCCGGCTCGAACGCATGCTGCGCAGCCGGCCGATCCCCCGGACGCCGCCGCAGTTCACCTCGCGGACGATGGCGATCGTGCGCCGGCAGCGCTGGCGCAGCGAGCAGTTCCTCGACGTCGGCTTCAACGTCGTGCTCATCGCCGTCGCCCTCGTCATCGTCGGCGGCGTGTGGCTGTTCATGAGCCAGACCGGTCTGGCCGCCGTCAGCAGCGACGCCGTCGATCTGTTCGGCGCGGGCTTCGCGACGGTCGCGCGCCGCGTCGCGCCGTCGGTGCCGCTCTATGCCGGCGCGACGGCACTGCTCGCGATGGCGCTCGGGATCTGGTGGTGGGCCGAGCGCGACGCCTCTCTCTGAGATGACCAAGGGCACAGGGCTCGGAGCCCGGAACACGGGGCTCGGGGCCGGGGGTGCGGGGCGCGGGCCGGAAGGGCCGGAGCACGCCGGCACGCCGCTCTTGAAGTGGGTCGGCGGCAAACGTCAACTGCTGCCGCGCCTGCGCCGGTTCTATCCGGCCTCGTTCCGCCGCTACATCGAGCTCTTCTTCGGCAGCGGCGCGGTCTTCTTCGATCTCCACGCGTCCGGCCGGCTCGCCGGCCACGACGTCGTCCTCGTCGACTCGAACGCGGATCTGATCGGCTGCTACGAGGCCGTGCGCGACGAGCCGGACGCCGTAGCGGCCTCGCTCGCCGCGCTGGCCGCGGCGCACGCGGAGGGCGGGCGCGCGCACTACTACGCGGTGCGCGACGCCGGGTTCAACCCGCTGCGCGATCGCCTGCGCGGCGACGACGGCCGGATCGCGTACACGCCCGAACTGGCGGCAATGCTCATCTATTTGAACCGGACCGGCTACAACGGGCTCTTCCGGCTGAATGCGCGCGGCGGATTCAACGTGCCCGCGGGACGCTACGACCGGCCGAAGATCGCGGACCGCGCGAAGATCGCCCGCGTGGCCGGCGCCCTCGGCGGCGAACGCGTCCGACTGGAGCTCGGGTCGTTCGAGCGCGCGGCCGAGCGCGCGGAGGCGGGCGACTTTCTGTACATCGATCCGCCGTACGCCCCGATCAGCCGGACGTCGAACTTCACGGCGTACACGACGCCGCGCTTCGGCGCCGACGATCAGCGCCGCCTTCAGGAAGTCGTGATCGGGCTGGCGCGGCGGGGCTGCCGCGTGCTGCTGAGCAATTCCACGGCGCCCGAGATCGCCGCGCTCTACGACGGCAACGCGCAGGCGCGCGCGGCGGGCCTGCGGGCGCTCCGCGTGCCCGCGCGGCGCGCGATCAACAGCAACGGCGCGCGGCGCGGACCGGTGGCCGAATACCTGATTACGAATATCGAGGAGAGCGAAGCGCGGGACGCGCCGACGGCTACGAGCCGGTGAGCCAGACGAGCTGACGGCACTGCGGACAGGCGTAGGCCATGCGCAGGTCGCCCTCGAAGGAGACGAAGCCGCCGTGGCCGCGGTCGCCGCATGACGGACAGATCGCGGCGGTGTCGGCCTCGATCGTCGCCACGCGCAGCGGGCGGCCGGTCGTCGGACACGGAATGCGCGACGGACCGGCGGCGCGGCGCGACACGTGCGGCCGGCCGTCGGCGCCGGCGTGCCAGAGGAACAGCCCGTGGTAGAGATCGGTCCGGGCCGCGGGATCATTAAGAGGATGGCTTGGCGTCGAAGGCATCAGGGGGCGGATGGTAGCACGCAGCGGAGGTCACCGCAACATATAGGGGTACGCTCAGCCGTGCGAGCATGCTACTCTGGGGGTCACGCGAAAGTGGCGGAATTGGCAGACGCGCCGGACTTAGGATCCGGTAGCCGGAAGGCTATTGGGGGTTCGAGTCCCCCCTTTCGCATTCACCTCGCCGAAGCCCGCAGCGGTCCCGGGCGGGCGAAGGCGGACCGCCTGTCGCCGAGCGTGTTTGACCATCCATGAAAACCGAATTCGTTGACGTCAACGAGACGCGCAAGAACGTGCGCGTCGAGATTCCCAGCGCCGTCGTGGACGAAGCCATCGCCCGCACGGCGCGCGACTACTCGCGCAAGGCGAAGATCCCGGGCTTCCGTCCGGGCAAGGCGCCGGCGAAGGTCATCAAGCAGCGCTTCAAGGAGCAGATCCTCCACGACGTCGCGCACGACCTCATTCCGCGCGCGGTCGACGACGCGCTGCGCGAGCGCGGCGTCGAGGCGGTGGACACGCCGGACATCCGCGAGGTGTCGGTCGACGAGGGGCAGCCGCTCACCTTCACGGCGTCGTTCGACACGCTGCCGCCGTTCGAGCCGGGCGACTACGCGACGCTCTCGCTGACGCGCACGTCGAGCGCGGTGCCCGAAGAGGCGGTGGACTCGGCGCTCCAGCGGCTGCGGGATCGGGCGGCGCGGTTCGAGCCGGTCGAAGGGCGCGGCGTGGACGCGGGCGACACGGTCGCGCTCGATCTCGAGCGGCGCGCGGGCGGCGGCGAGCCCGAGACGCACGCCAACGTCAGCATCGAGCTCGGCGCGAAGGCGAACCCGCCCGGCTTCGACGAGCAGCTCCTCGGGCTCGAGCCGGGCGCGGCCAAGTCGTTCACGCTCCGCTTCCCCGACGACTACGCCGTCACGGAGCTGGCCGGCACGTCGGTCGACTACACGGTGAAGATCAACGCGATCAAGCGCCGCGTGCTGCCCGATCTGGACGACGAGTTCGCGAAGGACCTCGGGGAGTTCGAGACCTTCGACGCGCTTCGCGCGCGGGTGCGCGAGGACCTCGAGCACGAAGCGCGGCACGCGGCCGAGCGCGAGCTGCGCGGAGAGCTCATGAAGCAGCTCGCCGCGCGCGTGCCCTTCGAGGTGCCCGGCTCGCTCATCGAGCGCGAGCTCGACCGGCGGCTCGAGGACTTCGCGCGCCGGCTGATGGAACAGAACATCGATCCGCGCCAGGCGGGGATCGACTGGAACGCGTTCCGCGAGAGCCAGCGCGAGGTCGCCCGGGAAGCGGTCGCGGGCGCGCTGGTGGTGGACGAAGTGGCGCGGCGCGAGCGGCTCGACGCGACCGACGAGGAAGTGGAAGAAGAAGTCCGGCGCTACGCCGAGCGCACCGGGCGCGCGCCGGCGGCCGTGCGCGCGACGCTCGAAAAGGAAGGCGGGCTGTCGCGCGTCCGGGCGGGGCTGCGGCGCGAGAAGTCGATCGACTTCATCATGAGCCGCGCGACCGTCGCGCCCTGACCCCGGGCGGCCGGGGTCGCGGCGCCGCGGGCGGCCGGGACTGGAATTCTCACGGCGCCGGCCGATATATGGAGGTAGGAGGCCCTGTCGGCGCCGTCAGGGGGCGCGTGGTCCGGTCGGATTGACATCCGGGCCCTGCGTGTTACAATCAGAAGGAATTCTGAACGTTCCTCCCGCGTCATTCCCTGACAATCTGTCGAACAACGCCATGCAACGTCAGCTGCCGGATCCGCGTATGCAACTCGTGCCGATGGTCGTCGAACAGACGAACCGCGGCGAGCGGGCGTACGACATCTTCTCGCGTCTGCTGAAGGACAGCATCATCTTCATCGGCACGCCGATCGACGACGTGGTGGCGAACCTCGCCATCGCCCAGATGCTCTTCCTCGAGGCCGAGGATCCCGACAAGGACATCATGCTGTACATCAACAGCCCGGGCGGTTCGATCACCTCCGGGATGGCGATTTACGACACGATGCAGTTCATCAAGCCGGACGTGCAGACGATCTGCATCGGGCAGGCGGCGTCGATGGCGGCGGTGCTGCTGGCGGCGGGGACGAAGGGCAAGCGGTTCTCGCTGCCCAATTCCAGAATCGTCATTCACCAGCCGCTGATGTCCGGCCTGGCCGGGCAGGCGACCGACATCGACATCGCGGCGCGGGAGATTCTGCGCATGCGGGAGCGGATCAACGAAATCCTGGTGTTCCACACGGGGCAGTCGACCAAGCGGATCCAGGACGACACCGAGCGCGACTACATCATGTCGGCCGACCAGGGCAAGGAATACGGTATCATTGATGATGTCATCCGGAAGCGGGCCTAGCTAAAGGGCTTCAGGCATGGTCAAAAAAAGCGGCGAGACGGAAGTCCTCCGGTGCTCGTTCTGCAACAAGGATCAGAACGACGTCCGTAAGCTGATCGCGGGCCCGACCGTGTTCATCTGCGATGAATGCGTCGAGGTCTGCAACGACATCATCGCGGACGACAACCGGTTCGAGAACCGGGGCACCCGTTCCTCGCTCCCCACGCCGCAGGAAATCAAGAAGTTCCTGGACGAGTACGTCATCGGCCAGGAGCGCACGAAGAAGAAGCTGGCCGTCGCGGTCTACAACCACTACAAGCGGATCGAGATCCAGAAGCAGCCGCGCAGCCGGAACGACATCGAGCTGACCAAGTCGAACATCCTGCTGATCGGGCCGACCGGCACGGGGAAGACCCTGCTGGCCCAGACGCTGGCGAAGCTGCTGTCGGTTCCCTTCACGATCGTGGACGCGACGACGCTCACCGAAGCGGGCTACGTCGGCGAGGACGTCGAGAACATCATCCTCAAGCTGCTGCAGGCCGCGGGCGGCGACATCGAGAAGTGCCAGCAGGGGATCATCTACATCGACGAAGTCGACAAGATCTGCCGCAAGGACGAGAACCCGTCGATCACGCGCGACGTGTCGGGCGAGGGCGTGCAGCAGGCGCTGCTGAAGATCCTCGAGGGGACGGTGGCCAACGTGCCGCCGCAGGGCGGGCGCAAGCACCCGCACCAGGAATTCTTCCAGGTCGACACGACGAACATCCTCTTCATCTGCGGCGGCGCGTTCGTCGGGCTCGACAAGCAGATCGAGCGCCGGGTGGGCAAGAAGACGCTCGGCTTCAAGGCGGACGTCAAGTCGCTCCGGGCGCGCGACATCGGCGCGACGCTCGAGCAGCTCGAGCCGCAGGACCTGATCAAGTACGGGCTGATTCCCGAGTTCGTCGGGCGGCTCCCGGTGGTCGGCACGCTGCACGAGCTCGACAAGGCCGCGCTCATCCAGATCCTCACCCAGCCGCGCAACGCGATCACGCGGCAGTACGTCAAACTCTTCGAGTACGAGAACGTCAAGCTCCGCTTCGCCGACGACGCGCTGGACGCGATCGCGGAGTCGGCGCTCGAACGCAAGATCGGCGCGCGCGGGCTGCGCATGATCATCGAGGAGCTGATGCTCGACCTGATGTACCAGGTGCCCAACCAGAAGAAGGTCCGCGAGGTGACGATCACGCGTGACGTGGTGATGGCGCGCGACAAGCCGATCACGCTGATCGAGAAGGCTGGCTAGTGAGCGAGGAAACCCCGTTGGAAGTCTACGAAACCCTGCCGATCGTCCCGCTCCGGGACGTGGTCGTCTTCCCGCACATGATGATGCCGTTCGTCATCGGGCGGCCGAGCTCGACGCGCGCGCTCGAGCACGCGCTGCTGAAGGACAAGCGGATCTTCCTGGCGGCGCAGCACGACGCGTCGATCGACGACCCGCGGCCCGAGGACATCTACACGATGGGCTGCGTCGCCAACGTGGTGCAGAGCCTGAAGCTCCCCGACGGCAACATCAAGGTGCTCGTCGAGGGGGTCGACCGCGCCCGCGCCGTCGAGTGGAAGGAAGACAAGGGGTTCTACCGCGTCGTCGTGAAGGTGCTGCCCAAGCAGCGCGAGGCGGGCGGCGACGCCGAGTCGACGATGACGCGCGTCGTGTCGCTCTTCGAGCAGTACGTCAAGCTGTCGAACAACCTGCACTACGACGCGATGATCGCGGCCGTCCGCGTGGACGACCCCGGCAAGCTCGCCGACACGATCGCCGCCCACCTGCTCGTGGGCGTGGACGAGAAGCAGAACCTGCTCGAGATCATCTCGCCGATCGAGCGCCTGAACCGCATCGCCGGCATCCTCGAGATCGAGGTGGACAAGCTCCAGGTCGACCGCCGCATCCAGTCGCGCGTGAAGAAGCAGATGGAGAAGGCGCAGAAGGAGTACTACCTCAACGAGAAGATGAAGGCGATCCAGAAGGAACTGGGCCGCAAGGACGAGAAGGGCAACGAGGTCGACGAGCTGAAGAAGAAGATCGAGACGGCCAGGATGCCGAAGGACGTCGAGGAGAAGGCGGTCCAGGAGCTCAAGCGCCTGGAAGCGATGCCCCCGATGTCGGCCGAGGCGACCGTCTCGCGCAACTACCTCGACTGGCTCATCGCCGTGCCGTGGCACAAGAAGACCCGCGAGAGCCGGGACCTCAAGCGCGCCGAGGAGATCCTCAACGAGGACCACTACGGCCTCGAGAAGATCAAGGAGCGCATCCTCGAGTTCCTCGCGGTCCGCGCGCTCGTCAAGAAGCCGAAGGCGACGATCCTCACCTTCTCCGGACCTCCCGGCGTCGGCAAGACGTCGCTCGCCAAGTCGATCGCCCGCGCGATGAACCGCAAGTTCGTGCGGCTGTCGCTCGGCGGCGTGCGCGACGAGGCGGAAATCCGCGGCCACCGCCGCACCTACATCGGCGCGTTCCCCGGCCAGATCATCCAGATGATGAAGAAGGCCGGCTCGATGAACCCGATCTTCCTGCTCGACGAAGTCGACAAGATGTCGATGGACTTCCGCGGGGACCCGTCGGCCGCGCTCCTCGAGGTGCTGGACCCCGAGCAGAACCACACGTTCCTCGATCACTACCTCGACGTCGAGTACGACCTGTCGAACGTGATGTTCATCTGCACGGCGAACATCCTGCACACGATCCCGCAGGCGCTGCGCGACCGCATGGAGGTCCT
>Ga0316628_100004391_pt1 | contig 11058 bp, 21 predicted proteins | sample OWC_Aug_M2_C1_D5_FD_207648 | JGI IMG/M metagenome (GOLD analysis project Ga0316628, IMG submission 207648) | Wetland soil microbial communities from Old Woman Creek delta, Ohio, United States - OWC_Aug_M2_C1_D5_C | ecosystem: Environmental > Terrestrial > Soil > Wetlands | place: USA: Ohio... | reverse complement strand
GAGGGATTACTCCTATTCTCTCCCGAAGAAAGCAAAACGGGCAGCACTCCTTGATGCGCTCTCGTCAAAGGTCAATGAGAACAGGCTGGTTCTTCTTGAAAAGCTTGAGTTCTCAGAACCGAAGACCAAACTGATATCCACGTTGCTCGAGACCCTCGGGGTGCAGGAGAACGCGCTTATCCTGATCCACGCGGAGAATAAAAATCTGACGCTGGCTGCCCGGAACATTCCTTCGGTCAAGGTGCTCAGAATGAACAATGTCAATGTCTATGATCTACTTAAGTACCGATACCTCATCACGACGCAGGAAGCACTCAACGCCATGCAGGAGGTGTACGGGAAATGATCACGGATCTGTATGATATCATCCGGGTACCGCGGATAACTGAGAAAGGTGCGCGGCTCAAGGAAAAAAACAACGTTTTGACCTTCGAGGTGAAGGTTGATGCGAACAAGGTTCAGGTGAAAAAGGCGATCGAAGGTATATTCAAGGTAAAGGTCGCGGATGTTACCACAGTTAAGAACGCAGGCAAGAACAAGCGGGTCGGCCAGCGTCTGGGACGAAGGTCGGACTGGAAAAAAGCGTACGTTACGCTTAAGCCAGGTGAGAAGATTGCAATATTCGAGGGTGCTTAAATGCCGGTAAAAACCTATAATCCAACATCTGCCGGAAGGCGGTTTCAGACCTCGTCCACTTTTGAAGAAGTGACGCGGAGTACGCCCGAAAAATCACTGGTTGTAAAACTCAATCAGAGCGGCGGCAGAAACAATCGCGGTAAAATAACCGTACGCTATCGTGGCGGTGGCCACAGGAAAAGATATCGGATCATTGATTTCAGGCGCGATAAGATGGGCATACCGGCAACGGTGGCGCATATAGAGTACGATCCGAACCGATCAGCGAGGATTGCGCTTTTGCACTATGTTGACGGAGAAAAACGCTATATTATAGCTCCGCTGGGACTGAAGATTGGCGACAGCGTGGTGTCCGGTCCTGATTCGGATATCAAGGTGGGCAATGCGCTTCCCATAGCGTCGATACCCGTGGGAACCACGCTTCACAATGTGGAACTCAAGAAGGGTGCCGGCGGACAGCTTGCGCGAAGCGCGGGTGCCTCGGTACAACTTCTGGCACGGGAAGGCGAGTATGCCACGCTTCGGCTTAATTCCGGAGAGGTGCGCATGGTGCGCTCTGAATGCATGGCGACCATAGGTCAAGTGGGGAATCTTGATCATGAAAATATCAGTATCGGCAAGGCAGGCAGGGCCCGATGGATGGGCATGAGGCCGAGGGTTCGCGGAGTTGTGATGAACCCTGTCGACCATCCGCTTGGTGGCGGCGAAGGCAAGTCTTCCGGTGGCAGGCCTGGATGCTCGCCATGGGGTCTTCCTGACGGTAAGAAGACAAGACATAACAAAACAACGAATCAGTTTATCATATCAAGAAGAACAAAGAGCAGGTAACGAAAACGAAACGCTAAATCCTAAATAATTAGGATCCCGAAAGTAAAATTTCGGATTTGATGTAAAGTTACGGAGGGTACGGTGCCGAGATCAGTTAAAAAGGGCCCTTTTATCGACGAGAGCCTCATGAAAAAAGTCGAGTCCATGAACACTGTGGGCGAAAAGAAGATCGTGAAAACATGGTCCCGCAGATCGACGATTACCCCTGATTTTGTAGGGCACACGATGGCCGTACATAACGGCAGAAAATTTATTCCGGTGTATGTTACCGAGAACATGGTTGGCCATAAACTCGGCGAATTTTCACCCACGAGGACGTTCAAGGCGCATGGTGGTTCAAAGGCAGCGGAAAAGACGAGCGCGCCGAAGTAATGACCAGAGAATGCAGTGATTTAGAGTAGAGTGAGGGCAATCAGATGGAAGCAAGCGCAACAGTAAGACATATAAGAATTACTCCACGCAAAGCGAGACAAGTGATAGATCTCATCAGAGGCAAAATGGTGGGAGATGCACTCAACATTCTCACTTTCACGCCGCTGCACGCGGCGCGAATCGTCAAGAAGCTTCTGGATTCGGCGGTTGCAAATGCGGACCAAAAAAAGCTCGGAGACCTGGACTCTCTCATGGTATCCAAAGCATATGTGAATCAGGGCGTCACTATGAAGCGCATGCGTGCTCGGGCAATGGGACGCGGTAATACGATCAGAAAGAGAACCAGCCACATAACGCTGGTACTCTCGGCATAGCAATATTTACGGAGGCATCATGGGACAGAAGGTTCACCCGATCGGGCTTCGGCTCGGAATTATCAAGACATGGGATTCTCGCTGGTTTTCCCAGAAAAATTACTCAGTGCTTCTGCATGAGGACATCAAAATCCGCAAGATCGTAAAAGAACGGCTCATGCATGCTGGCGTATCAAAGATTGAGATCGAGCGTGCGGGTCAGAAGGCCAAGATCAACATCCACACAGCCCGGCCCGGAATCATTATTGGCAAGAAGGGTGCTGAGGTAGACAAACTCAAGAAGGATCTTGAGGCCATGACCGGCAAGCAGATGTACATAAACATTCAGGAGATCAGACGGCCGGAACTGGACGCACAGCTTGTGGCTGAGAACATCGCCCTTCAGCTTGAACGCAGGATCGCCTTCCGCAGGGCCATGAAAAAATCAGTGACCTCTGCGCTCCGTCTTGGGGCTCAGGGTATAAAGATAATGTGCGCAGGCAGATTGGCAGGTGCGGAAATAGCCCGGACCGAGTGGTACCGCGAGGGTCGTGTACCTCTCCATACGTTGCGTGCAGATATCCAGTACGGGTTCTTTGAGGCCAAGACCACGATGGGCCAGATCGGTGTAAAGGTCTGGATCTACCGGGGCGATGTTCTCCAGGTGCCGAAACCGACGGCGGTTGCCTAGGATTCTGATCACAACACGAGATCTCAGAGATAAAGGACTGTTATAATGTTAGCACCCAAACGAGTAAAACACAGAAAGATGCAGAAGGGGAATATGAACGGCACTGCGTACCGTGGCGCGGAAGTAAGCTACGGTGAGTATGGCCTGAAGGTTCTCGAACCGGGATGGCTCACGAGCAGGCAGATAGAGGCAGCTCGTATTGCCATGACCCGATATGTAAAGCGGGGCGGAAAGATTTGGATCCGGATATTTCCGGATAAGCCGATCACGAAGAAGCCCGCGGAAACACGCATGGGAAAAGGCAAAGGTGCGCCTGAGTATTGGGTGGCGGTTGTGAAACCTGGCAGGGTTATCTATGAAATGGGCGGTGTGGAAGAATCTGTGGCCAGAGAGGCGTTCCGGCTGGCAGCATACAAACTGCCAATAGCAACGAAGTTTGTCTCTCGGGAGGCGGAAATATGAAGACCAGTGCAAAGGAACTGAGGGACCTGTCGAGCGATGAGCTCGTGACCAAGGCCGCTGATCTCAAGAAAGAGATCTTCAATCTGAGGTTTCAGCAAGCCATGGGTCAGATCGAGAACCCGATGCGACTGAGGCTTCTGCGCAGGGACATTGCGAAAACCAAAACAGTCCTAAAGGAAAAGTATGGAAGAGTATAAGAAACGAAAAACGTATATCGGACAGGTAGTCAGCGATAAAATGGACAAGACGGCAGTGCTCGCGGTCACCAGGCGCATCGCGCATGCGAAGTACAGTAAGACCATTAAACGCACAACCAAGTTCAAGGTCCATGACGAAAAAAATGAATGCAAGGTGGGCGATGTAGTACGTTTCATCGAAACCAGGCCGCTTTCCAAGGAAAAACGGTGGAAGGTTCTTGAGATCGTTGAAAAAGCCAGCCAATAAGAAGGACGATAACCCCTTACCAGAGGATACGCTATGATTCAGCAGCAGACGGTATTGGATGTAGCCGATAATTCCGGCGCAAAAAAAGTTATGTGTATCAAGGTGCTGGGCGGTACGCGCAAACGCTACGCATCGCTCGGCGATATCATTGTTGTGGCCATCAAGGTGGCTATTCCCGAGGGACAGGCCAAAAAAGGCACGGTTGCCAAGGCCGTGGTCGTTCGGACCACCAAGGAAATACGCCGGCAGGACGGGTCGTACATAAAGTTCGATAGAAACGCCGCGGTGCTGATCAATGCATCAAACGAGCCGATCGGGACGCGTATCTTCGGACCCGTTGCACGCGAGCTTCGCAAGAAGAACTTTATGAAGATCATTTCGCTTGCACCTGAAGTGCTGTAGGAAAAATCGTCGAACGGCAACGTTCATTAAAGCAGGGTTAAGAAAATGCAAATAAAGAAAAACGACAATGTGATGGTGGTCTCCGGCAAGGAGAAGGGAAAACGGGGCAGGGTGATCGCGGTCTATCCTGCTACGAACAGGCTTCTTATTGAGAAGCTGAACATGATAAAGCGCCACACACGGCCAAACCAGCAACTCAGGCAGGGTGGTATTGTGGAGAAGGAAAACCCGATTTCAGCATCGAATGTCAAGCTTGTCTGTACAAAGTGCGACAAGCCGACGGCAGTGTTCAGAAAAGCACAGGGCGAAGGCAGCCGCGCCAGGGTATGCAAAATTTGTAATGAGACCATTGATTGATGCCATGCTGTTTATGCAGGGCAGGATGTTCAGACTGGTGAAATAGGAAAAAGACATTATGGCAGATAAGAAAGACAAGACAAAAGAGACCAAAGGCAGCGATCAGAAAACGCCTGCCGTAAAAGCTCCCAAGGCAGCAGCGAAGCCAAAGACTCCCGCAAAGACGGCAAAGAAGGACGTCGGAGCAGCAGAGGTCGCACAGGGTGCTGCACAGGAGAAGCGTGCGCTGGTACACATCCCGACGCCGAGACTGAAGCAGCGGTACCATGATGTTGCTGTCCCCGCGCTCATGAAAGAGTTCAATTATAAGAACTCCATGCAGGCCCCGAAACTCGTGAAGGTCGTGCTGAACGTCGGTATGGGAGAGGCGATCTCCAATGCAAAAGCCCTCGACCATGCGGCAGAAGAGCTCGGTAAAATAACAGGCCAACGTCCGGTTATTACGCGCGCGAAAAAGTCCATCGCGACCTTCAAATTGAGAGAGGGGATGCCGATTGGCTGCATGGTTACTCTCAGGCGCGAGCGCATGTACGAGTTCCTTGATCGTTTCATGACCGCTGCGCTCCCCCGCATCAGGGACTTCAAAGGCGTGTCTTCGAAGTCCTTTGACGGCAGAGGCAACTATACGGTCGGGATCAAAGAACAGGTTATCTTCCCCGAGATTGAATACGACAAGGTGGACTCGGTCCACGGACTTGATATTGTAATTGTTACGACGGCGAAGACCGATGAGGAAGGCAGGGCATTGCTCGGCCACTTGGGTATGCCGTACCGGAAGTAGTCCGGACATCCGGACGTGATGGAGGAAAGATGGCAAAGAAGTCCCTGATAGCAAAGGCATCGAGAACACCGAAATTCAAGGTACGCGCATACCACCGCTGTCCGCTGTGCGGACGCTCGCGTGGGTATCTGAGAACGTTTGACATGTGCAGGATCTGTTTCAGGAACAGAGCGCTCAAGGGAGAGATCCCGGGCGTGATTAAGGCAAGCTGGTAAACAAAAGGGGTTTGAATCAATGATGACCGATCCGATCGCGGATATGCTGACGCGCATCCGCAATGCCAGTAAGGCAAAGCATGAAAAAGTAGATATCCCTTCATCCAAGCTCAAGGTGGAGATCGCGAAGATCCTTAAGGATGAGGGATTTGTTAAAAACGTGAAGCTGGTGAAAGACCGCAGGCAGGGCGTAATCCGCGTGTACCTCAAGTACACGGAGGACGAGCTACCTGTTATCCAGGGGTTGAAGCGGATCAGCAAGCCCGGCTGCAGGGTCTATGCCGGCAATGATGCTATCCCCAGGGTTTTGGACGGGCTTGGTACCGCTATCCTGTCCACGCCCAAGGGTATTCAGACTGGCAGGCAGGCGAAGAAGGACAATGTTGGCGGAGAAGTAATCTGCCATGTTTGGTAATCTTAGCCGTTGAATTCTTCCGTTCAGGAATCTAGGAGCTGTTATGTCGAGGGTTGGTAAAAAACCGATAGAAATACCGTCCGGAGTCGAGGCAAAGATCGAGATCGGCAAGATTACGGTCAAAGGCCCGCTGGGTGAGATGAGTCAGACGGTGAACCCGAAGCTGACCATAAAAAAAGAGAGCAACACCCTGGTGGTGGCACGTCCGTCTGATCAGAAGATCTACCGTGAATTGCACGGCTTGACGAGAAATTTGATTGCCAATATGGTCACCGGTGTCAGTAAGGGGTATGAAAAGACCCTTGAGATATCCGGCGTGGGATTCAAGGCGGCAACGCAGGGGACTAATCTGATGCTGAGCCTCGGGTTCTCGCATCCGATAGTCTATCCCTTGCCAAAAGGGATCAAGGCTGCGGTTGATGCCAAACAGACGCAGATCATACTGAAGGGTGTCGATAAGCAGCTTGTGGGACAGATCGCAGCTAACCTGAGAAGCCTGAAGAAGCCCGAACCGTATAAAGGTAAGGGCATCAAGTACAGTACCGAAGTCATTCATCGCAAAGAAGGTAAGGCTGGTAAGGGCGGTAAATAATAATTATTCCGGAATTAGGATAGCTGTTTTCGGATTTGAATGTCCGCGAGCAGCATGATGGAGAAAAAAGTGGCGCAGAGCAAACTAAAATCCAGACAGAGACGGCATGAGAGAGTTAGAAAAACTGTGCACGGTACGACGGCGAGACCCCGGCTGAGCGTTTACAAGAGTCTGAGCCATATCTACGCGCAGATCATTGACGATACCACAGGGAAGACGATCATTGCCGCCTCCTCTACGGAGAAAACTGTGCACGCAGGTCTGAAACACTGCGGAAACATTGAAGCGGCCAAGAAGGTCGGCGCAAGCATTGCGGAGCGGGCGCTTGGCAAGAATATCAAGCTGGTAGTATTTGACCGCGGCGGTTATCAATACCATGGTTGTGTAAAGGCGCTGGCAGATGCGGCGCGTGAAAAAGGACTCGGTTTTTAGAAACCAGTAGAAGACGGCATTTCTTCCGGAGGCGGCATTGGCAGAACGATATAGTAAGGATGCAGAAAGCAGCGACGGCCTGAAAGATAAACTGGTCTACCTAAACAGGGTGGCAAAGGTGGTCAAGGGCGGTAAGCGGTTCAACTTCACTGCCCTCGTGGTCGTTGGTGACGGCAATGGCAAGGTGGGCGTAGGCAAGGGCAAAGCAGCAGAGGCGCCGGTAGCCATCAAGAAGGCAGTGGAGCGGGCCAAGAAGAGCATGGTTTTGGTGTCCCTCAAGGGCGGCACGATCCCTCACCAGGTATTTGGTCATTACGGTGCCGGGAAGGTATTGCTCAAGCCTGCTTCTGAAGGTACGGGATTGATCGCCGGTGGAGCGAGCAGGTCTGTGCTGGAGGTTGTGGGTGTTCGGAACGTCCTTTGCAAGTCGCTCGGTACAAGCAATCCGCATAACGTGGTCAGTGCCACAATCGAAGGACTAATGAGACTCAGAAGTGCAGAGCAGGTTGCGGCGCTTCGGGGCAAGTCGGTAGAGGAGCTTGCATAGGTATGGCAAAGTCAGATGCGAAAAAACTCAAAATTACGCTTGTAAAAAGCGGCATTGCGCGGCCAGGAAAGCATAAGGTCGTCTTGATAGGACTCGGACTCAAAAAGCTGAACCACTTTGTTCTGCGCGTGGATACGCCGCAGATACGCGGTATGATCAATAAGGTTTCTCACCTCGTGAAAGTAGAAGAAGCATAACGGAATCATTCTTAACAATAAACCAAAAATTTCGAATCAATGATGGTCGTGAGTAAACTATGAGATTAGAAGAATTGAAGCCCGCAGCAGGGGCAAAGAAAAAAGCAAAGAGGGTCGGCAGAGGCCCTGGATCAGGATCCGGCAAGACTGCGGCAAAAGGGCACAAGGGACAGAAAGCCCGTTCCGGCGGCGTGAAGGGTGCTGGATTTGAAGGCGGGACGATGCCCCTTCAGCGCAGGATCCCGAAGCGAGGGTTCACGAACATCTTCCGGAAGGAATATGCCGTAGTGAATATCCAGGACCTTGAGGCACTGGCCGGCACCGATCCTGTGACGCCTGAGATGCTTATGCAGAAAGGCCTGATAAAGGATATGAAGACCGGAGTAAAGGTGCTCGGTACAGGTGAGTTGAAGGTTAAGCTTACGGTGCGCGCACATAAGTTCAGCAAGAGCGCCGTGGAAAAAATCCAGGCTGCCGGCGGGAAGGCCGAGGTAATATAACCCTTGTTCACCGGCCTGAAGAACATATTCAACATCCCTGAACTCAGGAAGAGGATTATTTTCACGCTCCTCATGCTTGCGGTCTATCGTATTGGGGCGCATATCCCCACACCCGGGGTCAAGGGAGAGGCTCTCAGCCAGTTTTTGCACCAGGCTGCGGGCGGGTTGATGGGCTTCTTTGATATGTTCTCAGGCGGAGCATTGTCGAGGGTGACGATCTTTGCGCTCGGCATCATGCCCTATATTACCGCATCTATCGTATTACAGCTCCTGACCGTGGTGATACCGAGGCTCCAGGCGCTGGCCAAGGAAGGCGAGGCAGGCCGAAAAAAAATCACCGAGTACACGCGCTATGGAACGGTTTTGATAGCCGGATTCCAGTCGTTCTGGATGGCTGTTGGTATTGAAAAGATGGGCGGCGGAGCATTCGTGGAATCCACAGGATGGTCGTTCCGCATTCTCACCATGATCACGCTGACAGCAGGCACAACGTTCATTATGTGGCTTGGTGAGCAGATCACTGAACGAGGCATCGGGAATGGCATATCGCTGGTGATTTTTGCGGGCATCGTGGCCGGATTCCCCAGGGCAGTACAAAATACCATAGGGCTCGTCCGGTCAGGTGAAATACCATACTTCATGGTTTTTGTTATCCTTTTCCTGATCATTGCGGTGGTGGCAGCTATTATCATCATGGAGCGCGGTCAGAGAAAGATACCGGTCCAGTATGCGCAGCGAATGGTGGGGAGAAAAATATATAAGGGACAGAGCACTCACTTACCGCTCAAGATCAATTCCGCGGGTGTGATTCCCCCGATTTTCGCTTCATCGATTCTGCTCTTCCCGGCGACAATCGCAGGGTTTGCACAGGTACCGTGGATTCAGTCGATTGCTCAGCAGCTTTCGCCGGGGCGGGTGCTCTATACGACCGTTTATGTTGTGATGATCGTCTTTTTTGCTTACTTTTATACGGCAATCGTGTTTAATCCAGTGGATATTGCCGAGAATCTCAAAAAGTATGGCGGCTTCATTCCCGGGATCAGGCCTGGAAAAAAGACATCGGATTATCTGTATCGTGTGCTGACGCGGATTACCCTGGGTGGATCACTGTATCTTGCCGCAGTCTGCGTTTTGCCGGACATTTTTTATAAGATTTTTAACGTTCCGTTCTATTTCGGCGGCACGTCGCTTTTGATCGTGATCGGCGTCGCTCTCGATACCGTATCACAGATAGAGTCTCATTTGATTCAGAGACACTACGGCGGTTTCCTGAAGGGCGTTTCTATCAAAGGGAGACGGTAACGTCAGGGCAGTGTCATGATCATTCTCAAGTCCCTTCAGGAGATTGCGAAGATACGGAAAGCAAGCCTGGTAGTTGCGGATGTCCTGGACGAAATCCGGGGACAGGTGCAACCGGGGGTAAGTACTCAGGCACTCGATGAGTTCGCCGAGCGGTTCATAAGGGCAGCGGGGGCCACGCCGGCGTTCAAGGGCTACCGGGGGTACCCGAAGACATTGTGTACCTCGCTGAACAATGAAATCATACATGGTATCCCTGCGAAGGAAGTCTTGCTCAAGCAGGGTGATATCATTAGCGTAGACGTAGGGGCGATTGTAGACGGTTTTTACGGCGATGCGGCAATAACCATTCCGGTTGGCAAGATTTCACCGGAAGCTCAGCGCCTGATCAAGGTCACAGAAGAGTCACTCTATTGCGGCATTGCACTCGCTCAGGCAGGCGGCCGTTTATATGACATATCACATGCGGTACAAAGCCACGTAGAGTCGAACGGCTACTCGGTGGTTCGTGAGTATGTAGGCCACGGAGTTGGAAGAAATCTGCATGAGGACCCGCAGATTCCCAATTTTGGAGAATCTGGACAAGGGCCGCGCCTCAAAGCAGGGATGGTTCTGGCAATAGAGCCGATGGTCAACGTCGGCGGAAGCGCTACGGTCGTTCAAGAGGACCATTGGACAGCAGTTACTGCCGACGGCAGCCTCTCGGCTCATTTTGAGCATACTGTGGCGATAATGCCCGATGGTCCGTGGATCTTGACAAAAAAGTGAGGATATGGCGAAAGAAGATTCAATAGAAGTTCAGGGCACGGTGCTGGAGACGCTCCCCAACGCCATGTTTAGGGTTGAGATGGAGAACGGTCATAAAATTCTGGCGCATATTTCAGGCAAGATGCGGATGCATTTCATCAAGATACTGCCGGGAGACAAGGTAACAGTCGAACTGACGCCTTATGACCTGACAAGAGGCCGAATAACCTATCGATTCAAATAAAAACCGATGACGTGGAGATCGGGATACAACACACTTCGTGAGAATGGAAGTAATACACAATGAAAGTTCGCTCATCAGTTCGTAAAATTTGCCCTAAATGTTCCGTCATACGCCGCAAGGGTATTGTACGCGTGATTTGTGAAAATGCACGCCATAAGCAGCGGCAGGGATAGTTCGCTAATTTAAGAGTAATATCAGTTTTCTGAAAACCTGGGAACATCGAACAGTTTTGCTGTTTCGAAGACAGGGTTTCACGAATCGGTTTGCTTTCTTTATTGTGAGGAGGAATCGTGGCACGAATTGCCGGAGTAGATCTACCCAAGGACAAAAAAATCGAGATCGGGCTTACCTATATTTTTGGAATAGGTCCCTCATCCGCAAAAAAAATCCTGGCAGAGTCAGGTATCGACCCGAATACCAAGAGCGGTGATATTACCGAATCCGATATCGTTAAGATACGTGCCATCCTTGACCGCGATTTCACGGTGGAGGGAGATCTCCGCAGGGACGTTATGATGCACATCAAGCGGTTGATGGACATCGG
>Ga0316628_100004390_pt1 | contig 11058 bp, 8 predicted proteins | sample OWC_Aug_M2_C1_D5_FD_207648 | JGI IMG/M metagenome (GOLD analysis project Ga0316628, IMG submission 207648) | Wetland soil microbial communities from Old Woman Creek delta, Ohio, United States - OWC_Aug_M2_C1_D5_C | ecosystem: Environmental > Terrestrial > Soil > Wetlands | place: USA: Ohio... | reverse complement strand
GATCTCATCCCCGGCGAGGCGCCCGTACTGGCGCCATCCTTCGCGCGCCCTTCCCTTGGTCCACGGGCCGTCGGAAGGGTGGTGCCGGAGAGGGAGGCGATCGTCGCGGTCATCGAGACCTTCCTGCGCAGCGAGGACTTCTACGACGCGGCGGCCCTCGACTCGGCATTTCATCCGGACGCCCGGGGGTGGTCCGAGACGAACGGCGAAGCGGAGTACGAGCCGTGGAGCAAGTACGTCCGGTGGCTGCGGTCGGATCAGAAGAAGCCGGCGCCGCGCGATCACTCGGCCGACGTGCGGCAGATCACCGATCTGGTTCAGTGCGGCAATCTCGCCCAGGCGGTCCTCATGACCCGGCAGCCCACGGCAGCCGGGCCGGGATTCGAAATCTACTGGGGCTTTCAGCTCGTGAAGAGCGCGGGGCGTTGGACGATCGTCAGCCTGGCCGGGTGGTCCGATCGGTTCGAGGGCCAGACCGACGATCGCACGCTCGACGCGATGGGCATCACGGCCGGGATGACGGTCGGCGAAGTGGGTGCCGGGGAGGGGCGCTTCACCGTGGCCCTCTCGCGACGCGTCGGACCGGGCGGGAAGGTCTACGCGAACGACATCGATGAGAAGGCGCTCTCGGCCCTCGCTGCCCGCAGCAAGCGCCTCGGCCTCGGCAACGTCCGGACGATCCTGGGCAAGGTGGACGACCCAGTGCTCCCGAGGCATGCTCTCGACGTCGTCGTGATGGTGTCCGTGTTTCACCATCTCGATCAGCCGGTGACACTTCTCGCGAACCTCACGCCATCGTTGAAGCCTGGCGGGACCGTCGTGATCCTCGATCCTGCGTGCGATCGGAACGGCGAGCCGGACTCAAACCGGCCGTCCACCGTGGAATCGGTGAGGCGGGAAGCCGCCGACGCGGGCTTCGACCTGGTGCGGACGGAGACCTTCCTGCCCAACGACAACATCTTCATCCTGCGCCCCCGCGATGGATTGCGGGGCGCGAGGGGGGTTGCGGGCAACCAGTGAGGCTTGCCTGGGCGCCGCAGGGGCCGGGTCGGCACCAGCAACTGCCTGACAGGTTGTACCCATCCGCGGGGCCCCGTATTCAGTATGCCCAGTACGGCCCCGTGCCTCCTGGCGTGCTTCGGCCTTCAATCGCGACGTACACCGTGCGGCCGAAGAAGAACGGCAAGCCCCAGTCGAAGTACAGGCTGGGGAGACCGCTTTGCGACGGGCCAGCGGAGGAATGTCCCGCGACATCGTCGAAGACCCAGTTCGGCGCCGGCAGACTGTCCACGTTCACCACGGCGAAGTCCACGGGGTTCGACTGGCTGTTCGCGCCGGTGTTGGTCGCGGACAGGAACTGCGTCGTGGACGGACAGTAGAAGCCGGCGGCATCCCTGCAGGCCGGCAGGCCGGTGGTTGGCGAGTCGAGAAAGTACAAAGCGTTGGAACCGGAATCGATGAAACTCGACGAATAGGAGGCGCCGTCGAACACGGTGGTGATGTTGCCGTCGTTGTTCTCGGTCTGAACGACGGCATTGCCGAGCCCGTTGTCGCCTTGCGTGCCAATCCCGAAGGTGAGCGTCCCGGTCGTGGAGGGCAGTCCGGCATCTGGCAACGACGGCAGGGTGATCGAGATGCCGTTGTTGTCCGAGGGGAACGCGGCCACGGGGTTCTCGAGCTGGTTCGCCAGGGGCACGGTCGTCACCTGGCAGGACGTATCTGAACACGCGAAATAGACGCCGCCATTCGACACCGTTCCGGGCGCGCAGGCATCGCCACAGTCGTAGAGGTACGAACTCACGCCCAGGATGCCGTTGGCGGACAGCGTGTCCAGCGTGTTGGCCGGCGTGCCGCCGTTGCTGCAGCTCGACGGCGCGGACGGGAACGTCGAACCGGGGTCGGCAATGATCTGGATGGGAATCGAACTCGCGACCTCGCCTGCCAGTTTGACGTCGGCACGAGCGACGGCGCCCCAGTTGTAGGTGAGGTCGACGTACTGAACGCAGTCGGCCATCGTGGCGCCGGCCGACGTCATGTTCGTCAACGGCAGGCCGCCGAGCGCCGACGAGAGCACGCGAAGCCCGCTGGAACCCGTGTCGAGCAGCACGTCCGGGACCGTCGTGCATTGTGAAGTGCTTCCGGGGACGCAGATCGTCACGTCGACGAACGCCCCGTTCAGGTACGGATTCGTCGTGGACGGGCCGGGGCCGGCCGTGACGATCACGGCGTGCGGGACCGATGTGGCACGATTGCTGTTGCTGCTCGACAAGAACGACGAGGGACTGGAGCCTCCACCGCAGGTAGCCGCAGTGAAGAGGAACCATGCGGCGGCTATGACCAGGAGAGCGCGGATGTGCTTCATCGGATTTCCTCCACGCTCACGCCGGCCGGCAGCATCTGCGAAATGTAGGCCCGGCCCGCCAGCGAGCGGGCGTGCCCGAACGACTGGAAGACAAACCCCGGCGCCTCGATCATCACGGGCGCACGACGTGCGCGCCGCTGCTGCGCGGCCTGCTCGGTGGCCCGCTGCAGCTGATCGAAGTAGGGTCCCAGCAACTGTTTGTAGTCGGGATGAAATGGCCCCTGCCACGCGACGGCGAAGACCCTCCCGCCGGGCGTCGCGAACTCGCGGACCGTCGGCGAACCGGAACCCGATGTCATCTCGTGGATCGCGTATCGCTCGGTCTGTCTGACCGTGACTGCGGCCTTCATCCTCGCGCGATCGCGCTGTACCGACTTCAGATCACCGCCCAGTTCGGCGAATGCGCGGGCGGGAAGCATCGCGGCGAACGCCGCGACGAGCACACAGACCAACCCGGAGGCGTATCGAGACCACATCGCGGAGCACCCTCTTTGCGGGATGCGCTGGCAGGATCGACTCTTCTGCGATCGCGTTGCTTGAGCCCAGAGTTGCACCTGTGCAATTTCTGAACCGGCAGGCTACAGGAACAAGAGAGCCGGAAACCGCGCAGAAGACGCGGCGCCCACAGCCAACGAGAGCGCCATTCCATCCAGCTGTGTCTCATTTTTGCGACGCTCGTCACGACGCCGGACGGCCGACTGTCCTCTCGCGGCTGACACTGACTCCAAGGGTCCCCGGCGAACGCGTCGAGGCCGGTGGGACGCGTTGGCTGCCAGGGCAAGGGTCGCCGGTTCCCGCAAGGCCGAGCTTCGGGAGACTGATCTTCGTCAATCGGAACGAATGAGCAACTGCCGGTTCGATCCCTCGGTCTCGCAGTGTCAAGTGCAAACCGTGTAATCTGACTCGTTACGGGGCAAAGCACCTGCCAGTCGAGATCAGGTCGCGGCAGGTGACCGGCATCGCGCGGCGCACGTCACAACAAGAAGGAGGCGCTCATGCGGCGTCCGGCTGACAAGGGCGCGTTGCGATCAGCGGTGCAGGCGACATGCGTCTGTGCCGCACTCGTGGCGGGAGGAGCAATGACGGCGCAGAACCGGCCCGACGAACCCGTACGACCCGACTGGTGCCGCCAATTGCCCCGCCCGGAGTACAAGGCTTTGATCCCGGTCCCGGCCCCTGATGCGTGGTTTGAAGTCTACCGAATTCGCCCGGGCGTGTTCGCGCTCTACGAACCGCACCAGTGGGAGGAAGTGATCTCCTACCTCATCGTGGGTGAGAAACGCGCGCTTCTCTTTGATACCGGTCTCGGCGTCGGCAGAATTCGGGATGTCGTCTCGGCGCTCACGTCGTTGCCTGTCACGGTGCTGAACTCGCACACGCACTTCGATCACGTCGGTGGCAACGCGGATTTCAACGACATCCTCAACGCTGATTCGGACTACGCACGAGCAAACGCGTCCGGGGCTGCAAACCGGTACGGGGTGCGAGACGCCCTCGCGCCCGAGCGCGTCTGCGGCCAGTTGCCGGCTCGCGTCACACAGCAGACATACCGAATCCGCCCGTGGAAAGCCGAGCGGACTGTGCGCGACGGCGAGCAGATCGCGCTCGGTCGTCGGACCCTCGAGGTGCTTCTCACGCCAGGGCACACGCCGGACTCGCTCTGCCTGCTCGACCGGTCCAACCGACTTCTCTTCACGGCCGATACCTTCTATCTTGGACCGATCTACCTCTACGTCCCCGAAACCGACGCCGCCGCCTACCGACGATCGGTCGAGCGGCTGGCGCTGCTCGTCCCGCAGCTCGACGTTCTGCTTCCGGGTCACAACGTTCCAGTCGCGGACCCGAAGTACCTGACGCGGCTGCTGAAGGCATTGGCACTTGTGAAGGCTGGTGACGTCAAGCCAGTGCTCACCGACGGCTACCGCGAGTATCGCTTTGATGGGTTTTCACTCTTGCTGTCGGCGGCCGGGAAGAGATGACGCTGACGTGTCACGCCGAATGCCTGCGTTCCACGGACAAGGGGCTACCCAATGAGGGCGACGATCGTGCGGCTTGAGGTGGCGCTGCCGCGACGCCGCTCAGAGCGGGCGACGTCGCGACAGATCTCCTTCTGTCTGTGCCTTCCATTCCGCCAGGAAACCCTGCTTCACTTCTGGTTGACGCCGAAGTCCCACGCGGGACCCATCGGAGCATTCCCCATGCGGACGTAGAACGCATACTCGCCCGGCGCAAGAGGGTGTCTCGGCTTCACCCGAAACGTGCCCGGACCCAGCGTTTCGACGGTTACATCCACGGCGTCTTTCGGATGGCTGGCGCCGGCTGCCCCGAAGTGAGCCTCCCGGCTTTCGTTGGCCGCCGACAGCTTGACCAGAGCGAAGTCGTTCGGGCCCTTGGCCATCGGCGGGACGCTGCCGTCGCCGCCGTTCATCATGCCCATCATCGACGTCATCGCGTCCTGCGGGGACATGTTCTGTGGAGACGCGTTCGGTTGCTGGCTGAGCTGGATCCTGAACGTCGCGTCCGGCGCAACCCGCGTGCTGGCCGCGGGACCAGCGAGCACGCCCTGCATCTGTGGCTTGGTCAAGCCCATCGTCGCCATTGACTTCCCGACGCCGGTTTCCCTGATGTCGAACCTCGTCGAAGGCAGCCTGGCCTCCGCCTGAGGGCCGACTGCCTCGACGAAGACCCCAGACGAAGCCGCCTTCTGGTCCTGTGCACTGGCCGTGACTGCCAGCGTTCCGGCCACCGCGACGGACGCTACGAACGACAGACTGCGAATGCTCGGCATGTTCGTTCCTCTTTCTCAGCGATGCACGTTCACCGCGCCTCGGCCGACACCGCAGGCGAGGCGTGCCAAGGCGATGCCCTGGTTCTTCCCTGTGGTTGAGAGCCCTTCTTCCTTTCTACAGCGCCTGGGCGGGATTGCACAACAGCTAATCCAACACTCGCTGGATCCCTGGCCGCCTTCGGCCTTGCCGCGCCCTACAGCTTCTGACCGGCGAGCCGATACATCACCACAAGCAGCCGTCCGCTCCCGAATCAACGTCCTTCGGCGGCAAATCGTTCGCGGGCGCCAACGTACTCCCGGCTCCCCCCGGCTTCTCGGCGCCTGGACCGGTCTTGGGATTGAGCGCCTCGACGCAGGGTTCCTTCTACAACATGGTGACTACTATGGACCTCGGTGGCAGGACCTGGCGAACCGTACTTGCCCGGCTCGGTGTCGCAATCGTCATCGCGTGGTCGTTGTCGTGCGGCGCGAGCCCGTCTCAACCCACGGCACCCACGACCCCGGCGACCCCGCCGGCGTGCTCGGTCAGGCTGTGGGCGTGCTCGACGAGCGGCTACGGCGCCATCGCTTACTCGCCCTCTACCCGAGCGTCGGGCATTTCGTACAACTGGGGTACCCGCTCCGAGGCCGATTCCTCTGCCATCGGCTACTGCGCCAAGTCGGACTGCACGATCGTCGCCTGGTTCCAGAACAGTTGTGGGGCGATTGCGACGGCTCCGGGCGGCGAGATGGCAACGGGAACGGGGACAACGGGCGACACCGCCCAGGCGTTCGCCCTTTCGAGTTGCCTGACCAAGTAGGGTGCCGCCGCGTCCATGCGGCAACGTTCGCGAAACCCGTCAGGAACTTTCCATCCTCCGGCCCTGCGGCTACACTCTCCCCGCGCGTGTGGTGCCGTGCGCGCTGAGCCTCACTCGGACCGGGTACATCCATCCACGACCCAATGCGGATAGATGTACCCGGTCCAATCGTGGACAGATGTACCCGGTCCAATCGAGACTGCCGGGGCCCACCGAGGGAGTGAAGTGGACGTCGGGCTCGAGATCGACACGCCGCGCGACGCGGGTTGTGTGCTTCGCTTCTCGCACGAGGCGATGGCCACCGTCTTCGAAGTGTACGCCGTGCACCCCGACGAACGGTACGCGTCGCAGGCGGCGCATGCGGCCTTCGATCTCGCCGATCGCCTCGAGGGCCAGCTCAGCCGCTTCATCCCCAACAGCGACATCGCGCGGATCAACCGTCTCGCAGCGGGCGAATGCACGCGCGTCGGTCCGGCGACGCTCGAGTGCCTCCTGATCGCGCGCCACGTGTTCGACCTCACCGGCGGCGCCTTCGATGTCTCGATCGGCACGGGGCTGCCGCTGCTCGATCTCGATCCCGACGGTTTCGTGGTCCGCGCCGCGGAGGACGGCGTGCAGATCGACCTCGGCGGCATTGGCAAGGGCTACGCGGTCGATCTGATGGCGGAACGGCTGGAGGAGTGGGGCGTCACGACTGCACTCGTCCACGGCGGCTTCAGTTCGGTCCTCGCACTGGACGCCCCCGCGGGCAGCGAGGGCTGGCCCCTGACGTTCAGCGATCCGGGCGGCGCGTCACGGGTGCTGTCGCACCTGTCCGTGCGCCAGGCCGCGCTCGGCGCTTCCGGCCTGCGCAAGGGTGACCACATCGTCGATCCGCGCACCGGTGCACCAGGCCGCGAACGCCTCGCAGCCTGGGTCGTCGTGCGGCGGCCCGAGCAGGCCGGCGCCACCCCGTCCACCGTAGCCACTCCCCGCGCTGCTGCCGTCGCCGACGCCCTCACAACCGCCTTCATGATCCTCGGCCCCGAGGAGATCGGACGGTTGTGGCAGCGCAATCCCCAATTCGAAGCCTGGATCCTCCCCTTGCCTGCGGCAGGTCCGAAAGGCGGGACGGGGCTCCTTCACTTCGGCGGTGCCGCAGGCTAGAATCGCACGCGCGCACAGGAGACACCGAATGGCGGGAGACGACGACACGCGGAAGGGCAAGGCTGAAGCCGGGGCCCCGCGAAGACTGGACAGGCGCGAGGTGCTGAAGGGGCTGGCCACGGCACCCGCGCTCGGCCTGTTCGGCTACGCCTGGCAGCAGCAGCGCCGCTACGAGCAGGCCAGGCTGGAATCGACGGTAGCGCCGGCGGCGCCGGGCCGCGTGCAGCAGATCGACGTCGCGCTCCTCGGCGCCGGCGCGCAGGGCCAGGTGCTGACCGACGCGATGCTCCGTATCCCCGGGCTGCGTTTCCGCGCGGTGTGCGACATCTGGGTTGAATACAACCAGAAGCGCGTCGTCAACATCCTCAGGAAGTTCAAGCACGAGGTCAATGCGTACGTGGACTACCGCGAGATGCTCGACAAGGAGAAGGAGCTCGACGCGGTCGTCATCGCCACACCCGACTTCTGGCACGCGCAGCACACCGTCGACTGCCTGAAGGCCGGCAAGCACGTGTACTGCGAAAAGGAGATGTCGAACACCCTGGAGGGCGCGCGCCGCATGATCGCGGCCGCCCGCGAAACCGGCAAGCTCCTCCAGATCGGTCACCAGCGCCGCTCGAACCCGAGGTACCTGCACTGTTACGAGAAGCTGCTCGGCGAGGCGAAACTGCTCGGCCGCATCGTGACCGTCAACGGACAGTGGAACCGTGCGGTCACACCGGATCTCGGAAGCCCCGACCGGTACGCGATCCCCGAGGCGAGGCTGAAGCAGCACGGCTTCAAGAACATGCACCAGTTCAGGAACTGGCGCTGGTACAGGGGCCTGGGAGGCGGGCCGATTGTGGATCTCGGCTCGCACCAGATCGACATCTACAACTGGTTCCTCCGCGCGAACCCGTCACGCGTCATGGCCAGCGGCGGCCTGCTCTACCAGGACCCGCAGACCCACGAGTGGTACGACACGGTCATGGTCGTCTACGATTACGACACCCCGACGGGTCCCGTGAAAGCGTACTACCAGACGCAGACGACCAACGGCAGCCAGGGGTACTTCGAGAACTTCATGGGCGACCAGGGGACGTTGCTCATCTCTGAGTCCGAGTTGAACTACGCGGGACGCCTTTACCGCGACCCGAACGCTCCCGCCTGGGACACGTGGATTCAGAGAGGGTACGTGACCGCTCCGAAGATCCAGGAAGTGAGGGAGCAGGGCGATTCGGGCGCCATCGCGGACGTGCGCGAGTCGGTTTCGCCCGACGAGCACAAGGTACCGGTCGTACTGCGCGATCCGTACCACCAGCCGCACCTTCAGAACTTCTTCGACGCGGTGCGGGGCAAGGCGAAGCCGAACTGCCCGCCCGAGATCGGGTACGAGTGCGCGGTCACCGTCCTGAAGGTGAACGAGGCGATCGAAGCGAAGCAACCGCTGTCGTTCAAGCCCGAGGATTTCGAGGTTTGATGGGCCGTGTGCGGCATGTCCCCGGACGAGCCGTGCGAAGCTGGCGGCGCTCGAGCAGCGAACGCGAGGAGCGGTTGCGACGAACTTCCCGGCGCAGCGCGCCGACGGGGTCCCCAACGCGGCCGCACTGCCAGGTTCCGCGTTGCGGGAGCCGTCGCGCCAGCCGTCCAGCGAAGGTCGGAAGGTGGAGCAACGCGACGAAGCGTTTCCCGCCTGCGGAGCCCGGACCGGGAGGGGACATACCCGCTCCGTGCGGCTCGGAATCGTGGTCCCCGCGTTTTGATCGCGCAAGGAGCGCCGACATGGCAGACGGAACGCTCGCACGCGGGCCGATGATCGCGATCACCGTGCTGCGCGTCGTCGTTGGCTGGCACTTCCTCTACGAGGGGATCGCGAAGCTGTCGTCGCCTGCCTGGTCGTCGGCGGGGTACTTGAAGCAGGCGCGCGGGCCGTTCGCCGAGACGTTCAAATGGCTCGCCAGCCAACCGAACCTGCTCGACACCGCCAATCTCGTGACGATGTGGGGCCTGACCATCGTCGGCCTGTTCCTGATCCTCGGCCTGTTCACGCGCCTGGCCAGCATCGGCGGCATCGGGTTCATCGTCCTCTTCTACCTCGCCAATCCCCCGTTCGTCGGCTATTTCTACTCGCTTCCCGCCGAGGGCAGCTACCTGGTCGTCAACAAGAACCTGGTGGAACTGTGCGCGTTGGTCGTCATCCTCGTGACAGGCAGCGGCCGGTTCGCCGGCCTCGATCGAATCGTGCACGGCCTCGTTGCCCGGCCGCGACGCCTCTCGGCGCCGCCGACGCAGGCGAAACTCGGGTGAGACTTGGGGTGCAGAGTATCTCGGCCCCTCGATGCGCGGGAGCTGACCATGACAACCTTGAAGCGAACCGGGCTGGCCGTGGCGTTGGCGGCGGCCGTGGCCTTCGCGGCCGTTGCGCCGGCCGCGCAGGATCAACTCGTGCTGCGCGAGAAGGAAGCGCCGCCGGATGGCGTGTGGCTCGACAGCCTCGACCTGGCAGGTGTCCCGCTGCGCGCCGCGCGAGGACGCGGCGGCCGCGCCGGGCAGCCCGCTACCCCACCGCCTCCTCCGACGTACGCGCTCGGCGGCGTCACCTATCCGCACGCCGTGCCGCTGCAGTCCGATCGCGACTTCGCGATCGACCTCAACGGGAAGGCGCTCAGGTTCCAGTCGATGGTCGGCATCGACGACGCCGTTCCGGCCGGCCGCGGCAGCGTGATTTTCGGCGTGTGGGTGGACGGGAAGAAGGTGGCCGACTCTGGCCTCATGAGAGGCGGCGACGCGCCCAGGCTTCTGACCGCGGAACTCAAAGGCGCGAAGCAGCTCGTGCTCGCCGTGATCGACGGCAACGACGGCACGGGCAACGACAATGCCGACTGGGCTGGTGCGCTCCTCACCATGGCACCCGGTTCGCGCGAGCGGCCGGTCGTCGCGGCGCGGCAGGTCGAGCCGGCGCCGCCAATCGCGTCCAGCCGCACCGCGGCTCCGACGCTCAACTACCCTCGCGTCACCGGCGCCACGCCCGGGAAGCCGTTCATGTTCCTGATTCCCGCGTCCGGCGACGAGCCGTTGACGTTCGCGGCGAAGAACCTCCCGGCCGGCCTGACCCTGGATTCGAAGAGCGGGCTGATAACCGGATCGCTCAAAGCGGCCGGCCGCACGCCGGTCACGATCACCGTCAGCAACGCGAAGGGCAGGGTCAGCGGCCGGCTCACGATCGTCGGCGGGGACAACGCGCTCGCGCTGACGCCGCCGCTCGGATGGAATTCCTGGAACGCGTGGGGGAACACCGTGACTGCCGAGCGGGTGAAGGCGTCGGCGGACGGCATGGTGAAGAGCGGCCTGCACCGCCAGGGCTACACGTACATCAACGTCGATGACGTGTGGGAAGGCGGGCTCAGGCCGACGAGGCCGCACGACCTGGCGGCGAGCCGCGATGTCAACGGCGATCCGACCACCAACGAACGGTTCCCCGACATGAAAGGCCTGGTCGACTACATCCACTCGCTCGGGCTCAAGGCGGGTCTGTATTCCTCGCCCGGTCCGACGACGTGCCAGGGACTGGGCGCCACCTGGCAGCACGAGGAACAGGATGCCCGCGCGTACGCGCGGTGGGGCTTCGATTACCTGAAGTACGACTGGTGCGGCTACAGCCAGATTGCGCCGAACCCCACCCTCGACGATCGCAAGAAGCCTTACGGGCTGATGGGCGACATCCTGAAGAAGCAGGATCGCGACATCGTCTTCAGCATCTGCCAGTACGGCGCCGGCAACGTCTGGGAGTGGGGCCGCGAGGTCGGCGGGAACCTGTGGCGCATGACGGGCGACATCCGCGACGACTGGCCCAGCATGACCGGCATCGGCTTCCAGCAGACGGGACGCGAGCAGTACTCCGGACCGGGCGGCTGGAACGACACGGACATGCTCGTGGTCGGCATGGTGGGCTGGAGCCAGGGATCGCGCCCGACCAACCTCAC
>Ga0316628_100004389_pt1 | contig 11058 bp, 11 predicted proteins | sample OWC_Aug_M2_C1_D5_FD_207648 | JGI IMG/M metagenome (GOLD analysis project Ga0316628, IMG submission 207648) | Wetland soil microbial communities from Old Woman Creek delta, Ohio, United States - OWC_Aug_M2_C1_D5_C | ecosystem: Environmental > Terrestrial > Soil > Wetlands | place: USA: Ohio... | reverse complement strand
GCTCACGGCTGCATCCGAAACGCCTTGGTGAAGAAATCCGGCGTGCCGAAGTTACCCGACTTGAGCGCCAGCGCCAGCGTCGGCTTGCCGATGCTGAAGGTCCACGGGACGCCCGGATCGATCTCAGGTCCAATGTACAGCCCTTGCACGCCGAGAGCACCGACGACCGCGCCGGACGTCTCGCCGCCCGCGATGACCAGCCGGTTGACGCCTTTCGCCACGAGACCCTGCGCGATTCGTCCGAGCGTTCTCTCGACCAACGCGCCGGCTTCTTCGCGGCCGAGCTTGTGCTGAATCGCGCTTACTTGCTCCGGAGCCGCGGTCGAATAGATCAGGATCGGTTTGTCTCCGACACGGCGCTCGGCCCACTCGAGCGCTTCCTTCGCCTGGTCGCGTCCGCCGGCGATCGCGACGGGATCGAGACCGAATGCATCGTGGCTCCTCTTCATCTCGGCCACCTGCCCTTGAGTCGCGACCGAGCAGCTCCCGGCCAGCACTGCGGTCGGGCCGGTTACCTTCGGCAGGCCCTGTGCCTGGCCGGCCTTGAGCAATCCAGCGCGCACGAAATTCGCGGGCAGCCCCATCGCCATGCCCGAACCGCCGGTAACGAGCTTGAGGTCGGCGCAGGCCTCGCCGAGCGTGAGCAGATGCTCGTCGGTAATCGCGTCGAGAATCGCGTGACGCATGCCGCCCTTCCTGAGCGCGTCGAATGCTTCCCGCACCGCGCCCGCCCCTTTTACCACGGTCGCGTACTGGACCAGGCCGACCTTGTGCGAAGTCTGACGCTGCAACACTCGCACGAGAGACGGATCGGTCATCGGCGTGAGCGGGTGATGCCGCATGCCGGACTCGGACAGCAGCTCGTCGCCGACGAACAGATAGCCCTTGTAAACCGTGCGCTTGTTGGTCGGGAACGCCGGGTTGAATACGGTGAAGTCCGCGCCGAGCGCGGCGAGCAGCGCGTCGGCGACCGGCCCGATGTTGCCCTTGTCGGTCGAGTCGAACGTCGAGCAGTACTTGAAGTAGTACTGCCGGGCGCCGCGTGCGCGCAGCCACTCTAGCGCCGCAAGCGACATCTGCACGGCCTCGTCGTGCGGATTGCTGCGCGATTTGAGCGCGACGATGATGCAGTCGGCCGGGGGTACTTCGAGTCCGGGCGCAGGGACGCCCAGGAGCTGAATGGTGCGCATGCCCGCCTTGACGAGCGTATTGGCGAGGTCGGTGGCGCCGGTAAAGTCATCGGCGATGCAGCCGAGCAGAAGGTTCACAGCGTGAGTTCCTCTTGGTCCGAGAATCGTCGTGAGGATAGCCCCGACGCGCGCTGCCGCGGGGAACGGAAGTTTAGGATAGTGCCTTGCCCCCGCGGCAGCAAGGCGGGGTACCGCCCGTCGACACGCCGGCGGTCACTTCCAATGCGGCGGCCAGGTCTTCTGGAAGTACGGCAGCGCTTCGATGCGCTTCATCCAGGCCGTCACCTTGGGTCCGATGATGCTGCGCAGATCGATGTCGGGTTTCTTCTTTTCGCAGCGCAAGCTGAGCGCAAGGAGCGGATAGAGCGTGAAGTCGGCAGCCGAGAGCTCGCCCGCAAGGTAATCGCCGCGCATCAGGCTTTCCCAGAGCGCCAGCTCCCTCGCCATCGCCGCGCGGCCCTTCGCGATGGCGTCGGTGTCCCATTCGGCCTGCGGCTTGAACAGCACTTCGTCGATGACCGCATCCATCGCGCCGCCGAAATAGAGGTCCGCTTCCCGGATCATGCGTCGCGCAAGCGCGCGCTGGTGCACATCGCCCGGGAACAGCTTGGGCGCCGGGTATTTCTCGTCGAGGTACTCGAGGATCGCGTCGGACTCGTACAGCGCGAAGCCGTCATCGACGATCGCCGGCACCTTCTGGCGCGGATTGATCGCCGTGTACTCGGGCTTGCGCAAATCTCCCGCCGAGAACGACACTGTCTTGTGCTCGTAGGCAATCCGCTTGTGCTCGAGGCCCAACCATACGCGCCAGGCGAAGGGGGAGCCCGAACCGTAGTAAAAGACCAGCGCCATTCTGCCTCCTGCCTTTTTCGAAGTATGCGGCTCACGCCGACACGGCCGACGAGCCCTCGAGCTTGCAGCCGGCGATTCTCCAGGTGCCGTCGGCCTGACGCTCCATGATATAGAAAGCCACGACCACGTCGCCCTCGGCGTCGACGACCTCGAGCAGCTGTATCACGTGCCCGGAGACCACGAAATGATCGAGAAATCGCACGGAGCCGGGCCGGTAGACGGCGCTGTAGCCGGTCCGGACCATCTGCATGAACTCGCCGGGCGTGTGGAACATTTTCTGAATCGCCGGCGAGGCGAACGAGAACGCCGCGGCGGCGTCGTCGCGCTTGAACGCATCGAGCTGCGCGGTGATCACGCCCTGGATCGCCCGCCAGTCGGCTTCGGCAGGCTCCTCGATTTCCGCGGCCACGCACAGGCACGCCAGCAGCCACATGAGCAACGACACGTAGGAGAGGGGTTTCATGGCGCGGACTCCGGAGGCGGGCATTCCATCGTACTCCCGCGGCGATCGACCGAGAAGGCGCCGGCCGGCGGATAATCGGGCATGGACGAGATCGTACTGCGCGCGATGCAGAAATGGCCGAACGTGCCTTCGGTCTACGGCTGGCTCGCTCTGGACAAGCGAGGCAACTGGGCCATCAAAGGCGAGCGCATCGTCAATCCCGCGATCACCGACTTCATCGCTCGCAATTACGCTCGCGACGAGCGGGGACGCTGGTATTTCCAGAATGGCCCGCAGAAAGTATTCGTGAAGCTCGCGTACACGCCGTTCGTCTTTCGCACGCAACGCGATGCGGCTGGGATGCTGAACCTGATCGCCCATACCGGTGCCCAGGTCGATGATCTTCGCGAAGCGTTCGTGGACGAGGGCGGCGCGCTCCTGGTGGAGGCCGGTTCCGGTGCAGGACTCATCCACGACCAGGACCTGCCGGGAATTCTGGGCAGCCTGCTCGGGCCCGGAGGCGAACCGCTCGACGACAGCGCGATCGAGCAACTGCTTCAGGAGAGAGCGCAGAGCCAGCGCCCCACCGGCGTGCGGCTGCGCTTCGGCTCGCACGCGGTCCCAGTGTCGTTCATCGACTCGACGGATGTACCAGCCCGCTTCGGCTTCGATCCGGACCCGCGTCCGGCTCCCGGCGAGCCGGAATGCTAAACCCGGCTTTAACCACCGAGACACGGAGAGCACGGAGGAAACCTACTCCTCCAGCAAAGGGTGCCGTGGCGATCCGCGCTTCCGGTGGGTTTGAGCCGACGTTTGGTGCCTTGTTCCTCTCTTGCTCTTCTCTGTGCTCTCCGTGTCTCCGTGGTTCAATTGCCTTTACTTAATTCGCTTGCGGCTGTAGTCGTCCTCGATGCTGTCACGGTAGAAGCTGATCATGGTCGGCGCCGCCATGAAGCGACGCTGCACCTCGCTCGGCACTTTCGAGTACTGCCAAATGGAGCCATCCGACAGCTCGACCTCGAGAATCTGCGAGCTGGCGTCGTAGCCGACCGAGCGGATGCCGCTCGAGTTCACTTTCTTACGGTCCATCACGACCTCCCTTATAATCATCACCCGCGTTACTTATGAAAAGATATTACTTCAGGGAATAGCAATCGAGGCTTAACCTGATGGGCTTTCCGGGCGGCGAGTTGCCGTCCGGGCTAATCAACAAGGAGACCCGCTATGGCAGCGTTGCGTCTGGGCGATGTGGCCCCCGACTTCACTCAGGACTCCAGCGAGGGTCCGATCAGCTTCTACCAATGGGCCGGCGACAGCTGGATCGTGCTGTTCTCGCACCCCAAGGACTTTACCCCGGTCTGCACCACCGAGCTCGGCTACACGGCCAAGCTCAAGTCCGAATTCGCGAAGCGCAACGCGAAAGTGATCGCGCTCTCGGTCGACCCTGTGGACTCGCACAAGGGCTGGATCAACGACATCAACGAGACCCAGAACACGACGGTCAACTTTCCGATTCTCGCGGACGCCGACCGCAAGGTGTCGACCTTGTACGACATGATCCATCCGAACGCCAGCGACAGCTTCACGGTGCGCTCGGTGTTCCTGATCGACCCGAAGAAGAAGGTGCGCCTGATCATCACCTATCCCGCCAGCACCGGCCGCAACTTCGACGAGATCCTGCGCGTGCTCGATTCGCTGCAGCTCACCGACAACTACAGCGTCGCCACGCCGGTCAACTGGAAGCAGGGCGAGGACGTGGTGATCGTGCCGTCGCTGCAGGACCCCGAGATCCTCAAGCAGAAGTTTCCGAAGGGCTACAAGGCGCTCAAGCCTTACCTGCGTCTGACCCCGCAGCCGAACCGCTGAGGTTTGGTTTACTGACCAGCCTCCTGCACGATGTCGTGCAGGAGCTGGTCGACCCGCTGCAAGCTCTGCGCCGCGGGATTTCCGGCCTCCACACGCGGCCGGCGGTACACCAGATGTACCTTCCCCTCCTCTCCCGGCAGCACGTACATCCCGACGCCGAACGGACAGAACGCGAGCAGGCGCGGGTCGGCTTCCATCACCTGGCGCGATAGCGACGCGCTGCAGAATTCGATCAGCTCCGCGCGCACGTAGATCTGCTTCGCCGCGCCGAGGTCCTTGCCGGTGCGCTCGAGCATCTCGCCGACTTTCGATTCGTGATTCACGACCAGTCCGCGGTTCTCGATCGCGAGCACGAGCTGCTGCTTTACGTCATCGAAAGTGCCGCTGGCCGTCACTTCTGCGACGTATTCGTCGCTCGCGCACGCGATCGTCGCGCACATCAGCATGGCTATTGCGATCGCTTTCATCACCGCGTTCACAGCACGTAGATCGCAGCCAGCAGAACGCCGTAGCCGACCATCAGCAGGTACACCGCCGCGTGATTGATGAGCTTTAGAGCGGAGCCGACATACGCGATGTGGCCGAGCGGAACGAAGTATCCGATGAGACCGAGGACGAACAGCAGAAGACAGAGCAGGCCGGCGTTGCGGCTGGGTGCGTGCGCTTTCATGGCTCGGGAAATGACTAAGCAGTCCGGATTCTAAACCGGCGCTCAAGGCATGGAGGGATTGAAATGCGGAGAAAAAAAGCACATCCGACAAATGCGGAGGCAAAGAACGAATCTGACGCGCCCTCGCCGCCCGTCTCTCGATTGGCGAGTGATGCAGCCTGCCCGATCGCTCGTACGCCCCGATCGAGCCGCGTCTATCGCTGCACTCACAGACCTCATACAGGACCGTTGGAGCACAGCGCGGGGCTTGCCGCCCCATTGTCACTACTGCCGCTTCAGCGCCTCAGGACAAAGCCCGCGGAGGTTACTGGTATCCTCACGGATGCAGACCTCCCGCGAGCATCCTGGAAGCTAAAGCTTAGTTCGGCCGGTTACCAGAAACCGGGAACGGCCAAGCTGCCGGCGCGGGAGCGGGTTTAGGCGCTGCCGGAGCAGCAGCTGGCTCTGACGGCTTCGCAGCCGCCGGTTTCTTGGCCGCCTTCTTCTTAGCCGGCTTCTTGGCAGCCTTCTTGGCAGCCGGCTTCTTGGCCGCTTTCTTTTTCGCCGCAGGCTTCTTGGCCGCTTTCTTCTTCGCAGCCTTCTTCTTAGCAGCCGGCTTCTTCTTGGCTACTTTCTTCTTCGCCGCGGCTTTCTTCTTGGCGGCGGGCTTCTTCGCTGCCTTCTTCGCAGCGGGCTTGCGTGCCGGCGCTTTCTTCTTCGCAGCCGGCTTCTTCGCTACCTTCTTGGCAGCGGGCTTCTTCGCCGGGGCCTTCTTCTTGGCGGCCGGCTTCTTCTTGGCAGCAGCTTTCTTCATTGCCATTTCAAGTGACTCCTATAACGTTGACGACAGTACCCAACGCACCTCACGGTGCGACCACTTCGCCGAGGATGTGCTCCAGTAGAGGGCAGCGCATCCCCGGTTCCGCAGTTCCTGATCCCATCCGTTCGCGGATGGAAAAAAGCCGGAAGGCTTCCAGTCCTTTGGACCTGGAAGCCGCTTCCGGCTTCATCTGTCTTACGCGCCTTCGGACTCCGGAGGCGCATTCGTTTCGAGCCTTCTATCTGCATTAATCCCAACTCAATGCACCCCCGGTCTGATACTCGATGACGCGCGTCTCGAAGAAGTTTCTCTCCTTCTTGAGATCGATCATCTCGGACATCCAGGGGAACGGGTTGGATGCACCCGGAAACAGCGGATCGAGTCCGATCTGCTGGCAGCGCCGGTTGGCAACGTAGCGCAAGTACTCTTTGAACATCGGGGCGTTCAGGCCGAGCACGCCGCGCGGCATGGTGTCCTCCGCGTAACGGTACTCGAGCTCGACGCCTTTACGCATCAGGTCGCGGATCTCGTCACGGAACTCCGAGGTCCACAGATGCGGGTTTTCCATCTTGATCTGGTTGATCACGTCGATGCCGAAATTGCAGTGCATCGACTCGTCGCGCAGGATGTACTGGTATTGCTCGGCCGCGCCAGTCATCTTGTTCTGGCGGCCGAGAGCTAGGATCTGAGTGAAGCCGACGTAGAAGAACAGCCCCTCCATGATGCAGGCAAACACGATCAGGCTCTTCAGCAAGTCCTGGTCGGCTTCCGGCGTGCCCGTCTTGAAGGCCGGGTCGGTGAGGGTGTCGATGAACGGGATCAGGAATTCGTCCTTGTCCCGAATGCACGAAATCTCATGGTACGCATTAAACACCTCGCCTTCGTCGAGCGCCAGACTTTCGACGATATATTGATAGGCGTGCGTGTGAATGGCCTCTTCGAATGCCTGGCGCAGCAGATACTGGCGGCACTCGGGCGCGCTGATGTGGCGATACGTTCCGAGCACGATGTTGTTCGCCGCGAGACTGTCGGCCGTGACGAAGAAGCCGAGGTTGCGCGTCACCACGCGCCGCTCGTCTTCGGTCAATCCGTTGGGATCTTTCCAGAGCGCGATGTCGCGGCTCATGTTGATCTCCTGCGGCATCCAGTGATTCGCGCAGGAGGCCAGGTACTTTTCCCAGGCCCATTTGTACTTGAACGGGACGAGCTGATTCACGTCGGTCTTGCCGTTGATGATCCGCTTGTCTTCGACGCGGATGCGGCGGAAACGATCGGTCGAGCCGCTCTCGGCCCGGACGGTCGCGACGGCTGCCGGTGACGTCGGAACGAAGCTCGCCGTCACGTTCAGACCGCCTTGCAAACCGAGTGCAGCTACGTTGTTCGTCTCTTCGAATTGCAGCATTCTGTGATTCCCAAGCGTTGATTTCGTAAGCAAGCTCTATGCCGCTCAGATAGTTATGGCTACTGACACGCCTCGCATGTCGGATCGTCGATCGCGCAGAACTTCGGTTCCGCACTCTCGGATTCCGGTGTCGACGCGCTGACTGCGGACTTTGCCGATAGCCCGCCATCGGCCGGAACCGCGTTGAGCGCGCCGGCTTTGACTGTGGATTTCTCCGCGTGCGTTGCACCCATCGTGCGCAGGTAGTAGGTGGTTTTGAGCCCGCGCAACCAGGCGAGCTTGTACGTCTCGTCGAGCTTCTTGCCGGAGGCGCCGCCCATGTAGATGTTCAGCGACTGCGCCTGGTCGATCCATTTCTGACGCCGCGCGCCAGCTTCGACGAGCCACACCGGATCGACTTCGAACGCTGTCGCATAGAGGCTACGAATGTCGGCGGGGATGCGGTCGATCTTGGCCAGCGTGCCGTCGAAGTACTTGAGGTCGGCAACCATGACCTCGTCCCACAGGTTGAGCCGCTTCAAGTCGGCGACGAGGTATTCGTTGGCAACTGTGAACTCGCCCGACAGGTTGGATTTGACATACAGGTTCTGGTAAGTCGGCTCGATGCTGGCCGACACCCCGATGATGTTGGCAATCGTCGCGGTCGGCGCGATGGCCAGGCAGTTGGAGTTGCGCATGCCGAACTGCTTGATGCGAGCGCGCAGGCTGCCCCAGTCCATCGTCGACGAGGTATCGACCTCGACGTAGCCGCCACGTTCGTCGCGCAGCAGCGCCAGGCTGTCCTGCGGCAGGATGCCGCGATGCCACAGGGAGCCCTCGAACGTCGAATAGGGACCGCGCTCTTCGGCCAGCTCGGTCGACGCCCAGTACGCGTAATAGGCCACCGCTTCCATCGACCGGTCGGCGAACTCGACTGCTTCCTTCGAGGCATACGGCACGCGCATGAGGTGCAGGCAGTCCTGGAATCCCATGATCCCGAGACCGACCGGTCGGTGCTTGAAATTCGAGTTGCGCGCCTTGTCGACCGCGTAGTAGTTGATGTCGATCACGTTGTCGAGCATCCGCAGCGCGGTGCCGACCGTGGCTTTGAGCTTGTCGCGGTCGAGCCGGCCGTCCTTGATGTGGGCGGCCAGATTGACCGAGCCGAGGTTGCAGACTGCGATCTCGCTGTCGCTCGTGTTGAGCGTGATCTCCGTGCACAGGTTGGAGCTGTGCACCACGCCGACGTGCTGCTGCGGCGAGCGGATGTTGCAGGGATCCTTGAAGGTAATCCACGGATGCCCGGTCTCGAACAGCATCGACAGCATCTTGCGCCAGAGCTGCGTGGCCGCGACCTTCTTGAACAGCTTCAGCTCGCCGGTTTGGGTCTTGCGCTCGTACTCAAGGTAGGCGCGCTCGAAGGCTTTGCCGTACTTGTCGTGCAGATCGGGCGCGTCGGACGGCGAGAACAAGGTCCATTCGCCGTTCTCCATCACGCGCTTCAGGAACAGGTCCGGCACCCAGTTGGCCGTGTTCATGTCGTGGGTGCGGCGACGATCGTCCCCGGTGTTCTTGCGCAGCTCGAGGAACTCCTCGATATCGAGGTGCCAGGTCTCCAGGTAGGAGCACACCGCCCCCTTGCGCTTGCCGCCCTGGTTCACCGCCACGGCGGTATCGTTCACCACTTTCAGGAACGGCACGACGCCTTGCGACTTGCCGTTGGTGCCCTTGATGTGGGAGCCGAGCGCGCGCACCGGTGTCCAATCGTTGCCGAGACCGCCCGCGAACTTGGACAGCAGCGCGTTCTCCTTGATGGCGTCGTAGATGCCTTCGAGGTTGTCCGCGACGGTCGTCAGATAGCAGCTCGAGAGCTGTGAGCGGTGCGTGCCGGAGTTGAACAACGTCGGCGTCGAGCTCATGAAGTCGAAGCTCGACAGCACGTTGTAGAACTCGATCGCCCGGGCTTCGCGCTCGACCTCGTTGAGCGCAAGACCCATGGCGACGCGCATAAAGAAGGCCTGCGGGAGCTCGATGCGGCGACCGCCCACGTGGATGAAATAACGGTCGTATAGCGTCTGCAGGCCAAGGTAGCCGAACTTGAGGTCGCGGTTGGCGTCGAGCGCCGCGCCCAGGGATTTGAGGTCGAAGGTCTTCAGCTTCGGGTCGAGCAATCCGGCGGCGATGCCGCGCTCGATGAAGATCGGGAAATACTCCGCGTAGCGGGTATGCATGTCCGCCTGCGTCGCCTCGGCGCCCAGCACTTCGTGGCGCATGCTGTGCAGCAGCAGACGCGCGGTTACGTAGCTGTAAGCAGGGTCCTTCTCGATCAGTGCACGCGCCGACAGGATGGAGCCCTTGCGGACTTCCTCCATCGGAACGCCGTCATACAGGTCCTTCAGCACGCTCTGCAGGATTGTGTCGGCATCGACCGCGCGGCCGAGACCTTCGCAGGATTCCTTCAGCAACAGCCGCAGCCGCTCGAGGTCGAGCGGGCGCGTCTGCCCGTCTTCGGAAACCATCGGCGTGTGCGGCTTCGCTTCCGCTTGCGCCGCCGCCTTTTGCTGCGCGCGGGCGCGCGCGCGCTCCTCGCGGTACAGCACGTACGCGCGCGCCACATCGTGCTCGCCGGAGCGCATCAGAGCCAGCTCGACCTGGTCCTGAATGTCCTCGATGTGGAATGTGCCGCCGGCCGGCTGGCGACGGATCAGTGCGCCCACCACCTGCTCGGTGAGGCCGGACACCAGCTCGCGAACGCGCGCGGACGCGGCACCGGTGCCGCCGTTGACGGCGAGAAATGCCTTCGTCACAGCGACCGAAATCTTGTACGGCTCGAACCCGACCACCGCACCGTTGCGCCGGATGATCTTGTACTCAGCGTAGCGCGCGTCGCGCTGCGGCTCGCTCGCGATCAGGCCGTCTTGCGGCAGATTGGCAGCGGGCGATTTGAGCGCGGGCTCGGTGGAAAGCTGCATTCGATATCTCCCAAGGTTCTTCTTCGCCGTTGGCTCGTCGCCCGAACGCGACATGATCTGCTGGCGGCACGTCTGTTTTTAGCCACCGTAAAACCACTATATCTTGTGGTTACGGCTCAAAGTTGCACTAATTCTAGTAGCTGAACGCGCGCTGTCAAGATTTTTGTCATCGCATGGCAATGTATTGCGCGTCGGAAACGCTCGCGCGGGCTTTGACGACAGGGGTTGGAGCCACTCGCACGACTGTGCGCGGCGGTCGCACTAGGTTGCGGAAATGGATGTGCCGGCCACGCGTGAACGCCGGACCGCGCAGCGACCTAGCGCGCGAATTCGGCGGCCAGCTGGACGGTGCCGAAGTGGATGTCGACGGTGTCTTCGACGCGGCGGGCATAACCGCCGGCCATCGTAATTGCGACCGGAACATCCGCGGCACGGCACAGCTCGAGGACCATGCGGTCGCGGCTCGCCAGACCAGACTTGGTCATGTCGAGCCGGCCCAAGCGGTCGCCTCGATACGGATCGGCGCCGGCAAGATAGATCGCGAGATCGGGTTGAGCGGCGGACAGCGCCGTGCAGACGCCGCGCTCGAGCGCAGCCAGATACTCGTCGTCGCCTGCGCTGTCGGGCATCTCGATGTCGAGATCGCTCGCTTCCTTGTCGAACGGGTAGTTGCTGGCGGCGTGAATCGAGAAGGTGAAGACGCTGCTGTCGCCAGCCAGGATCGAGGCGGTGCCGTTGCCCTGGTGGACGTCGCAATCCAATACCACTACACGCTTGACTCGCGCTTCGGCCTGCAGCGCAAGAGCGGCGACAGCGCTGTCGTTGAACACACAATAGCCCTCGCCATGATCGCGGAAGGCGTGGTGCGTGCCCCCAGCCAGGTTCA
>Ga0316628_100004388_pt1 | contig 11059 bp, 10 predicted proteins | sample OWC_Aug_M2_C1_D5_FD_207648 | JGI IMG/M metagenome (GOLD analysis project Ga0316628, IMG submission 207648) | Wetland soil microbial communities from Old Woman Creek delta, Ohio, United States - OWC_Aug_M2_C1_D5_C | ecosystem: Environmental > Terrestrial > Soil > Wetlands | place: USA: Ohio... | reverse complement strand
AAGGTCGCGCCACGCGACTTCGTCACCTTCGAATACGTGATGCTCCAGGGCGTCAACGACAGCGTCGAGCAGGCGAAGCAACTGGTGGCACTGGTCAAGGGCGTTTCCTGCAAGTTCAATCTCATCCCTTTCAACCCGTTCCCGGATTCCGGATTCGAACGCTCTTCGGCCGAGCGCATCGGTGCGTTCCGCGATGTGCTGATGCAGGCCGGGCTCGTCACTACGACGCGCAAGACGCGCGGCGACGATATCGACGGCGCCTGCGGACAACTTGCCGGACAAGTGCAGGATCGCACGCAACGCAGGTCCCGGCGCGCGATGGAGGCTTCCGCATGAGCCGGATCTTGGCCCTGATCTTCGTCATGATGCTGGCCGGTTGCACGACCCCCGCGGGCAAGCAGGAATCCGGCGATGCGAAAAAAACTGCAGAGAATCGAGCCCGCATCCATACCGAGCTCGGTGCGGCCTACTACGGCGCGGGGCAGATGTCGGTCGCCGTCCAGGAGTTGAAGGAGGCGATCAGTGCCGATCCGGGTTACGGTCCGGCGCACAATCAGCTCGGACTGGTGTACATGACGCTCAAGGAAGATGCCCTGGCACAACAATCATTCGAGCGTGCCCTGAGGATCGATCCGACCGATTCGTCGGCCAACAATAACTACGGACTGTTTCTATGCCAGCGCAAGCGCGAAAAGGAGGCGATGAAATATTTCGCGGCGGCGCTGAAGAATCCGCTTTATTCCAAGCCGGAAAATGCCTACACGAATGCCGGCATCTGCTCGCGCCTGCAAGGCGACGATGTCAGGGGGGAAGAGTCGCTGCGCAAGGCGCTGGCGCTGCAACCGGATCAGCCTCAGGCGCTGTATCAACTCTCCGACATCGCGTTCAAGCGCGGTGACCTGACTGGCGCGCGGACGCTGCTGAATCGCTATATGCAGGTATCGGCGCCCTCCGTCGAAGCATTGTGGCTCGGAGCGCGCATCGAGCAACGTCTCGGCAATCGCACGGCACAGGAAAGTTACGGCGCGCAACTGAACAACCGGTATCCAGCCGCGGCACAGACAAAGGCATTCAACGAGGGACGCTTCCAGTGAGTGACCCTGCTATTGACGGCGAGCGGGCAACCGCAGAGGCCGCCCCGTCCGAAGGGCGGGGCGCGACGGGAGCGGCGCTGCTCAGGGAGCGGCGTCGCCAAGGCTTGAGCCTCGGCGATATTTCACGCCAGCTCAAGCTCTCCGTGCGCCAGGTCGAAGCGCTGGAACGCGACGACTACTCTGGCTTCGGGGGGGCGGTATTCATCCACGGGTTCATCCGTAACTATGCAAAGTTGCTCGGCCTCGATCCCGAACCGCTCATCCGCGCCACCGACTCGATGCTTAATCCGCCGCAGATCTCCGCGGCTGCACCGCGCGAGCCGGCACGCCCGCGCCCCGTGCGCGCGCAGAAGAGCAAATTCCGGCTATGGCCGGCGGTCGCGACTGTGCTGGTGGTTGCTATTGCGTTGATGGTCTACTTTGGTGGTCGCCGTGCACCGGACGCGGGGCGCATCGCGGCGCTGGTGGCAGCGCGCGACAAGCCCGCGCCGAAAATTACTGCAGAGGGCAGGACAGGGGTGGAAACGAAATCCCGGGCCGAGTCAAAGCCGGGATCGGAATCCGCTGCAGTCAAAGCGCTAACCAAGCCCGAAGCAAAGGCCGAAGCGAAGCCCGAAACGAAGACGATGACCGAAACCGCTGACCGCGTTCCGGTAGAAACAGCCGGGGCCGTTGCCGCGGAACCCTCCGGGCGGGTAACGGTGCGAATGGTCTTCGAGCAGGATTCCTGGGTCGAAATCAAGGACCGCACTGGCAATACGATCTTTGGGCAACTCAATCCCGCGGGCAGCCGGCGCAGCGTGAGCGGGGAGCCGCCCCTGTCCGTCGTGGTTGGAAATGCCGCCGGCGTACGCCTATTCGCGGGAGACAAGAACATCGATCTGGTGCCCCACACGCGAGTCGATGTGGCGCGGCTGACGCTGGAATAAGGCCCCCACATTCCCATGCCCGGTCATACCATTTCCCGTCACGAAACCCGCCAGGTCCGCATCGCCGGCATCCCGGTGGGCGGTGGAGCGCCGGTGGTCGTGCAGTCGATGACCAATACCGACACCGCGGACGTGCAGGCCACGGCACGCCAGGTCAGAGAGCTTGCCGAAGCCGGATCCGAATTCGTGCGCATCACGGTCAATACGGCGCAAGCGGCGGCAGCCGTGCCGGAAATCCGCAACGTGCTCGAGCGTGACGGATGCCGCGTGCCGTTGATCGGCGATTTTCATTTCAACGGACACAAGCTTCTGACGCAATATCCGGCCTGCGCCCAGGTGCTCGACAAGTACCGCATCAATCCCGGCAACGTCGGCCGAGGTTCGAAGCGTGACGATCAGTTCGCGATGATGATAGAAACGGCCTGCCGCTACGGCAAGCCGGTGCGCATCGGCGTCAACTGGGGAAGCCTGGACCCCGACCTGCTGGGCCGCATGATGGACGACAATGCGCGGCTGCCCGAGCCCGGGGATGCTGCCGACGTAATGCGCGAAGCCCTGATCGTGTCAGCGCTGCAGAACGCGCAGAAGGCCGAAGAGATCGGGCTGCCGGGGAACCGCATCATCCTGTCTTGCAAGGTGAGTGCAGTCCAGGACCTGATCATGGTCTATCGCGAACTCGCGGCGCGCTGCGACTACCCGCTGCACCTCGGTTTGACCGAGGCGGGCATGGGCTCCAAAGGTATTGTCGCTTCAACGGCGGCGTTGGCGGTACTGCTGCAACAGGGCATCGGCGACACCATACGCATTTCGCTCACACCCGATCCCGGCGGAGACAGGTCGCGGGAAGTGACCGTCGCCCAGGAAATCCTGCAGACCATGGGTTTGCGCTCGTTTACACCGATGGTGATCGCATGTCCCGGTTGCGGGCGCACAACCAGCACCGTGTTTCAGGAACTCGCCGAAAAGATCCAGAGCTATCTGCGACGGCAGATGCCGGTCTGGCGCACGCAATATCCCGGCGTCGAAGAAATGCGCGTGGCTGTGATGGGTTGCGTGGTCAACGGTCCGGGCGAAAGCAAGCACGCCAATATCGGCATCAGCCTGCCGGGTTCGGGCGAAACGCCGGTGGCGCCCGTATTCGTCGACGGCGTGAAGACGGTAACCCTGAAAGGCGAGCGTATCGCCGAGGAATTTCATCGCCTGGTGGATGAATACGTCGCCAGTCACTACGGCCGGTCCCCCGGACGCGGCCAGCGGGCGACGACGAACAACGACAAATCCGCGCGGGCGCTCGGCTAAAGCGTCCAGCAATCTCGAGACAAGCAAGCTTCATGGCACAAACGATTCAGGCAGTCCGCGGGATGAACGACGTCCTGCCGGACCAGGCTCCGCTTTGGGAGTTTTTCGAAGACACGGTGCGTGGCTGGCTGGCGCAGTACGGCTACCGCAACATCCGCATGCCGATCCTGGAAAAGACCGAGCTGTTCGTGCGCTCCATCGGCGAAGTCACCGACATCGTCGAGAAGGAGATGTACACCTTCGTCGACCAGCTCAACGGTGAAAACCTGACGTTGCGTCCGGAAGGAACCGCGTCCTGCGTGCGTGCGGTGATAGAGCACAACCTGCTCTACAACGGCGCGCAGCGGCTGTTCTACGCCGGTCCGATGTTCCGCCACGAGCGGCCGCAAAAAGGCCGCTATCGCCAGTTTCATCAGGTCGGCGTCGAAGCGCTCGGTTTTGCCGGGCCGGACGTGGATGTGGAGCACATGGTCATGGGCGCGAGCCTGTGGATGCGGTTGGGCCTCGACGGACTGCAACTCGAGATAAACACGCTGGGAAACACCGCTTCGCGCAGCCGCTATCGCGCCCGGCTGATTGCCTTCCTCGAACAGCATTCCGCGGCACTCGACGAGGATGCGCGCAGGCGGCTGCACAGCAATCCGCTGCGCGTGCTCGACAGCAAGAATCCGGCGATGCGCGATGTCATCGCCGCGGCACCGAAGCTCGCCGACGATCTCGATGACGACTCGCGCCGGCATTTCGAAGCGTTGCAGGGGCTGTTGAAAAACGCCGGGATCGATTTCGCCATCAACGACCGTCTGGTGCGGGGCCTGGACTATTACAATGACGTCGTCTACGAATGGACAACCAGCCGGCTGGGCGCGCAGGGCACGGTTTGCGCCGGCGGACGCTACGATGGCCTGATCGAGCAGATCGGCGGCAAGCCGGCGCCAGCCTGCGGTTTTGCCATGGGCGTCGAACGATTGCTTGCGCTGATGGGCGATTCTGCGGTCGGGGTGCCAATTCGCGCTGCGGATGCTTACGTGGTCCATAGCGGCGAATCGGCAAGCCGCTTTGCCTGGAATGTCGCGGAGTCGTTGCGCCGGCGCGGGCTTTCGGTCGTGTTCCACTGCGGCGGTGGCAGTTTCAAATCGCAAATGAAACGAGCTGATGCCAGCGGCGCCCGCTTCGCCGTGATCATCGGAGACGACGAGGCAGGCAGGCGGGTCGTTTCCCTCAAGCCGATGCGCGAAACCGGGGAACAAGTGCAGGTCGATGCGGAACAAGCAGCGGCAATGATCCTCCAATCAAACAATCCTTGATTCACTCACTACAGAAGATTCCGACATGGCATTCGATCTCGAAGAACAGGAACAGATAGCCGAACTGAAGCAGTTCTGGAAACAATACGGCACGCTGATCGTCACTCTCGCGGTGGCTGCGCTCGTGGCGTTCGCGGGCACTCAGGGCTGGCGTTACTACAAACACAGTCAATCCGAGCAAGCTTCCTCGCTGTTCACGAAGTTCGGTGAGGCGGTGCGCAAGAACGATGTCAAGGAAATTCGCGCACTCGGCAAGCAGGTGATGGACGGATTCGGTTCGACCGCCTACGGGCCGACGACGGCCTTGTTGCTGGCCAAGACCAATTACGAAAACGGCGACCCTGCTGCTGCCGCCGAGCAGCTGCAATGGGCGATCGACAAGGCGAAAGACGGCGAAACCGCAGAGCTGGCGAGGCTGCGGCTTGCGAGCATCCGGCTCGACGAAAAGAAATACGACGAAGCGCTCAAGCTGCTGGAAACCAAGCACAGCGCCGCATTGGAAACCCTGTATGCAGACCTGCGCGGTGACGTCATGGTCGCGCAGGGCAAGGTCGCGGAAGCGCGTGCCGCTTACAAGATGGCGATCGAGAAGAGCCTGCCCAACAGCAGCTATCGCAGCGTCGTGCAGATCAAACTCGACGCCCTCGGAGGCGATCGGTGACGGGAACGCAGTTGCGTCTGCGCCTGGTCGCGATATCGCTGCTCGCCGCCGTGCTCGGCGCCTGCGGCAGCAAGGGTCCCCAACCCGCGAAGCTGGTGGACTTCAAGCCTTCCGCGATACTCGCCGTGGCGTGGAAGGTGAAAATCGGCGATGCCGGTCGTTACATCTTTACGCCCGCGCTATACGGGGACAGCGTGTTCGTCGCCAGCAATCGCGGTGATCTGCTGCGACTGAATGCCGCGAACGGCAAGACGCTATGGCGGGTCGACGCCAAGGCGACGCTCTCGGGGGGGGTGGGGGTCGGCGATAACATGGTGCTGGTCGGGACATCGAAGGGCTCGGTGCTGGCCTACGATCTCGACGGCAAGCCATTGTGGCAATCGAGAATATCGAGCGAAGTACTCAGCGCACCCCAAGCCGCAGGCGAGTTCGTCGTCGTGCGCAGCGGCGACAACCGCATCTTTGGCCTGGATGCGCGGGACGGCTCGCGCCGCTGGGAATACCAAGTAACGCCGCCGCCGCTGACGTTGCGCGCCAATCCGGGCGTGATCATGGTTGAAAACTTCGTGATTGCCGGCATGCCGGCGGGAAAACTCGTCGTACTCAACCTTGCCAACGGTGGCCTGGTGTGGGAAACCGTGGTGGCGGCCCCCAAGGGGGACAATGAACTCGAGCGCATCACGGATATCGCCGGACCGCCGTTGGTGGAGCCGGGCAAGGTGTGCGCTGCCACTTTCCAGGGGCGGGTCGCTTGCTACGAAACGCAGAAGGGGGGGCAGTTGTGGGCACGTCCGGCATCGAGTGTCGGCAGTTTGGCGGCGGACGACGTGAGCGTATACATGACCGAAGATACGGGCTCGGTGGTCGCGCTGGACAGGAACACGGGGACCAGCGTGTGGAAGCAGGACAAACTTTCTTACCGCAACCTCAGCGCGCCCCTGGCGACTAAGGATTATGTCGTCGTGGGCGACTTCGAAGGCCAGGTGCATTTCCTGAAAGTCGAGGACGGATCGTTTGCCGCGCGCATTGCAACCGATGGAAGCAGCATCGCGGCGGCGCCGAAACTGATGATTGGTGACAAGGTGCTGGTGCAGACCCGCAAGGGTGGCGTCTACGCCATTTCCATCAAGAAAAAATAGGCGCATCCGCCGAACACCCACGACGACCCTCGCGGTCTACTCCAAAATCCCCAAGTGAAACCCACCATCGTTCTGGTCGGCCGGCCGAATGTCGGCAAATCGACCCTCTTCAATCGCCTGACGCGCTCGCGCCAGGCGCTGGTGGCCGACATTCCCGGACTGACCCGGGATCGCCATTACGGACATGGCGAGTCCGGAGGCAAATCCTATCTGGTCGTGGATACCGGGGGGTTCGAACCGGTGGCAAAGGACGGCATCTACAAGGAAATGGCCCGTCAGACGCGGCAGGCCGTGGACGAAGGCGATGCCGTGCTGCTACTGGTGGATGCGCGTCAGGGCCTGACGCCTCTGGACAGGCAGATCGCCGTTGAACTGCGCAAGACCGCGCGCAAGCTGTGGCTGGTGGTCAACAAGGCGGAAGGCCTGGCACACGAATCCGCCGCAGCCGATTTTCACGAACTTGGGCTGGGCGAACCGCTGACCGTGTCGGCGTCGCACGGCGAGGGCGTGCACGAGCTGGCGGATCTCGTTCTCGAGGAATTTCCGGCCGACGGCGAAGAGGCGCAAAGTGACGGCAAGCACCCGAAAATTGCGATCGTCGGACGCCCTAACGTCGGCAAGTCGACCCTGGTCAATACCCTGCTCGGCGAGGAAAGGGTGATTGCCTTCGACCAGCCCGGGACCACACGGGACAGCATCTCCATCGACTTCGAGCGCAATGGCCGGTCATATACGTTGATCGATACCGCCGGCGTGCGCCGCCGCGGCCGCGTGGAAGACGTCGCCGAGAAGTATTCGGTTATCAAGACGATGCAGGCCATCGAAGACTGCAATGTCGTCGTGCTGGTGCTCGATGTCACGCAGGACGTATCGGACCAGGATGCGCATCTGGCGGGCTTTATCCTGGAGGCCGGGCGTGCGCTGGTGGTGGCAATCAACAAGTGGGACGCCGCCGACGAAGAGTCGCGCGAGAAAGCCAAGCGCGATTACGAACGCAAGCTGAATTTCCTGGATTTTGCGCCGGTGCATTACATTTCCGCGCGCAACGGGTCCGGTGTTCCCGCGCTGCTCAGTTCGGCGAATGCGGCCTATGCCGCCGCCATGTCCAAGTTGCCCACCCCCAAGCTCACGCGGGTATTGCTCGCTGCAGTGCAAAAGCAGTCGCCGCCGCGTGCCGGCGTATCCCGTCCCAAGCTGCGCTATGCCCACCAGGGTGGCATGAATCCGCCGCTGATCATGATTCACGGCAATGCCTTGAATCAGGTGCCGGATAGCTACCGCCGCTATCTGGAGCGCGCCTTTATGACCGCCTTCGATTTGCGCGGCACCCCTGTGAAGGTGCTTTTCAAGCAGCAGGGTCGCAACCCGTTCGCCGGCCGCAGGAAGGGCTGATTTCCGATGCGCTTTTCCACGGGATGGTATTGCACCCGAAAATCCAGTACAGTAAACGCGGGTCGAAAAATAAAATAAGGAGCAGCCATGAGCGCGAAAGGCCAGTTGTTGCAAGACCCATTTCTGAATGCGTTACGCAAAGAGCATGTGCCGGTGTCGATTTATCTGGTCAATGGAATCAAGCTGCAGGGACAGATCGAATCGTTCGACCAATACGTTGTATTGCTGAAGAACACCGTGACTCAAATGGTCTACAAACACGCCATTTCCACCGTCGTGCCCGCGCGGGCGGTGAACTTGTCTTTGGAGCATGGGTCCGAAGACTGAGTGTTCTTCGATCCCGTTTCGTCAGTTTTGCCGTTTTTGCCCCTGTCGTCATCCCGATGCCCGGGGTGCGAAGGTTGAGTTCGCGCGTCGCGAGTGCTGTTCCTGGTTCCCGACCCTCTCTGATGTTTGATCGTCCACGCGGCGGCGACCGCGCCATTCTCGTCAATCTCGATTTCGGCAATGTGGATTTCGCCGAATCGCAGGAGGAAATTCGTCGCCTGGCCGAAAGCGCCGGGGTCGAACCGGTTGCTGTCATCAAAGGCAAGCGGCAGCGGCCCGACGCCGCCACGTTCGCCGGTGCCGGCAAGGTCGATGAAATCGCAGCAGCGGTGCAATCTGCCGGCGCATCGCTGGTGTTGTTCAATCATGATCTGTCGCCCGCGCAGCAGCGCAACCTGGAAAAACGCCTCGATTGCCGCGTTGTGGACAGAAGCAGCCTGATCCTGGACATCTTCGCGCAGCGGGCGCGTTCCCATGAAGGCAAGCTCCAGGTCGAATTGGCGCAGCTCGAGCACCTGGCAACGCGCCTGGTTCGGGGCTGGACCCACCTTGAACGCCAGAAGGGCGGTATCGGGCTGCGAGGCCCGGGCGAAACCCAGTTGGAAACCGACCGCCAACTGCTGCGCAAGCGCGTCAAGGTCCTAAAGGACAAACTCGACACGGTCCATCGGCAGCGGCAGACCCAGCGCCGCGCCCGCCAGCGCGGCCAGGCCTTGTCCGTATCGCTGGTCGGATATACCAATGCCGGCAAATCGACTCTGTTCAACCGGCTCACCCATAGCGAAACCTATGCGGCGGACAAGCTGTTCGCAACGCTCGACACGACTTCGCGACGCATCAGCGGTGCCGGCGGCGCGGCAATCATCATGTCGGATACGGTGGGATTCATACGCGATCTTCCGCATACCCTGGTGGCGGCATTCAGTGCGACGCTGGAAGAAACGGTCCGGGCCGACTTGCTGCTGCACGTAGTGGATGCGGCCAGTCCGGCGCGCGACGATCAGATCGCGGAAGTGAACAAGGTGCTGGCCGAGATCGGAGCGAATTGCGTTCCTCAGGTCGTCGTGTTCAACAAGATCGACGCAGCCGGTCTGCAACCCGGTATCGAGCGGGATCAGTATGGTAAAATCGTGTCGGTTCGCGTTAGTGCGAAAACCGGCGCAGGCATCGAGCTTTTGCGCTCCATGCTGGCTGAATTGCACGAATCGCAGCGCAGCGCCGTGGGCGTTGTCGCAGCCTGAATACGAAGGCCCTTGCCGGGGCCGGGCCTCCTGTCAATTTGAAAGCAAGCACGAATGGCATTGAACGATCCGCAGTGGGGAAAGCGCGGCAACGACGGGCCGCCCGATCTTGATGAACTCTGGCGTCGCCTGAATCAGCGGTTGAACTCTTTGTTCGGCGGCAAGGGCGGCGGCGGTAGTCTGCCGCCGGGACCAAGCGCGCGCCAGTTCGGCGGCGGCTTCGGGCTGCTGGTCATCCTGGTGCTGGTGGTTTGGCTCGCCAGCGGGTTCTATATTGTCGACGCCAGCCAGCGTGGCGTGGTGCTGCGCTTCGGCAAGTTCAATTCAATCACGGAAGCGGGGCCACGCTGGCATCTGCCATGGCCCGTCGAATCGGCCGAGGTCGTCAACGTAACCGGTGTTCGCACCATAGAAATCGGTTACCGGAATAACGTCAAGAGCAAAGTGCAGATCGAATCGCTGATGATCACGGACGACGAGAACATCATCGACATCCAGTTCGCGGTGCAATATATCCTCAAGGATCCTACGGCCTACCTGTTCAACAACCGCGATGCCGATAAATCGGTCATGCAGGCTTCCGAATCGGCGATCCGCGAAGTTGTCGGCAAGAACAAGATGGATTTCCTGCTTTCCGGCGGCAAGGAAAAGATCGTCGGAACGGTGCAAGTCCTGCTGCAGACGATCCTCGACCGATACAAGACCGGCATCACCATCACGCGGGTGACCATGCAGGACGCGCAGGCGCCCGAGGAAGTACAGGCCGCGTTCGCCGACGCGGTCAAGGCCGGCCAGGACCGGGAGCGGCAGATCAACGAAGGCCAGTCGTATTTCAACGACGTTGTGCCGAAAGCAAAGGGCACTTCCGCGCGGCTGCTCCAGGAAGGCGAAGGTTACCGGCAGAGCGTGATCGCGAATGCCGAGGGTGAAGCATCGCGTTTCAGCCAGATCGTCACCGAATACAGCAAGGCACCGGCGGTCACGCGTGAGCGTTTATACCTGGATGCAATGCAGCAGGTGCTGTCCAATTCCAGCAAAGTCGTGGTCGACCAGAAGAACGGCAGCAACCTGCTTTACCTGCCCTTGGACAAAATCATGCAGCTGGGCGCCTCCACCAGTGCGCCGGCGGACCCCGGCGCAAAGGCCGCGGCCGAGACGGTCTTGCCGACGCCGGCGCCGGCAGAAGTTTCGCCGCGATCACGCGATGCCTTCCGCAATCGCGAAAGGGAGCCGCGATGAAATTCAACGTAAGCACCGCGCTCATCGCGGTCGTTGTCGCGCTGGTCGTGGCCAGCTTGAGCCTGTTCACCGTCGATCAGCGCCAGTATGCCATCGTGTTCCGGCTGGGTGAGATCGTCTCCGTAAAAACGGAGCCGGGCCTGTTTTTCAAGGTTCCATTGGTCGATAACGTGCGTTATTTCGATTCCCGGATTCTCACGCTCGATGCCGAGGAAGCGCAGAGATTCGTCACGTCCGAAAACAAGCCGGTTCTGGTGGATTCGTTCGTCAAATGGCGCATCGTGGACGTCAAGCAGTACTACGTCAGCGTGCAGGGTGACGAAAGTCTCGCCCGCGTGCGGCTGACGCAGGCCGTCAACGGCAGCCTGCGCGAAGAATTCGGCAAACGCACGATTCATGAAGTCGTCTCCGGCGAGCGCGAACAGATCATGGAC
>Ga0316628_100004387_pt1 | contig 11059 bp, 11 predicted proteins | sample OWC_Aug_M2_C1_D5_FD_207648 | JGI IMG/M metagenome (GOLD analysis project Ga0316628, IMG submission 207648) | Wetland soil microbial communities from Old Woman Creek delta, Ohio, United States - OWC_Aug_M2_C1_D5_C | ecosystem: Environmental > Terrestrial > Soil > Wetlands | place: USA: Ohio... | reverse complement strand
TTCGCCCCCCGGGGAAGCAAGTTCTCGCTCATTCCGCCATTCAACTCCGCGTCTTCTTATTGATTGACGTTGGCCCAGGAATCAGAACCGGCTGCGTCCCCTCAGCTGCGGATCCCAGAGATCTCGCAAACCGTCTCCCAAAAACATGAACCCTCCCACGGCGATGGCGATCGCCAACCCGGGAAAGGTGGGAATCCACCAGTAGTTGACGATGAAATTGCGCCCCTGGGAAATCATCAGCCCCCACTCGGGCATGGGCGGCCGGGCTCCCAGCTGAACGAAACTGAGCGCCGAGGTATTGAGAATGGCGGCACCCGCGTCGGTGGTGAACTGGACCACCAGGGGCGCCAGACAGTTGGGGAGCACATGCCGCAGCATGATCCACCAGTCGCCAGCCCCGATGCTGCGCGCGGCATCCACAAAGGTCATGTTTTTCACGGCCAAAACCTGTCCTCTCAGCAGGCGGGCGTAGCGCGGCCACCAGGCAATGGCGATGGCCAGGATCGCATTCTGGATGCTGGCCCCCAGGGCGGCCACAATGGCCATAGCCAGGAGAAAGGAAGGGAAAGCCAGAAAGATATCCGCCGCGCGCATGATGATCTCATCCACGATCCCGCCACGGTAGCCGGCCAGGACGCCCAGAAAAATACCGATCATACCGGCGATCAGCAGCACTTCAGCGGCCACCTGAAAGGAAATCCTCGTGCCCATGACTACCCGGCTGAACATGTCCCGGCCCAATTCATCGGTTCCGAAAAAATGCTTCGGGGATGGCGATTGAAACTTCTGGGACATATCGATAGCCAGGGGATCATAGGGGCTGATCTGCGGTGCAAAAATCCCCACGAGGGTAACCAGCCCCAGCAGGGCGATCCCCAGTACCGCCCCCACGTTCCGGAAGGCACGCTTCCAGAAAGGACGGGCTTTGCGAATTTCTCCCGCGATCTCCCCCGGGAATTCCAAAGCCCGCTCTTGACTGAACTTTTCCCTCATCGAACATCCTCTGGCATTAGATTCCAGCGGCAAGTCAATCGCCGCATGTCGATCAGAAAAGAACTTCCTTCTCCGGACCCCGCGGGGCATCCCGCGTTTCGCGAGGCACCGTCCCCCTGCCAGGCGCGCGCCTAGTACTTAATTCGCGGATCGAGGGCCACATAGACGATGTCCACCGCCAGATTGATAAACACATAGATGAACGAGGTGAACAGGGTGCAGCCCATGACCGCGGGGAAATCCAGGTTGATGATGGAGCGCACCATGTAGGACCCGATTCCCGGCCAGGAGAAGATGATTTCCACCAGGAAAACCCAGGCGATGAGATGCCCCAACTGCAGCCCGATGACGGTGACCACCGGAATCAAGGCGTTCTTCAAGGCATGCCGGATCAAGACCCGCAGGTGGGACAATCCCCGGGCCCGGGCGGCCTTAATGTAGTCCTGGTGCAGCACCTCCAGCAGGCTGGATCGGGTCATACGGGTGACAATGGCGATGTTGGCCAAAGCCAGGGTAAATCCCGGAAGGATCAAATGTTTCAAGGCATCCAGGAAAACCGCTCCCTGGCCGGACAGAAGGCTGTCGGCCAGATAGAGGTGGGTCAGATTGGGAGGGGCTTCGAACTGCCACCCGAGGCGCCCCCCGTCGGGAAACCACCCCAGAAGACCGTAGAACACCAGCTGCATGAGCAGGGCCAGCCAGAATACCGGCATGGCCACCCCCCCTACGGCAAATAGCCGGACCAGCGCATCCGCAAAGCCCCCCGCGCGGGTGGCAGTGAATATCCCGAGCAGGATCCCTGAGACCGTGCAGAGCATCAGGCTGAAGACCGCCAGTTCGATGCTGGCCGGGAGAAAGGTGATAATGTCCTTCAGCACGGGCCGTTTGTTCAGGATGGAGTACCCCAGGTCTCCCTTGAGCAGAATGTTCCCCATGTAACGAAGATACTGCTCATGAAAGGGACGGTCGAGCCCCATTTCCTTGCGAATCCGCTCGATCACCGCAGGACTTCCTTCCATCCCGGCCGCAGCCGCCGCCGGGTCCACGGGGACCAAATGGGAAATGGAGAAGGTCACCAGGGACATGCCCCAAAGCACGAAAATGAGAGTGAACATTCGGCGCAGTAAATATTTCCCCATTCCGCTGTACCCGTCAAGCCGGCCGGCGGGCCGGTCCCTCCCGGCCTCGTGCCTGTTGCCCTCCCGTCCAGGCTCTTGAGCATTCACCCGGCGGGAACTCGACCGCGCGGATCCACTTCCCAAGAGCCCGGGTGGAGGCGAACCTCGGTGAACTTGCCTCAGGGGGTCTTATCGGAAACCCACATGAGGTACCAGTTTGGGGACATGTTGATCACAAACGGGTAGAAATCATACCCATGGAGCGTATCCCGCCGGGTGATGAACCATTGCTCTTCGGCGGTAAAAAGGCCGGGGTATTCTTCCCAAATACGCTTCTGGAGTTCCCCGTATATTCTAAGCCTCTCCTTCTGGTCCAGGATGGTCGCTCCCTTGTCGATCAGCTCATCCACCTTCGGGTTCTTGTACCCAAAGAAATTCAGGGACCCGTCGGAGCGATAGCTTCGCCGCAGGTTGTCCTCCGGATCATCATAGGCGTTGGCAAAGGTCCAAGCATAGAAAGCCGGCCCGACATCGGGCTTCTTTATGGCGGAGATGAAGGCCCCGGCATCCGGTATGTCCGTGATCTTCGATTCGATGCCCAGCTTTTTGAGGTCGGCCTGCAGGATCTGGGCTTCCCGGGGTTGGAACCAACCATAAGAGGAAAGAATATAAATCGTCACCGTAAAACTGCCCGCCGGATGGCCGGCCTCGGTCAGCAGTTTTTTGGCCAGATTCAAATCCTGCTTGATCTCGGCTTGCGGCGCAAAGGCCCAGACGGCCGAGGGCAGGGGGCTCAGCGGTTTCGCCGCCCTCCCCTTCCATACCCCTTTGGTAAAGGCATCATAGTCAAAGGCATGGGCCATGGCCTTGCGCACGCGCGGATCTTTGAAAGCTCCCTGCTGGATCATGTACAGGTGGATCAGCCGGGGTACCCGGTGCTGCTCGACAACGACCCCGGGAACCTTGGCCACATCGGCCAGGTCATCCAGTTCGATCTTCTCGGACAGGTCCACATCGCCCTTGGTCAAAAGCAGCCGGTGCGTGGCCGCCTCCGGGACATACCGCAAGATAATCCGCTGGGCATGCTTGCCCGCCCATCCCCCCCAGTAAGCGGGATTCTGCTTGAACCCGACGTACTGCCCCTTGACCCACTTCTCCAGGAGATAAGGTCCCGTGCCCACCATGTTTTCATTGCACCAGGCCTGGCCCAGGTCATTGTTCTTCTCGTTGGCCTTGGCGGCCGAAGGGCTGATCATGTACTTCTTTACCAAGGTTTCAATGAACGGCGCAAAAGGCTTCTTGAGGGTAATCCGCAGGGTCAGGTCGTCCACCGCCTCGATGCCGCCCTTCTCCGGCCATACCGTCTGGGGAATCCGGGTCGCCGGCACCTTGTTCAGGGCGAATAGGCGCTCAAAATTCCACTTGGCCGCCTGGGCGTTCCAGGGTGTGTTGTCATGAAATTTGATCCCCTTCCGGAGCTGAAAGGTCCAGACCCTGGCGTCGGGGGAACCCTTCCAGGACTCGGCCAGTACGCCCACGATCTTCACCGAGCGGTCGGGCATAACCGTGTACTCCATCAGGGGTTCGAGGGAGGCCCGCTGGGGTTTCTGGTCATAGTCATAGTCAAACTGGTGGGGATCCAAGCCCCGTGTCTCGGTCTTCACGGCCCAAACCATTGGCCGGCTGGAAGCATTGGCCGAGGATGGCTCGGCCCCTTGGGCCGTGTCCCAACCGAGCATCTGCCACCCCGGGAAGAATGAAACTCCAGCCAGGATCAAGATGAATATGCCAATCCTTCGCTTTGCCATTCGCTCATCCTCCTTTCGGTTTCGTATACCTTGCGTAGTCCATAAAAACGGAATCGCCTTTCATCCGCGACTTATTCCCATTTTCGGAATCTACTATAATTCCCTTTCCATCGACTGAAGCACCACCTCCTTAGGTTTCGCCCGATTGATGCCGGGCGGACACGATTGCACTGATCTCCCCCCCATAAGCCTCCGCCCGCTCCCCCCAGCGGTCTGGAAAATCCGGTTGAGCGGATGCCGGGAGCGGGGGGGCCGCAACCCTAGGCCAGCAGGGTGATTTTAAAAACCACCGGGTTTTTCGAATCGGAGCAGGAGATCCGTGCCACGCCCGGTTCGGATTCCCAGGGGAACCGCCCGCCGTATTTCAGGGTGAACAGGGCGGGAGTCATCTCATGAAACGCCCAGGCGCAGAAGTTGGGAAAGGTTTCCGGCACCCCTTTGTCTTCGAAGACAAAGGTATCGCCGGCCTTGAACCCGAAGGGGCATATGCCCCGCTCCAGGATTTTTTCGACCTCTACTTTGAATTTGGACATGATTCTCTCCGTCCTCAGTTTATGAAGCCGGCTTGGCGGCCAGAATCGATTCGATGGGCCGGTAGGGAATGTCGAAGCCGAAGTAGGAAGGCCCCAAAACCTTAAGGGCTGCCGGCTGACGGTAGAATTCCACCGCCCGCAGCCCCAGGACGGCCAGCCGGTCCCCCGAATTGATTTTGTCATTGGTCGGCGGCAGGCCCGTCTCCAAATTGATCACCGAGAGGATATCCGGACAGGTGACATAGGGTTTTCCATTGAGCCAGGAAATCATGTTCTCATTCTGGAACCACACCTTGAAGGATTGGCCGCGAAAATCATCGATCCCATTCATCTCGTATTGTCCGATCATGTACCCTTGTTTACTTTCCCAGGTTTTCTTTCCCACCGTTCCCTGGAAAAGCACCCAGCCGTCGAGCTCCCGGGCCACGAAGGCAGCCATTTCCTTTCCCCGACCCTTGGCCTCGCGCAGCAGCTTCCCGATCCGAAAGCACCGGGAAATGCTCCCGCGGTTGATCAGCTTCTTCATTTCGCTTCCCTTGAGGAGGTGGCCCGCTCCGCCGATGAGGCCGATGGTGCTCATGCTCAGGTGTTTCTGGATGCGCTCCATCATGGCATGGCTGGAGGCCTGCTTGATCACCGTGGTATTGCCGGCAAAATCGCAGAAAGCCCGCGGCCAGATTTCTTTTCCGGCGATGGAAATCTTCAGATGCACGCTGGCCGGGATCGCTCTTCCCGCGTAATCCCCGTCCACGGCCGGTATTCCCAGGGCGGCCGCGGCGCTGATGGGCGCGGCCGTGTTGAGCCCTCCCAGCTCACAGGCCGCAACCGCAGAGACCCGGATGCCGACGTAGGATTCGAGCTCTTTCACCGCCTGCACGATTTCATGCTCCACCTTTCTTTCCAGGCCCAGCCGCTCTTTCAGCGCCAGCATCTCTTCCGAAGGGGGAGCGATGGAACCCACATAGGCGCCCGTGCAGATCCAGGCGTCATCGGGCAGGTCCTGGGGATCGGTGAGCCTCAGCTCCCGACCCTTTTCCAGGGCCTGGCGCAGTAAGTCCAGGCCCATGTCCGGACCTCCCCCCCCGCCGGTCCCCATGAAACAGCAGCCATAGACAAGGTCCTGCGCCTCTTCTATCGTCCGAACCTTCCAGTCAGCCATGTTTTCCTCCTCGATTTCAGTCCATTGCCAGGCCCGGCATTCCATAAAGATCCAACTCTGGATTTCCCCGCGCAGAGTCAGGAATTTACATTAAGGAAAGCAATCGAACCCCGCTCAGCCCCCGGCCATCACCGGGAAAACCGCCAGCACATCTCCATCTTCCAGCGGGGTGTCGTAGCCCTGGAGGTTTTGAATCGGACGGCCGTTTAAAATCAACAGCAGATCTTCCTGTGCCACGTCCTGCAGAGGCAGGGGTGATTTCTCCCTCTTGGAACTCTTAAAGTCTTTCCCTTTCACTTTGGACATCAAATCCCGGACCCTGGCATCCGGTGACAGGGCCAGACAAATCCGTTCGGGGAAGGCCCCGGCGAAGAGCTTCACGGTAATGGTGATTTGCCGGTTCACATCTTCCATGATGGATTCGCACGCCTGCCCCTGGGGCTGGTCTTCGGCTCACTCCTTGGCCAGCTTACCTGCCCGTTCCAGCTCCGCGGCCACGTCTTCCAGCCCGAGCGTGACCAGCGTCTTGCGCCGCGGTCGCCCGGTGGCCTTGTCCCAGCCGTGAAGTTCGTAGTACTCATCCAGCATGCGGTCCAGGTAAGCCCGGGAGTTGATCGACTCCTTTACCGGTTCGGGACGATCGGGGGGTGCAGTGGACCGGTCGTCCCCTTTCGTCGATGGGGGAGGCAGGATCTCGTTCATCAAACGATCGGGCAGACAGTCATCCTTGCGGGTGGCCCCTTCCCGCACGTTGAAGGCCTTCTCCAGGTTCATGATCCTTCGGCCGGCCAGCAGCAGACTCTCCGATTCAAAAAAATCAGTACCGGTCGCCGCGGAAAGCATACGGGCCAGGAGCTCCGGCGTGACCCCGTATCGGGCGGTGGTGGCGAAAGAGCATAACCCGACAGCATCCGTGGCCGCATAGCAGTCCTCATGCCAGCGGACGATATCGGCGCGCTTCTCCAGGGTGCGCGGAAAGGCATACCTTTCGTCCCCGGTGATCTTGGCTACCAGTGCCCGTCCCCCGGGGCGGGTGCCGAATTCGGCCAGAACCTGGGTGTGAAGGTGATCAGGGCCGCGCGGGTTCACCGCAAAAGCCAGGGCATATCCGAAAGCGGTTCGCGTTTCCACCCGGGATTGTTCCAGTCCCTTGGATTCCACGGCCCATTTTTCCGAGCCCTTACCCACGCTCTTCGCCGCCCGGCGGACCCCGCCGGCCAGCCGGGCGCCAAACCCTTTATGCCGGGCGATCTGCTCTAGGAGGCTTAAGATCGCCTCCGGGTTTCCCCACTGAAGCTTGATCCCCCCGGTATCCTTATCCGTGATGACCCCTTTTTCAAAGCTTTCCATCGCCCACTGGACCACACTCCCGGCGGAGATCGTGTCCATCCCGTAGATGTTGCACAGCTCGTTGGCCTTGATGACCAATTCCACATCCACGGTCCCGCAACCCGCCCCCAGGGCGCTCATGGTCTCGTATTCCGGCCCTCCCCCGTACGCGCCCGTAAACCTCCCCTTATCGATCTCACAATACCGGTGGCAGCTGAAGATGCAGGCATTGCAGCCCATGCGCCGCTTGAGGAAACCCGCCTCCACAAGGTAGGGGCCGCTGATCTTCTCTGCCTTGTCGATCCGACCGGACCGGAAATTGAAACTGGGAAAAGAGCCCAGCTCGTTGATCACTGCAACACTGGCGGAAGTACCGTAAAGGTATGAGGTTTTAGCGCTGAAATCCTGGTAGGAGGCCTCGATGGCCTCCATGACAGCCCGGCGGAATTCCTGCGGCCGCGCCACGCGGATTTTCCCATGGCCCCGGACGGCTACCGCTTTCAGGTTCTTGGAACCCATGACCGCTCCGACTCCGCCGCGGGCCGCCGCGTTGTAGTAATTCATCATGATGGAGGCGAAGAGCACCCGGTTCTCCCCGGCTGGTCCGATGCAGGCCACCTGGACGTCCGGATCCCCCAGGGCGTGCTCGATCGCCCGGGTGGCTTCGCGGACATCCTTGCCCCACAATTCCGCCGCGTCCCGGATTTCCACCAAATCGTCCCGGATCAGCAGGTAAACGGGTTTCGCCGCCCGACCTTCGATGACCAGGTAGTCATAACCGGCGAATTTAAGCTCCGCGCCCCAGTGCCCCCCCACGCTGGTCTTCAGGTATAGCCCGGTCGCCGGCCCTTTGCAGCTTACGGTGGTACGTCCCGATGTGGGGGCGGAGGTTCCGGTCAGGGTGCCGGTTCCGAAAATCAAGACGTTCTCCGGTCCCAGAGGGTCCGCACCCGGCGGCACAAGCTCCCAGAGAAGGCGCGCATTGAATCCCCGGGCGCCCAGATATTTCAGCACCTTTTCCTCATTCAGAGGCTTGGGGGCTATTTCTCCGGTGGTTAAATTGACGTGTAACAGTTTTCCGGCAAAAGCGGACGGCATGTTTCCCTCCTCAGTTCATCCGGCAAAGGGGCGCTTGTGCGTTCCAAGGGTCGAATTTGTATTCGAAGGGGCTACCCCTGCGGCGCCAGGAGCGATAGCATCAACTCCTCAGCCCCAGGCCAGCGCTTCTGGAAGGCGGCAGACCTTGACGCACTGGGGGTCTCCCCCGCAAAAATCGCACTTGACGGCTATCCCGCGCGAAGAGTGCAAATGGATCGCCTGGTAGGGACAGGCATCCACACAGCCGCCGCAGCCGGTGCAAGCCCCCTCATCCAGAATCACCCACTGGTTTTTGGGCTCCCGCCGGATGGCTTCCACCGGGCAGGCCGGGATGCAGGGGGCCTCTTCGCAGTTGCGGCAAACCAGGGGGGTGCTCTGGCCGCGGGACTCGTTCTTGGTCACCCGCACGCGGGCATCGCCATAGTCGAAGGCGTCGGTATGGGCAAAAGAGCAGATCAGCATGCAGCTCTTGCATCCGGTGCAGTTTTCGGGTTGAACAACGAGCTTGGGGGACATGGATCCCTCCTATCCTCAGGGTCCGCCCGGAGAGGCGGAAGCATTCAGGTAGTCCTTTAAATCATACTGCAGTCCCCGGCCGGGGGCGAGGACCTTTCCAGCGAGAACCTCCCCCAGAAAAATAGTGTGGTCCCCGGAATCCATCTGATTCATCACCCTGCAGTCTAGGTAGGCCAGGCAATCCTTCAGAATCGGCGCCCCCGTCTCTTCCGTGAAATAGGGTACTTTCCGAAATTTATCCACATCCCGGCCTGACTGTTTTCCAAAGTGGATCGCCAGCTTCTGTTGCCCATCCCGCAAATAATTCACGGCAAAGATCTTGCTGGCTCTTATGAGCTCATGGGAATAGTGCTCTTGGTAGATACTGGCCATGACCAAAAACGGTTGTTCCGCCGCTCGGCTGACCCATGCCGCGGACATGCCATTCAGCTTTTGACCGGCTTTCGTGGTGATCACCACCACGCATCGGACTTGAACATTGAAAGCCCGGTCGATATCCGTAACCGGCCTTCCCATCCTTGTGGTTTCCGTCTCCTCGGCCATCCTGATTTGCTCCTCTTCGCAAGACGATATTAGTCGCCGGAAAGCTTTTCCAGCACAAATCCATAACTCCGGTCCGCTGCCAGGATCTGCTTCTGGACCTCCAGGCCCGCCTTCACGATGAGAGCGGTCTCCAGGGCCCGCCGGACCACCTGCTGGGCGCTTTTTACCACGATCAAGGCATCCCGGTCTCCCTGCTCATAGAGTTCCTGCATGCTTTTTTGTCCCGGGTACCCTCCGGTCCAGCCCCCTGCCCCGATGTAGGAATCCGGCAGATCCCCGGGAACCGGGATACAGCGCATGAGCAGGGCATGGTTGAGCATGTAGCTCAGGGCCAGATCCTGGCCCCCGAACAGATGCGCTCCTTGAGTAATGAAGCCCATGGTTTTCATCAATCGGGGAAGGCCGTAGGCGGCGGGCCCGTCGGACGGAAAATAGTAGCCCAGAGAGTTTCCCAGGCGGTCCAGGAAAGATTTCAGCTGGCCGGGAATCCCCATGTGATACACCGGGAAGGCATAAATGATGACATCCGCCTCGAGCCACAGGTCCCGCATTTCCTGAAAGGCATCCTTGACTCGGCACTCACCCTTGAGCGCCTTGTGCGCTCCACAGGCATCGCAGGGCGCCAGGGGTTTCCGGCCCAGGGAAAAACGCTTTATCTGTATGCCCGGTCCCGACGAGATCTCCAGCGCCTTATCCAGCAGAAACTCACTGTTCCCCTGGCGAGGGCTGGCGCATAACCCCAGAACGTGGATCCGATCCGTCATAATTCCTTTCCCCCCCTTCCCACCTCGGCCGCCACAGGATGCCTCCCCCCACTCCCTAACGGCCGGCGATAAAAATCCTTCTTGATCCGCAAAAGGTGGCGCTTCATGGCATCGCGAGCCTGATCGGCCCTGCGGTTCTTTATGCTCTCGAATATTTTCTCATGCTCCGATTGCATGTCATTCAGTTTCGGGTTGTGCCGGTAGGCGGTCACCTGAATCGCCTCGTAAAGGATTTGTTCTTTGAGGGATATAAGGGTTTCCACCATGGAGAGCAGGATGGCATTCGATGCAGCGCGGGCAATCCCTAGATGAAAGGCATTGTCTTCCCGGTTGATGGTCGCGCCTTTACTGATTTTTTCCTTCATTTTCTCCAGCACCTGGGCAAGATCGGCCAGGTCCTTTTCGCTGCGTTCCCTCGCTGCCAGCCGGGAGATTTCGGGTTCGATCAAGAGGCGGGCTCCAACCAGTTCATAGGGACTGATGCTTTTCCCGTTGCGGGACAAAAGGACGGAAGGCTGAATGGGGCTGACGGATTTCACATAATAACCGCCGCCCTGAACACTCTCCAAAATTCCCACGTAATCCAGCACACTCAGGGCCTCCCGCAGGGTCGGCCGGGCGATTTTCAGCTGCTTGACCAGATATCCCTCAGTGGGCAGCCTATCGCCCGGTTTCAGGTCATAGCGCTGAATCGATTGCCAGATTTCTTCCAGGATTTCCCGGTAAATCTTCTTCTTCCCGATTGGCCTCAGCTGGAATTCCATATCCCTGCCCCTGAAGGTTAGCGGTGGTTCGGAATGCAGACTCTCATTTCCTGCGGTGTGGCTTCTGTTTGGGAAAGCTGAAACTTGTCTGACAATTTACGCGGCAGGACTCCCTTTGTCAAGAAAAATTTGGACACAGAAAAATTTCGACGGAATCGGCAGCCTGGGAGGAATGGCCTGGGCCGCGCGTCAGGCGGTTCGTCCGACCGCGGGGAGATGGAAACCTATGCAGTGGCGCGACTGACCCCCTATCGCCTTCCCCTGACCACAAGGTTGCCCGCCCGGATCGGCTGGCCGGCGAGAAAATGGAGGACATTTTCAATGGCCGCCGTCAGGCTGCTGCGGGTAGCCTCCGGCGTCAAGGCGGCACAATGGGCAGTGAGCACCACATTGGACAAGTTGGCCAGCGGATCGTCCGCGGGCAGAGGTTCGCG
>Ga0316628_100004386_pt1 | contig 11062 bp, 8 predicted proteins | sample OWC_Aug_M2_C1_D5_FD_207648 | JGI IMG/M metagenome (GOLD analysis project Ga0316628, IMG submission 207648) | Wetland soil microbial communities from Old Woman Creek delta, Ohio, United States - OWC_Aug_M2_C1_D5_C | ecosystem: Environmental > Terrestrial > Soil > Wetlands | place: USA: Ohio... | reverse complement strand
CGGGGGGGATCGCGAAAACGGTCCCTGCCGCGATCAAGGAGCACGGCGTCTGCATCGTCTACGGCCACGGGGTCTTTGCTGCAGGGGAAAAGGATTTTCGCGATGCCTTCACGAAACTGGCGGACGTGGAGAACGCCTGCCGGGAGGAGTATTTCAATCTGTTGGAAAAATCGCTGAGGGAAAGAGGGTATGAAATGAGAGGGTAGGAGGGAATGAAGGAAAGAGGGTAGGAAGGGAGTAAACACGCTTTCCCTCCTTCCCTCATACGCTCCTACCTTCTCTTTTTATCTTTACGCCGCTCCTTTCAGGCGCTCGCGGGCGACGCCGAACTCGAAGGTGTAGAGTCTGAAGTCCCCCTCGGGGCGGGGAAGGCTTTCTTGAGCCGTTCTACGAACTCCTGGTAGACCACGTTTTCATACTGCTGCACGTCGTATTCCCTGGTTTTTTCATTCACCCCCTGGAGTTCCATGTCCAGGTAGAAATCCATATCAGGCGATATCCGAAGCCACATACCGCTCACCTCATTGCTGAAAAATCTGCAACAAAAACCATTAACCGCCAAGGCGCCAAATCACGGTTTGATGGTTATATAGATCGTCCCGCCCTCGCGCGAAACAAGTAAAAGGGCGCTGTCGTTTTCCCCGATCTTGGAAGCGGCCTTGTCGTAATCGCTGATGTTCCTGATCTCCCGTCGGTTGAGCTCCATGATAACGTCGCCCGCCTGGAGGATTCCCTGGGCCGGGCTGTCTTCCGCTATCTCGGTGATGACCACGCCGGTCGCGTTCGCCTGGAGCCCCAGCTGGTTCCGGACCGAGGCAGTCAGTTCCTGGACCGTGATGCCTTTGAGCACATTGTTGTATTCCGCCTTCTTGATCTGTTTTTGCTCTTTGAATTCAGCGAGCGTCACCGACAAGGACTGCGACTTGCCCTCCCTGATGAGGTCGATCTTTATTATCGTGCCCGGCGCCGCGGCGGATACCATGTTCCTCAGGGCGGTTGAATCCTCCACCGCTTTTCCGTTCAGCGCGACGATCACGTCGCCCCGCTTGATCCCCGCCTTGTCGGCAGGGCTGTCGCTCACTACCTCGGCGACCAGGGCGCCCTTCGCCTCTTTGAGATTGAGCGATTTAGCGAGCTCCGGCGTCACGTTCTGGATGCTTACGCCGAGCCATCCGCGGATCACCTTGCCGTGCTTGATGATGCTTTCCATCACGGTCTTGGCCATGTCCGTGGGAATGGCGAAGCCGACGCCCATGTAGCCGCCGGAGGTCGAAAAGATGGCCGTATTGATGCCCACGACCTCGCCGTTCGTATTCACCAGCGCGCCGCCCGAGTTGCCGGGGTTGATCGCAGCATCAGTCTGGATGAAGTCCTCCAGGTCCGCGATCCCGACGTTCGAACGTCCCACGGCGCTCACGATCCCCATGGTGATGGACTGGTTCAGGCCGAAAGGCGTGCCCACGGCGAGCACGACGTCGCCGATCCGGAGCTTCGACGAATCGCCGAGCCTGGCTGCCGGGAGGTCCTTGGCATTGATCTTGACCACGGCGAGGTCGGTCCGCGGATCGGTCCCCACGATCTTGCCTTTGAACTCACGCTTGTCCGCCAGGACCACTTTGATCTCTTCGGCGCCTTTGACCACGTGGTTGTTCGTCAGAATGTAGCCGTTCTCCGACACGATCACGCCCGAGCCCAGTGCCGAGGATTTATATTTGCGTTTCTGGTGGTCCTGCTGGTCTCCGAAGAACCGCCGGAAGAAAGGGTCATTGAACAGGTCGCCGTAGGGGCTCTCCTGCATGGTGACGGTGCTCGTCGTCGAGATGTTCACGACCGAAGGCTTTACCACATCGGCAACCTCGGCCAGGGCGTTGCTCAACTTGCTCAGAAACTGTATCGTGTCCGGCGAAACTGCTTTCTCCTTGGCCAGAGCCGGGTCGGGGTGGGATAGAATTCCCGTGGTCAAAACTGCTGCTATGAGGCCGATAAACAAAAACGACACTGATTTCCTTACGCTATAGCTATGCATGATCTTCTCCTTTAGATGGTGATGTTTCGCATTCTTTATTAGTCCTTTTTGAACCGCTCGACTTCGTCACTTTCATATTAATTACAAAGTATTATGCTTTGTTTTTGATTATCAGGCTCTAAAACGGTTGGTTCTATTATACAGCGTTTTTAGTGAGATGAACGGAAGGGGCGCTACAGGCTGGAGCAGTGAACAAGGCGGTTGCTGTCGAGGAACAGGAGGTAACCTTCCACAGTCTCGAGGTGAAAAATTTCTTTTATTGCTTCACAGTAGATCCGGACCTGGGGAGTGTAATGATCGAGCCATGCCGTGAGGGCGTCGTCATCATCTATCCTGATGGACTTGTAATCGATGACAGCGCCTTTCGCGCCTTCGACCACCACGCGGTCGATCATGCCGCTGACGATATCATGCCCTTTTCGCATGAGAAAGGGAAGCTCAGAGTAGGAATGGGGCCGCTGTTCGAAGACCCAGCGGAATTGCTCGCTCCTGAGCACGGCATCAAGGACGGTCGTGGCGTCGAGGCTGAAGGCCTGTTTCATCGCATCGCCAAGCATCATGAGGTCGGGAAAGTCCGTCACGATGGAATCGAGGGAATAGGCGCCGGTCTTGGTGTAATCCTCGAGGCAGCGGTGGAGCACGCTTCCGCGGGTGAGCGGCGATACTATGCGGGGCCCCTCTTGGAGAATAAGCTTCTCCAGGAACATCTCGTTGTCCCGGGGAATGAAATCAGTGGCCTTTTTCCATTCCGCCATCTCGGATCGCGGGATCGGCCTGAGATTCTCTCTGATCGCATCTGTATCAACAAGAGCTGAATTTCTTTCCCCCTGGGCCGCGGTCTGTATCTCCGCAGCCGGCTGCACGGGAGCAGCGACAGCATGCCATTGGGGATAGGAGGACAGGACAACGCGGCCTTTGGTCTTCTGTTCCACTTCGTCCGTCATCGGGATCATCCGGTGCAGATAATCGAGCCACGTATCGGGTTTGACCGGCGTCTTGCCGTCAGCGAGCGCGCCGATCATCACCAGGTGGTCCCTGGCGCGCGTCATCGCGACGTACAGGAGGCGCTGATGTTCGCGCAACAGCTCGCCGCGCTCCCGTTCCCAGAGTTCGTCATAAACCGGGCTCGCGGCGTCCTTGATCGTCATGCGAACCTTCCCGTCGCGGTCATCGACGATCGCGCGGGGGCCCGAGGAGAGCGACTTGGGCTGCTGGTTCATGCCCGGCAGGAATACGATGGGATACTCGAGGCCTTTTGCCTTGTGCACGGTCAGGATGCTGACGGAACCCTGAAACCCGGGAAGGTTCATGTCAGCCGTGGCTTCCCGTTGTTCCGTTTCGCGGATGTTCTTCACCCAGTCCACGAAATCCTGGAGCGTGGTGTAGCCCCGGCGGTCGAACGCGCGGGCCGTGTCGAGCAGCTTGTCGATGTTGAAGACGGTCTGGGGATTTTTCCTGCCGAAGCGGACATAGGCGCCCCTGTCTTCCACGATCCTGTGGATAAGGGTGGAGAGGGGAGCGAGCCCTGCAAAGGCGCCCCAGCGGTTCAGGAGGTCTGCTGCCCGGGGCTGCTGCCGGGCGAGGGCAGAAGCGACATCCTGTTCATCGCCATAGAGCTCGAAGATGTCCCGGTCCGTAAGGCCGAAGAGCGCTGACTTGAGCGCAGCGGCGAGGGCGAGCTTGTCGTCCCTGTTCCAGAGGAAGAAGAGCGTGTTCATGAGCGCCTGGACCTCGTCCTCTTCGTAGAAACCGATGCCGCCGATCACGCGGTAGGGGATGTGCCCGGCCTGGAGCGCGTCTTCATATTCCTTGAGCTTTGTCCGGGACTGGATCAGGATCGCGCAGTCGCCGTACCCTGCCTTGCGTTCCACCCAGCCGCTTCCCGAGGGATCCTGCATCTTTTCATAAACCGTTGTCCCGTTGGCAATGAGCGAGGTGATCTCGCGGGCAAGGATCTCCGCTTCCGTGGCAGCCGGCAATCCCTCGCCTCCGTCCCCGACCTGAAGCTCGATGAGCCGCGCACTTCCTTGCTGTTCCTTTCGCTCCGTCTCCGAGGGTTTGTACGACCCGCCCCAGAGAGCGGAAAAGACGCGGTTCACGGTTTCGATGACCGCGGGCGTCGAGCGGTAGTTCCTTTCGAGCGTCAGGATCTCCCGCGTTTCAGGAGGGAGAAATTTTTCCATCTTCTGTCTCACGTTCTCGATCAGGCGGTAGTTCGCCTCGCGAAACCGGTAAATGGACTGCTTCTCGTCACCCACCACGAAGAGCGTCGGCTCCATGTATTTCACCGTGCCCAGGCCGGCGAAGATCTCTTCCGTCAGTTTGTCCAGGATCGCCCACTGGATGTCGCTCGTGTCCTGGAACTCGTCGACAAGGAAGTGGAGGATCTTCCGGTCGAGCCAGTAGAGGATGTCCGGCGATTCCAGACCCTGGAGCAGGCTGTAGGCGTAGATCTCGAGGTCATCGAAATCGAGCACGCCCTCGCGGAGCTTCGCTTCCTGATACTTTTCCCCGGCCCGCTGAAAGATCCTGAGCAGGCTCTCCGCCTCCTTGCCTGCGCGGCTTCGGTCGGAGAGGGACCGGAATCGGCCGAGCAGGTCCTGTATCGCGAAAGAGGCTGTCTCGTAATCAGCGCGGTTCTTGCCAATAAAAGCCTTCTTGCTGATTGCGGGATTCTTGCGAGGGTTTCCCTCCGTGGTGAAGTAGAGGGCCGCAAGAACCCCCGATATTTTATAAACGCTCTCAGGCTCTTTTGCCTCTGCCAGAAGCAGATGCTCCCTGCCTTTGTTCCCGTCATACAGATCGCCCTGGGACCGGAGAATGAGCTCCATCTGCGTGAAAGTATTTTTCCATGCGGTGCTTGCCGTGAGAGACCGCAATTCGGCTTCGGACTGCTCCACGCCCATACCGGTGCGGAGGGCCTGCAGGAGCCCTTCCGGTCCGCCGGTATCGATCTCCATGCGCTGGAGCCTGCTCCTGATCGAGAGGAGAAATTCAGCGGCCTCGACCAGGTCGTCGGTCGTGAACTCCCGGAGGGGGGCCATGATCGCCTGGTCGCGGTCCGACTCTTCGAGCGCGTCCTCAACGGCCTTCCGGACCTTTGCTGCCTGGTCCCGGGCGTCGAGGACGCCGAAGTCCGGCGGAAGCCCCGCCTCGAGCGGATAGCGTTTCAACAGGTTCATGCAGAAAGAATGGATCGTCGAGATGCGGAGGTCCTGGCTCCCGCGGATGATCTTCTTCAGCATGGCCTCGGGAAGGCTTTGCATCACCCGTTCCTTGATCTCGGCGGCGGCCTTGTCCGTGAAGGTGATGGCAACGGCCTGGTCGAGGCCCAGCCCCCGGCGATCAAGTTCGTCCAACAGCGCAAGATAACGGTCCTTCAGCGCGCGTGTCTTCCCGGAACCGGCCGAGGCCGAGAGGTGGATGGATTTGGAAGTTATGGGTCGATCTTTTTTCATTTTGCGTTCATTAAGCAGCTTGACAGATTGCAGTGCAATGCATTACAATAAACTACAGCATGTTTTGCAGGGAGGAACCATGAGTTCTCAGCTGACCGTAAGGCTTCCTGAAGACCTTGATCATGAAATAACCAATGCCGCCAAAAGGCTCCGTCTCAAACGTTCCGATATCGTGCGGCTGGCGCTGGAACAGTATCTGCGCGAGCCCCAGGTTCAAGAGGAACAGGCCCCTTACGGCAAAGTGAAGCATCTTCTCGGCTCGGTCAAGAGCGGCATTCCCGATCTGGGCACTTCACACCGGGAGCACCTGGTGAAACGGATCAAACGCAATGGGTAATATTCTGCTCGACACCGGCGCTTTCGTCGCCCTTCTTGACCGAAGCGAAGCGACCCATAAACGATGCCTGGACTTCTTCAGCTCCTTCCGCGGGACTGTGTATACCACCGAACCGGCGCTCACGGAAGCCCTCTATCTCCTCGGCCCGTCGGTCAAGGCGCAGCGGATATGCATCGACTTCATCCTCAAAGGCGGCGCGACCATGGTCCCGCAATCTGCAGCAAGTCTGTCGCGAGCGGCCCTGCTCATGGAAAAGTATCATGACGTCCCCATGGACTTTGCCGACGCCACGCTCGTCGTTCTCGCGGAAGAAACGGGAATCGATAAGGTCTTCACCCTCGACAAACGAGGATTTCAAGCTTACCGTATCCACGGCAGGCGGGCCTTCGTGATCGCGCCGACGTAATACTCGCTGACGAGACCCTACCCCTGCATTGATTCCTTGTCACACATCATCTCATTCACGCAATACCTGCATTTGCTCGCATCCCGCGGTATGGAAGTGAAAGCGCTTGCCAGGATGGATTCGACTGCTTTTCGCGCCTTGTTTATACTTTGCGACAAGATGCCGTGGAATTCCTCGGCGGACTTGGGGCTTGCCTTTGGCTTGGACGAAGGATGGTTCTTTTCCGCTTCACTATTATAAAGCACGACGTCGCGGGCGCCTGCCCCTGTTTTTCCCGACAGATCGTAATAGGCAAGTCCGATGGGGTTTTTGAGCGCAGGGCCTTTGCCGGTCAAGGCCTGCTGCGCCATGACCGCGTAGACCGGGAGTTGGAAGATGTCTTGCTCCACGCCCGTCTTGGGCAGGGGATACTTGCCGGTTTTGTAGTCCACGATGATGAAGTTGCCGTTCTCGTCCACGTCGATGCGGTCGATCTTTGCGGAGAGTTCGACCTTCTCTCCATTCGAAAGAACAAGAGGGAACCGCTCGATCTTCTGTTCGAGATAGGCGGGCTTCATGCCCTGTTTCCAGAATTCCTCTTCGCTATCGAGGAAGCGCTCCGCCATAATGGTGATGAACTGCTCTTTTCCGCGCCTGTTGCGGACAGTATCCGCCTCCTGGCCGAAAGCTGAGTCTGCGAGCGTCCGGAGGAGCGCCCGTGCCTCGGCGCGGGCCTCGCGCGTAACAGGCCTGTTCCAGGCGAGATAAAAGTTCCTTAAGATAGCGTGCGCCTTGCTTCCCCGGTCCTGGGGCGAGATGTCTTCGGTCACTTCTTCGAGGGGCTCGATGCCCAGGATGTTCGCGACATAATAGTCGTAGGGACAGTTGAGATAGGCATCGAGCTCGGTTACCCAGAATTCGCGCTTCTTCTGCGGCGGGATGGGGGCCGCCTCAGCTGCCTGGTGGCCGAGGGCTTCTTTGATGCCCGACAGGCCCTTGATGTCGGCGTCCTGAATCAGATCGAGCCCTGCCACTTCTCCTGCGAGACTGACCGCCTTTGCCAACTCGGGGACGCTGTGACAGTCCTCGAGCTTCAGGCTGAACTGTATGCCTGAGGTCTTCTCGACCCCGCGGTTCAAAAGCCCGGCCGTCCTGAGCGGCGTAAGCTCCGCCAGGAACGGCGACGGCACCACGGGCCGGTCGCCCTCGTTCTCCGGCCAGGTGAGCGTGACCTTGTCCGCCGAGAGCAGCAGGCGGTAAAAATGATAAGCTGCATTGAGCCGCGCCCGGTCCAGGGTGCGGACGCCCATGGCCTCCAGGGTCCGCTCGGGAAGAAAGATGTTCTGCGGCAGGCGCTGGGGGAACTTGCCGTCAACGAGCCCTCCGAGATATATCTCTGCCCATGCGTGCCCCATGCTTTCTTCAAGACCCAGGATCTGGACCCCGCCCTCGTCTTCGGGCGGCACCTGGAAGCGTGTGTGCATGAAGGTCTTCTTTAAAAGGAAAAGCCATTCATTAAAGGTATACGTATATCGGGGGAAGAGCTCTCCGGCCCGTTTGAGAGCGCCCAGTGTATCGACGAGTTTCTTGTAGGCCTGGAGATTGATGTTCAGCGGGCCGTGGACCTCCGCGACCATGCCGGCGAGGCCTGACCAGGCGAGGAGATCATCGAGCCGCTTCATCCAGCCCGTAAGCGGCAATGTTTCTCCGGTAGAAAAGGGTTCGAGCGCCGTGAAGAGGTCGTTCAAGGGTCCTGTCAGCAGGTCCGCGCCGCGTTCGTCAGGTCTGGAAAATTTCAGTCCCGCGAGCAGCTTCTCTTTGCCGCCGACGATCCTCTTGTGCCGCATCAAGCGGTCGAGGGCAGGGGCCAAGGCCCGCTGCGCGGCGAACTTCAGGAAGGGCGAGCCGAAAATCCTGAGCAGCGATGGTCCGGAGAAGTCTTCCTGGCACGAGCGGAGGAGCGAGACCACGGCAGTGGCCACCGGTGAGGTGCTGAGCTGTCGGCCGAGGGCGCGGTTGTAGGGGATGCCGTAATCCATGAAGATCTCTTCAACGAGCGGCCCATACTCGTCGAGTGCTGGAAAGGCGACGAGGACCGAGTCGGCATGTATGCCCTTACGCAGAGCTCTTTTTACTTCCGCCGCAATGAACGTGACCTCTTCCCGCGTATTGATCGCCGAGAGCGCGTTGATCCTCTTCGAGAACGACGCGGCTGGGGGGGCCTGTTCCGCAGTCACGCTGAAAGGCCGGTCCGAGAACAGCGCCCGGCTGAGGAAGAGCTGCTCCTCTCCGGCAGAGGGGCCTTCCTCAAGAAGAAGGCCGACCTTATCCAGGGCGTCCTTCACGATCCGCAGAGGATGGTCTTCAGGAGCTTGCTTCACCATTGCCGCTGAAGGCGCATCGACGAGACAGAGGCAGTCCGCGCAGCCTACGATGTTCTTGAGTATTCCCGCTTCGAGCACGCCTGTATCCTGCATGCCATCCATGACGATACGGTCATATTGCTGCAGCCACGCCGGGTCGAAGTGGGTGCTCAGATATTGCCGCATGCCCGCCGGATCGGTGAGGCCGCTCTCCCGGAGCGCTTGCTCGTAGTTCCCGTAGACGGCAATGAGCAGCTCCACCTGCGGCTTGTCGGAAAAATCCGAGCCTTCGATCGTGCGGGCGAGGTCCGCCGTCCCGACCCCGGCGCCAGAAAGCTGTTCGATCATTTTTGCCAGAGCCGACGAGAGCGACGGGGCAAGGAGGTCGGGGCTGAGCTTGAATGAGGAGGCGCGGGACAAGCGCTCTTTGACGATGCCTTCGAGCAGAACGAGCCTGCTGTTCTCGTCCATGAGTGCCGGGCCGCTCAGGCGGCGGTAGAGCCCCTGGAGGAACTGGTGGAGCGTCTGGACATCAGGCTGGACGAGCGCCGCGGCGCCCCTGCGCTCAGCGAACTCCAGGAAGAGCCTGCCGTATATCCGCTTCATGCGCGAAGAGGGAACAAGGACCAGAATATCATTATAGATGAACGACCCCAAGGGCCGCGAGGCGAGCAGATCCTCGAGAAGACGGAGCTTTTCCTTCCATCCCGCTTCTCCATAGGGCAGAACGATTGATTTCATCACCTGGTGATTATGCCACAAGTAAAAATTATTGACAACCCATGGGGCATAGTTTATAATTTTGAAACAATTGTTATATGCAGTATCGTGTTACAGAAAATAAGTGCACCGGGTGCGGGACCTGCCTTGATGTTTGTCCGACCGAGGCGATACAGATCGTCGAAGGCCATGCCGTGATCACGATGGATTGCATCGATTGCGGCTCCTGTCCGCGTGTTTGCCCCGAAGGCGCGATCAAACAGGTTCTTCCGGCAGTAGCTCAAAATTCGCGATAACGAAAGTGCAAGGAGGCTGTGATGGCTGAAGCGGTAACGAGCGCAACGTGGGATCAGGAAGTGCTGAAAGCGAACGGACTCGTCCTGGTTGATTTCTGGGCGGTGTGGTGCGGGCCCTGCCGCATGGTGGCCCCGATCGTGGACGAGATATCGAAGGAATACGAGGGAAAACTCAAGGTGCTCAAGCTCAACACCGACGAGAACCCCGATGTAGCAGGCAAATATCGCATCATGGGGATTCCGACCCTGATGTTCTTCAAGAACGGCCAGACCGTCGACCAGGTCGTCGGCGCCGTGCCCAAGGCCCAGCTCAAGACCAAGGTGGACACGCTGCTCGCGAAATAACCTGCCAGTAAGCCTGTTTCCCCCGGGTACTTGAACACCCGGCCCAGTAGTGTGTGACCGGCTGCCCGTTGTAAAGAACGGGCAGCTTTCATTTTTCTAGCGGCGTCAATCATCCGTAAGGAGATATCATCGATGTTCAAGAAGCTTCTGCTCTCAGCGGCCCTTGTCACTGCGCTGTTCGCGGGCTGCACGAAGAGCGACGGGTCGGGCGGCCTCACAGCCTCGGACTTCTCGCTGCAGGACCTGAACGGGAAGACCGTCAGGCTTTCCGATTTCAAGGGCAAACCGGTGCTGATCGACTTCTGGGCCACCTGGTGCCCGCCGTGCCGGGAGTCCATCCCCGGGATCGAGAAGATCTATAAGGCGTACAGCTCAAAAGGGCTGGTGGTGCTCGGCGTCTCGCTCGACCAGGGCGGCTGGGATTCGGTAAAAGCCTTTGCCACGGAATACGGCATCACCTACAGCGTCCTCAAAGGCACCGAGGACGTGGCCTCGCAGTACCAGGTGCGCACCATCCCGATGCTGGTCATCATGAACAAGGAAGGCAAGATCGTTAAGCGTTATCTCGGGCTGGGCGATGACGACGAACTCGATAAGGACATCAAAGCCGTCCTGTAGACGGCTCCGGTTTCCGAGTTTTTGATTGACAAGGTCGAAGCCGGTCGTTATAATGGCTCAAAAAAAGCGGGCGTAGCTCAGCTGGTAGAGTACAAGCTTCCCAAGCTTGGGGTCGCGGGTTCGAGACCCGTCGCCCGCTCCATTTTCTCTTTCGAAACTGATAGCGGTCCATGCAAGTACGACCCCTTCCTGATCAACCAGGGAGGGGTTTTTTGTCTGGGAGAACGTCATGGCTTCTACCTTCGCAATACAGAGCGTGCTGGTGGTCCTGCTTTGTGTTGCCGTGCCTGCCCTTGCTGAGGACCGCATGGTGATCGCTGATTTTTCCACGAGCGCCGAGGCGTCCGGGACGCCCCCGGGCTGGGAGCTGAAAGAGAAGTCCGGCAAGGCCGATCTCGCTCTGGTGAAGGATGAGGGGATCGCCGCCGTGCGGTTCAGGAGCGCGAACACGTCCTTCTCCCTTCAAAAGGAAGTGAAGGTAGACCTCAAGCAGTTCCCCATGCTCGCCTGGAAA
>Ga0316628_100004385_pt1 | contig 11062 bp, 10 predicted proteins | sample OWC_Aug_M2_C1_D5_FD_207648 | JGI IMG/M metagenome (GOLD analysis project Ga0316628, IMG submission 207648) | Wetland soil microbial communities from Old Woman Creek delta, Ohio, United States - OWC_Aug_M2_C1_D5_C | ecosystem: Environmental > Terrestrial > Soil > Wetlands | place: USA: Ohio... | reverse complement strand
GCTGTCCGGGCATCTGGACACGGTCCCACACGGCGCTGGCTGGATGCACGAGGACGGCGAGGTCGAGGACTGGAAGCTCTACGGACGGGGGGCGTGCGACATGAAGGCCGGATGCACCGCCATGCTCCTGGCCGCCGAAGAGATGGTCGCTGCGAACATACCATTCACCCTTTGCTTCTCGACCGATGAGGAGACCACCATGATAGGGGCCGGTGAAGCAGCCAAAGACCCGGCGCTGAGGAAGGCTCCGGCGATAGTCGTGGCCGAGCCGACCGGGTTCGAGATAGTTGTGAGAGAGAAGGGGCTGCTTCACTTCGCACTCTCGACCAAGGGTGTGTCCGCTCACGCGAGCATGCCACACCTCGGAGACAACGCCATCACGAAGATGATGGGGTTACTGGCCAAGACGAAAGATCTGCAGAGGATCCCGAAGAACCCCAACAACGTCATGACGATGTGCGTTGACACCATCAAGGGCGGAACGAGGATCAACGTGATTCCGGATGAATGCGAAGTGGAGATAGACGTCCGCTATCCCCCGCACATGAACACGAATTCAGTGCTGAAACAGATAAGGGATCGGATTGGCCCGAATGGCTATGATGTGAGGATATTGCATGAGCTCGACCCGGTCGAGACGGATGTGAAATCCAGAGCCGTCAAGTCCATGAAGGAAGTGATAGGCCCGAAGGCCAGGACGACCGCCGTGCCTTACGCGACCGAGATGGTCATGCTGAAGGCGGCGAACAAGGTCCTAATGGTCTGCGGTCCAGGTGAGCCCGAGATATGCCACTGCAACGACGAGTGGGTCGATGTGAGAGAAGTTGTCAAGGCCGTCGACATCTACACCGAGTATTGTTCGAGATTGTCTGAAGGATAGGCGTTCTCATGTCGTTCCTTCCTGAGAAGAGGAGACGGCAATTCGAAGGTTCCGTCGAGGAGATCAGGCTTGCAGCTGTGATCGCTGGCTGCACGGAGATCCAGCAGACCCTGATGAATCATGGAATCATAGTTGAGACAAAGCCGATAGACCAATCCTCCACTCGTGATGATATCGAAGTGACACTGAGTATTCTCGAAGCAGGGATCTTGCGACTCGACCTGGTCGGAGGGCCTCAAGTCGGTCGCGACGTCAAGAAGTCGAAGAAGAGAATCAAGGGACTGAGAGAACTCGGGAAGTCCGCAGACAGGCTCGAGAAGGTAGCGGACGAGTTCTGAGGGCGCTGCGAAGCTTCCGGAGCTTCAGGATCAAGGGTACACTCTGGCAACTGTCCTCGGATAAGGAATCGCATCGCGTATATGCTCGAGCTTGCACACCCAAGTCACTATCCTCTCGATGCCGAGACCGAACCCGGAATGAGGGACTGACCCGTACTTCCTGAGGTCGAGGTACCACTGATAGTTGTCCAGGCCCTCGCCTTTGTCCCTCAGGCGCTCGATGATGAGGGCGTTGTCCGTCTCCCTCTCACTGCCACCGATTATCTCGCCGAACCCCTCGGGCGCCAGAAGATCGCTGTTCTTGTATGTCCTCTGGTCCTCCGGGTTCTCCTTCATGTAGAACGGTTTCAGCTCCTTCGGGTAGTTGATCACGAACACGGGGACCTCTTTGTCTGTCGTGAGGGTGCGTTCCTCGACCGCTCCGAGGTCGCTTCCCCATGAGACGCTGTGGCCCTTCTTCTGAAGGTAATCCATGGCCTCCTCGTACTTCATGCGCTCGAACGGGGGCTCAATCTTCTTGAGCGAGGCGGGGTCCCTTTTGAGGAGCTTCAGCTCCTCAGAGCACTCCGCGACCGCGTTCCCGACCATCGCGGACACGAGTTCCTCCTGGACCTTCATGTTGCCCTCGTTGTCCACCCACGCTGCTTCCATCTCCATGTGCCAGTACTCAGCGAGATGCCTCGGGGTCCTTGACTTCTCCGCCCTGAATGATGGCGTTATAGCGTAGACCTTGTCAAGCGAGTATATCAGAGATTCCAAGTAGAACTGGGCACTCTGGGACAGGTAAGCGATCCTGTCGAAGTACTTGAGCTGGAACAAGGTCGTGCTATCCTCGGGACACACGCCGGTCACTATCGGAGGGTTGACCTCGGTGTAGCCGTTCTCGTGGAACCACTCTCGACCACCACGGACCAGGGCGGCCTTGATCTTGGTGACAGCCGTCTGTTCCCTGGACCTGATCCACAGGTGCCTGAGGTCAAGCAGCAGCTCGGTGCTCTGATACTCTGTGATCGGGAAGGCCTCGGATGAGCCCACAAGCGTGAACTTGCTTGCGCGCACTTCATATCCCCCGGGGGCGCGCTTGTCCTCAGCGACCTCACCCTCTATCTCGACGGACGATTCGATACCCGCCTTGGTAGCACTCTCGAAGTCCGCATCAGGGACTGAGCCCTTCTTGACAGTGACCTGGACTAGACCCGTGGAATCGCGGAGCACCGCGAACACGATACCGCCGCTGCTCCTTGTCCGGTATATCCATCCTCTCACGCCGACCTTCTTTCCGACCTGGTCCTTGGAGAGGACTTCCTTGACAGATAGCATCCAGATGCCGAAGTGACACACCGCATATAAGCCCTTCGCATAGGGCGGAATGAACTTATCCAGCTGCATCGGTACGGCTGGCCGTGATCATCCGACAGGCCGACGAAGAGGACATGCCCTCCCTGATGAAGATCGAGGAGGAATGCTTTGGAGCGGAGAGGTTCGGCGCGAGTATTGTCCGCGCTTTCGTCGAGAGGGACGATACCTTCGTGCTCGCCGCAGTCGAAGGAGACGACATCATTGGGTCCGCGATGTGCATCATCTCGGAGGAGAGGGCGGAGGGCAGGATCGCGAGCATAGCAGTGCTCAGCGAGTTCAGGAGGAGAGGAGTCGGCTCGATGCTTCTGGAGGAGTGCGAGAGGGATTTCAGGGAACAGGCAGCGCTGAAGTTCTCCCTCGAGGTAGAGGCGACGAACGAGCCTGCGCTCAACCTCTACCTGGGCAAGGGATATGAGGTGAAGGCCACGATACAGGACTTCTACGGGTTGGGGAGGAACGCATTCTACATGGAGAAGAACGAGGACCCGACCAGACGAGAGGTCAAGGTGCGCTCCGCCTGATTGACAGCTCCAGCGGCAGCTTGTTGATCATCCACTTCTGTGCGCCTTCTGGGGACTCGTTTCTCGTGAGCATATTCGAATGAGTCTCACGCATGATGTGCTCCTTGTGGGATGATATTGCGGACTCCAGGTCAGGGTGACCGCGGTACTCCACGACGACCGGGTCCTCGAACTCCAGCTTCTGCTCCTTGCGCATATGCTGTATGCGTCTGATAACCTCCCTCGAGAGCCCCTCTAGCTTCAGGTTCTGGGTAATCTCTAAGGCCATGTAGACGTGAACATCCCCGATGCTCGCGTGCGAGTACCCTGGCTTCTCCTTCTCGCTGACGATGACGTCCTCCTCGGCGAGTGTGAACCCGCCCAACCTTATCTTGCCCTTGGACCTGAGATGCTTGACGAGTTCGTTCTCGTCGACCTTGGAGAGCAACTTGGCGATCTCATCAGAGCCCCCTTTCATCTTGGGCCCGAGGACCTTCAGGTTCGGGTGGACGGCGTACTGGATCATCTTCTCCCTGCTCTCAAGCACTTCCACGCGCTTGACGTTCAGCTCCTCCGAGATCATCTTCTCGAACCGGCGCAAGGTCCACGCCTTGTCGGTATCGACCGCTATGACCACCTGGTGGAGGGGCTGCCTGAGTTTCACATTGACCTTCTGCCTCGCGAGCCTACCGGCCATCACTGCCGTCGCGACGAGCGATATCTGTCTCTCCAGAGTTCCGTTGATGAGATCCTCGTTGGACTCGGGATACCTCTCCAGATGCACGCTCTCCAACGGACCTTTCAGACTCCTGTACAGCCAATCCGCGTAGAACGGGGCGATGGGGGCCATCAGTTTGGAGAGCCCGATCAGGCAGTCGTAGAGAGTCGAATGAGCGGAGAATCTGTCCAGAGGGTCGTTCTCCTCCCAGAACCGTCTCCTGGACCTGCGCACGTACCAGTTGCTCAAATCTTCTATGAAAGACTCGATCGCCCTCACAGCTCTGTGGACCTCGAGGTTGTCGAAACCGTCTCTGCACTCCTTCGCGGACGAGTGCAGTCTTGAGACGATCCACCTGTCGAGATCGTGTGTCCTCGAATACTCGTTCCCGGGCCTGAATCCGTACGCGTTGGCGTTCGACGCGAAGAACGCATAGACATTGTGCAGCGTGTTGAGCGTCCCGACCATCTCCTCGCGCACGCGCTCGACGGAGAACTGGAGGTCGTTCCAGACCGGGGTGCCGAGGAAGAGCAGGCGCGTTGCGTCCGCGCCCACGCTATCGAAGACCTGTTCTGGGTAGATCACTGTCTCCGTGCCTCGCTTCATCTTCCGGCCATGCTCGTCAAGCACCTTCCCCAGCACCAGCACCGAGGTGTAGGCCGGCTTGTCGAACAGGAGAGTGCCCAGGGCGAGCTGAGTGTAGAACCAGCCTCTGGTCTGGTCAACTCCCTCGGCGATGAAGTCAACCGACTTATGAGTGTCAAACTCTTCGATATTCTCGAAAGGATAGTGATACTGAGCGAAGGGGGCGCAGCCGGAGTCGTACCAACAGTCGACGACGAAGTCCTCTCTTTGCATGGGCTCGCCGCATTCGGAACACCGGACCTCCAAGGAGTCGACCGATGGCCTGTGCGGATCGAACGATTCAGTGAGCCCGGACCCCGTCAACTTGGAGAGTTCCTCGTAGCTGCCCACACACACCTTGTGATCATTGGCACAGCGCCAGATAGGTAGCGGCACCCCCCAGTACCTGCTCCTGCTGATGGCCCAATCCTTCGCGTCGGCCAAGAAGTTCCCGAACCGCCCATGCTTGAACGTTTCGGGCACCCACCTGACCTCCTCGTTGAGCTCGATCATGCGCTGCTTGGAGTCCTGAACCGTCACGAACCACGAGTCTGTCGCCTTGTAGATGAGCGCGGTATCGCACCGCCAGCAGAACGGATAAGAGTGCTTGATGAGACCCCACCTGAAGAGCAGGCCCTTGGACTCCAGCATGCGCATTATCTCGGAGTCCGCATCCTTTGCGAACATCCCTCTGAGCTCAGGCACGACATCGGTGAACCGTCCTTCCGAATCCGTCGGGTCGAACACCTCGATGCCTTCGGCGGATCCGAGGTCGAAATCCACGGATCCATAGGCAGGCGAGACGCTCATCACCCCCGTGCCCTCCTCGTGCGCGACGTCGGGAGAATGCACAATCTTCCAACCTTTTGCTGAACAATCGTGATACCTGAATGGCGGCTCGTAAGCTCTACCCAGAAGTTCGGAACCCTTGATCTTGTCTATTACCCTGCCTTCCGGAGCCACCAGACCGGTTCGATCTTCAGCAATAACCAGCTTCTCGCCTGAGCGCTCGACCACCGCGTATGTCGCGTCTCGGTCCACGGCGAGCAGCGCGTTCCCGACCAACGCCCACGGGGTAGCGCTCCATGCCAAAAGGATCAGGTCAGATCCCTGGAGCTTGAACCTAACAACGATCGACCTATCCTCGGTCTCTCTGAACCCGAGAGCGACCTCGTGAGTGCTCAGGGTGGTGCCGCAGCGAGGACAGTAGGGGACCACCTTGTGCCCCTTTGAGAGCAGGCCCTTGTCGTGGAGTTGCTTCAAAGACCACCACACGCTCTCGACATATTCCCTGGACATCGTGAGATACGCGCCGTCGTAGTCGATCATGTAGCCTATCCGTCGGCTCATGGCCTCCCAATCGGCCTTGTACCGGAGGACGCTCTCGCGACAGAGCGCGTTGAACTTGTCGACTCCGAGCTTCTCGATGTCCCTCTTGCTCTTGACGCCGATGGCCTTCTCGACCTCGATCTCCACGGGCAGGCCGTGACAGTCCCAGCCCCCGATGTAAGGGACGATCTTTCGGCCGTTCATCACCTGATACCTGAGGAACGAGTCCTTCACCGCGCGCGTGAGCGCGTGCCCTATGTGGGGCTTCGCGTTGGCGGTCGGAGGACCCTCGCAGAACACGAGAGGGCGTCCTCCCTCCATCCGGTCCTTGACCTTCGAGAGCTGCTGCTGCTGCTCCCACTGCTGGAGCACCTCCCGCTCCAGCTGCGGGAAGGATTTCCCGTCGGGTTCCGGATAGTACCTTGTCATCGCAACAGATTCCCCCAGAAGGACTCTATCACAAGCTCGGCAATGGTATCGAGAATCAGCTAATTATGATGATTGCGCGCTGGTGTGCCGAGCTCATCTGGAGGCATGCAGGGCAGGCACGATATTTAATCCTTGTCTAACTGTGACACGGCAGGGAGAAGGTGCCACAAAACTTGGGGCGTCTGGACGCATCTGGCCAAGCACTCAGAACAACACACCGATTAAGAAAGCTCTATATATCAGGGCATATATAGCGCGGCTCGTGCAACCCATGGCCTGGGGTGGTGCCCAAGGCCTCGACAGGTGAACTCAGATGGAAGAGCCCTTGTGCAACGTAGAGTTTCTGAAGAGCAACTCGACCTATGTGGCTAGAGTGCAGAGCGATCTTGGCGGATTGCGCGAATACCGTGGCGGAACCCTTGAAGAGATCCTCGAGCAAGTCGTGATCGACCTTCAAGAGGAGTTCGAGGGCGCCAGGCTCTGATCATCTGGGCGGGCGACGCGACACTCAACGCCCTCCGGTTCACCGGCAGGCTCCCGACACCACTTGTGGGACTGCAGAGGCAGAACGGACGCTCATAGGGAGGGCGCTGAAATGGAAGAGAAGGACAAGAAGGAGTACGAGGAGATCATCTCGTCATATTATGGGGACGAGCAGGTCGCTGCTCTTGTGACATTCAAGATCGATACGAAGGGTTCGGACTCAGTCGCGAAGAAGATCGCAGCCTCGGAACACATCGAGGATGTGTTCCTGGTCACTGGGGACACGGACATCATCGCGAAGGCGCGCTTCCCAAGCTATGCCGCCCTCAAGAAGTTCATAGTGGACGATGTCGCGGACATCGACGGCGTCAAAGAAACCAAGACGTTCATGGTCGTGACGACCTTCAAGGAACGGGGCAAGGTTCGAGAGGAAGAAGAGGAGCCTAAGAAGTAGGAGACGTGGAAGGATAGGCTTCTGGGCACAGGCGAGAGGTGGCAGTTATGGCAGACATGGAAACAAGGCTGAGGCAGATCATGGAGGTGCTGGACCAGCTCGCTGAGGACACCTCTGTCCCGAGGAACATAAGGCGTGGTGCAACGGACGCCAAGGACCGACTCCTGCGCAAGGAGGAGGCCCTGGATGTCAGAAGCGCCAGCGCGATCATGATATTGGACGAACTCGCAAACGACCCGAACATCCCGCTCCACGGGCGCACGCTCATCTGGAACATCATAAGCCAGCTGGAGACCGTCAAGTAGATTCTCCCCAGCGCCCCATCGGTGACGGTTGAATTACGGGTCATGCTTTTTACCTGACGACAGCGTTTCATGAGCTCGTAAGATTCATCGAGGGGGGTCCAACGCGAAGCGCAACTACTTGATCGCACTGGGGGCGACCGCCATCGTGGTCGTGGTGATTGCCGCATATCTAGCGGTAGTCCTGAGACCGGAGAGCTTCTCTTACAACCCCATCATCAGTCCTGACGACTTCGTGACGCAGGTGAACAATCGGTTCTTCCCCCTGCTTCCAGGAACCACATTCATCTATGAGGGAGTGTCCGAAGACGGGCCAGAGAGGAATGAGATGAGCGTCACAAACCAGACGAAGACAATCATGGGTGTGACTTGCACGGTCGTGTGGGACCGGGTTTGGCTCAACGGGTCGCTGATCGAGGAAACATACGATTGGTACGCACAGGACAAGAACGGAAGCGTGTGGTACTTCGGAGAGGACTCCAGAGAAATCGAGGACGGCGTGGTCGTCAGCACGGAAGGATCGTGGGAGGCCGGTGTCGACGGTGCCAAGCCCGGGATCGTGATGATGGGCGAGCCTGTTGTCGGTGAAGTGTATAGGCAGGAATACTACAAAGGTGAGGCCGAGGACATGGCCGAAGTCATTGCACTCAACGCTTCCATCAGCGTGCCCCATGGGACCTATGCGGACTGCCTGCAGACAAAGGACTGGACGCCTCTGGAGCCCGGGAATGCTGAGTACAAGTACTACGCATCAGGAGTCGGACTGGTTAGAGAAGTCGTCGCCGAAGGCGGTACTGGCTACATGGAACTCGTGGACATCATCTCAGCCTGAGAATTGCTTATATTGGCGTCTCTGAATTGGGCAAATACGTTTAAATGGAAACTCTCTCTATCCGCATTCTGCGCGGCTGTAGTCTAGCGGTTAGGACTGAAGCTTCCCAAGCTTCAAGCCCGGGTTCAAATCCCGGCAGCCGCACTCTCAAGCTTAGCCAGAAGCATATTCCTCGTTTGGGTTGGTCAATGGTGAAATGATGGACTTCGTTACGGTTATTCTAATTGCGATTGGACTGGCCATGGATGCCTTCGCAGTCTCAATCGCAAGAGGAATATCTGTAGGAAAGAACAAACTGAGATCCGCAATCCTGCTAGCTACTCTCTTTGGAGGATTCCAGGCGTTGATGCCTGTAATCGGCTGGCTTGCAGGTCTAGGCTTGAAGGACATAATCATGGAAGTCGACCATTGGATCGCATTTGGGTTGCTCGTGTTCATTGGCACAAAGATGATCTATGACACGACAAATGGTGAAGACGGCAAGGAAGAAGACATTACTTTGCTTGCGGCGCTCACTCTCGCGATTGCGACCAGTATAGATGCCCTGATGGTTGGACTCAGTTTCGCATTCTTGGAAACGCCCATCTTGATCCCAATCCTGATTATCGGGATTGTGACTTTCGCGCTTTCCTTTGTGGGAGTCATTTTCGGTTCTGGAATGGGAAGCATCTTTGGCAAGAGGATCAAGATTCTCGGCGGCCTCATCCTCATACTAATCGGGATACGAATCCTGATAGAGCACCTACTCTAGGCAAACACATTATCTTAGGCCTCAAGCTCATTTGATTAGAATCAGAAGAAGGTTGTCTGACTCCTGCCGGGTTCGAATCCCTGCAGCCGCACTCCTATGTTCACACGTCGCACTCCTGTCCTGCGGCTTCACGGCAAACGATTTATAGAGCTCTGTCGGTGGATTTCCGGAGGAGGGCTTGGCGATTCCGATGATTTTCCAGGATATGTGTGCACAAGTATTCACAGTGGCAGTCTCGGCGCTGAGCATAATGTCCCTCATCCTGCTTCCAGCTTCCGTCAGCTCACTGCCGGCGGCGAACGGGCTGCCCCCGGACCCCGAGGGCGGAAGTGTCGCCGAGGTCAATTCCCCACCTTCGATTGAGGTTCCGGACTATCCTATAGTGCCTACCTGGTATGACTACACATTCAAGTGCAACTGCACTGAAAGCGACCTGACAGATCATCTGAGACTTACGTGGCTGTGGGGTGACGGGCGACTATCGGTCACAGAACACGAATCCAATGGAGGTCTGTTCGTTGCATCGGCTTCTCACGAATACCATGTATCTGGAATCTACACCCTCACGGTCTGGATCGATGACTTGTCTGGCGCACTTGACCATAATGTCTCCGATTACGGGTATGTCGGGGCCGTCCCGGTCTCCACGGAACCGCCCTCGTTCGTGTCGTTCTACGCCGATACTTGCGTTCAGGTTGTAGGGCACACCATGATCATCACTGCATTGGCAACGGATCAGGATTCGGACATCCTGACGTACACGCTGGATTTCGGGAACGGAGACCATGCGTACGCCAATCTGACCCAAGGAACCCCTTGGGTGGTCGAATACCAGTACCCGATATGGGGATACTACGAACTATGGGCGAGCGTCACGGATGGGCGACATGAGCCGATATGGCGACTCATCGAAGCCGAGGTTCATCCCGTGACATACTGCGTCAACTTGAGCTCTGGATGGAACATGTTCTCTCTGCCAGTCATTGGCTGGGGCTACACATCGAACACGTTGGGACTTACGTTCGGAGACGTCGTTGTTCCGTGGGATTCGGGGGGCCAAATTCACGATTCAGGGTTCATCGTGGGGCTCTCGCCGCCGGATTGGGCCTTCCCGATCGAGGAGGGAGTCGGGTACTGGATATACTCTGCCGTGGCCAGGAGCCTGACCCTGTACGGGGCGAACCTGACAGAGACACACAGCTATCAGTGGATAGTCCCGGACGGCGGGGGGTGGGTACTGGTCGGATTCCCACAGACGGGTTCGACATTGTGGGGAAGCGATGTGCCCGGGCTGTGCGACACAACGGAGAGCGTGACCATGGTATGTGGCTACAACACTACGACCCATTCGTACAACAGCTACATTGTGCAATTCCCACTTACCGACTTCCAGCTGTCCCTGGGGCAAGGCTACTGGGTGTACCTCACGGAGAGCGTGACTGTGGAATACGGGCCTTGAGCGCACGCACCGTAACGGGAGTCTGCGATTGACCACAACTGATACTCCATTCATTGTCCATCCGAAAGTTGCCATCGAATCCGAGCGAAAGGAGTAGCATGAAGGAACATGCAGCCCGAAGGGATATCCTCTCGCCTCGCAACGCATTTATAGCGATGTGCTTCTGAAGGGAAACAGCGCGAGGCGAGGGAATGGACAAACTCATTGAACCTTCTTTCAGGCTTCAGATTTTTCGGCTGCGCGGGATGATTGTGACATGGCTGTTGGCACTGGTGATTGTGTCGTCTATGGCAGCGACCTTCTTGTCTGTAACTGCACCCAGTGCAACAGCTTCCGATGACCCGTCAAGAACGGCCGGGGACAGAACTCTCAGACTCGGCATCGTTGATGCGCTTGACAGTATCTCAACCCTCAACCCGTTGGAATCGATAATGGCGGAAGAGAAGATGGTCATATGGCCGTGCTACAGCACTCTGCTCACGTACGATGCGGACGCCAAGGAGATCGGCGACCTTGCCCGCAGGTGGTCGACCTCACCTGACGGGATGACCTGGAACTTCGAACTGTACCAGACCGCGGTCTGGTACGACAAGAACAGCCCCGG
>Ga0316628_100004384_pt1 | contig 11064 bp, 7 predicted proteins | sample OWC_Aug_M2_C1_D5_FD_207648 | JGI IMG/M metagenome (GOLD analysis project Ga0316628, IMG submission 207648) | Wetland soil microbial communities from Old Woman Creek delta, Ohio, United States - OWC_Aug_M2_C1_D5_C | ecosystem: Environmental > Terrestrial > Soil > Wetlands | place: USA: Ohio... | reverse complement strand
ATCGCATGGGGGTGAGGGCGCGGCACCCGGCCCGCAGGGACGAAAACCCGCGTTGGCCAGCGCCGACGGGCACTCGCTAGCATGTCGCGGCCCGTCGCGACAGCAGTCGCCGAAGTCCGGGCAGTGATGTAGTGTCCGCGCGCCCCTGGGGCTCCCATCATTTCGGCCATGACCGAACCCTCGCAAACCACCGACTCGCTCCGGACTCCGCTCGACGCTGGTGCTCAGGCCGTGACGACGGCAGCCGTCGCCGCGCCCGCACTTCGGGTCGACCCCGTCGCGGAGCCCGCGGTGGACGACGAGGACGTCGTCGCCGATCCGAATGCCTCGCGTCGTCACGTTTACTTGGTAATCGGGGTGGCTGTTGCCATCGCGCTCGGAAGCCTGCTGGGCCCGATTTCGGCCAGCGGTATCTGGGAGCCCCCCGAGCTCAGGTCTGCCGAATTCGCTCGGCGCATCGCCGTGGCTCTGCTCGGAGCGAAAAACCTGATCATCGAAGGGGCCATGAACGCCGTCCCCACCGCGGGCGAGATCGGCCGCGGCGAGCTGCCGCTCACCTCGATTGCGCTGGGGTTCCGCCTCTTCGGTCTGAGCGAGTGGGCAGGACGGCTCCCGATGGCACTCTGGGGTCTCCTCGGCCTCGGAGCCACCTACGTCCTGCTCGCGCGTCTGGCCGACCGTGTGGCAGGCGCGTTCGCGGTCATCGTCCTTTCGACGTCGCCTCTGTATTTCCTCCAGGCGCGAACGATGCTGGGCGACATCGTCACGATGGCGAGCCTGGCCGTCGCGGTCACCGGCCTTGCCCTCGCCACCTTCGACGAGCGCGCCCGCCCGGGAATCCGCGTGGCCTGGTTTCTCTTCGGCGCGGCCGGCATGGCTGCTGGGTTCGGTTCGCGCGGCGTGATCCTCGGGATCGCGCTCCCGGCACTAGCGATCGGTTGCTCGTTCCTCCTCGTAGGTCGCGGACACCGGCAGGAGCGCCTCGGCGGGATCTTCGCCGCGCTGTCTCTCGTTCTCGGGGTTGCAACCGTCGCGCTGGGGCTCTGGGTATTGCTGCGGGCAGAAGACCACCAGTATGCGCGCCTGCTCGGGTGCACCATCGAGCACCGGCGAAGCGCGCCGACACACGACGCGTTCGTGTTGCAGCTGGGGCATGCGCTCTTTCCCTGGAGCGCGGTGGTCCCCTTCGCACTGGGCCGCATGCTTCGGCCGCCAGCCGGGATCTCGGGCGACGCGCTCGCACGCGAGAGCAACCTGAGGCTCGTCCTGCTGGTCGTGACCATCTTCGCCTTCGGTGCGTACTCGATGCTCGCGCCCTGGACGGGCGTGCTGCCCTTCGGGGCATCCTTCGCGCTCGCAGCCACCACGGCGCTCGCTTTTCGAGATTTCGAGCGTGGGGCGCCCGGATCGCGCACCGTGGCGCTGGGAGTGGCCGCGTTGCTCGTGCTCTTCTACACCGATTTCAAGAACTTTCCCGAGAAAGGGCTCGCTCCCTTCGTCGTGGACGACGCGCGATTTCCCGACAGTTTCAAGGAAGCGTCGCTCCGTATCATCGAGCTCGGCACCGTCGCGAGCGCCGGGTTTTTCGCCTTGTTCTTCTTCGAGCGAGAAGAGGGGCAGGCGGTATTCGACCGAAGAGAGCACGCCCGCTTCTTGCGAAAGCTACGAGCGACTTACGACGGTAACGTCGTGTTCGGCTTGGTGGCTCTCGAGGTATCGCTCGTCATCCTGTCGATCGTCACCGTCATCAGCGATAGGTGGTCGCACTGGCGCCAAATCGAGACGATGGCCCTGCCGGCGCGACAGGCAGCCAAATACGGATTTCTGTCGGTTCCGGTCCTCGTCTTGCTGCCGAACCTGACGATGCTGGTGCGCGACGCGTGCCGGCTGTCCCTGCGCCGGCTCCGCGTCACGCGCGCGAGCGCAGCGCTGCTCGCGGTGGCCACGTTCGGTGCCGTGATGAGCTTTGCGTATTACCCGCTTCTGGCCCGCCAGATTTCCCCGAAAGAGGTCTTCGAGTCGTTTCAGCGCCTCGCGCACCCGGGGGAAGAGCTCGCGATGGTCGGCGCCGGCGCCGGCTCCGGCGGGGCGCGTTACTACGCGCACCGTGACGTGCGCAGCTTCGCGAGCTCCCAAGAGGCGTTCAATTGGCTCACGGAGCGCGAGGGCGAGCGACGCTGGCTCGTCGTGCGCGCGTCGGACATCGCTCAGCTCAATTCCCAGTTTCGGGGGCGCAAGGCTCCGGCGCGCAACCTGCCCGTGCTCGACGCGCGCTCGAGCGAGATCCTGCTCGTCTCGAATCTGCTCCGTCCCGGCGAGGCGAACGAGAACCTCTTCACCAAGTGGCTGCCCGATTCGCGCCCGTCGCCGTCACATCCCCTGGACATCGATTTCAACGGCCAGTTGCACGGTCTAGGCTGGGAGGTCACCACGAAGGATGGGGAACCGGCGACGTGGGTCAGGGCAGGAAAGCCTTACCTGTTCCACTTTTATTATGAGGTGACGCGACCGATAGCCGGGGAGTGGCAGACTTTCATCCACGTTGATGGATACCAGCGTCGCTACAACGGGGATCACGACACGCTGGAAGGCAAGTATCCGTTCCGGTTGTGGCGCCAGGGCGATTTCATCGAGGACATTCACCCGTTCGAGCTGGAGCCGAATTTCGCCGGTGGTACGTACACCGTCTTCTTCGGCTTGTTCCGCGGCGATCAACGCCTCGAGGTCAAACGGGGCGCCTCCGAGGACAACCGCGTCAACGGCGGTCCTCTCGAGGTCCGGTAGCACTCGGCTCGCGGCGGGTCGTTTTGTACTCGCGGGCGTGTCGCTGCGCGGCAATGGTCGGCGTCAGGGGCTCGACCCCTGGTTCGGCGGGCGAGCAGAAATTCGGTGCGTGACACGAGGCCCGGGCAGGGTTAAGGCCCGGCTTGTGAAGAACGGATTTCCTCCAGGTGAGTCGGCGCCCCCGGAGGATCTCGACAATCGCCGCAGCGCGGATAGGTTCTCCGTCGCGTGGTCCGTGGATTGCGAAACGGAGGACACGTTCCTCTACGCATCGATTCGCAACATCTCCGAGCTCGGCATCTTCGTGGCGACGCGGGAGCCGCTCGCAATCGGTACCCGGATGACACTGCGGTTCGCGCCGACGGTGGAGCAGACGTTTGTTCTTGCGGGCGTCGTGCAGTGGATCAACCCGCTGCGTCTGCTCGCCGAGAACCGAAATCCGGGGATGGGTGTCCGATTCGTGGACCTGACTCCCGAGGATCGCGAACGCCTCGTGGATGCGATTCATACGATCGCATACGTCAGGGATCCGATGAACTGAGACTAGGGCGCCGCGGTTCCTGCAGAGTCTCGGCTCGAGCGAGAGCGAACGAGAGTCGTTCTGGTGTTCAGCGTTCCGGCGCGGCCTTCGCTGCCGGTGAAGCTGGCTTCGCGGCAGCTGCTCCGGAAGCTTCGGGAGTCGCACCTGCGGCGGGTGCATCGCCCGGTGAGGACAAAGCTGCGAGGGCTTGCCGCGCGCGCGCGGCATAATCGGGGGTCGACAGCAGCGCGACGTACGCCCGGCGAGCGCTGTCGACCCGGCCGAGCCGCGCATAGCAATCCGCAGCTGCGAACCGGGCGGCGTTCGCGGCTGCAGGTGAGGAAGGATGAGCGATGACGGCCTCGTACCGTGGAAGCGCGGCCGCGCACCCGGTCGGCTCCGGACCGGCGCCTTCCGGGCGATCATCGGAGCGCGCGGCCGCTGCCGGGGCCTCCATGTCGTTCTTGGCCAATCCGCCGCCGGCGCTTGCGCGCCCCTCGGCGGGCTCCGCCCCCTCCGTGCCGACGTCGTCAGAGGGCAGGCGGGCGGGCTCGCGGGCGAGCGGAGCCGGTGCGGCCGCGCGTGAGGCGAGCGCCTTGTCCTCGGGAGTGGGTTCTGCTTTGGCCAGGTCGCGGGAACGCGGCGCTGCCCGCTCGCTCGACGCTCCGAGGTCCCCCTGAGGGATCGCTGCCACGGGCTCGGCAACCGGTACGGCGACGAATTCCTTGTCGGATTCCGGCACTCCGCGCTCCGTCACCTGGACTGCCCCCGGTGCGCCGGGCTTCACGCGCAACAGCAGCAGGCTCGAGCCGACCATCAGCAGGAGCACGGCTGCCATGCCAATCTGAGGACGCATGGCATAGCTCGCCGCTATCGAGACGAACGCGCCCACCCGCTGCCGGAAAGGACGTTCCGCGCGCGCTCGCTTCTCCGCCTCGAGGATTCGGGCTTCGAGGTCGGCTGGGGGATCGAGCAGGGGCAGCACGCCTACCTCGCGTGTCGCTCGCAGCTCGGCGTACAGCGCCTTGGCCCTGCCGGACTGCTCGGTGTGACGGATCGCCGACGCTCGCGTCAGCTCGTCGAGCTCGTCGTACAGCAGATCTAGAACGACCTTGTCGAATTTCTCCGCGTCCACTCGCTATCTCGCTCTCGGTGGGCTCACCTCAACGCTCGCGCGTACTCCTCGAACTCCGACAGCGCCATGCGCAGCCTCTCGAGCGCGTAGCGCATGCGGCTCTTCACCGTGTTCTCCGCAGTGCCTGTCACCTCGGCAATCTCTCGGAAAGCCAGATTCGCGACCTCGCGGAGAAGAAACACCTCGCGCTGGTCCTCCGGAAGGGCCTCGACCGCATCCACGATGGACCTCCGGATCTTCGTCCATTCCACTGCCCGACCGACGTCCGCGCCCGGCGCACGGTCCGGCAGCACGTCCAGCAGCGTGCGGGCGCCGTCGTCGTTCGCCGGGGCGTCCAGCGAAGGATGCATGCGGAGCTTGCTCTTGCGCACGGAGTCGATGCAGAGGTTCCGCGCGATCGTGTACAGCCAGGTCGAGAAGCGCGCCTCGTGCTTGAATTCGGCGGCACGCTGCACGACGCGCAGGAAAGCCTCCTGCGTGATGTCCTCCGCGGCGCTCGTCGAGCGTAGCTGGCGAAGGACGAAATTGTACACGGGCGACTTGTGCCTCCGGACGAGCTCGGCGAACGCACTCGTGTCTCCGCGTTGATAGCGGAGCATGAGCGCTTCGTCGGCTGCCGAGCTCGTTGGACCGGTGTCCGCCACGCCTCAGGCCTCCACGAGCCGGCACGCAGGACGGGCAAGCGCCCCCAGAATGAGCTTGATCCGGGCCGACATTGGCACCGACGAAAGTCCGCCGCGCATCATCGCGCCGAACACGGAAGGGAGCCCATTCTGCCAGAACGGCAGGCTCGGTGCTTCCATTCTCTTCCATTGTTTCGACCCGCTTCATGATGCCTGCCGGAGACACTGCATGGCGCGCGTTCCGTGCTCTCCCGGCACGTGCCCGATGTCGATCTGACGTACCGGACGCCCTTTGGGTCTTCCGAGCGGATGCACTGTTGGGGGCAATTGCCCCCAAGCACTGTTCGCTTGCGACCTCCGGCTGCCATCCTGGTAAGGTTATGCTCTCAAAAGGCTGGCAGATATTCAGGGCGTCGGCCTTCCGGTTTACTTCTACCGACAAGAGGGTTTCCAGTGATGAGACTTCGAAACGCTGCGCGAGCGATGCTCGCATCGCTGCTGTGGGTGTCTCTGGCTTCAGCGCAAGGCGTCGGCACTACGAGCGCAGCCGGAAAAGCAGCTGCTCCTTCGACGGGCGTCGGCGTTACCGGAGCCGCCGGCACGACGCAGAGCGCCACGCCAGCGGCCGCAGCCTCCACCTCCGCTCCCTCTGCGGCCGCACCTGCGGCCCCGGCGCCCGCTCCAGCCGCTGCTGCGGCCACCCAGATGGACGGCGCTACCTACGCCGTACGGCTGCGCGATCTCGAGTCGCGGGTGGACGAGCTCAAGGAGCAAATTCGCCGCAGTCATACGCGTCTCAGCCTGCTGAGCGACACGATCTTGTCAGGTGGCGTCGGCGGGGCGCGCGCAGAGATTCGGTTCAAGAACGAGATGAGCAGCGCGTTCCGTCTGACTCACGCACTCTTCGTGCTCGACGGCGCCGTTCAGTACAACAAGTCGGACGACACGGGCGCGCTCGCATCACAGCCGGAGATTCCGATTTTCAGTGGTTCGATCGCCCCGGGAGATCACACGCTCCAGGTGCTCGTGCAGCTGCGTGGTCACGGTTACGGAGTCTTCTCGTACCTGCGCGGATACAAGTTCGAGGTCAAGTCCAGCCACGCCTTCACGATCACCGAGGGCAAGACGGTGGAGCTCGAAGCAATCGCCTGGGAAAAGGGTGGCGTCACCACGCCGCTCGAGCAGCGCCCCGCCGTCCGTTACATCGAGAAGATCAAGACCGGAACGGCCGGTGATTCCCTCCCGAGCTCTCCCACGCCCGAGGCGGCTCCGGCCGTGTCCGGCAGCGTTTCCATCGGCGCAGGATCAAAATGACGAAATCTCATGGCGCCCGCGGTGGGGCGCTGGCCGCGGCGCTCCTCGGCCTTCTCGCGGCAACTCCGGCGCTCGCCGTCGATGCCTCGGAAGCTCGCGGCCAGGCCGAAACTGCAATTCGCGCCGCCGAAGCGGACGCGGGATCGGTCCAGGACGCAATCGACAAGGCCAAGCGCACGGTCGCGTCGCCCGAAAGGCGCATCGTTGCGGGCGAGCTCTTGATGCGTACCGGAGATTACGACCGCGCCATCAACGTGTTGAGCCAAGTGCTCGAGCTGCACCGGCGAGGTGAAGTGCCCGAAGCGTCGAACGCCGATGCCACCTTCCTTCTGGGTGAGACGTACTTCAAAGACGATCAGCAGCTCTCCGGAGCGCGCCATTACAAGGAGATCGTCGAGAAGGGGATGCAGGCGCCCTATGATAGCTACGTTGGGCGCTCACTGAGCCGGCTGGTCGACGTCTCCATCCGCACACAGCACTCGGACGTCCTCGATTACGTGTTCACGAAGCTGAGTCAGCTTCCGGCTTCTGACGCGAGTGGCTCGCTCCAGTACGCGCGAGGCAAGGCGTATCTGGCCCGTGGGGATTTCGCGAGCGCGCGCGGCGCGCTCGACTCCGTCGCTCGCACGAGCGAGTGGGCGCACCAGGCGAGCTATCTCGCGGGTGTGGTGGCGATGAAGGAAGCGCTGGCCAAGGCCGCACCGGCCAGTCCGGAAGGCAAGGGCGGTCCCAAGGCCGCAGAGCGCTTCGCTGCGGCGATCGAGGAGTTTCACAAGACGACCCAGCTGCCTGCGGATACCGCCGCGCACCGACACGTCATCGACCTTTCGTGGATGGCGATTGGCCGCCTCTTCTACGAAACCGAAAACTATTTGGACGCCGCAGAAGCCTACAGCCACGTCGATCGGGGATCGCCCGAGTTCAACGACATGCTGTACGAGCTTGCGTGGGTCTACGCTCGCCTGGGAGACAACCAGCGTGCAGAGCGGGCCCTCGAAGTCCTGAGCGTCACTGCGCCCGAGAGCCTGAATCTCGCGGACGGTTCGCTGTTGCGCGCGGATCTGATGCTCCGCTCGGGAATGTTCGATCGCTCGCTCGAGCTCTACCAGAACGTCCGACAAGAGTTCGACCCGATGCGCGAGAAGGTCGACACGTTCCTCGCCACGACCACGGATCCGGCTGTTTACTATGATCGCCTCGTCGATCAAGAGATCGAGGACGTGCACTCGGGGGTTCCCAACACTGTCGTCGCCTGGGTTCGAGAAGCGGCGGAGGGCGATCGTGTGTTCGGCGTGATCGACGACGTCAGTCGCTCGCGCGATCTCGTCAGGAAGTCTCGCGATCTCATCCGTAAGCTCACCGGCGTGCTCTCGTCGTCCACTCGGGCGAAAGCGTTCCCGGATCTGAAGGCCGGGCTCGAGCGGGCCATCGGCTTGTCGAACAAGGTTGCGCTGGCGCGGAAGACGCTCGCGGAAGGGATCGACAGCGTTGGCAGTTCGTCGCAACCGGGCGAGACGGGCACGGTGCGCGAAGAGCGCCGCGCGCTGATGAAGCGCCTCGGTTGGCTGCCGGTCACGGACGCCGAGTTTTCGGCCCGCGAAGTGAGCGGCGAACGCCAGTGGAACCAGGTTTCCCAAAAGATCCAGGGTCTGACGATCGAAGCAGACCGCCTCGGCGCGATGGTCAATGCCCTCCAGCGCGTGTTGCAGGACGCGGATCGGCAAGGAACGGCCGATCCGGCCTCGAGACAACGTTTCCACGCGGAGCTCGAGGCGAACGAGCGGGACCTCAAGACGTATCGCGAGCAGATCCAAGCGTACCGCGAAGCGGTCGAGGTGGGCCGGGTCCAGATCGGCTTCGGGGATCAACGTTACGTCGATGACGACGACGTGCGCCTTCGGTTCAAGGAGCTGTTTGCGCGCGAGGTCCAGCTCGCTGCGTCGGGTCAGGCCGATCCGGACACGGTCGCCTATGCACGGTCGATCGACAGCACGCTCGCGAAGGCGGATGCCGTCGACGCTCGGCTCGATGGCATCCGGCGCAGCCTGGAAGACAAGGTCCGATCGGGGGCCGACGAGCTTCAGAAGCAAGTGGACGCGGAAGCAGAGAACATCCGGGCCTACGCCGACCAGCTGGAAGGCCTGGACCAGAACGCCCGCCTACTGGTGGGTGAAGTGGCAATGAAGAACTTTGGACTGGTCAGGGACCGATTGAAAAGCATAGTGCTGCGCGCAGACGTGGGCATCGTGCAACAAGCTTGGGAAACGCGAGAAGAGCAGCGATATCGCGTGCGCGACTTGCAGCGCGAGCGCGCTCGCGAAGAGCAGAACCTGAACGACGAGCTGCGCGAAGTGCTCGATGACGCTGGAGGCCAGTGATGAAGGCCCGCTTCACCCGTCCGGTCGCTTCGGTTCTCGCGGTGGCGTTCGCAACGGCGCCCGTCGGGGCATGGGCTCAGACGGGCAAGGCCTCTCCAGCGGTCGCTGCGCCGACGCCGGCGGCTTCTTCCGCGGCCAGCAAGCCGGCAGCGAAGGCGGGCTCCGGGCCTGCAGCGGGGACGGCCTCCGCCACGGGCAGTGCTTCCACGGCGGACGCTTCTGCAGGGGGAGCCGGCGCGGCTCCTTCGCTGTCGCCGCCTTCCCCGAGTATCGGCCGCACTGCGCCCCGCAGAGCTGCGGCGGGCTTGCCGCCACCTTCGCCGGGGCAGCTCGAGGCCTATGGCGCCCTGCAAAAGGAGCTAGGCGAGTACGAGTCCGCCGCGAAGGATTATCGCAACACGCTGACGATGATCGTTCGTCATCACTACGACGAAAAGAGGCGCCGGGTCCTCAGTGCGCTGGACCGGGAGATCGGCATCGAGCAAAAAGGGCTCGCCGACGCGCGCGACGAGGCGATCAAGCGCCTCGAGAGGTTCATCGAAATCTACAGCGGCCAGAACGCGAATGCCGAGGCGACTCCGGACGCGATGTACAGGCTCGCCGCTCTTTACGAGGAGCGTGCCCGTTCGGATTTCGAAGGCGATCTCTCGAAGAGCCTCGGCCCTGCAATCGATCTGTATCGCCGGATCATCCGCGAATTTCCGAAATATGAAGAGATCGCAGGGGTCTACTACTTCCTGGGTCACGCCTACACCGACTCGTCGCGCCTTCCCGAGGGGCAGCAGGCCTGGCGGGCGCTGGTGTGCAACAATCAGTACTCGGTCAAAGACGACCCGTCGGATCCGAACAAGATTGCGATCCAGCCACTCGTCCAGAACCACGACGAGAAGTTCTGGAACGACTGGTACAACCGGCATCCGATCCCGCTCGACCAGATCGGCGGCCAGCCCAAGCGCAAACGTGCCAAACCGGCATCGGCAAAGACCAAGGTCCTCGCGGCAGACGACGACGAGCTCGAGTACAAGGACCCCTATCCGGAGTCGTGCGAGCCGGTGCCGCAGAAGCTAGGGCCCGGAGAAGACCCGAGATACGTGGCCGAGGTGTGGTGGCAAATCGGCAACAACCACTTCGATCAGATCGACGTCTCTGGAGGTCCTTACGAGCTCAATCGCGCCATGAGCGCGTACGAACACTCGATGAAGATCGAGAAGCCTCCGCTGTTCGGCGTTGCCATGTACAAGCGCGCTTGGACGTACTTCAAGCAGCAGCGCTACAAGCCCGCCGTGCAGTGGTTCGTGAACCTGCTGCATTACGCGGACGAGCAAGAGGCGAAGACGGGCGACCCGGGTGCGGACTTCCGGCAGGAGGCGTTCACGTACATCGCCGGCTCGCTCACGTACGTCGATTTCGATGGGCCGCCGGAAAACGCGCCGAACATCGCTCGTAACGACGTCCTCGACGTCGAAACGAACCCGGTCGTCGCCGAGGACAAGATGCGGATCGCGATCGATCGCGTGCAAGATCCAGCCTTGATCCCGCAGGACAAGAAGTGGACGGTCGAGATCTACAAGGCGCTTGCGCAAGAGTTCATCGAGATCACCCAGAATCGCAACGCGGTCGCAGTGCTCGATCTGACGCTCAAGAAGTTCCCGATGGATCGGGACGCGCCGAAGATGCAAAATAAGGTCGCGGAGCTTTACGATCAGCTCGCGAAGCTCGCGCCGGAAGGCTCGGCCGTGAAGGCGGAGTATGCCGCCAAGGCCCTCGAGGCGAGAACGAAGCTCGCGGCGTACGTCGGCGCGACGCCGTGGACGGACGCGAATCGCGACGACCCCGAAGCGCTCGCTGCCGCAGAAGAGCTCGTCAAGAACGGCCTGCAGAGGGCTGCGGCTGACCATACGAACTACGCGCGCGAAGCGTTTCAGCAGGCCAAGAAGCTGAGCAACGAGACGGAGCAGCGGCAGCTCATCGAAAAAGCCATCGAGGAATACCGGCTCGCCGAGACCGGTTGGGCCGCGTACATCGAGCAGGACCCGACCGCGATGGATGCGTACGAGAGCCGCTTCTGGCTCGCGGACGCCCGGTACTGGATCGTCGTCCTTCAGATCGCGCTCGATCGCACCCCGAGTGCCGACGAGATCAAGCGTGCGAGAGCCGCTGCCACGGAGGTGCGCGACTCGAACGAGGACGACAAGTACCTGCAGCCTGCGGCGTACTACCTCGTGTCGATCGCGGAGAAGGTGCTCGAAGACAAGTACCGGCAGTACCAGGCATCGGGCGGGACGGCCGGCATCGAGAAGCGGGATGAGC
>Ga0316628_100004383_pt1 | contig 11065 bp, 9 predicted proteins | sample OWC_Aug_M2_C1_D5_FD_207648 | JGI IMG/M metagenome (GOLD analysis project Ga0316628, IMG submission 207648) | Wetland soil microbial communities from Old Woman Creek delta, Ohio, United States - OWC_Aug_M2_C1_D5_C | ecosystem: Environmental > Terrestrial > Soil > Wetlands | place: USA: Ohio... | reverse complement strand
CGTGCCGAAGAGGTTGATCAGCATGCAGGCGATCCCCACGTGGATCGACACGGTGAACCCCGTCGACGAGCACGAGCGCGAGAGCTCTTCCACAACGATGGCGTTGGTCAGGTAGTCGGCGCCGGCACCACCGTACTGCGTCGGGATGGGGATCCCCATCCAGCCGCCCTCGGCGAGCTTTTTGAAGAGATCGGCGGGATGACTTTCCTTCTCGTCGATTTCCGCGGCGATGGGCTCCACGTTCTTCACGCAGAATTCCCGGATGTTCTTACGGATAAGCTCCTGTTCCTCGGTCAACTTGAAATTCATGATCTCCCTCCTTCGTACAAAGCAGTAATGGGGTAACTAGTTGATTAAGTAATTGGGGAATTTGTAATTTGTAATTATCGTGAACAGCCAAACAACAGGGTCATTGCGAGGAGCGAAGCGACGAAGCAATCTAAAAGATGTATCTCAAACGTAGATTGCCACGCTTCGCGAGGCTCGGCTCGCAATGACTCATTGTTTATATCTATGGTCCCTACACTCTCGTCCCTGGTCCCATTTTCTTTACTTCCGCACTTCTTTCACTTCCGTACTTTATGCGTTGCGAAGCAGATAAATCTCCCGCCTGCAGGTCGGGCACGTCTCGAGGGCCTTGAGGACGTTTGCGGGCTCCGTCTTGAGCCTGCCGAAAACGAATTCCTCCACGGGCACGGCAAGGAAGTACCGGCCGCAGGAGCCGCACTGCTTGGCGTCCGTGACAAGGCTCTCCTCGATGGCCGCCTCGCGGAGCTTGCGGATTAGGTCCCGGCAGCTCACCCCCTGGGGGCAGGCGTCGGTGCCGCTGTTGCACTCCGTGCAGTACCAGATGCTCTTGTCCTCGACGATGTTGTCGCCGATGAGAGTCTTTTTGATGATGCCCCGGGGGGACATCTCGATGCCGAAATTCACGTACATCTCCGCCATGGGGCAGGCGGCGACACAACGGCCGCATTCGACGCAACCCGGGGCCCCGGAGAGTTTCTTGGCTTCTTCGATCTTATCGTGCCTTTGCTTCATGATCCTTTACCATTTTGACGGCGCAGACCTTGTACTCGGGTGTCTTGCAGGCCGGGTCGAGGACGGGGTTGGTGAGCATGTTGGCCCTCGCCTCGGTGAAGTGGAAGGGCGCAAAGATGCTGCCTTTCACAACGCGATCCGTGATCCGGGCCGTCGTAACGATGCTTCCCCGTCGGGAGGTGACCCGGATCCAGTCGCCCGCTCCGACGCCAAGGGTTGCGGCGTCCTCGGGGTGGATCTCCACGTAGGGGTCTTCGATCTCTCGGTTGAGGAAGGGAGAGCGCCGCGTCATCGTCCCCGTGTGGTAGTGTGCGAATACGCGCCCCGTGTTGAGGTAGTAGGGGTATTCCGCGTCGGGCTTTTCCATGGGCGGCGTGTAGTCGGGAATCACGAACCGGCCGAGCCCGCGGGTGAACTTTTCGCCGTGGAGAAAGCGCGTACCGGGGTGTTTCTCGTCGGGGCAGGGCCACTGAATGCCTGAACGCTCCAGGCGGTCGAAGCAGATCCCGGCATAGGCCGGTACGAGGCCGGCGTACTCCGACATGACATCGGCAGGCGAGTTGTAGTCGAAGGCAAGCCCCAGGGCCTTTCCCATCATGCAGAGGATCTCGAAGTCGCCCATGGCCTTCCCGGGCGGGTCTACGGCCTTGTGCAGAAGCTGGAAGCGGCGCTCCGTGTTCGTGTAGGTCCCCGTCTTTTCGGCAAAGCAGGCGCCGGGCAGAATGAGGTGGGCGAACTTCGCCGTTTCCGTGAGGAAGATGTCCTGGACGATGAGGAAGTCGAGTCTCTGGAGGGCCTCCATGACGTGGTTCACGTCGGGGTCGCTGATACAGGGGTTCTCTGCCATGATGTAGAGGGCGCGGATATCCTTCCCCGCGGCGTTGATAAGCTCCGTCACCGTGCGCCCCGGCTTGTCGGAGAGATCCGCTTTCCAGGCCTTCTGGAATTTCTCCCGGATGGCCGGATCGGCCACGGCCTGGTAGCCGGGGTAGAGGTTCGGCAGTGCCCCCATGTCGCAGGCACCCTGTACGTTATTCTGTCCTCGCAGCGGGTAGATCCCCGAGAAGGGCTTTCCCACGTGGCCGCAGAGCATGGCCAGGTCGCAGACGGCGATCACGTTCGCGGCCCCGCAGGCATGCTGCGTGATGCCCATGCAATAGACGATGGCGGCGTTTTCGGCCCTCGCGTAGGTCTCGGCTACCTCGCGGATGACCGCCTCGTCGATCCCCGTTTCCTTCGCGGCCTTCTCGACAGGCCAGGCCTGAAGGAAGGTTTTGAGCGCCTCGAAGTTTTCCATCCGCTTCTCGATGAAGCCGGTCTTGTGGAGGCCCTTGTCAACGATGTGGCGCATCATGCCGGCCAGAAGCGGGATGTCGGTCCCGGGATTGAGCCTCAGCAGCTTGTGGGCATTTCGCGCAACCGGCGTTTCCCGGGGGTCGATGACGATCATCTTCGCCCCCCGGTCGAGGGCCTTGTAAACCTCGCCCATGAGGACGGGGTGACTCTCGGCGGCGTTGGATCCGATGAAGAGGATGCAGTCGGCGCCGGCAAGATCCGAGATGGAGTTCGTCATGGCGCCGCTTCCCAGGGTCTGGAGCATGCCCACCGTGGTGGCCGCATGGCAGAGCCTCGCGCAGTGGTCCACGTTGTTGGTCTTGAAGGCCGCCCGGATGAGCTTCTGGAAGAGGTAGTTCTCCTCGTTGGTGCACTTGGCCGACGAGAGGCCGCCGATGCTGTCGGGGCCGTACTTTGCGGCGGTCTCCTTCAGCTTCGACGACGCAAGGGCGATGGCCTCCTCCCAGGAGATCTCCTCGAAGCGGTCGCCCTTGCGCAACAGCGGCGCTGTCAGGCGCTCGGGGTGATGGACAAACTCGTGGGCAACCCAGCCCTTCACGCACAGCGACCCTCGACTGACGGGATTTTCCCGGTCGGGGTAGGTGGCTGCGGCGCGGCCCTCCTCGACCTTCAGGACGAGCCCGCAGCCCGTGCCGCAGTATGGGCAGATGGTCCGGATAAACTCGGGGTTCATGGCTTTTTCCCCATGCTGTCGACCCAGTCGGGCACAGCCTGCCCGGGACGGGGTTCCTTTGAAAAATCAAAGAGGACAGGGGACTTGCGGTTTGCGTCGAGCCCCGCCTCGTAGTTGTAGTCTTTCTTCAGGGCCTCCCGCATCGAGAGCTGAAGTGTCATGAGAGGGATACCGACCGGACAGGCCTCCTGGCAGGCCCCGCAGGCCACACAGGTGTCGCTCAGGTGGAAGGCCCGGATGAGCTGGAAGGAGATCATCTCCGCCGGGATGACGCCGCGCTCGACCCAGACGTCGTCCTCGAGCTTGCAGGGCACGCAGACGCAGATGGGGCAGGAGTTGCGGCAGCCGTAGCACTTGATGCAGCGCTTGAGCTGGGCGACCCACATTTCCATCCGTTTGCCCGCATCGCCTTCCAGGTAAGCCTTCACCCGCTCGTCGGCCAGGGGGTCTACGCCCTCCACGGCGCTTCCCGCGTCGAGCTTCTGAGGGTACGGGCGGCTGCAGAGGCATGCTTTTGCCTGATCCCCGTCGCAGGCGTAGCCGATCGTGAGAAGCCGCTCACGGTCGATCTGGTTTCGTTTCACGAGCTCCACGATGGCCCGCTCGTCGCAGCCCCGGACGATGACGGCCAGGCGCCAGGCCTGTGGCTTTTCCCGCAGAATCGCCCGGGCCATCTTGGCAAAGAGCCACTTGGGCTCCAGGACGAGGGTGTCGATCTCGGTCGGGCTCGTGAAGACGTGGGGATGGATTACGTCAAATAGGCCTTTCCTGAGCCCTAGGACGCCGTCGGCTTCCTTCTTCTCGAGGATCTCTTTTGCTTTCTGTTTTACTTGTCCAAGCATCTATCTTCCAAAAAAGTTGATAAGTTGACTGGTTGATGAGTTGATTAGGAATGGATGTTCAATTTCCTTATCAACCAATTAACTAATCAACTAATTACTCTGCCATGTGCAGCCAGGAAGCCATCGAGGGCAGGCCCTCCAGTTCACGGTGAAAGTCCACGATCATTTCGGCGTACTGGTGCGACTCGTGGGCCGTGCCGAAGCCCAGCAGGAGCCTCCTGCCGCCGATGCCCGTCGTGTCGAGGAGTGTCCTGAGAAGCTCCAGGCGCTTGAGGGCAGGGTGGTTGGCGTCGTTGAATCGGCACCCACCGACATGGCAGCCCAAAACGGCCACACCCGTCGCGCCGCTGGCGAGGGCGCGGATCACGGCGTCGGGCTCCACGTAGCCCGCGCAGTCCACCGGGATCACCCGGTAGGAAGCGGGCAGTTCGATGCGTTTTCGACCGGCGCCGTCGGCCCCGATGAGGCCGCACCAGCGGCAGGCAAAGACGAGAATTTTCACGTTGCCCCTTTCGGCGGACATGTCAGCGCACCTCCCGGAAGGCCCGCCGGATCATCTCGCCTACGGCCCGGTAGTTCTGTTCGGGCATCTGCATGGCCCCGTTCGGGCAGACGGAGACGCAGCTGCCGCAGGCCTTGCAGCGGACCTTGATGACGCGGCTCACGGAGCGGTTTCCCGTTCGCTGGAGCCGGCAGGCCTCGTAGGGACAGACGGCGACACAGTTGCCGCATCCCGTGCAGGCAGCGGCATCGGCGACGGCGTGGCCGAGCTTGCCGCCCGGCACGCGGCTCATCGTGAGGGCCGACAGGTCCTCTTTTCCCAGGAAGGAGGCCGCCTTCATGGCTGCCGCTTCGCCCTGGGCAATGGCCTGGTCCGACGCGACGGGCCACCGGGCCGTCCCGCAGATGAAGATGCCGTCGTTTCGCGTCTCCACGGGATGGATCGGGTAGACCTCGGCGTAGAAACCGTATTTGTCGACGGGGATGTTCAACATCCGGGCGAGCGCCGTTGCGTCGGGATCCGGGATGAAAGGCGTGCTCAGGACGAGAAGGTCCGTCTCGAGTGTACGGCTCACGCCGCTGATCGTGTCGAAGACTTCGATGCCGCTCACCTGATCCTTACCGCGCATCTCCGGGGGGCGGTCCGCATCGAATCGGATGAACTGGACGCCTTTCTGCAGGGCCTTGCGGTAGTAGGCCTCAAGCACGCTTCCCGGAGTCATGATGTCCCGGTGCAGCACATAGGCCTTCGCCCCGGGGTTCTCGTCCATGACCCTCATCGCATTTTTCAGCGAAAGGGGGCAGCAGATCGTCGAGCAGTAGGGACGCTCGGAGTTTCTGGCGCCGACACACTGGACGAATACGGCCGTCTTGCAGCTCGCAGCCCCAGTGGCAAACCGCCTCTCCATCTCCATCTGGGTGATGATGTTCTTGACCTTGCCGTACCCGAACAGGCCCTGCGGGAAGAGGACACGGGCCCCCGTGGCGAGAACGACGGCCCCCACGCGAAGGGCGGTGTTGCCCTCGGGCCCTGCAAGGCTGACCTTGAAATCGCCGGCATAGCCCTTGACGGCGGAAACCTTCGTCTTTCCATAAAACCGTATCAGGGAATTCCTGCCTGTCTCGTCGATGAGGTTTTTGATCTTTTCCGGTCCCGGCTCATCAATGGGAAAGGTCTTTGTGATCACGTTGAGAAGGCCGCCCGGTGCCGATCCGCGGTCGACAAGGTGGGTCTTGAAACCGAGACGGGCAAGACCGCAGGCCGCCGAGAGGCCGGCAGGACCTGCGCCGATCACCAGGGCTTCCTGCTGCATCCGGATGGCGACGTCTTTCGAATCCCGCCTGTTCTGAAGGAGGGCGATCTCCATTTCAATCTGGTTGGCGGCCCTCCGGGAGGCGCCCTCGGGGTCCTTTCCGTGGACCCAGGCACAGCCCTCGCGAAGGTCGACCGCGCGAACCGTCCGAACGTCCGTACCCTCTCTGGCGAGAGCGAGACGGACAAACTCCATTTTTCCGTAGGTCGAGCAGGCACCGAGGATGACCTTGCCGATCCCACGCTCGTGGATCAGGGCTTGAGTTCTGGCCGCATCGCCCGGCAGGCAAAGGGAATCCCGGATGGTAACGAAATCCACCGCGGGGTCGGCTTCGAGCCTCGTCTTGAGAGACTCCAGATCGACGACGCGGCCTATCTCGCCAAAGCAGGTGCAGAGGATGACGCCGATTTTTGCCATTTCAGTTCTTATCCGTAATCGATCTGAGTGCAGCCGACGATGCCTGGATTGCCGACTCCGTCACATCCGACGGTTCCATGACGAAACCGCACGACGTGGCCGTCCGTTTCACAAACCCCTCGCCGTCCAACTCGGGATGGATGCTTCCCGCCGGCAGGGACGAGAGGGTTGATTTCAGGTTTCCGTTGAGGATCACCATGTCGAACTTCCAGATCTCGCGTTTCTGGGTCGACGTGTCCTCGAATTTGACGGCGATGCCGTCGCCGCCCGGCAGGGGGTAGATGAGCGAGGGCCGCCCGCGGACGAGCCGGACGCCGTTGCCCCCGAAATCGCGCAGGGCGTATTCGTAATAATCCCGTCCCACCGTGCGAAGATCCGTGTAGAGGATGACGCAATGGATAGCGGGATTTCTGCGCGTCACCCACCGGGCCTGCTTCAGGGCGTGCATGCAGCAGACGGCCGAGCATTGGGGAAGGAGCCTGAGGTCCCGGGCGCCCGCGCACTGGATGAATGCGATGCTGCGGGGTGCCGTCTTGTTGGAGCGACGCAGGATGGCCCCCTTGTTTTCTCCCGACTCGGCCTTCCAGGCCTCGAATTCAAGCGACGTGAGGATATCCGGGTGGGTACCCCAGCCATATTCCTTCAGGGGCTCCAGGCTCACCTCGGTGAATCCTGTCGACCAGATGACTTCGTCCACGGCCAGTTCCGACTTTTCCTCTTCCCGTTCGAAGCCGATGGCCTTTGTGGGGCACGCATCCACGCAGGTGCGGCAATCCCCGCATCGGTTCCCGTCGATGAGGTAGACGGGCGGGTATGCATGCTCCCAGATGGGGCGAGCCACGCCCTTCGGGCATGCGCTTTCACAGCGGCCGCAGCAGATGCAGAGTTCGGGGTCGATCACCGGCGTTGATTTTGTGATGATGGCCCGGTAACCCCCGTCGGATTTCTCCAGGGTTTCGAGCCGGGAGTTCGTGAGGGTGAAGATGGAGGGACTCTCCTTGCAGCGGCGGATCTCCGTCCAGAGGGGGCAGAAGGCGCAGTGGTCCGTCGGGTAGAACTTGTCGAGCTTCGCCACCTGGCCTCCGAGGTCCGATCCGCTCTCGACGATGTGGACCCGGTGCCCGCTGCCGGCCAGATCGAGGGCCGCCGACATCCCCGCCACGCCGCCACCGACAACCAGGACCGTTCGCTTTTTCTTTTCCGATGATTGCATCGTGTAACTTATCTCTTTGCCGTGTCTTTATTGTGGCTGTTCAAAAATGCCCAGATGCAAGGCCCCCGAAGTCCCGAGGAGTGAGGCGTTCCTGAGACGTACGTCGAACGACGAGGGACGAGGGAAACGCCGCAGATGGGTATTTTTCAACAGTCACACTTATTCTTCCTCGTCTTCTTTGATCAACCCGTAATGTTCCCCCAGTTTCTTCACCCGTCCCTTGAGCCAGTCCGCGAAGCCCGGTTCCCTGCCATGGGCGGGCCGCCGGCCCGTTTCCTCCTCGAGGCGCATGGCGATGCGCTTCTCGGGGGGAGGGATCCGTTTCACCTGGTCATAATAGGTGACAATGGACTTGGGTTTCGTGGGGCACTTCTTCTCGCAGGCGTTGCAGCCCGTGCAGAGGTCCTCCAGTACGACGGGATAGATGTCCTTTTCGAGCTTGATGGCGTCGTAGCGGCAGGCGTCGAAGCAGCGCGTGCACTTTTCCTCGCCCGTCCAGGAGAGGCACGTGTCCTGGTTGATGACGGCATTGCCGATGTCGATATCGTCGCGGGAGATTTTCGCGATGGCCCCTGTCGGGCACTCCTTGATGCAGGCCATGCAGAAGATACACTTTTTGTGTTCGAGGACAGGGGTGCCGAAGCTGGTGATTCCCCCGGCAATACCGGCCGGGCGGATCGCGTCGGTGGGGCAGACGTCGACGCACCGGTAGCAGCGTGCGCAATATTCGAGAAAGGATTTTTCCTCGAGAGCCCCGGGGGGGCGCGGGAGGGCCTTGGCCCCGCTCACCTTAAAGAGGCTGAACAGGACGGTCGCTGCCGTACCACTGACAAGAAGATGGATCGTGTCCCTTCGTGAAAAGGCCATGGGTGAACTTGTCCCCTGATCGTTCCAGGTACCGTATCACCGACCCCTCTCCTCCGCGGTTACGGACCGAAAGCAATATAATCAAAGAAGGAAAGAAAAGCAAGGGCGGGTGAGTGTAACACCCGCCCTTGCTGTGAAAATCAAACGTTAGAGGTTGTACTTCTTCTTGGCCGCGTTGACGTCGGGAATCAGATAATCCAGGCCGTAGGCTTTGAGGCTTGCCTCCGTCGGAATACCCTTCTCATCCCAGCCGAAGAAGCCGTAGGTCTTCGTCTCCATGTCCTTCTGATCCGCATCGGTGAAGATGACGTCCTTCCTCGGGCCGGCCGGGAGCTTCTCCTTGTACATGCGGATGGGCAGCCGGTCGTCCTTGGAGCTGATGCCTTCGCGGACATTGAAGACACGCTCGGTTGTCATGATGCGCTTGGCCGTCGTCCAGTAGTCCTCCGTCTTCCAGTTCCAGCCGCACAGCGGGTTGAGCATGTCGGTAATGATCTTGTCCGTGCCGGCGCCATAAACGAGGAAGTTGGTGAAGGAACAGATGCAGAGCGAGTCGGCCATGGCCGTCATGCCGAGGGCCTGGGGGCCCTGGCCTTCGTGGTGATCGCCGCCGCAGGTGCCCATGGTGTAGCTGTAGGCGCGAATCTTGTCGCCCCGCGGGTCATGGGCGGCCAGTTCCTTGCCCTTCACGTGGTTGGCGTAGGCTTCGGAGCCCTTGCCGATCTCCTTGGACATCTTCCTGACGCCCTTGGCCATGAGCTTGCCGGCCTTGCCTTCCTGGTAGGCGATCTTGCGGATCATCTCCATGTAGGTGTCGCCGTCGTTCCACTTGGGCTTCAGGCCGTCGAGGTCGGTGGGCTTCAGGGCGCCCTTCTCCATCGCTTCCGTTGCGAAGGCCAGCACGCCGCCCGTTGAGATGTTGTCCAGACCGTAGGCGTCGCAGGCCTCGATGAGGGCGATCATCTCGTCGAACTTCGTCATTCCCAGGTTGCTGCCCAGGAGTCCGCCGGACTCGTACTCGGGACCCTCGGCAACGAGGCCTGAGTACTTGCCGCCGCGGATGACGCCCAGCTTCAGGCAGTGCGTCGGGCAGTTCGTACAGGCCGCGTGGCGTTTCCAGAACGTCCTCATCGCCTCCTCGCCGCCGATCTTGACGATATCGGGGAACCAGGTCGTCTGGTAGTTCTTCACGACGAGCGAGCCGTGGAGGAAGTGCTTGAGCTCCATCAGGCCGCCGGTCCCCCATTTCTTGATGCCTTCCCAGGCTTCGCCCTGCATATTGGCTTCCTTGTTGACCCGGGCAGCCGCGAGGAACTTGGCGTTGTCCGCGACGGGGACGGCGTACTTCGTGCCGCGCACGGCGAAGCCTTTGAGCTTCTTGTCGCCGAAGACCATACCCGTGCCGCTGCGGGCGGCGGCGCGGAAGCGCTCGACGATAATGCAGGCGAAGGGGACACCGTTTTCTCCGGCGGGGCCGATGACGGCCGTCCGGATCTCGGGGTCCTTCATCTCCTTGACCATCATCTCGTGGCTCTCATCGGTCGTCTTGCCCCACATCTTCGAGGCGTCCTTGAACTCCACCTTGTCGTTCACGATGGAGAGCCAGATGGGCTTCCTGGCGCGGCCCTTGATGTAGAGGCCGTCCCAGCCGGCGAACTTGATCTCGCTGGCCAGGTGGGCGCCCGTCTCGGCGTGGGTCATGAGACCCGTGTAGGGGCTCTTGTGGGCAAAGCAGGTCCGGTGAGAGACGGCCATGGTGCCCGACAGGGGCCCGGGCCCCACGAAGACAAAGGCGTCCTCGTCGAGGGCGTTCTTGCCCTGTTTATATTCCGTCACGGCGTAGTAGGCCCCGAGGCCGCGGCCGCCTATGTACTGCTGAAGGATCTCATCGGACACCGGCCGCGTCTTGAAGGTCTGCTTGCTGAGGTCTATTTCCAATACTTTTCCGAAATTTCCACCTTTTGGTGTTGCCATCGTTCTCACCTCCCCTTCTTGGTCTTGGTCTTCGCGGGCACGACCCTCTTGCCCTCGACGTTGGGATAGAACAGGAGGTTCGCGAGATCCTTACCCGCCTGATCGGGTGTTACATCCCTGAAGGCCATGTTCACGCCGATGCCGACGGGCCGTCCCTGGAGGCAGGGCCCCTGGGGGTTGCCGGCCTGCTCCATGCAGGCCTTGACGCACTGGGGGTCGCCACCGCAGAGATCGCAGATCAGGGGCTGCCCCGTGTCGGCGTTGCCGCGGATGTACTTGGCCGGGCAGGCCTCCTGGCACTTCATGCACTTGGCGCCCAGGCAGATCTTCGGGTCCAGGACGATACCGTTGGTCTTGGCATCCTTCTGGATCGCCTTCGGGGTAGTGGGGCAGGCGTTGATGCAGGGCGTGTCGTCGCAGTGCCAGCACATGACAGGCACGTCGACGATGTCCTTGTACTTGGCAAGGTAAATGCGCGACAGGGCAGGGCGGACATTGCCGGTGTGGAACAGCGAGCAGGCAAACTCGCAGCTCCGGCAGCCCGTGCAGTTCTGGCGCTCGGCAAAACGGTATTTCTGGGCGTAGGGCTTGGTGCCCGGCACGCCCTGGACCGAGTACTGCGCCTCGGCCTTCTTCGGTGCGATGCCGCCGATGGCGGTGATCGCAAGTGCGCTTCCCGCCGCCGTGGCGGTTCCTCTCAGGAAGGCACGACGGGTCGTTTCCTTCTCGAGAACATCAGGCAGTTTCTTTTCTTCCATGTCTAACCTCCATAGATTTGCCGTCTGTTAAAGACTTGAATTCAAAATGAGCAGAAAAGGGGTACACCTCCTTTCACTCTTTTATCGCATCTTGTTTTCATCGTTCTGAT
>Ga0316628_100004382_pt1 | contig 11065 bp, 12 predicted proteins | sample OWC_Aug_M2_C1_D5_FD_207648 | JGI IMG/M metagenome (GOLD analysis project Ga0316628, IMG submission 207648) | Wetland soil microbial communities from Old Woman Creek delta, Ohio, United States - OWC_Aug_M2_C1_D5_C | ecosystem: Environmental > Terrestrial > Soil > Wetlands | place: USA: Ohio... | reverse complement strand
CCAAGCGGATGGACGAGGCGGTCCCCGCCAACCTGCGCTCGGGGCTCGGGCCGGAGGCGGCGCCGCGCCGGACGTCGGTGGCGACGCTGGTGGGGGAGCAGGTCGGACGGCAGGACGTGGAGCTGGCCTTCGGGCTCGGGATCTGAGCCCGGCCGGGGCGCGGCGCGGCCTCAGCCGTCGCCGGTCCCCACCCGCAGCGCCGGGAGGCGGAGCGGCTGCTGCAGGCGTTCGTAGAGCGCGCCGAAGAGCGCCGTCCCGACCAGCACGCCGGCCAGCGCCCCGAGCGCGTAGACCTTGCCCTCGCCGAGGTTCACCAGCACCGGGCCCGGGCACATCCCGGTGATGGCCCAGCCGATGCCGAACAAGAAGCCGCCCACCACGTTGCCCGGATGGCGCGGCTTCGGCCTGAGCGAGAGCGGCTGCCCGAAGGCGGTGCGGCCGTGCCGCTTCAGCCACCACAGCCCGGGCGCCATCAGCGCCACGGCGGTAGCGAGGATCCCGTAGAGCTGGAAGCGATCGAAGAGGAACATGCCCTCGATCATGTCGTAGTCGGCGGCGCCGCTGCGGCTCAGCACGAAGCCGAAGGCGGTGCCGAAGAGCGCGTAGACCCAGGGGCTCACGACGCCAGCGCCACGCGGTAGATCAGGTTCGCCGTCAGGATCCCGCCGCTCATGAAGCTCAGGGTCGAGATCCAGCTCGCGGGCTCGAGGTTCGAGAGCCCGAAGATCCCGTGGCCGCTGGTGCAGCCGCCGGCCATGCGCGTGCCGACCCCGATGAAGAGCCCGCCCACGAACATCCAGGCGAGCTTGCCCGCCGGTCCCCAGCCGATCGCGGTGTCGAAGCGGCCGAGGTCCCAGATCGGCGCCCAGCCCCCGGCGAGCCACGCCGAGAGCAGGCCGCCCAGCACCAGGCCGCCCAGGAAGGGCAGCCGCCAGCCGTGGGAGCCCGTGATCTCGCCGCGCCTCAGATAGGGCGTGCTCACGACCAGGGAGCAGAGGTTCTCGAAGCCCGTGGAGATGCCGAGCCGCTGGTTCGTGAGCCAGAGCAGGAGCCAGGTGATCGCGGCCAGCAGCGCGCCCGCCACGGCCCAGTGCATGGCGGTCAGATGGTGCAGGATCAGCATCGCCCCTCCTGTCGTCCGTCGGGGCGTCGAGTATACGCTGCGGCAGCCTCAGACGAACTCGGGATAGAGGCGGCGATAGCAATCGGGGCAGATGCCATGGCTGAACTCGGCGTCGGAGCGCTCCTTCAGGTATGCCTCGAGCCGCATCCAGTAGCCCTCGTCGTTGCGGATGCTCTTGCAGGAGGCGCAGATGGGGATCAGGCCGCGCAACGTCTTGACCTGCGCCAGGGTCTCCTGGAGCTCGGCCACCAGCTCCTCGCGCTCGCGCGTCAGCCGCTGCGCCTCGCTCACGTCCTGATTCACCACCACCGCGCCCAGCATGCGGCCCCGCTCGTCGCGGATGGGGGCCGCCGAGTTCAGGATCGTCCGGCGTTTGCCGTCGAAGCCTTCGATCTCGACCAGCTCGCCCATGGTGGTCTCGCCTTTGCGGATCGCCCGGGCGAGCGCCCACTCGTCGGCGGCGATCGGACGGCCCGAGTCCACCCACCAGCCGCGGTACTCCCCGTAGCCCTCGAGTCCCACCAGGCGCAAGCCGCCCCAGATCGTCATGCCGGCGGGATTGCCGCTCACGATGCGGCCCTCCGGATCCGTGATCCAGACCCCGACCGGGAGCGTCTCGAGCACGCGATCGAGCCGGCGCGCGAGGAGCTGGCGCTGCCCCCGGATTCGATGCGCCATGAACGCCACCAGCAGGAACACGCCGAGGCGAACCCCGGCGTTCAGGTAGCTCTCGAGGATACTGCCGGGCGCAGCGAGATCGACGACCAGCCGGAAGGCGATGCGGACCGAAGCCAGGACGACGGCGAACGCGACGCCCCAAGGAAGACCGTTGAACCAGGTGGCGAGCAGCACCGGAAAGACGAAGAGCGCGGGAAACTGGATCGCCAGGTGCGTCCAGTAGTCGATGGTCACGAGCAGCGCCGAGAGCGCCAGCCAGGCCACGAGCAGCAGGCTCCGGCCTCGTTCTCCCCCGCCCACGCCGCCTCCCCTCGCGCCGGGGCTCCCGCGGTGTCACCGCAGGAGGCCCGACCCGACAGTCCCGGAGAGCGTGGCAGCCGACGAGGCGCGCGGCAAGCCGAAGCCACCCGGCGCCCCTGTGGTCGCGCGCCACACGTTCCGAGCCGGCCGACGACGGGCTTCAGCCCGTCTTCAGGCGACTCGCGCCTCCCACACCCGTTTCGTGACGTCGGACACGGAAGAAGGGCCGCGATTCGTCACACTCCTGTGTGACGCTACGCAACTCGACGCAGCGTCGACGCCGGCGGCTCGCGCGCTCGTCAACTCGCGCCCGCGTCGGCCGATGAGAAGCCGCGAGCGGACGGGGCGATCGCGCAGAGGTGGAGGTCGCATGCAGAGGGATCGGATGCAGAGTCATCGGATGCAGAGGGATCGGATGCAGATCACGGAGAGCGCACCGAGCAGCGAGCAGCGGAGCGCGAGCGCCGCCAGACGCCGCCTCGGGCTCGCGGCGACGGCGGCGTTGTTCGGGAGCGCGCTCGCGCTCGGACCCGGCCATGCGCTGGCGGCGGGCCGCGGCCGCGCGGCCCACGCCCGCGGCCCGTCGGCCCTGAGCGCCATGGCGCCGAGCACGAGCACGACCTCGACTCCGAGCGGCCAGCCCGAGGCGCGGATCGTCGGGCCGATGGACTCGGTCGAGTGCCCCAACGGCGGGGCCAGCGGAGCGATCAGCGTGCTCGGGATCCAGGCCCTGCTCTCGCCCGATACGACCTTCGAGGGCGTCGCGAGCTGCGACGCGCTCGCGGCCGTCACGACCCCGACCGTCGTCGAGCTGAAGGTCCAGGGTACGCTCGGGAGCTTCGTCGCGACCGAGGTCCAGGTCGAGGACGCGAACGACGACGGCACGCCGGACGCTGCCGACTCCACCGAGCAGGAGGACGGCGGCGGCAGCTCGAGCCAGACTGCCGCGCCCAACGCGATGCACCGCTAGCAGGCGCCGGAGCGCCGGGCCCGGCCGCGCCCGCGGCCGGGCCCCTCCGGCCCCCGCTGACACTCCATCCTGTCGGTCTCGGACGCCTCTGCCGCCAGGGGGCGCCGCGTTGGCCCGGCGGGCCCGCTGGCGGTAGGCTCGCGCCACCGCAGGGAGGAGAGCGGTGCTCCGTCTCCTGCAACGCATGGTGGCGAGCCCCCGCCTGATGCGCGTCGTCGGCGCGCTCTCGGGCTCCGTCAATCCCTGGCACCCGGACGTTCGACGCGATCCCTACCCCGCCTACCGCCGCCTCGGCGCGGAGCCCCGGCTGCCGCGCCTGCGCCTCCTCGGCGGCTACGTGGCGACACGCTACCGGGACGTCGAGCGCGTGCTCCGCGATCCCGCCTTCTCCACGGACCGCGAGTCGGTGCCGCTCATGCGTCGCTTCCGGCGCGCCGCAGGCGATGCGCCCGAGCTCCTCGACTTCCTCGACCACAACCTCCTCATGATCGACGGCGCGCGCCACCGGCGGCTGCGCGGCCTGGTGTCGAAGGCCTTCACGCCGCGACGGGTCGAGCGGCTGCGCCAGCGCGTGGAGGCCCTGGTGGACGAGCTCCTGGACCGCGCGGCTCCCCGCGGCGAGATCGAGCTGGTGGGCGAGCTCGCACGGCCGCTCCCCGCCCGGGTGATCGCCGAGCTCCTCGGCGTGCCCGCGGAGGGCCAGGCGCTCTTCCGCACGGCGTCGGAGGAGCTGATCCAGCTTCTGGATCCGCTCTCGGGGCACGACGGGCTCGAGCCGCCGAAGCGCGCGCTGCGCGCCCTCGACGGCTGCTTTCGCGAGCTCCTGGCGGAGCGGCGGCACAGCCCGCGCGACGATCTCCTCTCCGCCATGCTCGCCGCGGAGGAGGAGGGAGAGACGCTCACCGAGCGCGAGCTGGTGTCGCTCTGCGCCCTCCTCCTCGCGGCGGGACACGAGACCACGACCAACCTGATCGGGAACGCCGTGCTGCTCCTGCTGCGCCACCCCGAGGAGCGCAAGCGCCTGCGGGAGGACCCGGCGCTGCTCCCGAGCGCCGTCGAAGAGTGCCTCCGGTTCGAGCCGCCGGTGCAGCTCACCGATCGTGCGGTGCTCGAGCCGGTGGAGCTCCGCGGCGTCCGGCTGCGGCGCGGCGAGATCGTGGTGGCGCTCCTGGCCCAGGCGAATCGCGACCCCGAGCGCTTCTGCGAGCCCGATCGCTTCGACGTCGCGCGGGCGGAGAATCGCCATCTCTCGTTCGGCCTGGGCAACCACTACTGCCTCGGCGCGGCGCTGGCGCGGGTCGAGACGCAGGCGGCGCTCGGCGGCCTGCTGCGCCGCTTCCCGGACTTCCAGGGGCCGGGCGAGCCGCCGGGCTGGAAGGCCTCGGTGGTGCTGCGCGGACCGAGCGCGCTCCCGCTCCGCCTGGCTTGAGAGGCAGCCCCGACTCCGGGCTTGTCGTCCGACCCGTCGATCGGTGACACTGCGCGCGGAGCCCAGGCTTCACACGGAGGGAGTGGACCATGGCGCGATCTCCCGTCTCCGCCGCATCCCGCCCGCATCCGCTGCTCGCAGCTCCGGCCGGCGGCACGCGCATCGTGCCCGAGCCGCCGGCGCCGCCGCCCCTCGAGGACGCGGAGCGCCTCGACGGCTGGGGCTTCGCCGACACCGCCTTCGCCGTCCGTCCGAGCGGCGACGTGGAGCTCGCGGGCCGGCGCTACACGCTCTCCGGCGCGCCGCTCCCGAGTCTCCTGCCGTGGATGCGAGACACGCTCGGCGTCGAGCTCGAGCCGCAGGACGTGAATCCCTCCGCCTACCCGCCACGCGTGCCGGAGTCCACGGCGCAGCCCGGTCTACTCGAGGCGCTGGCGGCGGCGCTCCCGGCGGACGCGCTCTCCCAGGATCCGCACGAGCGCCTGCGCCACGGGCACGGACACACGCAGGAGGAGATCTACGCCATCCGCCACGGCGGCCTCCCGCGCGTGCCCGACGTGGTGGTCTGGCCGGCCTCGGAGGAGCAGGTGGTGGCGGTGGTGGAGGCCGCCGCGCGGCACGGCGCCTGCGTCGTCCCGTTCGGCGGCGGCACCAACGTGAGCGAGGCGCTGCGCTGCCCGGAGGAAGAGCGACGCTCGATCGTGTCGATGGACCTGCGGCGCATGAACCGGATCCTCTGGCTCGACCCGCTCTCCCGGATGGCGGCGATCGAGGCCGGCGCGGTCGGCCGGACGCTCCTGGCGCAGCTCGCGCGCTACGGGCTCACCCTCGGGCACGAGCCCGACAGCGTCGAGTTCTCGACCCTCGGCGGCTGGATCGCCACCCACGCCAGCGGCATGAAGAAGAACCGCTACGGCAACATCGAGGACCTGGTGCTCGATCTGCGGGCCGTGACGGCCCGGGGAATCATCTCGCATCGCTCGCCCTGGCCCCGCGAGTCGATCGGCATCGATCCGAGGCTCTGCTTCTTCGGCTCCGAGGGTGCGCTCGGCGTCGTGACCCAGGCCACGCTGAAGCTCTTCCCGCTCCCCGAGGTGCAGCGCTACGGGTCGATCCTGTTTCCCAGCTTCGAGGACGGCGTCGCCTTCATGTACGACGTGACGCAGGAGGGGACGCCGCCGGCGAGCGTGCGCCTGGTGGACAACCTCCAGTTCCAGTTCAGCCAGGCGCTCCGCCCGGCGCGCCGGGGCGCCGCGGCCCTGAAGAGCCGGCTCGAGCGCTGGTTCGTGACGGGCCTGCGCGGCTTCGCGGTGGACCGCATGGTGGCCTGCACCCTGGTCTTCGAGGGACGCCGGGACGAGGTGCGCCAGCAGGAGGCCTCGGTGTACGGCCTGGCGAAGCGCCACGGGGGAATGAAGGCGGGCGGCGAGAACGGCGAGCGCGGCTACCAGCTCACCTTCGGCATCGCCTACATCCGCGACTTCGTGATGGACCACTGGATCCTGGGCGAGTCGTTCGAGACCTCGGTGCCCTGGAGCGAGGTGCTGGCCCTCTGCGACAACGTGAAGCGTCGCATCTGGGAGGAGCACCAGAAGCGCGGCCTCCCGGGCCGGCCCTTCGTGACCTGCCGGGTGACTCAGGTCTACCCGACCGGCGTCTGCGTCTACTTCTACTTCGCGTTCTACTACAAGGGAGTGGAGCGGCCGAGCCAGGTCTACGCGGAGATCGAGCGCGCGGCCCGCGACGAGGTGCTGCGCTCGGGCGGCTCGCTCTCGCACCACCACGGCGTGGGACAGCTCCGCGAGCGCTTCCTGCCGGGAATCGTCTCGCCCGCGGCGCTGGAGGCGCGACGCGCGCTCAAGCGCAGTCTCGACCCCGGGAATCTCTTTGGTGCTGCGAACCAGGGCCTCGGGGCCAGCGGGACCTGGCCCGCATGAACGGGCTCGGCCTGGCCGCGCCCCGAGACGAGGAGGGGAGACAGCATGCACGGGCGAACTCGATCGATGGTCGCGTGCGTCGGCCTGGTGGCGGGGCTCGCGCTCGCGGCACCGCCGGCCCTGGCGGAGGCGGCGAAGTGGGACCAGCAGCGCGTGACCGCGCTGGCCAAGGAGCTGGCGGCGGCGGTGAAGGACCTGCGGGTCGACGTCGAGAAGAACCCCGATCAGCCACCCGGCCCCGCCCGACGTGCGCAGTTCCAGGCCCGCGAGGATCTGCGGCTTCTCCAGTACACGACGCGACAGCTCGCGTCCTCCCTCGCGAAGGGGGAAGGCCGTGACGAGACCGCCCCGATCTTCCAGCGCATCGAGACGCTGCGGCGGGACGCCGAGGAGAACGGTCGCAAGGCGATGATCGCCGAAGCCACGCTGGCCAAGATCGCGAAGGCCAAGGACCTCCTGCTCCAGATCTCGCCGTACTACGCGGAGGAGTGACGAGGGAGCCGCTCAGGATCCGTTGCCGAGGTCCGGCGGCTCGTAATAGGGCTGGTCCCCGAGCGCCTGCACCGCTTCCCAGTACTCGGGGCCCGCTGCGAAGTTCCCGATCGCGGCCGCGTCGGCGACGGCGAGCTTCTGGCGCCGGAAGGTCCAGCTCTCCGGACGCAGCCGCACCGCCTCCTCGAAGAGGGGCCGTGCCGCCTCGGCGTCTCCGCGCCGCCAGAGCCAGGCGGCGAGCTGGAAGCAGGCCTGCGCCCGCGCCGCTGCCTCGCCCGGCCCGTGGCTGCGCCGCGCGATCTCCTCGGGCGACAGCACGTAGCGGCTGCGGCGGCCGTGGCGCACCCAGTCGCGCACCGCCTCCACGTAGCGGCTGCGGGCCTCCTCGCCCCGGCGCGCCGCCTCGTCGGGAATCGAGAAGGTCTTCACGTCGATCTGCTTCACCACGTCGAAGGCTCCGGCCGTCTCGGGGGGCCTCGCGATGCGGCCCTCCTCGTCGATCCAGACCGCCATCGGCACGTTCGTGATGTCGTAGAGCTCGGCCACCGCGTGCTGCGCGTCCAGCAGACACGGATAGGTGGGGCGGCCGGCCCGGGCCCAGAGCGCGTCGCTCCAGCCCATGATCCGCTTCGCGAGCGGACCGAGCGCGCCGGCGTCGCCCGCCCGCGCGAAGGCGCCGGCCGCCGCCTCGCCCGCCGTGTCGAGGGCGATGGCGAGGATCACGAAGCCCTGATCGCGAAGCTCTTCGTAGATGCCCTGCCACACGGGCAGGTCGTGGCGGCAGCCTCACCACGAGGCCCAGGTCATGAGGAGGACCTTCTTGCCGCGATACTGCGAGAGCGAGTGCTGCCGCCCTTCGAAGTCCGGGAGCGTGAAGTCGGGCGCGACCCCGCTCGCCAGACGAGAGCCCCCGGGCTCGGGACCGACCGACCAGGCGTCGTGTGCGGCGTCGTGCAGCACCGGGCGGCGCAGGTGGCGCGCGAAGGCCGTGACCGACACTCGCTCGTTGTCGCTCCAGCGGGCGCCCCGCGGGACGGGGATGCAGACGTCGCCCTGACACAGGCCCTCCGCGCGAAGCTCCCAACCGGTCGCGGCCTCGAGATCGCTCCGGCGGACCCAGAGCTCCTCGCCGCGCTGCTCGGCTCCCGAGAGATCGCTGGTCCGTCCGTCGAAGAGCAGGGTCGTCATCGCTACCCGTCCTCCCGCGCGCTGGCAGGTCGCCGCCTCGGGTCTTCCCCCGAGCGCCCTCCAGACCGGCCGAGGATAGACCGACACCGGGGAGGAAGACTAGGGGGCGGGGCCAGGCAGGGGCCCGCACCCGGCGCAACCTACCGCCCGCCCGCCGGTTGCACCGGCCGAGACGGCTTCGGGGTCCGCGCCCGCGGCGTACCGCGACCGCCAGAATGGAGGCCTCCCATGAAGATCCCGAGCATCCTGCGTCCGCTCGTTCCCGCCCTGGTCCTCGCCGCCGGCGCGGCGCTCGCGGCGCCCGCCCTCGCGCAGAGCGCGAGCGACGCGGCCGGCACGGCGCCGCCCACGATCCAGCAGCGCAAGGAGAACCAGCAGCAGCGGATCGGCGCGGGCGTGCAGAACGGCTCGCTCACCCCGCGCGAGACCGCCCGCCTCGAGAGGCAGCAGGCTGCGCTCAATCACGAGGAGCGGAACATGCGCGCGGCGAACGGCGGAACGCTCACGCGGGCCGATCGCGTGAAGCTCCGCCACCAGCAGAACGGCCTCTCGCGCCGGATCTACCGCCAGAAGCACGACGCCCAGCACCAGGTGAACTAGCGAGAGGGCGAGGCGAGGCGCGGCGGCTCGAGGGCCGCCGCGCTCACTTCGCCGGCGGCGGGTTGGCTCGCTTCCAGAAGTCGATGAACGAGCCGACGTCGTCGGTCACCGCGTGGCGAATGCGTGCGATGTCGCCGTCCCGATAGGTGCCCCAGCGCGCCGTCGCGAAGGTGGGCGCGGCGGTGAGCACACCGGGATGCGACGAGAGCTCCGCCTTCTGCTGGAACTGCACGGTGGTGGAGAATCCTCCCACGGGGCTGCCCTCGTTCTGGGCCAGACCCACGAAGACGGCGAGGGTCGGGAGCTTGCGCCAGTCGCTCGGCCCGGCCTCGGCCGGGAGCCCCGCGTCCACGAGCTCCTTGCGCACCGCCGTCTCGAGCTCCGCGGCGAGCTTCTCGTAGCCCGGGGCGCGCGGCAGATCCACCTCGATGTCGAGCGTGAACTGGCGCTCTCCCTTGAGCGCCTTCAGGTAGAGGTCCACCAGATGCTCCGGCGGACCCTGCTCCTGCGCCCGCGCACCGGGCGCGAGGAGCAGGACGGCGAGGGCCAGGGCGGGGGGCGCAAAGCGGGACACGGCAGGTCCTCCGGTTCGGCCCCGGGCGACCGGCGTCGCGCCGGGCCCCGGACACCGCTCTCGCACGCTAGGCCCTCTGGCCCCCCGACGACAAGGGCATCCGCGGGCCGCGCACACGCGCCGGCGTACGGGCTCAGCGGATCCCGGGCGCGACCCGCACCATGCACTTTCCGAGGTTGCGGCCGTGGAGGACGCCGATCAGCGCCTCGGGCGCGCGCTCCAGGCCCTCCACGATCTGCTCGGGCACCCGCAGGCGTCCTTCCTCGGCGAAGCGGGCGAGCCGTGCCTCCGCCTCGGCGCGGCGGGCGTCGAAGTCCATCACCACGAAGCCCTCCATGCGCAGGCGCTTCACCACGAGGAGGCCCGGGACGCCGCGCGGGCCGGGCGCGGGCGTCGCGGTGTCGTACTGAGAGACCACGCCGCAGCAGACCACGCGCCCGAAGAGGTTCATATGGAAGAGGACGGTCTCGAGGAGGCCGCCCCCCACGTTGTCGAAGTAGACGTCCACGCCCCTCGGGCAGAGCTCGGCGAGCCGGCGCCGGAGCTCGGGATCGTGGTGGTCGAGCGCCCCGTCGAGGCCGAGCTCCGCCACCAGCCACCGACACTTCTCCGTGGAGCCTGCGATCCCGATCACGCGGCAGCCGGCGATCCGCGCCAGCTGCGCCGCCACCGAGCCGGTGGCGCCGGCCGCCGCGGAGACCAGCACGGTCTCGCCCGGCCGGGGCCGTCCGATCTCGAGCAGCCCGAAGTACGCCGTGCGGCCGGTGATGCCGGTCAGGCTGAGGCGGTGGGAGAGCGGCTCCCGGCGCTCCACCCTCGAGAGCTCCGCGCCGCGTGCCACCTTGTAGTCCTGCCAGCCGTTCATGCCCTCCACCACGTCGCCCGGCCGGAAGGCGGGGTCGTTGGAGCGCACGACCTCCGCCAGGGTGAAGCCGTCCATCACTCCACCCACCTCGACCGGCCGGGTGTAGGTGGCGACCGGACTCATCCAGGCGCGGTTCGCGGGATCGATCGAGAGGTAGAGCGTGCGCGAGAGCACCTCCCCCGGTCCGGGCTCGGGCACGGGGCCCTCGCGCCAGGCGAAGTCCTCGGGAGCGAGCGGGCCGCGTGGACGTCGGACCAGGATCCACTGGCGGTTTCCGATCGGGTCGGGCATGGGCTCCCTCCGGCGCGCGCTCGCCCCATCCTGCGCCAGCTCCCCCGCCTCCGGAAGCCCGCGCGCCGGGCGCGCGCCTCGGGTACGCTCGACGGACGCCGGGCCCCGGCGGGCGAGGGCGAGGCGGAGGAGGAGCCATGGCGGGCGAGGCACGGAGCGCGGGATCCGAGGAGCTGGTGCTCTACGAGCGACACGAGGGCGTGGCGGTCCTGACCCTGAACCGCCCGCAGCGCCTGAACGCCTGGACGCCGGCCCTCGCCACCCGGTACTTCGACCGGCTCGAGCAGGCCGAGGACGACGAGGACGTGCGCGTGGTCGTGGTGACCGGCGCCGGCCGCGGCTTCAGCGCGGGCGCCGACATGGCGGTGCTCCAGGGCAACGACGCCAGCGCCGCCCAGGGAGACCGACGCTCTCAGGTGTATCCGCTCTCGCTGCGAAAGCCCCTGATCGCGGCGATCAACGGCCCCTGCGCCGGAATCGGCCTGGTGCTCGCGCTGGCCTGCGACCTGCGCTTCGCCGCCGCCGGCGCCAAGTTCACCACCGCCTTCGCGCGTCGCGGCCTGGTGGCGGAGCACGGGATCTCCTGGCTCCTGCCCCGGCTGGTCGGCCACGCCGCGG
>Ga0316628_100004381_pt1 | contig 11066 bp, 9 predicted proteins | sample OWC_Aug_M2_C1_D5_FD_207648 | JGI IMG/M metagenome (GOLD analysis project Ga0316628, IMG submission 207648) | Wetland soil microbial communities from Old Woman Creek delta, Ohio, United States - OWC_Aug_M2_C1_D5_C | ecosystem: Environmental > Terrestrial > Soil > Wetlands | place: USA: Ohio... | reverse complement strand
CCATGACGCAGCACGATTCTATGCCCAAGCTGCTATGGACGCGGGATGCGCTTTCGTGAATTGTATGCCTGAATTCATCGGTTCCGACTCTGAATGGTCGAAGAAGTTTGAGGCAGCAGGAGTGCCCGTGCTCGGAGACGATATAAAAAGCCAGGTTGGGGCCACGATCCTGCACAGAAACCTTGTCCGCTTGTGCTTGGATCGCGGCGTCATCGTGGATGAAACTTACCAGTTAAACCTTGGCGGCGACACTGACTTCCAGAATATGACTGTAGAAAATCGGCTTAAGTCTAAACGCATTAGCAAAACCGAGGCCGTCACAAGCCTAGTGCCATACGCTTTGCCAACCAGAATCGGCCCTTCGGATTACGTGCCTTTCCTTGGGAACAAAAAAATATGCTATATCTCGCTCAAAGGCAGGAAATTTGGAGACCGCCCGATTAACATCAGCGTCAAGCTTGAGGTAGAAGATTCGCCGAACAGCGCGGGAGTCGTTATCGACTTGATTCGTGCTGCAAAAATTGCGTTGGACCGCAAGATAGCGGGTGCATTGTTGAGCATGCCCGCATACGCTTTTAAGCATCCGCCTGTTCAAGTCCCCGATCCCACTGCACGGCAGTGGACTGAAGATTGGATAGCAGGTAAGAGAGAACGCTAGCCACGCTCCTGCCTTGATCCGTTCATGAAAACTTTTAAGCGTCCAAAGCAATCAGAGTATCTCACTGTTTAGAGGTGCGTTGAGAGATGGTTAAGGTTGACGGGTACGAGGTGCCTGAAGGGCTTTATTACTCAAAGGATTTTGCCTGGATAAAAATCGAAGACGATAAAGTACGCATGGGAATAACGGACTACGCACAGAAAGCCTTGCGAGAAATTGTCTACGCAGAATTGCCGACCGCTGGGTCAGAAGTTAAGCAAGGAGAACCATACGGAACGCTCGAGTCGGTGAAAGCCGTCAGCGATTTGGTCGCAGCCGTAAGCGGAACCATCGAAGAGTTAAACGAAGAAGTGAAGTCCAAACCTGAAACGCTGAACGAAGACCCATACGATAAGGGCTGGTTGCTAATGGTTAGACCCGCGAATCTGCAAGCGGATCTTGCAAACTTGATGGATTTCAACGCGGCAGTCGACTGGCACAAAGCACAAGCTCAGGCGAAGTAAATGGCAAAACGCATAATTATCATCGGCGCAAACGCGGCTGGAGTAGAAGCGGCTTCAGCAGCACGAAAAAAAGACCGCGCTGCTGAGATTGTGCTACTCACGTTGGAGAAAAATGCAGGCTACTCACGCTGCGGTTTGCCCTTCGTAATCGGCGGCGTAATCCAGAGTTTCAGGGATTTGATTGTTTATCCGCCGGCGTACTTTCAGATGCTTAAGCTGAATCTGCGAACAGAGACGAAAGTAACCGGTATCAATACGAAAGAGAAAACCGTAACAATCGTTGGCAAGGGCGCTGCTACAGAGAACCTTACGTACGACAGTCTCGTAATCGCAACTGGCGCGGACGCATTCATGCCTCCAATAAAGGGCAGAGAGAAACTGGGAATTCTTTCACTTCGAGGGCTAGAAGATGGTGAATTGATTGACGCAACCGTTAAGGCAGGTGCAAAATCAGCAGTCATCATGGGCGCTGGCTTAATCGGTCTGGAAACTGGTGTCGCGTTGACTGAACGCGGCTTAAAGGTTACGGTTGTGGAGATGCTACCACAAATACTCCCTCAGATGTTGGACGCAGACATGGCAAAAATGGTTCAGGAGCATCTTGAATCAAAGGGTCTCCGTATACTGACGGGAAAAACCGTTGAGGAATTTCTCGGTGAAGAAAAGGTTACAGCAATCATTGCAGGCGGCGAACGGATAGAAGCGGATCTTTTCATAAGCGCTTTCGGTGTGAGAGCTAACACGAAGCTTGCAGTCGACGCGGGCATACCGCTAGGCGAAACAAGAGCCATAAAAACTAATGCTCGAATGGAAACGGACATCAAAGACGTTTACGCCGTGGGCGACTGTGCAGAGTCACCAAACATAATAACGCACAAGCCAACGTGTGCACAGTTGGGAACCATCGCAGTGAGGCAGGGAAAAGTGGCCGGAGCCAACGCTGCAGGTGACTATGCCTTGTTCACAGGCATCTTGGCGTCGGCGGTGACGCGACTTTTCGAGGTTGAAGCCGGAGTAACAGGGTTGACGGAAACTGCAGCTGCGAGGAATAGGCTTGATGTTATTACGGGAGCCATTAGCAGCAAAACAAAGGCTGATTATTATCCCACTAACAAGCCGATTAAGGTCAAGCTCATCGTCGAAAAAGAGTCACAACGATTGGTGGGCGCTCAAATCATCGGTGGCGAAGAAGTAACCCAGCGGATTAACGCGTTATCGTTTGCGATTCAGAAGCAGATGACAGTGCGAGAACTGGCAAAGGCTGACACGGCATATGCTCCGCCATTATGTGAAACTTGGGAACCAATGGTCTTAGCAGCTGAAATGGTTCTCATGAAGCTCCGCTGAAATTTCCCGTATTTTTCTTCCTTTTTTGTGTCGCCAGCCCACAATTGCAGCTTTTTCGATTGTTTCTCCTGTGACTTGGTACACGTTCACTCTTCGGACGAAGTTTGGATGACACACGCATTTTGACTTAACTTCCCAAACAATTGCTTTCCATCTTTTCGAGGCAAAAGCGTTTTTGCAATGGTTTCTTGACCAGCTAGCTCCTTTTCTTGGGTCAAGATTTCTTGACAAAACAAAAGTTTTTCTAAGCTGTTGCATAGTTACATGTGTAGTGTTGGGGATGGAAGACACAGAGGAAACAATCTATTCAACTATGTTCAGCTCTTTGAAGCATCCTGTGCGCAGGAAAATTCTTCGCATGCTTTCCGAGAAGTCTACCGGTTTTTCTCAGATGCTTGAAGAGCTCGGTGTTTCTAGTTCCCACTTAACGTACCACCTTGAAAGCCTTGGCGAGCTCGTTTCTAAAATGGAGTCGGGTGACTATAAGCTATCGACGTTCGGTGAAGCCGCGGTCAACACTATGAGAATCGTGGAAGATGCACCAGCTGTACAATCTGAGAATAGTAAGTTTAGGTTCCTGAGATGGAAACCTGTCATTGCGCTGCTTGTTATTGGGCTTGTTCTTCTGGGTAGCTTCTCAGTTTTACAGTATAACGCTATGAACCAGTTGTCTGAAGAGCATAGGAAACTGCAGGATAGTTATAATCAGTTGTTGTCGCTCACTGGCAGTACTGACAAAGCCAGAAGGTTTCTTCAAAATGTAGTGAAACTTGACCTTACCAAGTATGATGCTACATTATTGAGTAATACTGTTGGTCCTTCAGATTTGGCAGGTGTAACGGAGCAAATCTTGAAATACTCACTTACTGGTAGCGAGAGCAAGATGGATGTGGTTCTCAGGTTCAGGAACAACTTCCTCTCAGCGTATGAAGTTACTCTCCTTGATGGCACGCCGATCTACGATGAGCCGCAGGCTTTTAGCGTGTTGGAGTCTGCCTGGTGGTTGCTTGAGAAGCTTAAGTTGTATGAGGAAGCGCCTTACCTTAACTCGATGATTGATATATTATCTAGGTTCCCTGAGATAAACGAAATAGAGATGACTGAGGGCAATCTGAATTTCAATGTCTCTATTTCTGGTCTTAACAATGAACGCACTGAAATTGGATGGTTCTACACAGAAAACGACGTCGATTTCATTCCAAAGGGCTTCAAACTGGTTTTCGAAAACCATGTTTTAACTAAGCTGAGCGACGGATATTTTCTTTTCACGATCGGGAGCACTCAAATTAATGTTGACAGTGTAGAAGCGATTCAGATTGCAAGAAATGCAGTTAATGGTTACACGTGGAGGAACGCAAACGGGCAGCAAGTCTCTGGCTTCACCATAAAGCAGGCCTCAGCCGTTTTCCACCCAGTTCCGAGAGAAGGAGAAGAAGATGTTTTAGCGCTCTTTCCATGCTGGTACGTCACGCTGTACCTTGATAACATTTATTCAGACAACATTAACCGCATATCCGTCGGCGTGTGGGCAGACACTGGGAAAATCGAACAGATCAAACCCCTAAGTGGCTGATGAGATCCATATTCTATGCTAATTCGATTTGAAGCTAGGCGACAGCCCACTTGTGAAAAAAGGGAGTCTCCGTCGGAAAATTAATTAAGACAAACCTGCTGATACCCTCGGATAAAAAGGTGAATCAAAATGGCGATAAAAGTAGGAATTAACGGTTTCGGCAGAATCGGACGTCTGCTATACCGGGCAGCGCTCGAACGCAATGCGAAAATCGACTTCGTAGCCATCAACGACCTCGCAGACGCAAAAACCAACGCACACCTCCTCAAGTATGATTCAGTTCACGGAAGATTTCCCGGAACTGTGGAGATCAAAGGAACAGATCTTGTTGTTAACGGCAAGCTGCTGAAAGTCTTGTCTCTAAAAGACCCCACAATGCTTCCTTGGAAAGACCTTGGAGTTTTCCTCGCAGTCGAATCCACCGGCCTATTCACGAACCGAGAAGGCGCCAGCAAACATCTTACAGCAGGCGCAAAGAAAGTCCTCATCAGCGCACCTGCGGAAAACCCAGACGTGACAATTGTCCTCGGTGTAAATGACAAAACCTACGACCCAGAAAAACACAACATCCTCAGCAACGCCAGTTGCACCACAAATGGTCTCGCTCCAATAAGCAAAGTCCTCAACGACAACTTCGGATTAGAAAAGGCCATCATGACAACTGTCCACAGTTATACCAATGACCAAAAAATTCTAGACCTGGTCCACAAAGACCTACGCCGAGCACGTGCCGCAGCAGTGAACATAATCCCAACAAGCACAGGAGCGGCAAAAGCAATAGGGTTAGTCCTGCCAAGCTGCACAGGCAAAATGAATGGTGTTGCACTCCGCGTTCCAACGCCAGACGTTTCACTAGTTGACTTAACCTGCTTGCTAAGCAAAGACGTTACGAAGGAAGAAATAAACGTGGCGATGAAGAAAGCAGCAGATGGACCTATGAAAGGCATTCTCCAGTACACTGAAGACCCGATTGTCAGCAGCGACGTGTTGCACAGTACTTACTCAGCCGTATTCGACTCTGGCTTGACGCTGGTGCTTGGTGAGAAGAGTAATTTCGTGAAGGTCTTTGCCTGGTATGACAACGAATGGGGATTCAGCTGCCGCATGGTTGAGCTCATCGAGATGGTAGGCAAAAAAGCAGGCATGTAAACTCAACAGCCAAAAACCCGAAAACCCTTCCCTTTTCTTCTTGTTCCAATAATTTGAGTGAGAGTGAGAGGTTTGGCAAAATACAGAACGTTGGATGATTTCAAAGTTAAAGACAAAGTAGTTCTTGTAAGAGTGGACTTCAACTCCGAAATTGACCCAAACACAAAGAGAGTTACCAGCGATGTCCGCATCAAAGCACACGCAGAGACGACGTTAAAAGAATTGGCAGAGAAAGGCGCACGAACAGTAGTACTAGCGCATCAAGGAAGGAAAGGTGACCCAGATTTTATGCCTCTGAAAGAGCATGCCAAGATTCTCGGGAAAATCCTCAAATGCCCAGTGAAGTATGTTGATGACACGTTTGGTGACAAGGCGAAAGAAGCAATCAAAACGTTGAAAGGCGGAGAAATCCTCGTTCTCGAGAATGTCCGCAGCTTCGACGGGGAGACCAAAAGTGGAACACCCGAACAGCATGCTAAGACAGAACTTGTACAGAATCTTGCACCGCTGGCTGATTTATTTGTAAACGACGCCTTTGCGGCTGCGCATCGCAGTCATGTTTCGATGGTTGGCTTCACGGCGGTGCTGCCGTCTGCTGCTGGAAGAATAATGGAACGCGAGCTAAAGTCGCTGGCTAAAGCGTTGGAAAAACCTGAGAAACCCTGTGTCTATGTGATGGGCGGTGCGAAAGCAGATGATTCACTAGAGGTCAGCAAGTATGTTTTGGGCAATGGTATCGCGGACTACGTGTTGGTTGGTGGAGTAACATCCCAACTGTTTCTTGCAGCTAAAGGCGCTGATTTAGGCAGGGGCAACATGGCGTTCCTAGAAAAGAAGGAGTTAATCGGACTCATACCGGGAATCAAGACGTTAATGCAGAAATACGGCGAAAAGGTCATGGTGCCGGTGGATGTTTCGTTGGACGTCGATGGCAAGCGGAAAGAAATACCCGTAAGCAAACTGCCAACTGAGCACAGCATTTTTGACATTGGCGCAAAAACAGTCGAAAACTACGTTAAGATAATAAGCAAAGCAAAATCCATCGTTGTAAGCGGGCCAATGGGCGTCTACGAGAACAAGGAATTCAACTATGGCACTCGAAAAATCTTGGAAGCTATCGCGAACTCGAAAGCATTCAGCCTTGCAGGTGGAGGAAACACAATCGCAGCAATTGAGGAATATGGGCTAACGAAAAAAATCGGCTACATAAGCACAGCGGGTGGAGCATTAATCGAGTTCCTCATGGGCAAAAAACTTCCAGGAGTAGTCGCTTTAGAAAACGCTGCTAAGACGAAAAGAATCTAATCTTTTCTTCCTTTCTTTCAAGCCCAGAAGCTTTTCGAATATTCGCCCAACACTGATTCATATATCCGTTCCGTATGCTGGGCAATCTTATCCCAATCATATTTCTCCCTAATTCTCTTGTACGCGTTTTCCCTGAGGCCATTTCGGTATTTCTCGTCCAACAAAACCTTAGTCACTCCCCATGCCAAGGAGCCAAGGTCGTTCGAGTAAACCTTCACCCCCGTAAAATCGTGCTCCACGATTTCAGACAAACCTCCCGTGTCAGATACGACAACTGGACTCCTAGCCGCCATCGCCTCCAAAGCAACAATCCCAAAAGGTTCAAACAGAGAAGGCACTACTGAGACGTCAGCACAACACTGAAGCTTCATCAAAGACTCCTCATCCATAAACCCTGTGAACAAAACCTTATTTTCTAATCCAATGCTGCGAACTACTGTGGAAAGCTGGTCCTTCATGTATCCACTTCCCACGAAAACGAACTTAGCGTTAACTTTTTCGAGAATCTTGGGGATGGCGTTGACCAATACGTGAGCGCCTTTCTCGTAAACCAGTCTGCCGACGAAAAGAACAAGTTTCTCTTCCGGTAATGCAAACGCAGTTCTAAAGGACTTAAGATCTTGCTTTCTAACGTTCTCATAGACTTGCAAATTCACGCCGTTTGGCACCATGACCAACTTGTCTGATGGCAATCCAAATGCCCATTTCACGTGTGAAACCATATATTGGCTGCAGCATATCACTTTCCAGGCTTCGTACGTTAGCCATGCTTCCGTCTCAGCGATCATTCTCTCAGCGCTAGTGTGGATGCCGTCTCTTCGCCCTATCTCGGTTGAGTGCATGGTTACTAAAAGCGGCTTCCTAAAAACATGCTTCAATCCTATCCCCGCCGTCGCCACTAGCCAGTCGTGAGCATGGAAAACGTCGATTTTATCTCTTAGTCTGGCAGCGATGATAGCTGCTTCCTTCTGCATATTCAAGTTCATAAGGTAAACCCACGTTGCAAAGTCTGGAGACGGGCTCTTGTACGAGTCCACCCTGTAGACTTCCACTCCATCCAAAGTCTCATGGCTCGGTGCACCAGGAAAATCGCAAGTTACAACGTGGACTTTCACACCACTCTTTGCCAAGCTCTTTGAAAGGTAAAAGACGTGAGGCGATATTCCTCCGATGACTCTTGGCGGGAATTCCCAGGTCAGGAACATAACGCTCAGTGAACTCTTCAAGATTTTGCTCCTCCTCCCACTGCCTGCCGGTAAACATTCAGAACATCACTTATCGAGTTGCTCGTTGAAGATGTGATAATCTGAATCTTGTCCTTCGGCGTCTGATAAATCCTAATGATTTCACTACGCATCCATTCCGATTTTGCTGTAACCTTGCCCGCTTCGTAGAAGCCGAGCCACTCGATACTTTTGATAGCCATGTTAAATGGAGCGTTTGCTCCGTGTGACCTGTGGTCTTCCAAGCTGTCAACCGAATAAACGAACGGAACGCCCAAGGCATTTTTCAAAGTGACAGCGGCCGGCACAAAATGCCAGTCGTAGACATCTATAACGTCAATCTGCCTGCCCGCTTGATAGTATATGTTTGCTGCAGCACGCTCTACTTCTTGATTCAACGTCAACACCCATGTTAAGACGCCTATGTGCGTGCGAACTGGATTCGCGACTCTGGCTATTTTCACGCCGTTGGGCTCTTGAGTCATTCCTGTCATATAGGGATGATATGTAACAAGGTATGTCTCGATGTTGTTCTTCACAAGCTGAGTTGAGAGATTGCTCGTGTACTCTGCGAGTTGACCTACAATTCTGGGGGGGTACTCCCAAGTGAAGATTATAACTCGCAAAGTTGCTCACTACGTGAACAATGAACAGACTTTTATGATTCCTCTACCGGTGACGTAGTACCGTTTCTTTCCTTCATTGTCAACGAAGCTTTCTGCGAAACCCTCCGATTTGTATCTGTCCAGAATGCTTTCTATCTCCCCTTGGTCATGCTGCAGGATTCGAGCAATTTCCTCACTCTGTCTTGCCAGATCTGCAGCAGTTGCGCATAGATTATGGAGAGTTTGTAGTACTTTGTCGGGAAATGGTAGTTCCTCTCTCATCTCATCTGCTCCTACCGTAATATCAACGAAGCAGGTCATTACCTTATAAATGCATGTGAAGGTTGTTTAGAAAAGATGCGAGGCTTCACAGGTTTGCGTGCTTAGCTCGTTGAATCGTTTCTGTACAATTTCGACGAGTCTTTTCCTGAGGGCTTCTCCTGACAGTTTTGCCGCTCCTACCTTTTCTAAGCAGATAGAAAGATTCTTATCCTTTAACGAGTGCTCAGCCCAGGGTGCAAAGTCTCCTCTTTGGACATGAAACTCCAAGGCTTCGATTTCAACTGTCTGAAGCGCCCTAGCAAAACCCTTCAGGCTCCACGACATGATTCCTGTGAAGCTTTCTGCTCCTATGTCCGTGTGAAATAGGAATGGCTCGTTAGCAGTCAAGGTTGCCAAACGGAGTCTGGTCTCGAAATCCAGCAGCAAGGTGTGTGCCACGGCAAACGCATCCATGGGCGATTCATAAGGGCTGAAGTAACTGTGCACTTCTCCTGGTCCGCCTCCAGCCGTGAACATGTAGTAGAGGTGGTCGCTCGTCTGGAAGTAACGCCACAATTTGAGGAATTCTTCATCGTCAGCTTCATGGACGATTGGCTCTAGCCTGCGCAGAGTAGTGAGGTAAGCCCATTGCATCGCATTGCCAAGCCAACCGCTTGAGTCACGTTCTATATCAGCCCAAGAGACGGTGCCACCCCTTTCCGGAACATCAATTTCGCCTACTGGCGAGTGTTTATCGATTACTTCCGACGGAGTAGACATTTGCAGGTTTCCCCATTTCAAGACTTCATCGGGCAGGTGCCGAAGAAAGTCATGGATGCCTGTTTCCGGCCATTGATGCTCTCCGAATGTCTCATAGTCTGGAAAGATGCTTATACATTGCCCGTCCGTGCCTGCTAGCCATCGAGCGTACTTTTCAGCAGTTAGAGGCCATTCACTCCACCATCGCGCCGAGAATCTGAAGCCAATATCGTCAGTCAGCTTGTAATTTCGCAGCAATACTCTGATATTCTCTGTGTCTTTTGGCGTGTAAAGATAGTTGGGTGATTTACCATGCAATATTCTTTCAACACCTTCGGTGTAGATGCCTTTGTAGCCGAGGTGTTCAACCATTCGAGCTATCGCATTGTTGTAAAGGAGCTCGGTGTTCTCGAAGACGGTTGGTTTGCATCCGAGAAGCGTCTTGATGGTTTCGCGATGCAGTTTCACTTGCTCGATGAATTCGTTTTTTTCCGGGTATAGACTAGAAATCGAGTGGTAGTATGTCTGGTCTAGAAACTCAACGTTGCCCGTTCCCGCGAGCTGTTTGAAGCTTTCAAGAAGGTCCCTTTCAAACATTTCACATTGTTCTAGAAAAACACCAGATACGCTGAATGATACTTTGACCGGTCGCCTTTCAGCTTTATGGGAATCGATGAGATCGAGCAGTATCTTGTTCGCGGGGAAATAGCATTTTCTCGCTGCTCTTCTGAAGATTTCCTTATCCGCTTCGTTGTCAAAATAATAGTCAAACAACTCCTCTTTCTTCAAGCGTTTGAAAACCTGGTTCTCCCAAAACACCTTGCGTCTCAGCCTATGGGGCTGGTGAACCTCAAACACGAGAACGATATCGGTCATTAATTGCGCCTCGATAAGACTACTGTACAATGCGTTTATTTCTAATTTGCCATGCTAAAGTCGATTTTCGTACGCGCCGAATACAGATGTTGCATAGGGTTACTTTCCGATGACACGGACTTTATCGACAAGAATCCAGGGCGATACGAGCTGACCCACCTGCCGGTCATTATTCGCGATGATGCTCACGTTTTTCAGTATATCGAAGATATTCCCCGCCAGCATAACTCCACGACTGCAGTGGACGATCTCGCCTTTCTTTACCTTCCACGCAGGGGTAGCGACCACAGAAAATTCACCACTGACTGGGTTGCTGCTGTGTGCACCCTGCAAATAATAGATGAGCAAGCCCTCATCGACTTCAGACATAAGCTGTTCGGTCGTTTTATTCCCAGGGATTACATGGAAGTTTGTAGCCTCAATAATGGGGGTGGACAAGTATCCAGCTCTTATTGCGTTTCCAGTGCTCTCTAAGCCTTCTTTCTTTGCGGTGTAATTATCGTAGAGATAACCGCGAAGGTATCCTTTCTCTACGAGAAGGGTGTTCTGTTTCGGAGATCCTTCCCCATCGAATGTTGATGTTCGAAGCCCCCCCGTGAGAAGTCCGTCGTCACGAATTGTAACATTGTCCGACGCTACCTTCTCGCCGATCTTGCCTTTGAAAGGTGACTGATTGCGTTGAACGTTGTCAGCTTTGAGCGCGTTCATCATAGTGTAGTAAAGAAGCTCTTGCAACGCAAACTGAGTTAAGAGAAGTCTGGTGTTTTCCGTTTCGATTCTTTTTGTCTTGAGTGCTGAGACAGCAAG
>Ga0316628_100004380_pt1 | contig 11066 bp, 6 predicted proteins | sample OWC_Aug_M2_C1_D5_FD_207648 | JGI IMG/M metagenome (GOLD analysis project Ga0316628, IMG submission 207648) | Wetland soil microbial communities from Old Woman Creek delta, Ohio, United States - OWC_Aug_M2_C1_D5_C | ecosystem: Environmental > Terrestrial > Soil > Wetlands | place: USA: Ohio... | reverse complement strand
GAGGGGAGCGGGGCGAGGCGGTCAGCTGGATGGAATACCCCTACACGTTCAATACCGCCTGCTATAGCTGCCATGTGAGCCAGCTCTCGACCAACTACGATCCCAAGACGGACACCTATCATACTACCTGGGCAGAGCCGGGCATCAACTGCGAGACCTGCCATGGCTCAGCGATCGAACACAATAAGATCGCGAAGGCCACGCCCAAGGGCCAGCCGCTGTCGGAGCTGCGGATCATCCGCACCAAGACCATGACGAAAGTGCAGCGGAACGACCTCTGCTCGAGCTGCCACGCGAAGGCAAGCCCGCTAACCCTTGAGTATAAGCCTGAAGAACGGTTCTTTGACCACTTTGACCTCGTGACCCTGGAGGACTCTGATTACTATGTTGATGGACGCGATCTGGGAGAGAACTATACGCTCACCTCGTGGAGCATGAGCCCCTGTGCAAAGTCAGGAAAGATCGACTGCATGCACTGCCACACCTCCAGCGGCCGCTACCGGTTCAAGAAGGAAAACTTTAACAACGCCTGTTTACCCTGCCATGAGGCCAGGGTTAATAATCCGACAGAACATACGCGCCATCAGGCCGAGAGCGAGGGCAGCAAATGCATCTCCTGTCATATGCCCATGACCGCTTTCGCGCGCATGAACCGGAGCGACCATTCGATGCTTCCGCCGACGCCGGCAGCGACCATGGCATTCAAATCGCCGAACGCCTGCAACATATGCCACAATGACAAGGACGCGGACTGGGCCGACAAATATGTACGGCAGTGGCGCACCCGTGACTACCAGGCGCCGGTTCTCAAACGCGCAGCGCTCATTGGCGCTGCCCGTAAACGGGACTGGACGAAGCTTGCGGACATGTTGGCCTATATCAACGATCCCAAACGCGATGAGGTCTTCGCAGCCTCGCTCATCCGCCTCATCTCCCCAGCGCAAGACCAAAAGGTCCTTGCCGCACTGCTCGTCGCGGCCAAAGACCTGTCGCCCCTCGTGCGTGGCGCAGCGGTCCAGGCACTGGGATTGATGCCGACCACGGAAAGTTTACAGGCCTTGGTCGAAGCAACTGGAGATGAGTACCGGCTTGTGAGGGTCCGGGCTGCTGCAGGGATCGCGGCATTCCCGCGGATGACAGCACCCCCTGCCTATCAGACGCAGCTCAAGAAGGCCAATCAGGAGTATCTTGCGTCCATAACAGCGCGGCCCGACCAGTGGACGTCCCATTACAACATGGGTAATTACCAGCTCAGCCGGGGCGAGACGAAGAATGCCGTGGCCTCGTATCAGGCAGCGCTGAAGCTTGATCCTCAGGCAATCATGGCGATGGTAAACACTTCCATCGCCTATGCCCAGATGGGCGAGAATGACAAGGCGGAGCGGTCACTGCAGAAGGCGCTCAAGCAGGCTCCTGACAATGCTGCAGCGAATTTCAATATGGGCCTTCTGAAGGCGGAGAAGAAGGATCTGAAGACTGCGGAAAAGCATCTTAAGAAGGCGTTCAAGGCAGATCCCCAGATGGCCCAGGCAGCCTATAATCTCTGCATCATTACCGCGAAGGACCGCATCAACGAGGCCGTGACCTGGTGCAGAAAGGCGTCCGAGCTCAGGCCGCAGGAACCGAAATATGCCTATACACTTGCCTTCTATCTGAATCAGAAGGGCGACAGGGATGAGGCAATCAGAACGTTACAGGCGATAATAGAAAAGTATCCTGGGTACAAAGATGCCGAGATGCTTCTCAAGGAAATAACTAAGTAGGAACCCAGGTTCTAAGGAAAGGAACAACGATATGAAACAGGTTTCGAAAATGGTCAGTATCCTGCTACTGATGTTAGCCATTCTGGCGAGCGGAACCAGTTCGTACGGAGCAGAAACGAAGCCTGCAACGGAGCCGGACCGCACTGTGCTTCCAATCCAGGCGCCGAAGCCGCCGTTGTACAAGGAACTGGATATACGGAACGCGAAGATGCCGCCACACTTCGAGGTCAAGACACCCGCGGGAGCGCCGAATGTGGTCATCATACTGATAGACGACCTTGGCTTCGGCGCAACGGCGACCTTTGGAGGTCCGATCCCCACCCCGACGCTCGAGCGATTGGCACAAGAGGGACTGCGTTACAACAACTTTCATACCACGGCCCTGTGCTCGCCGACGCGCGCAGCGCTCAAGTCCGGCCGCAACCACCACACCGTGAACATGGGCTTCATCACCGAGATGGCGACCGGTTTCCCCGGCGCCACCGGCCAGATACCCGATGCGACAGCCCCGGTGGCAGAGATGCTGCGCCTGAACGGCTACAGCACCGCGGCGTTCGGCAAATGGCATGAAACAGCGGTCTGGGAGACCAGTGTCTCTGGCCCCTTCGACCGATGGCCGACGCACCAGGGATTCGACAAGTTCTACGGCTTCATTGGCGGCGAAACCAACCAGTGGGCGCCTTACCTGTATGATGGCGTTACCCAGGTAGAATTGCCGAACGATCCGAACTACCACTTCATGACCGATATGACCGACAAGGCTGTGGCTTGGATCAAGTACCAGAAGGCCATTACGCCCGACAAGCCGTTATTTGTCTACTTCGCACCGGGTGCCGTCCACGCGCCGCACCACGTGCCCAAGGAGTGGATTGCTCGCTGGAAAGGCAAATTCGACAAGGGGTGGGACAAAGTGCGCGAGGAAACCTTCGCACGGCAGCTCAAGATGGGCGTGATCCCGGCAGGAACCAAGCTGGCCCCCAAGCCTGAGGCGATCAAGGACTGGGACAAGCTCTCCGATGACGAGAAGCGCCTGTTCGCCCATCAGGCAGAGGTCTTCGCGGCCTATCTTGATTTCACCGATCATGAGATCGGCAGATTACTCGATGCGGTCGAAGCGACCGGAGAGGCAGACAATACCCTCGTTTTCTACATCGCTGGCGACAACGGAACCAGCGGCGAAGGAGGCGAGAACGGCATGTTCAACGAGTATACATATTTCAACGGCGTCCATGAACAGGTACCTGACCTGCTGAAGGTCATGGACAGGTGGGGCGGCCCCGAAACCTACCCGCACATGGCCGCCGGCTGGTCGGTAGCTTTTGACTCGCCGTTCACCTGGATGAAGCAGGTGGCCTCGGACTTCGGCGGTACGCGCAACGGCATGGTGATTAGCTGGCACAAGGGGATCAAGGCAAAGAACGAAATGCGCACGCAATTCAGCCATGTGATCGATGTGGCGCCAACCATCCTGGAAGCGGCAGGTCTGCCCGAGCCCAAAGTGGTTGACGGAACACCGCAGATCCCGATGGAAGGTGTGAGCATGGTCTACACGTTCAATGATGCCAAGGCCAAGGAGCGCCACACAACGCAGTACTTCGAAATCGCCGGCAACCGGGCGATCTACCACGACGGTTGGCTGGCGCGTACCATCCACAGGGCGCCGTGGGAGACGCAGGTGCGCAATCCCCTGGAAAAAGATGTCTGGGAGCTGTATGACGTTCGCTCCGACTTCAGCCTGACGAACGATCTGGCCGCGAAGGACCCGAAAAAACTGAAGGAGATGCAGGAACTCTTCATGAAAGAGGCTGAGACGCACCATGTCCTCCCCATCGATGACCGATTGTTAGAGCGGGCCATTGCCCCAATGGTCGGCCGCCCCGACCTTATGGCAGGGCGCACATCGCTCACTCTGTCAGAGGGCATGACCGGGATGATGGAAAATGTCTTCATCAATTTAAAGAACAAATCCAATACCATCACGGCAGAAGTCGAAGTGCCAGCGAGCGGAGCGAACGGCACCATCATTGCACAGGGTGGCCGCTTTGGCGGCTGGTCGCTCTACGTCAAGGACAACGTCCCAGCCTACGACTACAACTTCCTCGGCATGAAGCACTTTACCATTGCTTCGACAAAACCGCTTGCGCCCGGCAAGGCGAAGATAAAATTCGACTTCGCCTATGACAGCGGCGGGCTCGGCAAGGGTGGCATCGGCACCCTGTTCGTAAACAACGAGAAGCTAGCTGAAGGGCGGATCGAGCACACGCAAGCCATGATTTTCTCGGCGGACGAAACAGCCGATGTGGGCATCGACCTTGGCACGCCGGTAGTCGAGGCCATCGGTTCCGAGGCTAAGTCGAAATTCACCGGCAAGATCTCCAAGGTCACCGTCGAGGTAAAGGAGATGAAGGCGACTGACAAGGTGGAGGAGGAAAAAGCCGGCAAGGAAGCCGCAAAGAAGAAGGCGATGTCGGATTAAAACGACAGGGGCCGAGTGATTTGTGCTACTCGCGGGTGGCATAATGAGCACGTAAACAACAGGGGAAAAGGAGGAAGTAAACATGAGGCATGTAATGTTGTGGGTGGTGGTCATTGGTATGGTGTTGGTGTTCAGTGGGGTTGTCTCGGCCCAGCAGAAGCTTGTCGAGAGCGTGGTAAAGGGGTGTGATAAGGAACTCAAAACGTACTGCAAGGACGTGACGCCTGGTGAAGGAAGAGGTCTTGCCTGCCTTTACGCGCACAGCGACAAGCTGTCGGGTCAGTGCGAGTACGCGCTCTACGATGCTGCGGTGCAGCTCGAGCGAGCCATTAACGCCTTGGCCTATGCGGCGAACGAGTGCCGAGACGATCTGACGAAGTTCTGCTCCGATATCAAGCCAGGTGGGGGGCGGCTGCTCCAGTGCATCGACAAGAACGACGCGAAGGTTAGCAAGCGGTGCAAGCAGGCCTTGAAGGACACGGGGCTGAAGAAATAAGCGATCCTTGAACGATCCACTTCGTCCCTCTCCGGGAGGAGGGGACGAAGATATGGTCCGAAGGTTGAAAAGCTGATGTGAAGGGCGGGGTTCTTTGTTCTCGCCGCGCTAGCCTAAAACTAACTGCTGTATCTACGATGAAGGGAGAAAAAACAATGAGACGAACTGTGAGGTATGGATGGCTTGTCGTAAGTCTGTGCGTCGGCCTGCTTGTCGTTGGGTGCGCATCGTATTACAAGGTGACGGATCCGCAAACTGGCAAGGAGTACTACACTCAGGAAATTGATAATGTCAAGGGTGGCGCAGTGAAACTGAAGGATGCCCGCTCCGGCAGCTCCGTCACAATTCAGAACTCGGAAGTAAAGGAGATTAGCAAAGACGCGTATAAGGCGGGCCTTGCTGCTCCAGTGAGTAAGCCGGCATCGGCAGAAGCACCTGCTCCAGCGCCTACAGCAGCACCAAGTGTTGCGCCTGCACCGACACCGGCCCCAGCGGCGGCTCCGGCACCGGCGGAAGCACCTGCGCCGGCGCCTACAGCAGCACCGAGTGATGCGCCTGCACCGACACCGGCTGCAGAGCCGAGTGCTGCGCCAAGCGGTACGAAATAACTCTCGTTCACCCACCCCCGTTGAACACTGGGGGATGGGACGTTAACTGATGCCTGTGGTACACCGAGCCGAAGGCATGCCGGTCCGTTAAAACAAAGGGAGGCTTGAATACGGCACTTACAAAGGAGCATAGGATGAACTCAATCACCCGCCGACAGCGCGTTGTGACGGGAATCTTTTTGCTGGCCGCGATAACTGCCGCGATCTTCTCGGCCCCGGCGCACGCACAGGCCGTTGCACCCGGCAACCAGTGGATATTCTCGATAACGCCCTACCTCTGGCTGCCGAATATCAACGGCACGCTGAAGTACAATGTTCCGCCGGGTGCTGGAGGGAGCCCGGAGGTCGAGACCGGACCGAACGATTATCTCGAGAATCTTCAGGCCGTCATCATGATCTCGGGCGAGGCTCGAAAGGACAGGTGGTCGGTGTTCACCGATCTCATCTACCTGGGCTTTTCTGATGAGGAAAGCTCGGTCAAATCAGTCAATTTCGGCGGCAGTCTCGTAAGCTCCAGCGTGAATGTTGCGACCAGTTCATCGTTCCGAGGTACGGCCTGGACGCTGGGTACAGGCTACGCGGTCCAAACCGGCCAGGCCGTGATGCTCGACATTTTCGGAGGTCTGCGTTACTTCAGCCTAGAGGCCTCGACCGACTGGCAACTCGCGGTGGCAATCACCGGACCGGGTGGCGGGCAGACGTTTCCGCGAACCGGCAGCATCTCCGAGGGGTCGCACCTATGGGATGGGATCGTCGGTGTCAGGGGGCGCGTTCTGCTTGGCAGCAGCGACTGGTCTATCCCGTACTACCTCGACGTCGGCGCGAGTTCGTCGAACTGGACATGGCAGGGGATGCTCGGCATCGCCTATTCGTTCAAGTGGGGCGGGGTGACGCTCGCTTACCGTAACCTTTACTACGACCAGAACAACGACAAGCTTATCCAGGACCTGCGCTTCACTGGCCCGGCGCTCGGCCTGACGTTTCGCTTCTGAGCGGGCATGGATGATTTCGGGGAGAAGGTATGCGTAGATCGAGTGATTGTAAGGAGGAAAAACTATGAGAGTCTGGCCGAAACACCCTGTCATCTACGAGATCAATACCTGGGTCTGGCTGCGTGAGATCGGCCTGAAATACCGGAAGGCGTTGGATCTCTCGACGGTCCCGGAGCAGGAGTGGGATGCCATCGCTGCTCAGGGCTTTGACGCCCTGTGGTTCATGGGTGTCTGGGAGCGGAGCCCTGCCGGGATCAAGATTGCCATGCGGAACAAGGGGCTCCTCGAGGATTTCAGGCGGGCCCTCCCCGACTTTTCAGCGGAGGACAATGTCGGCTCACCCTATTGCGTGCGCCGCTACGTCGTGGATGATCGCCTCGGCGGTCCGAAGGGACTCGCGGCTGCGCGAAGCATGCTCCGGAAACGCGGGCTGCGGCTTATCCTTGACTTCGTTCCCAACCACGTGGCGCCGGACCACCCCTGGGTCATCGAACATCCCGAATACTTCGTTCAGGGGAACGCTGACGATGCAAGGAATGATCCGGCATCCTTCGTTGCGGCGGAAGGAAAGGTGTTTGCCTGCGGCCGGGATCCCTACTTCCCGGCCTGGCCCGATGTGCTCCAGCTCAACGCCTTTCAGCCGGGGCTCCGGCAGGCGGTGATCGATACTGTTTCAAACATTGCCGAACAGTGTGACGGCATCCGGTGCGACATGGCCATGCTCATGCTGAACACTGTTTTCGAGCGCACCTGGGGGACCCGTGCGGGAGCAAAGCCGGTCAACGACTACTGGACGACGGTCATCCCGGCAATCAGGAAGAAGCATAGGGAGTTCAAGTTCATCGCGGAGGCATACTGGGACCTGGAGTGGGAACTGCAGCAGCAGGGGTTCGATCACTGCTACGATAAGAAGCTCTATGACCGGATGGAACACGGGGATGCTGAGAACGTGCGTCTGCACCTCCTGGCGGATTCCTCTTACCAGGAGAAGATGGTCCGGTTCATCGAGAATCATGACGAGCCCAGGGCCGCTGCCACATTCCCGGACGGGAAAGGGCGCGCTGCAGCAGTGGCGGTCCTCACCCTCACCGGGGCAAAGCTGCTGCATGAGGGGCAATTCGAGGGAAGGAAGGTGAGGCTACCGGTATTTCTGGGCCGCCGCCCGGCAGAGCGCGTTGATCCTGATCTCACTATCTTCTACCAAAAGCTCCTGAAAGCGGTTGATCGTGATGTCATCCGGAACGGTCATTGGTGCCTCTGTGAGCGGAGCGGCTGGCCTGACAACCAGAGCTGCCTGAACATTCTGGCCTGGTGCTGGGTCAAGGACGATGAGCGCTATCTCATCGTCATCAATTTCGGGCGGGAAACCGCCCAAGCGCGTGTCCAGGTGCCGTGGGATGAATTGAGAGGAAAGACGTGGCGCCTCAGTGATGTGCTGTCTGGCGAGACCTATGACCGGGGTGGGGATGAGATGCGGGATGCCGGCCTATACGTGGACCTGAAGCCGTGGCAGTGTCACGTGTTCCAGGTGCGAGCAGGGTGAGCGATCAAAAGATAGATCAAGCAAAAAGAGAAGATTTTGACACTGATAAAAGCGGATTATTTTTTCAATCGGCACGGATAGGGCCTTGACGACAACCGATTCGCGGTCTTCTCGCTCGGGGCGGAATTCTAGCCGGGCATCGGTTCCGCTTTATCGGGCGGACCAGCCACTGAAGGAGTCAGGCGTGACAGCCGCGGTCACCGCGGGTATCATTCACGTGAAGCCGGTAAAGCTGGATGCTAAACACGAAAAGATAGTGTCAAAAGGGAGCCGCTGTTAAATTCTTTTCTCTCGAATCTTTAAGATACATACGAGGTTTTTATATAAGACGGATGTATTTGTATCATCAGAGTTTGTACGGCTGTGCTTAGTATGGATGCATGAATAATATTATTGAGGTCGTCCTAGATGAAGCGAGTGATCGTGCTCATATTGTCGTGCCTCGCAATCGCGATGCTGCTTAGCAGAGCCGGCACGGCGCAGGCGCAGCAGCTCGAACCCCGGGCCTACTCACCGGCGCCTATAGGCCTGAACATCCTCGGCCTAGGCACCCTTTATACAAGCGGGGGTGTGATTACCGACCCATCCTCGCCGGTCCAGAACGTTCAAGCCAGGGTCTACACTGCGATGCCCTACTACGCGCGTACGTTCGGCCTCTTCGGACGTCTGGCGAATGTGTCCGTGGCGACGCCTTTTGCTCAAGCCAATGCCCACGGCGATGTGAACGAGGTGGGCCAAAGCATTGATCGTTCCGGACTGCTCGACCCGCAGATACGGTTCTCTGTGAACCTGCTTGGCGGGCCGGCGCTGACGCCACGGGAATTCCGCAATCACAAGCCGGAGACCACCCTTGGCGTAAGCATCAGCGTCAATGTCCCCTTCGGCCAGTATGACTCCGCGAAGCTGATCAACCTCGGCACCAATCGGTGGGCATGCAAGCCCGAACTGGGGCTCTCCCATCCGGCTGGCAATTGGACCTTCGAGCTTTACGCGGGGGTCTGGTTGTTCGAGGTTAACAACAATTTCTTCGGAGGCCAGGTCAAAAGGCAGGACCCGCTTGCATCGTACCAAGCGCACATCGTATACGAGGTGAGTCCGCGTCTGTGGGTAGCCGTCGACTTAACCTACTACGTAGGCGGGGAGACCACGGTCAACGGCCAGCCACAGCATGACCGGCAGGGCAATACCCGCGGCGGTCTGACGCTCTCGACCCCGGTCAAACAGAACCAGTCCGTCAAGCTGACTTGGGCGCGGGGCGTGTCGACGCGGATCGGATCGAGTTTCGACACGTTAGGGGTCGCCTGGCAGTGGTCCTGGTTATGACCGGGCCGGCGGCTTTTCCTTCGGTCCATACCGGGCAAGCTGCATCCAGCAACGAGCGAATAGGATACTAAACAACCTTGAGGATAGAAGATGCTCTAAAGATTGCGGCAGAGAGCTTCAATGCCAGCAGCGCCGGTCAAAAGGTGATGGCAAAGATGATCTCCGGATAGGTATCGCTACAGGAGCGATAGACCGCTTCATCGCAGGAGAGATATTTCTCATAGACCATGCCGCCGCCGAAGTAAAATCCTTGGCCGGACATAAAATAGATTCCGGCACGGCCACCGAGGGACGTGAGATCGTCAAGATTCTCTATCATCGTCCACCGGTAGAAGGCACCGATATATGGCCTGATCGCGCCGCTGGTGGGCACGACGTACCGTACAGCAGGACTGATCTTAGTGATGCCCGGGTCCCCGCTCGACCAGGACTCAGCGTCTAGGCCGAGCTCAAGGCCATTCGCGACGAAATAGCCGAATCCCACGCCGACGACGAGATAGGACTGGTCGAAGGCATATCCGTTTCCCACGACGACGGAGAGCCGCATGCTGCCGTTAGCGAAGGGATCGCGGCCCACCCCCGCGTCGGCAGGGAGTGTGGCACAAAGGAGCAGGAAGGCAAGAACAGCCAACATAGCAATGGTCCGAGTCGTGATTGACAGCGGTATCATGGGTTTTCCTCCTAAAGAGAGCGGTAGCCTCGTCACCGCCGACAGGCGATATGCTAAGATTATAAAAAATTATAGGTGAGTCGGTCGATAAATGCAAGTGACCCTGAGTACAGCATTTATATTATAACATATTGCGTCAATTACGCATCCTGAAGAGCGTTGCTGACTTAGTTGGTCATCAATGTTCTGAGCCTTGGTAGACGTAGTCTTGAGCCTGCGAAAAAAAAGGAGGGATCTCCATATGCGAGCCAAGTTTCCCATTCCCCGTGACATCACCCATACGACCCTGTCAGTGCTTTTCATCGGAGTGCTCATCGCGGCAAGCTTCTGGATCCTGCGCCCCTTTGTGATCTCTATAATCTGGGCGGCCGTGATCGTTATTGCCACATGGCCGATCCTCGAAAGACTCGAGGCGCGGGTCGCGAAGAAACGGGGACTTGCCGTGGCAATAATGACGGTTGCGATCCTGCTCATTGTTCTTGTCCCGGTGACGCTCGCTGTTCTTACCATCGTTGGTAATGCTGATAACATTGCCGCGCGAGTCAGATCGCTGGTTTCGTTCCACATCTCATCGCCGCCGCAATGGCTCGAACGAATTCCGCTTAAAGGAGAGAAGCTCGCTGCACAATGGAGAGAGTTTGCCGCTCTCAGCCCTGAAGAACGCTCGTCCCTGGTGACCCCTTATGCGCAACCGGTAATGCAGTGGTTCGTTGCAAAGGCCGGGAGCTTCGGCATGACCATGCTTCAATTTATATTGACCACGATCATAGCGGCAATCATGTACGCGAAAGGAGAGGTTATCAGGTCAGGGATTCTGAGCTTTGCCAGACGCCTGGGAGGATTACGGGGAGAGGATGTCGCCGTTCTTGGAGCAAAGGCGATCCGGGGCGTAGCGCTTGGGATCGTCTTGACGGCGATCATTCAGACAGTCCTGGGCGGCGCTGGGCTGCTCATCACTGGCGTCCCGGCAGCGACGTTGTTGACCGCAGTGATGTTCATGCTCTGCTTGGCACAGATCGGCCCAGCCCTGGTGCTGGTCCCTGCGGTTATCTGGCTCTACTGGCAGGACAGCACTCTCTGGGGCACCATCTTGCTCATCTTTACGATCGTCGCCCTTACCATAGACAACGTGGTCCGTCCCATTCTTATCAAAAAGGGAGCTGACTTGCCTCTTTTGTTGATCTTCGCCGGCGTG
>Ga0316628_100004379_pt1 | contig 11067 bp, 5 predicted proteins | sample OWC_Aug_M2_C1_D5_FD_207648 | JGI IMG/M metagenome (GOLD analysis project Ga0316628, IMG submission 207648) | Wetland soil microbial communities from Old Woman Creek delta, Ohio, United States - OWC_Aug_M2_C1_D5_C | ecosystem: Environmental > Terrestrial > Soil > Wetlands | place: USA: Ohio... | reverse complement strand
GGGCAAGGAGGACTGGAACGCGACCGTCATCGGCTCCGTCTGGTCCGCGCCCGCGGTCTCGGGGGGCTCGGTCCTCGTGGGCACGGCCGCCCGCAACGCCGGCGTAGAGAGTCAGAACGGCTACGTCTACAGCCTCTCCCTCGCGGACGGCTCCGTGCAGTGGAGGTCGGAGAACCTCGGCACCGTCTACTCATCGCCCTCCGTGGCCGGGGGCCGCGTCTTCGTCGGCAGCTTCGGCAAGGAGATCGTGGTCGAGCTGATCGAGCCGAGGATGTGGTGCCTGGACCCCGCGAACGGCAAGACCCTTTGGAAGAACGCCACGATGCACGGGTCGGACAAGGCCAAGATCTGGTCCTCCGTCTCGGTCGCGGGCACGAAGATCCTCTTTGGCGACAGCATGGGTTACGTGAACGCATGGAGCATCCTCGGCAGGCCGATCTGGAGCACCAACATCGGCGATGGCAACGCGGTGCAGGTCACGCCCGCCGTGGCTGGCGAGCAGGTCTACGCCGCGACGCTCCGGGGCGACGTCGTCGCGTTCGGCTCGCAGCCGGACCTGATGGTCCAGTCGTCGGGCATCTCCGTCAGCGACCAGTTCCCCCACCTCGATCAGAGGGTCTCGGTGAGCGCACGCGTCTACAACATCGGCGACAAGACCGCCTCCGGCCGCGTCTTCCTCTACAACGGCTCCCTCGAGGACTGGGACACCGTCATCGCCTCCGCCAACGTCACGCTCGAGCCCGGCCGCTCGACGACCGTGCCCGCGGTCTGGACCGCGGACGGCCTGGGCAACCGCGCGGTGTGGGTGCGCATCATGGACGTCGTGCCCAACGAGGCCGACATCTCCAACAACGAGGCCAAGCGCGTGCTCGATGTGCTGCCGCCCTCCGAGGGTTGGCTCACAGCCCGCGCGGAGCCGAACGGGACTGCGTTCGTGCCCACGGACGCACCGACGAACAACGTCACCAAGTGGCTGCAGAGCGGGGGCGGCACGCCCGGCCGCGGACTGGCGGCGACGCAGGACCTCGTGCTGTTCCCCGTTTCCGACCGCCTCATTGCGATGAACCGCTCCGAGGGGACGGTCGAGTGGTCCTCCCAGCTGGGCTCGAACGCGACGACCGCCCCGGGGGTGGGCGACGGTGCCGCGTTCGTGGGAACGCTGGACGGGAGGCTCGTCGCGCTTGACCTCGAGGAGGGCTCGGAGCGGTTCGTGCGCGCCCTCGACGGCGCGGTCACGGCCGGCCCGCTCGTCGTGGGCTGGACGGTCTATGCTGGCACCGACAACGCCACCGACGGCGGCACCCTCTACGCGCTCGACACGTTCGATGGGCGCGTGCTGTGGTCGCGCCCGATGGGCGCCGCGGTGAACGCCCAGCCCGCCCTCTGGGGCGACCACCTGTTCGCCCTGTCGGACCTGGGGGGGGTGCAGTCCCTGGACCCCGCGACGGGAACGCTGCAGTGGCAGTTCCCCGCGGGCACCGCACCCGGTGGCTCGCTCACGGCGGCGCCGATAGTATGGGCAGGGCGGCTCTACATCGCGAGCTCATCGGGGTTCGTCTACTGCCTCGACGCGGACCCGTCGGACGCCGTCGACGAGGGACAGAAGGACGTGGATGGCTCGCCCTACGACATCATCTGGACGTACCGCGACGAGGAGCACCCCCTATCCCTCTCGCTCTCGGGGGCGCTCGTGGACGGGCTGCTGGTGCTCGTTGACGGCAGGGACGGGGTCTTCGCACTCGACGCCACCGGCGGCACGGTCGCGTGGCGCGTACGAGTCCCGACCACCGTGCCCCTAGCGACGGACCTCGTCGCGGTCAACGGCTCGATCGTCGTGGGCGGCAGCGCCATCGACATCCTGAGCTCGGCCAACGGGTCGAGCACCTGGAACTACGACCGCGCAGCCCACTCGCTCATGGGCGGTCCAGCGGCCACCGACGGCATGCTCTTCATCGCCGACTCCCGCGCCATCGTCTACGCCTTCGGCAAGGTGCGGAACATCCCGCCCGTCGCGCGCATCAAGGAGCCACTGCCGGACACCCAAGCGCGCATCAACGAGAACATCACCTTCAACGCCTCCACCTCAACGGACGACAAACCGCTCCTCGACTTGGGCTTCCACTGGGACTTCGGCGACGGCGATTCGTCGCTCGCGCGCGTGACATCCCACAAGTACGCGGGGCCGGGCACGTACATCGTGAAGCTCACCGTCACCGACACGGATGGTGCCTTCGACAACACGACCGTGACGGTGCAGGTGATGCAGAACCACGCCCCCACGCTGGACCTCGCGATGGTGTCGCCCGGCCAGGGCTGGGCCCTGGACACCATCTTCAACTTCTCCGTCCGATACACGGACCCCGACAACGACCCGCCCCAGTTCATCACCATGCGGCTCGCGGACGAGCCCGACTACCAGAAGATTACGATGGGCCAGGTCGACCCCAACGACGCGAACTACTCGGACGGCAAGCTCTACTCGGTAACCAAGACGCTCGGCTCGCGGCCCTACCCCGGGGTCCAGTTCAGTGCCTCCGACGGCATCTCCACCACGGAGACCACGATAGCGGGCCCGAGGGTCCTCGTCACGCGGACGTTCCCCAACAAGGTCGGCGACATCGAGGTCACCGTCACCTACGTCGGCCCCAACGAGCTCGTGTTCGAGCCCGTCGACTCGCACCCCGGCAAGCTCCCGACGAGCCTCTTCCCCATCGACCTCTACTTCGGGCTTGCGCTCAACACCACCTACCTCCAGGAGGCGCAGGTCGTCATCAACTACACGTTCCACGACGTCACGATCTTCAACCTCTCGACGCTCAGCGTCTACATGTGGACGATCTCGGGGGGCGAGGCCGAGTGGAAGTACATCATCTCGAGCCGCGTGGACCTCGCGCGCGGCGTCATCACGGCCGTGATCCCGTCGCTGCAGAGCGACATCTACACCGTGCTCGGCAACAAGCTGAGCCCGCCCGCCAACAGGCCGCCGGTCGCGGTCATCGAGTTCCAGTCCAAGACGTACCGGCCGGGCCAGAGCGTCGACTTCGACGGTTCCAGGTCCTACGACCCCGACGAGCACACCCTCAACGACCGTGTCGTCGACTGGGACTGGGACTTCGGCGATGGCACGCCCGTCCAGAAGGGCAAGAACGCGAGCCACGTCTTCAAGAACGAGGGCGTCTACACGGTCACTCTCGGCGTCACGGACGGCAACGGCGAGAAGAACGAGACGCGCGTCACCATCACGGTCCGCGCTGAGGAGGAGGCGACCGCTCTGCTGTACCTCGCGCTCATCGGCATCGCCATCCTCATCGTCCTCCTCTTCTACCCGAAGAGCTACTACCGCGAGGGAGGCAAGGGCGAGGGCGCGGAGCCGGCGGACGGCCTCGGGTCCGAGGGAGCCGGCGAGGGGGCGGGCAAGGCCGAGCCCCCCTCGCGCAACGGGGCGAAGGCCCCCCCGCCGAACGGGAAGCCGCCGCCGGGGAAGGAGAAGGAGCTCGACGACATCATCGACGAGCTGGAGGAGGACCGCGAGGAGTCCCCCAAGGACTGAGCCCGGCACCCGCGACCGCCCCGACCGCCCACCACGGAAACCCAGTCGCGACCGCGCGCGACATCGCCAGCCCAAAGTATTTATATAGAACTCGCCACTTCGTATGCTGGGATGCGCTCAATCGGGCCTTTCTGCCCAAGAAGGGATAGCTTTGGGTAACCGGATTGTCAAGGCGAGCGGCAGCCAGAGGGCCGCTCGCGACGCTCGGAGGGCGGGCGGCGCGCGGGCTTCGCCGCGCTCCCGCGGGTGGGCGAGCGCCCACTCCGGAGGACGGAGGTCCAAGAAGGGGCTCGCGCTCCGGAGGGGCAGCAACACCGTCAGGGAGAGGCCGCAGGACGGGACCGGCCGGGGGTGGGGCTGGGGCCGCGGGCTCAGGTCCACAGAGGACCAGGAAGGCCCTCCGGCGCCGCATGGTGGCCTCGCCAAGGCCGCGCCCCACGGGATCGCCAGGACCGGCGCGTCCAGGGCGGTGAAGGGCGAGCCGGGCACGGTCTACGGCCCGGAGCGCGTGAGGGACCTCAGGAAGGGGAACGCAGACGACCTCGTCGTGGGCCAGCGGACCGTCGTCCGCCAGGCCGCGCACTACGGCATCCTGCGCGGCATGCTCTGGACGGTCGTGCTGGGGGCGCTGCTGTTCTGGCTGCCATTGCTGGGCCCCGCGGTCGCGGGCTATGTGGGCGGAAGGAAGGCGGGGGGCCCGCTCCGCGCGGTCGTCGCGGTCGCGATCCCCGCTGCCATCCTCCTCATCGGCCTCGCGTTCCTCTCCAGCGAGTTCGGCATCGTGCCCTCGGCGAACGCGATCCCGCAGGACTTCTCCTACGGCCCGCTCGCCGATCTACAGGCGTACTCGCTCCCCATCATCGCGAGCATCCAGGCGAGCATCGAGCAGTGGGTCGCGTCCCCGCCCGAGGCGTTCTTCATCATGGGCGTGTTCGCGCTCGTGGGAGGGGCCCTCAGCGAGCTGCGCCGCAGGGAGGAGGAGACCGTCATCGAGCGGCTCGGCATCCCCCTCAGCGAGGTAAAGCATCGCGCCCGCGCGGGAGAGTACGGGCCCGAGGTCCAGGAGGCCTTCGAGCCACCGCGCGCGGGCCGTGGCCGCCACCCCGCGATGGTGGCGCCGGTGGCCGCGCACGACGGCGTCGAGGACCTCGTCGAGGCCATCGTCGACGGCGTGGCGCATCGGATGGGCTCGACCAGGTCGGCCCAGTCAGTGCCCAAGGCGGCGCTCGACCCGGGCGCGGGCAGGCGGAGGCGCCTGTTCGGGAGGAGGGACCTCAGGGAACCGACGATGGACGCAATGAGGCCGGTCGGTGCGACTGCCCACCCGGACGGGGAGGTCGCGACCTCCCGCCCGAGGGGCCGGTCCACGGGCGGCAGGGGCCAGTCCGTGGAGGCGCTCGAGTCGTGGGAGGAGGTCGAGCCCCTGTCGGGGGCGCTCGCACCCTCCCGCCGCAGGCGCGCGAAGCCGCTGCGGATGGGGCCGGGTGGCGCGCTCGTCCCCAAGCCCGCCCGCCAGGCCAGGACGACCCCCAGGCTGAGGTGGGTCTCGAGGTCCAAGAGGGCCGAGCCCGTCGTGTACACGTCCACGTCCGACGAGGGCCAGCTCCGGGCTGCCATCGAGGCGCTCTCCTCCCAGGGCGTCCCGGAGGGCACGGCGCACCCCCAGAGGGCCAAGAGGGCCGTGCGCCCGAGGGAGCCCGAGCACGTCTCCAGGAGGCTGCCGATCACGAGCTCCATCCTGGGCCTTGACGAGCAGCCGGGCGGGGAGGGACCTGCCCCGACCGTGAGGGCGCCCGTGAAGGACGTCCCGGAGGTCGATCGGGACGGGGCCGAGGTGGGGGCGACGGCCGGGGACGAGGCGAACGACGGCCCGCCCCCCAAGCCGTCCATGGGAGAGGCCGTGGTCGCGCCCAGGAGCGCCGTGGGCGAGCTCATAGCGCCGCCCCGCGCGACAGTGGCACCCCCCACGGTCGCGCGCGTCGTGACGCCGGCCGCGATGGCACCGAGCGCGGCCCTCAAGAGCCGATCGAGGAAAGCGCGGGCACACGCGGTCGTCGGGGAGGCCTTCGAGGAGGACAACGCCTCTCCGGGCATGGTGGTGTGGGAGGCCGACAAGCGGGGCGAGGGCACCGACTACTTCGCCTCGAGGCGGGGCGGGGCCGCGGCGTCGGCGACCGCGCCCGTGCCCGCGAACGGTGCGGCCGCGCCGGCCGAGACCACGGATTGGGAGGAGGAGCGCATCGCGGCCATCGTCCGCGAGCGCGAGGAGTGGGATAGGCTCTGAGCGAGCGCCCTGCCGGACCCAGCCCGTGGCGTGTGAGGTGGCTTCCATGGTTCGACTCGTCGACACGGACGTGGCGCGGCCCGAGCTCACGGCCGCCATCGACGAGGCGCTCCTCCGCAGCCGTGTGGAGGGCCGGTGCGGCGACACCGTCCACCTCTACCGGCGGGACCCTCCCTCGGTGAGCATCGGCTACTTCCAGTCGGCGGGGGAGGTGGCCTACCTGGAGGCGTGCGCCCGCGACGGCGTGCCCGTCGTGCGCAGGTCCTCGGGAGGGGGGGCGATCTTCACCGACGACCGCCAGGTCGTCTACGCGGTCGTGTTCGCCGCCAACCTGACGGCACGGGAGGGGTTCGACCTCGCCTGTGGCGCGCTGGTCCGGGTGCTCGGGCGCCTCGGTGTCCGTGGGGCCGAGAAGTCCGGCGTCAACGACGTCCTCGTCTGGGGCCGGAAGGTCTCGGGCAGCGCGCAGGTCATCCGCAAGGGCGTGCACCTCGTCCACGGCACGATGCTCGTGGACTCGGACCTCGAGAGGATGTTCACGTACCTCCGACCGCTTCCGGAGAAGCTCGAGGCGCAGGGCATCGAGAGGCCGAGGGCGCGCGTCACCACCCTCAAGGATGTGCTGGGTCGGGCCCCTCCGCTCCCCGATGTCAAGACGGCGATCGCGGAGGAGATGGCCAAGGCCATCGGCGGCCCGCTCGAGCCTGGCGCGCTCTCCGAGACGGAGCTCGAGGAGGCCGGGCGGCTCGTCGAGGAGAGGTTCTCGAGGGATTCCTGGAACCTGCGACGGTAGACGTCGCAGCGGTGATTACCTATTTATGCCGAGATGGGATTGTCCCGGCGGGAGGCCACCGGCGTGCAGCGCGAGACCAAGTTCGTCAGCCCCTACAACCCCGACTACGATGGCTCGAGGGTCCGCATCTACGACAGCACGCTGCGCGACGGCGAGCAGATGCCCGGTGTGGCCTTCTCGGTCGAGGACAAGGTGAGCATCGCCCGCGCCCTCGACGGGGCGGGCGTGCCCGAGGTCGAGGCGGGATTCCCCTCCGTCTCGGAGGGCGAGTTCGCGGCCATCAAGGCCATCGTGGACCTGGGGCTTGACGCTGACGTGTCCGTGCTCTGCCGGTGCTGCACGCCCGACCTGGACCGGGTCCGCCAGCTCGACGTCGACCTGGCGATGCTCTTCATCGCCACCTCCGAGATCCACATGCGCGACAAGCTCCGCACCGACCACGCGGGCGTGATGGAGCAGGTCGCGACCGCCCTGGACTACTGTCGCGACCATGGCATCCCGTTCTCCTTCTCGACCGAGGACACCACGCGCTCGGAGCTGGGGTTCGTCCGCGACCTCAACTGGATGGCGGCCGAGAGGGGCGCGAGGCGCATCGGGATCACCGACACGGTGGGGTGCGCGACCCCCGAGGCCATCACGCATGTCGTCTGCTTCCTCAAGGAGGACCTGCCCTGCCACCTGTCCGTGCACCTGCACAACGACATGGGACTGGCCACCGCCAACGCGGTCGCTGGCGTGCTCGCGGGCGCGACCCACGTCTCGACCACGGTCAACGGCATCGGGGAGCGCGCGGGCAACGTGCCCCTCCAGGAGTTCGTGCTCGTGATGGAGGCGCTCTACAACGTCTCCACGGGCGTCAACATGGCCAAGCTCACGGACCTGTCTCGGCTGGTCTCCTCGCTCTCCAAGGTTCCCATCCACCCGAACCAGCCCATCACGGGCGCCAACGCGTTCGCGCACGAGAGCGGCATCCACGTCGCCGCGGTCTACACCAACCCCTTCACCTACGAGCCCATCATGCCCGAGAGCGTGGGGAACGAGCGCCTCATCGTGCTGGGGAAGCACACAGGTCACCGCGCCATCCGGCACGTGCTCATGGGCAAGGGCATCATGGCCAACGAGGAGGAGGTCGAGGCCATCCTGCGAGAGGTCAAGTCGCGCGGGGAGGCGAAGGGCTCGGTGGCGTGGGACGAGTTCTGGGGCATCGTCGCGAAGGCCACTGGCACGCACACGGATGGCGGCCAGGCGTGAACCTCCAGGCCGGGGGGGACAAACCCCAAATAGCCCCTTGTAGTTCCGGGGGTCGGAGGCTCCCACATGCCCGTCAAGGTCGCGATAAACGGATACGGAACCATCGGCAAGCGCGTCGCCGACGCAGTGGCCGCCCAGGACGACATGAGGGTCATCGGGGTGGCGAAGCGCCGCCCGACCTATGAGGTCCGCACGGCCATCGGGAAGGGCTACCCGTTCTACACGATCACCGAGGAGAACCGCGCTGACTTCAAGAGGCGCGGGCTCGAGGTGGCCGGGCTCCTGCCCGACATGCTCAAGGAGGCGGACATCGTCGTCGACTGCACGCCCGAGGACGTCGGGGCCGAGAACAAGCCCCTCTACGAGAAGGCGGGCAGGCCGGTCATCTACCAGGGGGGTGAGGAGGCCGAGCTCGTGGAGGCCTCGTTCAACGCCGCCGCGAACTACAAGGAGGCCTGGGGAAAGAGGGCCGTCCGCGTGGTCTCGTGCAACACGACGGGGCTGTGCCGCACCCTCTTCCCCCTATACCGCGACCTCGGCATCGAGGACGTGTTCGCCGTCATGGTCCGGCGCGCCGTCGACCCCCAGGACGCCAAGAAGGGCCCGGTCAACGCCATCACGCCCGCGCTCAAGGTCCCGACGCACCACGGCCCGGACGTGAAGACGGTCATCCACGACCTCCCCATCCAGACGATGGCCGTCGTGGTCCCCACCACGCTCATGCACCTGCACGCGATCCAGGTCACCCTGAAGAAGGACGTCTCGGCCAAGGACGTCATCGCGCTTTGGGAGCGGACCCCTCGCGTGAGGCTCGTCGACGGGGGCGAGGAGGTCAAGTCCACCTCGCACGTGATGGAGCTCGCGCGCGAGCTCGGCCGGTCCCGATCGGACCTGTTCGAGATCGCCGTCTGGCGCGACGGCGTCAGCGTGGTGGGCCGCAAGCTCTACTACTACCAGGCCGTCCACCAGGAGTCGGACGTGGTCCCCGAGAACGTGGATTGCATCAGGTCCATGCTCGAGCTCGAGACCGACCCCCTGAGGAGCATCGCCAAGACCGATAGGGGGATGGGCATCCCCGCGCCGCGGAAGTGAGCCTCGCCGAGGGGATGCGACCAAGGCCTGACCGTGAGATGGCGTCGGGCCTCGCCATTCCCTGCGGACGGCGGTCGTGCCCCGGGCAAACGGTCGGCGGGCCCCGTCCACCGTCGGCCGCGCGTCGAACGTGACCCGTCCTAGGGCAATCGCCGTCAACGGACCGCGTCGCCAGGTGCGTTGAACACGAGGGCCTTGCTGCCGACGAAGTTCAGGACCGAGGCCGAGAGGATGGCGAGTAGCTGGGCGAACAAGTACCATAGGTCGAGGAACTCGACGAGCATGTAGAGCACGATGAGGTTCAGGCACAGGCCTGCCACCGAGACGATGACGAACTTCATGTAACCGCCAACGACATGGCCAGGCCGCGTGGACCGGTCCTTGAACGTCCAGACCTTGTTGAGCACGAAATTGGACGTGACGGCGGCGCAGAACGCGAGGATGGCAGCAGGCATGTACCAGAGGCCGGCCTTCTCGACAAGGAGCAGGAGCACGGCGAGGTTCACGACTATGCCGATGAGGCCGACGACGGAGAACTTGACGAACTGCATGAAGGTGCTCCTGGGTGCGAGCAGGAGGCCCATGAGGTGGGAGACGTACTCCCCGATGACGCGTCCGCTCATCTTCGACTTGCCCACCCTGCGGTCCCTGAACGTGTACGGGACCTCGACGACGTTCTCGTACCTGCCCCTGGCCAGGACCTCCAGGCCGATCTTGTAGCCCTTGGGGTCCAAGGGCACGCCCTCGATGACGCCCCTCCGGAGGGCGAAGTACCCGGACATGGGGTCCCTCACCGGGGTCACGAGGCGAGCCAGGAGGGTCGCGCCCTTCGATATGACCCTGCGCTTGAGGGGCCAGCCTTCGGTCCCGCCCCCCTTGACGTACCTGGAGGCGAACACGAGGTCGGTCCTGCCATCGATGATGGGCCTCACCAGGTCGGGCAGGAGGCCGGGCGGATGGCTCATGTCCGCGTCCATCACGCAGATGACCTCACCCCTCGCCTCACCGAACCCCCTCATCACGGCCGAGGCCAGGCCCCTCTCCGCCTTCCTGACGAACAGCCGCACGTTGCTGGAGCCCTCCATCAGCCCCCTGATGACGTCGGCGGTCCCATCCTGAGAGTCGTCATCGATGACCACGACCTCACCGTCCAACCCACCCTCCTTGAGGGCCGAGTTCACGGCATTGATGACGTCGGCGATGTTCTCGCGCTCATTGAACGTGGGTATGACCACGGAGACCATCGGTCGGCTCGTCACGGGAGGGGAACCATCCATCGGCAGGCCTCGTCATTGCCTCTCGTAGATATAGAACCGCACGTCCCACTCCACGACCTCCGTCTCGTAGACCAGGACGTAGTCCTGCATGGCAGCCATCACCGTCTCGTTACTTAAATACCTGATCCTGTGGGCGGACTTCAGGACGACGTACGTCGCCGCCTCGTCCACTATTGCTTTCTCCGAGACCGGCACGACATCGTGGTCCGGGAAGTAGTAGATGAAGATCGGGGAGTCCGACACCACCAGCGAATCCCCCTCGGACATGTGGTCCCTGAGGTAGTCCACCGCCTTGTCGGACCCCTTCAACTGATAGAAGTAGCTGATGCCGCAGATCGAGACGATGAGGTACGTGACGGCGACGGTGACGAGCCAAGTCCTCCGCCTCACGTCCCTCAGGATGTATCCGACGATGATGATGAAGGGGATGAAGGGATAGATGTCGTAGTGCGGCCCCATCAGGGTTATCGACAGGCTGAAGATCACACCGCCCACGAGCCAGAGCAGGAGGAACTGGTGCCTGTCGTCGAATCCCTTGAACATCGCTCCCCACCTCTTGCCCCTGGCCGTGCCCTGACCCTCCTTCCTTGCTTTGTACCTCTCGGCGATGAACATGGCGACCGGGACCAGCGCGACGTTGCACCAACCGAGGAACGTCAGCAGGGACGTGAACCGGTCCGTCTCGATAGTCCGCGCGCCCATCGAATGCACGGTCGTCATGGTCACCTGCTTCGTGTGGAAGGAGAAGAACCCTGATTGGCCCATGGAATGGTAAATGGGCACGACGATCACGAGCAGCAGCAGGAGGATTGCATAGACC
>Ga0316628_100004378_pt1 | contig 11070 bp, 10 predicted proteins | sample OWC_Aug_M2_C1_D5_FD_207648 | JGI IMG/M metagenome (GOLD analysis project Ga0316628, IMG submission 207648) | Wetland soil microbial communities from Old Woman Creek delta, Ohio, United States - OWC_Aug_M2_C1_D5_C | ecosystem: Environmental > Terrestrial > Soil > Wetlands | place: USA: Ohio... | reverse complement strand
CCGGTGAGCTTCTGTTTCATGCGGCGGGCCTGCTGTTCGAGCTTGCCCACCAGCTCCTGGAGGGAGGTGGTCCACTCGGCGGTCTCGGAAGACGCCTCCACCTCGAAGTCCTTGCCGCGGATGTACCCCTCGACCGAGACGCGGTGCTTCTCCTGGGATACGGTGAGGCGCGCCTCGTGCACCGCGTTGAAGTACTTGGCCAGGCGGTCGAACTTCTTCTTCGCCAGAGCTCTCTGCTGCGGCGAGAGCTCGGTGTTCCGGGCGATGAACTCAAGCTCCATGGCCCCCCCTTTCTTCGTCACGTCGCTGCCTAGGTTCGTTGACGACCCATTGTAGCCGCTCATCGCCGGGCTATCGCAGCGCCCTCCTGCGCTGCTCGGACGACGGGACCCCAAGCTCCTCCCGGTACTTGGCGACGGTCCGGCGGGCGATGCGGATGCCCAGGCGGTTGAGCTGCCTGGCGACCCTGGCATCGGAGAGCGGATGGTCGGGATCCTCCGCCTCGATAAGCTCCCGGATGCGCTCCTTGACGACGACCGACGAGATGTCCCCCTGCACCGCGTGTGAGATGGCGGAGTGGAAGAAGAACTTGAGAGGGAAGACCCCGCGGGGCGTCGCCATGTGCTTGTTCGTGACGACGCGGCTCACGGTGGACTCGTGCATGCCGATGTCGTCGGCGATGTCACGCAACACCAGAGGGCGCAGGCCGGACAGCCCCTCCTCGAGGAATCCCCGCTGCCGCGCGACGATGGCCGTGGCGACCCGCACGATCGTGCTCTGCCTCTGCTCCACCGACCGCAGGAACCACAGCGCCGAGCGCATCCGCTCCCGCAGGTATCCCTTGGCCTCCCCCTCGAGCGTCCGGCTCTGCAGGAGGCGCAGGTAGCGTGGGGAGATGCGTAGCCGCGGCAGGCCGTCGTCGTTGAGGACCACCCGCCACGTATCGCCGTCCTTGGTCACCACGACATCCGGCTCGATGGCCGGATTGCTCGCCGGGCCGAGCTGGGCCCCGGGGCGCGGGTCGAGATGGCGCAGGAGATCGAGGACCCCGCGGATCGCGTCCCGCTCTACCGAGAACTTGTGGGCCAGGAAGTCCCAGCGCTGGTGCAGCAGGTCGTCGAACGCCTCGGACACGACGCGCTTGGCGAGCGCGAGCAGCTCGGAGTCGGCCTCGATCGGGCGGCGCTCGAGCTGAAGCAAGAAGCACTCCTGGAGCGTGCGGGCCCCGATGCCGGGTGGCTCGAGCCGTTGCACGAATGCCACCGCCTCCCTCACCCGCTCGGTATCGATTCCGAGCTGGGCGGCGATGTCCTCGTCGGCGGTTCGCAGGTATCCGTCGGGATCGAGGTTGCCGATGATGAACTCACACACCGGGGCCAGGTGCGGTTCGACGGCGATGAGGTGGAGCTGTTCGCACAGGTCGTCGAACATGCTCACCGCGGGCGATGGGGCATTTTCGAGCGAGCGCTCTTCGGACTCTTCCCACGCCCGGGTCACCGACGGGGCGTCTTGGAGGTAGTTCGCGAAGAGCGAGTCGAGCTCGACCTCGGTGAACGAGGCATCGGCCGCCCCCGCTCCTTCGGCTGTGGCCGGCTCCTCGGGGGTGCTCTCCCCAACCGCCGGCTCGGCCTTCTCTTCGGTGGAAGCAGCCTCCTCGGCGATCCCGGCCTGCTCCGAGGCGGCGGCATCTCCGCCCTCCGCCGTCTCGTCGGACGCGCCGCCTTCTTCCTCAGGCGCGGTCTCTTCGGACATCTCGAGGAGCGGGTTGACCTGGACCTCTTGGGCGAGGGCCTGCTCCAGTTCGAGACGCGAGAGCTGCAGAAGCTTGATCGCCTGCTGCAGCGTGGGCGTCATCACCAGCTTCTGCGCCAGCTTGAGGTGGAGCTTTTGTTCTAAGGCCATGGTCAGAGCTGAAACTCTTCTCCCAAATAGGCTTGCTTGACAAGCGGATCCTTGGCCAAGGCGTCCGGATCGCCGCTTGCAAAAACCTTGCCGTCTTTGATGATAGAGGCCCGATCCGTGATTTTCAAGGTGTCCCGGACGTTGTGGTCGGTGATCAGGATGCCGTACCCCTTGTTCCGCAGGTGGCGGATCAGACGCTGTACGTCCAGCACGGTGATCGGATCGATCCCGGCGAACGGCTCGTCCAGCAGGAGGAACCGCGGCTCCGTGACCAGTGCGCGCGCGATCTCCAAGCGTCGCCGCTCGCCCCCCGAGAGTGTCTCCGCCCTCTGGGTGCGGAGCTTCTCGAGGCCGAACTCCTCCAGCAGCCCCGAGACCCTGGCCGTGGCGTCCTGCCATCCGATCCCGAGCAGCTCGAGGACCCCGTAGAGGTTCTCCTCGACCGTGAGCCGGCGGAAGACCGACGCCTCCTGGGGAAGGTACGAGATGCCCATCCTCGCGCGCCGGTACATGGGCTCATTGGTGACGTCGTCCCCGCCGACCCACACGCTGCCCGCGTCCGGTTGCACCAGGCCGACCAGCATGTAGAACGTGGTCGTTTTGCCGGCGCCGTTGGGTCCCAGCAACCCGACCACCTCCCCCCCCGTCAAGGCGAGGGAGACCCCGTTCACGACCGGACGCTTTCGGTACCTCTTCACCAGTTCGCGGGCCTCGAGGGTCGGCGTGTCTATGGTTTCCTCCCGGGTGGTCGGGGGGTTGGCCCCGGCTTGGCTGGATGGTAGAGCGTCTCGCTCGGATTGTCTTCTGCACCGAGCACCACGACGGTGTTGGACGCGCGCTGCCACTTGAGGTGGTCGGCCTTGACCTGGTTCCCCCCCGCCTCCTTCACAAGGACCGGGTTGCCCCACACCTCGAAGAAACCCTCCTCGACCTGCAGCCGGGCCCGCTGGCCCGTGATGACCCTGTCCGTCTTGCGGTCCCGCACGGTGACGCCGCCGTCCAGGTTGCCCAACACTAGGTTGCCGCGCTCGTCCATGGTGGCCACAAGGCGCTGGCACGCCGCCTCGGCCTGGGGGTCCGTGAGGGTGACGTCGCCCTCATAGGTGGCCACGCCCGCCGGTCTGTCGTAACGCAGGCGCCGTGACCGTATCTGCACGTCTGACGCGGGGCTGCCCTTGGATACGCCGCGCGCACTGGTCAGGACGTTGCCCTGGCCCGTGACGACATCGTGCTCCCGGTCGTAATCGAGGCGGTCGGCGCGCACGAGCCGATCCCCCTGCCAGAGCCTCGCGTCCCCCTCGAGAGACACCTGCGCCCCGCCCTGCGAGGCGGTGGCGGTTGCCGCTGCGAACCGCACTGGCTCCGGGCCCTCCCCCAGAACCCCGGACCTCTGGATCACGCCGATGACCTGCCCCCGCGCCGAGAGCGCGCCTCCCGCGTCACCCTGCAGCACGTCACACCAGGTGGTCGCGTCGGGTGCGCCAAGCAGGACCCGTTTGCCCTGTGGCGGCAGGAGGGTGAAGCTCCTCGCTCGCAGCGAGAACTCGAGCTCGCCGCCTTCCGCCCACTGCTCACCGCTCTCGACCCGGACCCCCTCCGTGCCCCGAACCGTCTGCGCGTTCCCCGCTGCGTCGAAGAGGAGCCGCATTCGGTTCGCTTGCACCCGCCGCGGGTCCTCGCCCCCGGACAGCTCCATGGCGCAGGCCTGCCCCTGACCCTCCAGCCACTCCCAGGCGGTCTTGGTCCCCTCTCCCTCGAGCCTCCACGCCGCGAACTGCCGCCAGCCGACGCTGGCATCCGCCCAGATCGCGTCGACCCATCCGGTCGTCACGGCCGGTTCCGAGGATAAGCGGTAGCGACCGGCGCCGACGGCCTCCAGCACCGTCGTCCCGGCTCGGGCCTGGATGTCACCGCCGTCGTCGAGCGTCCCCTCGACGCGGACCGTACCCTCAAGCGTGAACTTGCGCAGGTCTCCTTCCGCGTCGGAGAGCTGGATCTGGGCCCGCGGGGACTTGGCCTGCAGCTTCCCGCGCAGCACCGTGAGCCCTTCGGGGAACTCGATGAGGGCCCTCTTCCGGTTGTAGACCAGACGAGCGGTCAGCATGCTGAGCGACGGGGAGGACCCGCCGCCTCCCTGGTGCCAGTTCACCGAAACGGAATCGAACAGCTCCATCGTGTCGTCCTTCAGGTTGGCGCGGGCGCCTCCGGCCAGACCACCCCACCCCGGCCCGGCAAACGTCACGGGACCCTTGGTCAGCAGGAGCCGATCGGAACCGCCAAACGCGAAGCCGGGCGCCAGGAGCGTCACCCCTCCCTTGAGCGATACCGCCGCCCGGCCGATCGTTTGGCCCTCGTGCTTCGCCGGGTCGAATCGCAGGCGATCGGCGACCAGACCATAGGCGACCAGGCCCTGGTGGTAGAGGGAGACTTGCACGTCGCGGAACTCGTAAAGCCCCGACGAGAACTCCACCGCCTCCGGAGCGGAGATTCGGAAGTAGGGCTCGGGTCCGAGCGTGTCCGAGTAGACAAAGCCCCTGTGAACGCGAATCGGCGGCTCCTGGCCTTCCTCGGCGGCGCTGCCGACGTCGACAGGCGCGGTCTGGGGCTGCGGCTGGAAACGCCGACGGACGAAGCTCCCCACCACGATGGCAACCCAGATCAGTAGGAGGACGAACGAGACCCGGCGGAGGGCGGAGAGCCGGGAGGTCACCGTTCGACGAACTTGCCCAGCACGCGGAACTTGGCGAAGCGGCGCCGGGGCAGTTCTTCCCGCTTCACACGGCGCAGATCCACGAGCGCCTTGCGGATCGCGCCCCCGACTGTACGGATCGCGAGGTTGGGATCCATCTGGGCACCTCCCAGCGGCTCGGGGATGATCTCGTCGATGACCCCGAACTCGAGGAGGTCGCGCGCAGTCAGGCGCAGCGCGCTCGCGGCCTGCTGGACCGCAGTCTGATCCTTCCACAGGATCGCGGCACATCCCTCCGGGGAGATTACCGAGTACACCGCGTGCTCCATCATCAGGATCCGGTCGCCAATCCCAATGGCCAGCGCGCCACCGGACCCGCCCTCCCCCGTCACCACCACCACGATCGGCACCGTGAGCGCCGCCATCTCCCGCAGGTTGTGCGCGATGGCCTCGGCCTGCCCCCGCTCCTCCGCGTCAAGCCCCGGGGACGCCCCCTGGGTGTCCACCAGGCTTATGATCGGACGGCCGAACTTCTCGGCCATGTGCATCACTCGCAGAGCCTTGCGGTACCCCTCGGGCTTAGGCTGACCGAAGTTCCGGTAGAGCCGCTCGCGTGTGTCGCGCCCTTTCTGGTGCCCCACGACCGCAACGCTCTCACCGTCGAAGCGCGCCAGGCCTGCCACGATCGCGGGGTCGTCGGCGAATCCACGGTCCCCGTGGATCTCGACCCAGTCCGCGAACAGGCCGCGCACGTAGTCGAGGCAGTACGGGCGATCCGAGTGCCGGGCGAGCAGGCACTGCTGCCAGGGGGTGAGCGACGATGTGACCCGCCGAGCCTCCTCCTCGAGCTGACCCCGGAGCCGTGCCACCTCCGCCCGGGAACCGGGCCCGCCCGCCCGTTCGGCTTCCGCCAGGCGCTGGCGAAGCTCCTCGAGGGGAACGAGAAACGGAGGTGCGGGTGAACCTGCCATGCGCACCGACTCTAGAGGCATTCCCAATGGATGGCAAGCGTGGCCGTGGGCCGCTTGCCCCCCGGCCCGCTCACTCCCTTTCGGGGGCCGAGAGCGCCGCCAGACGAGTGCGCAGCCAGTCGGCCTTCGCCATGCGTCGCATGATGATCGCGCGCCGGTTCTGCCACCGTCGCGACGCGGTCGACGGATTGTCTCGGCCGGGGGCCGGAACGGCCGCCGCCAGGCCGGCCGCCTGTTCGCCGGTCAAACCGGCTGCGCCGACTTCGTAGTAGTGCCGCGCGGCCGCCTCCACGCCCAGCAGGCCGGGACCGAACTCGACGACATTCATGTAAAGCTCGAGGATCCTGCGCTTGCCGAGCCGGCGCTCGAGCCACCACGCCAGACGTATCTCCTTGAGCTTGCGCCAGATCGTGCGCTCACCCGAGAGGTATAGATTCTTGGCGAGCTGCTGGGTGATCGTCGACGCGCCGCGCAGGCGCTCGCCCGGCCTGTGCTCCTCGACGGCCTCGAGGATCGCATCGACGTCCACCGGCCCGTGCCCGAAGAAGTCGATGTCCTCGCCAACGAGGACGGCGAGCTGCATCTCCACTGAGACCTGGGCGAGGCCAACGTAGGAGTACTGGACCCGGCGACGGCTCCCCTCCTCCCGCCAGCGTTCTTCCTGGCGCCGCCAGGCCGCCCACGCCCGAGGGGGAGGGCCGTTTCGCCAGGCGGAGAGGTCCTCCCCCGGGCTCCACCACCAAATCACGGCTCCGGCGATCGCGACGGCCATGCCGAGGCCGAGGAGCACGACGGCCCGGCGAACAGGATGGCGCGCCCCGGCCTGGGATGACATCTGGCCTCCATTCTAGGCGAACGTCGGCGGCGGGAAACCTTTGGGTCCCGACAACGTACTTGCCAGGAGAGGAGGGTTCACGATGTTCACGCTGTTGACCCTGGGTGCCGTCCTCATCGCGATCATCGTGACGGTCGCGCTTCTCGGGCTGCTGGTGAAGCTCGTCCTCCTGCCGATCAAGCTGGCGCTCGGACTGCTCAAGCTCGCGATCCTCGGGGCAGTCGGCCTGGTGGTACTGCTGTTGGGTCTGCCGCTCCTCGCGTTCCTCGCCTTGCCCCTGCTGTTGCTGGGCGCGCTTGCGTGGGGAATGGCGCGCCTGGTCTTCGCCTAGGGTAAGGGCCTACCGCGCAGAGGAAACGTGCCCACCTCGGCCAGGAACCCGTCCGCGGTGAGCGCGAGCAGCCGGTAGGCGGCGGTGTTCTTCGTCTCTTCGTCCACGAAGGTGTAGCCGAAGGGGTTCTCGCCTTCCCTCGCAACCGGGACCACGGTGCGCCTGAGCACGTTCCAGGCGCCGGTCGGGGTCGCGGCCAGCGCCTCGACGACGAAGGCCTGCAACCCCTCATGCCTCTGCGTCTCCCACGTGAGGGTGGCATCCGTCTCGCCGGCCACGAAATCCCAGCGCTTGATCTGGACTGGGTAGTCCGGCAGCGCCCGGACCGCGAACGACAAGCTCGCGTCGGGCTGGAGCGCCGCGACCAACACGCCCGCCCAGACCACGCCCCTCATCGGAACCGAAACCTCGGTGCGTCCGTTCAGCGGGACCACGTCGAAAGCACCGGTGAGGGCGTAGCGCACGGCAACCCATGCCTCCACCCCCTCGCTCTGGACCGGCACGATTCCTACCGCGGTGGCATCGGGCGGGAGCTTGACGATTCGCATTCCGGCTGTTGACAGCCGGACGTCCGTGTCGGCCTGACTGATCGCCGGTGCGAATTCGGGCAGCGGAGGCCGCTGGAAACCCAGCACCGCGGGGTCGAGAATCCCCGCCACGGCCACTTCGCCAACCGCGTGAAGCGCGTTGTCGATGCCCAGCGCGGCGAGAGCTTGCAGCGCCGATTCGGGCCAGGGACCGCGCGACGCCCGCCGGATGGCAGCATCTGCGCCGTCGCGCCACAACACCTCCGGAAGCGCGGTGGTCAGGAGCTGTCCGCTCGCGAGCCGTTGAATCCAGGACCGCTCCCACTGTACCCGGGCGGCGCTCCCGGGCGGGCTCAGGTGCGCCGCCACGGTCTCGGCGAGCATGCGCGCGACTGCCGGCTCGGCGGTGCGCGCGAGCTGCCGCTCCACCAGTGCCTCGGCCAGCATGAAGGCGTTCGTCTCCACCGGCTGACCAGCGTCGAGGGCGAGGTCGGCGGAGGAGGACGTGGCGTCGAATGGGTTGGCCTGGATCCTCACGCTGAGGGCTGCCGTGTCCCACCCGCGCTGGGAGAGGAGCTTTACCACTTCGGCGCACGCCGCGAACGACGCGCGGCCCGGGGCCGAGGGCTCGACATCGAAGGCCACATCCCGGACCTGGGCTGTCGACGCCCGAGGTGCGGCCGACGCGGCCGCGGCGAGCATGGCACCGCACACGCCCAAGCCGGCCACGATGAGCACACGCGTGGCGTTCATGGGATAACCATACGTCGGGCCGCGCTTTCCGTCAAGGCAAGGCGCGGATGAGGATTACGGTGATGTTGTCCACGCCGCCCTTTCGATTGGCGTCGGCCACCATCCTCCGTCCGATTTCGGCCAGATCCCCGCCGCGTCGCAGCCCGGCGTCGATCTCCTCTTCCGAGAGCATGGTGTTCAAGCCGTCGGAGCACAGCAGGACCAGGTCGCCGGTTTCGATGCTGCGCTCCGCGATGTCCACCGCGGGCTCCTGGCTGCCCCCCAGGGCCCTCGTGACGACGTTCTTGAGCGGGTGGTTGCGCGCGGCCTCCTCGCTCAAAAGGCCGGCGACGACCTGCTCGTGGACCCAGGAGTGATCGGAGGTGAGCAGCTCGGTGACCCCTTTGCGGTGGACGTACGCCCGGCTGTCGCCGACGTGGGCGATGGTGAGCTCGGTGCGCGCCGCGTTGACCAGGGCGGCGACGATGGTGGCGCCCATGCCCCGCAGCCCCACGTCTCCCTCCACAGCCCCGGTCACCTTCCGGTGTGCCGACACGATGGCCCGCACGAGTCGGTTGGCGTTCAATGACAGCCTCGGGTTCCAGTCGTCCGGCCAGGTGTCGCCGTCGAAGGCGCGGGTCCCCTCCACCACCCGCTCGACTTCTCTCACGGCCAGTTCGGCTGCGACTTCGCCAGCTGCATGGCCCCCCATGCCGTCGGCAACGACATAAAGGTTCAGATCGTCGCGGGTGAGGAACTCGTCCTCGTTGTGGTGACGGCGAAGGCCGCGGTCCGAGAGCCCGAGCGATTCAACGGTCAATGGCCGCCCCCTTTTCGGACGACCATGCTAGGCTTGGCCTCCGCCACCCCCGCTGCTCAGCTGCTGCAGCCAGAGGGCGATGGCCGGGTCCTCGGGGACCAGTTGCGCGGCCTGCTGTGCGAACCGTGTCGCCCGCGCGAACATCTTCGCGCGGGCAAAGGCCTTGGACGCGTCGATCAGGACCTTGACGTCGGCGGGCGCGAGCCTGACCGCCTGGTCGAGGTGCCGAAGCCCTTCCTCCATGCCCCCGACCTGCTTGGAGAGGAAGACACCGTACAGGTGGTGCGCCTTCGGGTTGTCGGGGTCGTGGGCCACGGCCTGGGCAAAGCAATTGTTCGCCTCGGCGACGTCGCCGGAGTTCGCCAGGTTCACCGCCTTCCCGAGGAGGGCACGCGCGATCTCGCGCGGGCTGGAGAGCTGCTGCGAGGGCCTCCCGAGCGTCTGGTCGTAGCGCGACCGCCTCTCGGAGTCGCAGAGGACGTTGTAGGCCTCCGTGATTGCCTGGAATGCCTTCTCGGCGGCGGCGCGTTCGGGACCCTGGAATCGATCCGGGTGGCGGAGACGAGCGAGCCGCCGGAACGCGCTCCGGATATCGTGCTCCGAAGCCCGCGGATCGACCTCGAGGATCTCGTAGAAGCTCCGCCGGTCGGTCATCCCGTCGCCCTCCCGCCTCGGCTCCGATCGCGGCCCAGTACTCCTACCTGCGGCGCTCGACCTGATCGCGCGCTACCCTTCGTACCGCCTCCGAGACGCCGCGGTCCTTGGACATCAGGACCAAATCCCTCTGTGCCAGGCGCCGGACCAATTGTAGCGCAATACCCGCCGGTGTCTTGGGGTTGAACGCAAGGGCCCGCAGGATGCTGTAGCGCCGCAGCCACCGCGGCTTGGCCGCCACCAGGCGCAGCGCCTCCTCGTTGCATCCGCGCATGCCGGCGATCTGTTCGAGCTCGATCTCGTTCATCTTGGGGCTCGAGATCACGGCCCTGATGACCATCGAGCTGCGATCCCGGAGGAGGATCAGGCGCTCCTCGCGGGTGCCCGTGAGCGCCTGGATGACGCGCTCCGAGGTATTCATGAGGGCCAGGCGCGCATGGGCGTCCCGAAGCTCGGGCGCCGCTCCGGCATCGAGCTCGAGGACCTTGAACGATTCGATTTCGCCGCCCGGGAGCCGGAGTCCGATGTTCCTGAGGTCAGCGAGTACGCTCTCGATCGACACGCCGGCATCGGTCGGGGCCGCTGCCGCTCCAGAGGAGGCCCAGACGATCGCCTTCTCGAGGAACTCCTCCTCGAACTCGCGTGCGCGCCTCAGCACCTCCTGGCTCACCTGCGGGTTGGAGCGCAGGTCCTCGAGTAGCTCGAGGCAGCCGAGCAGCCGCACCTGGTTCGTGATGATCATGTCCTGTATCGAGGGGGGGCCGACGCGCGCAAGCCAGCGCAGCGTCTCGTTCGCACACTTGGGAGTCCGCACAATTAGTGCCCACAGACCCTCGTCCTGCCGGCAGCGGGCAAGGAGCTCGATCTCCAACGGATCGACATCGGGGAGGTTTAGGACGGCCTGCAGGTTGTCGATGGAGAAGCCGTCCAGCGATTTTTGCGCAACGGCTGCGATCCCATCCTCCGGGTCGGCAGCGAGGATGAGCAGGACCCGGATCAGGTCTTCCCGGCTCACCGGTAACAGGCCTTGCGCCGCGAACTGGCGCAGCTGACGCGGCGCCTGCCCCCGACGGAGCTGCACCAGCAGCTCTGAGACGCTCCCTGGTCCCTGCGTTGATTCCATCATCGCGGCGCCTCGGCACGCCGTTCTCCGGCGAGGTGGATGCGTGCCACGGCGCCGGCCGATCCCACTGGGCTCCGGACCTCGCCCATGTACTCGACACTGGCCGCACCCGCGTTACCGAACACGAGGTCGACCTCCTTCCCGCCCGCGGCGATCGCCCAGACGGCACCGGGCGCGAGCAGCCTCGACATCGGGGTCTCGCCCGCGACATGAACCTCGACCCAGCACGACGACTCGGCCGTGCGCACGACGAGCGCGCTCAGGTCGGCCGCCGCAGGCGTCGGTGCCGCCGCCGCGGTCGCCTCGCGTGCCGCGGTGGGGATGAGTGCTGTCGCCTCCGCTGCCGAGGTCTGCCGGCGGGCCGCGGTGGGAACGAGTGCCGCCGCCACCGGCGCCGGAGGCGACGAGACGCGTTTCGCGCCGCGCTGACTCCTCTCGACGAGAAGCACGGAAACGACGCCGGCCACGACAATGACCAGCCCCACG
>Ga0316628_100004377_pt1 | contig 11071 bp, 8 predicted proteins | sample OWC_Aug_M2_C1_D5_FD_207648 | JGI IMG/M metagenome (GOLD analysis project Ga0316628, IMG submission 207648) | Wetland soil microbial communities from Old Woman Creek delta, Ohio, United States - OWC_Aug_M2_C1_D5_C | ecosystem: Environmental > Terrestrial > Soil > Wetlands | place: USA: Ohio... | reverse complement strand
CTGAACATTGCTAATGCCATCTGGGGCCAACAGGGCTACCGATTCCTGCCCGAATTCCTCGACCTGCTGGCCGAAAACTATGGGGCGGGACTGCGGCTGCTTGACTTTGCAGCCAACCCGGAATCGTCACGTGTCACGATCAACAACTGGATCAGCGACCAGACCGAGGGCCGGATCAAGGACCTGATTCCTCAAGGCGTGCTAGACAAGCTGACGCGACTCGTCTTGACCAACGCGATCTACTTTAACGCCGCCTGGGGCACGCCCTTCGAAAAGAGCCAGACCCAGGACGGCGCGTTCCATCTGCAAAACGGCAGCCAGGTGACCGTGCCGATGATGAGACAAACAACATCGCTCGGCTACGCTGAGGGACAAAACTACCAGGCTGTCGAGCTGCCGTACGATGGCCGGCAACTGTCCATGGTGATCTTGCTCCCCAAAACAGGCCAGTTCGATGCGTTTGAAAGTGCGCTGGACGCCGGGCAAGTCAGTACCATCCTCAAGAATCTAAAGCAGCGCCGGGTGACTTTGAGCCTGCCTCGGTTCAAAATCGAATCCGAGTTCAGCCTGGCCCAAACACTTGCCGCGATGGGTATGCCGACTGCGTTTACGTCTGAAGCAGATTTTTCCGGGATGGATGGCACCAACAACCTGTTCATCAGCGACGTAGTGCACAAGGCTTTTGTGTCTGTAGACGAGTCGGGCACGGAGGCGGCGGCCGCTACCGCGGTGGTCATGAGCCTCACGTCCGTCATGCCGGAGCAGCCTCTTGAGGTCACCGTGGATCGCCCCTTCATCTTTCTGATCCGGGACATCCCGACCGGCACGATTCTGTTTGTCGGGCGTGTGGTGAACCCTGGCTAGGCGCGGCTGGGACCGGCAAGTGGCGTCTTTTGAAACGTAGGCAGACAAGGTAGGATTGACACCGTGCTGCCGTGAAACCACGCGTGTGGAGTGAAAGCTCCACACGCGCGTTGCGTTTGGCGCGGCAGGGCGCTGTTTGCCACGCGCTGACCCACGACGTGATACAGGCAGCAAAAGCACGATTCCCCTACGACGCTTTTCAGAGTATACTTGGCGCAGCGCGCCGAGCTCCGCAAGATGCCACCCGAATCTTTTCCGGTGCGTGCCGTTGCCAGATCATCTCAAAGAAACATGGAGACGAGCCTATGGCAAGCCCCTTCACGAATGACGAGAGAGCCACCCTGCGCCAGTTCCTGGCCGCGCGATTCAGTCTCGACGAATTGAAAACCCTGAGCTTTGATCTGGGCGTGAGCCATGACCAACTGCAGCACGAGACCATAGACAAATTTGCGGCGGCGTTGATCGAGCATTTTGAGCATCGGGATCAACTCCGCGCACTGATCACTGCGGCTATCAGGCAGCGTCCCGATCGCGCCATCGCGCAATTGCTGGCCAGGCTGCCGGCCGAATCAGCGCAGGACAAGGTTCAACTCATCGTACAAGAGAGCCTTCCCGACGGCACGGCCGGTCTGCTCCAAGACCTCGCCGTCAGGCTCAAGAAAAACATCGAGATCATCACCCCGACCGAGATCAAGAACGTTGCGTGGGAAGGTGAACTGGTATCGCCCACGGTAGCGAGGGGGGACAGCGCCAAAGCCGTCGTCACCATTGGTCAGCCCGAGATCTGGAATACCGCTGACGCGCTCAAGACGCAAGTCGGGCAGGATTGGTCTCCGCCGATGGGCCTCGAAGGCGCGTGGCTGGTCCGCCTGGCCTGCACTCTGCGCAATCCTGCGGGCACAGCCAAAATCACAGAAGCTACACAGACGCTCTACCTGCGTCCCAAGAATCCTGCTGCGGACAAGAGCACCGCCTATGCCCTGAGCCTCTTTCCAGACCGTCTGGGCGTGGAGGACAAATCCGAATTCAGCGCGGGTCTGGGGCCGGAGCTCAAGTTCGGCCAAGACATCAGTGGTAAGATCGGAGTACTGGGCATCAAGATCGAATATCGCAAAGTCTTCCCCGTCATTCAAGGCTACGGCGCAGGCGAGTCGAAGCCATATTGGATTTTCAAACCGCACGCCGCGTACCCGCTTGAGGGCACCCAGTTCGTCTATGCTGTCATCGCCACCCGGCCCGGCGCGGACGGCGCACGCGCCTCAGTCGAGTTGATTGTTACCGCCGAAACGCGCCTGGGCTTGGTGCGGCTCGGATTGCCGGAAGAAGCCAAAGCGCACGTCAGCTTTACAATTCCGGGTTGACCCTTATCCCGCGCTAAGTACAACGATCCCCTTCTCCCACAGGGAGAAGGGAGCGGAGCACATTCATGCCAGAAATCCGCCTCATCATTAACCGCAAACGCGCCCGCTCGGCAAGGCGCTGCAACGATTGCTGGAAGGTCTGCGCGGCGACGAGGTGCTGCAAGGTCTGCTGCCAGAGGTCGCTCCCATCGTACAGGCCATCGCGTCACAGTTGTGACGCACGACGTTGACCGCGTCTTGTTCCCAAATACATCCCCAGATGTGCCTTTGGGTGGATCAAATTGCACCTGCTGTTATGCGATAATGGATGCACTATCTGTATTGACTGCAAGAGGCAAGTCTTATGAAGAGCAGCGACGAAACCCAAACCGGCGCCGAATTTGTCAAGCCGCCCTTTCTCTACGAGATTCGGGTCAAAGGCCGTCTCTCTAGCGAGCAGTGGACGTCCTGGTTCGACGATTTGACCGTCTCGACTGACAAGGGCGAGTCCACGCTACGTGGGCGAGTGCCCGACCACTCGGCTTTGTACGGGCTACTCGCCCGGCTGCGCGATCTGGCGGTGCCCCTGGTGGCTGTCAAGGTCCTTGACGCCGACGCCCAACTCAAATTGTCCCAGCAAAGCCGGCGCTATGACCTGACGATCAATCTGCTCCTGGTAGTCGTTTACCTCGCGCTGATCGGCGGCCTGGCCTCAATCACCGTCTTTGTCGCGCCCATCATCAACACGGCACTGGCTATGGCGTTGTTGTTTGCTTTGCTGGGCGCGTTGGCGCACGCCTTTTGGCTCTGGAGCGGGCAGGCGGCCTGGCGCCGGATTGCTTTCGCAGGCTGGCTGGCAGCAGCGATCGCGTTCCTGATCTTTGTGCCCGTGTCCGGCGTGTTGCCGCCGGCCATCGGCATCGGCATCATGCTCATCGTCAGCGCGGGCGGCCTGATGTACCTCGTCTACTACCTGCGGCGACGTGCCGAAAACATCAATCAAAGCCTCACCCATGCGGAATCCCCTGGCAGTGCCACGGAACCCGTTGACACGGACCATGCGGTTGAGGCAACCAAATGAAAAGCCTTGCGAAGGTTCAGAACCTTCGCAAGGCTTCGGCTCAGCAATGACCGTAGATACCCTGCTTGCAACCAAGCTGCATATCCCAGAGGCCAGAGCGAGCCTGGTCACGCGTTCGCGCCTGTTGGCTCGACTGACGGAAGGCTTGCGCCTGGGGCATCGTCTGACGCTGGTCTCTGCGCCGCCGGGCTTTGGCAAGACGACGCTCATCCGAGAGTGGGTCGGCGATACGGAGCGACGCGTCGCCTGGGTATCCGTGGACGAAGGCGACAACGACGCGGCGCGCTTTCTGCGCTACGTGATCGCGGCGCTGGCCCAGGCAGATGACGGCGTTGGGTACAACGGCGTCGGTCAGGTGCTGCACCAACCATCTCCGTCTGCATCGCCCCAGGAAGTGCTCATCGCTCTGATCAACGACCTGACCGAGGCCGGGGCCGACCTGCTGCTCGTCCTCGACGACTATCACCTGATCAGCGAGTTCGCCGTGCACGACCTGGTTGCTTTTCTCCTGGCGAACCAACCGCCCGGCCTGCACGTCGTCCTCGGCACGCGCGAAGACCCGCCGTTGCCGCTCGCCCGCATGCGCGCGCGCGACCAGGTCACCGAAATCCGCGAGGGTGCGCTCCGCTTTACTCCAGGGGAAGCGACCGCCTTCCTCAACCAAACGATGAGCCTGGGCCTGTCTGCCGAGTCCGTCGCCTCGCTCACATCACGCACTGAAGGATGGGTCACCGGCCTCCAGCTCGCCGGGCTGGCGCTCCGCCAACTGGTCGGCACTGCCGATGATTTCGTGGCCGCCTTTGCCGGCGACGACCGCTACATCGTAGACTATCTCATGGCCGAAGTGCTGAACCGCGAGCCGGAACCGGTCCGCAGCTTTTTGAGGCAAACGTCCATCCTCGACCGCCTGTTTGCGCCCTTGTGCGCTACTTTGACAGGCCGGGACGACGCACAGGCGATGCTGGAGCATCTTGAAGGCGCGAATCTCTTCCTCGTTCCCCTCGACAACCGCCGCGAGTGGTATCGCTACCACGTCCTCTTTGCCGAGGCGTTGCGCCTGACTCTCACCACCCAAGAGCGCATCACACTCCATGAGCGAGCAGCCTCATGGTTCGCGGCTCATGGGTTGGACGCGCTTGCCGTGCGCCACACTCGATTTGCCGACGAAACGTCAGCCGCCTCAAGCGCCGCAGCGCGCCACGCCCGGGTGACCCAATCTTCAGTTGAGCCATTGAGCGAGCGCGAGCTTGAAGTGTTGCGCTTGATTGCCGATGGCTTTTCGAACGCCGAGATCGCCGAAAGGCTTGTCATTGCCCAGGGCACCGTCAAGCGGCACATCAACAACATCTATGGCAAGCTCGGCGTGCAGAGCCGCACGCAGGCGGTCGCGCGGTCCAGAGAGTTGGGGCTGTTGTAGACAGACATGAAACAATCCGCGACGAGTTGCGCCCCCGCACTGTTCAAGTGAATGCCGTCGAGCGTAAGGTGCAGCCCACGCTCGGCAGATTTCTTGTCAACCTGCTCATCACTCCTCAGTGTGAGCGCATCCAGCGCAACGCGGATCACATTTCTGGGGAGATAGTTTGAGACACACTTGCCCGTCAGCCTCTCGATGAAGACAGTTCGCACATCCAGGTATTCGATTCGCTCACTGCGTGACGCTAACTCTTGAACCACCTTCGAGAGCGCCTCAAGCTCGCAGTTGCACGGGCTTGTGATATCTTCTCCCTTCAAGGCCATCGAGACTGCCACCAACCGATGCGAGTAGCGGCGCAAGAGGTCCAGCGTCGCCTGGTAGTATGCTCGAAACTCATCCCGGTTTCGAGAGCGAGGTTGTCGCTTGAGCAGGCTGACGGCCTGAAACGTCCACGGGCTGCCCTGGGTGACATCGTTCACGCCGATCCACAGAAAGGCAATGTCAAGCGGCTCGCCAAAGCGCAGCCGGGCCAACCTGTGGTACAGGCTGACGACAGTGTCGTTTCCCCTACCCAGGTTGACGAGCGTCTGGCCCGCTAGTCGCTCGCGCAGAATGGCAAAGTAAGAACTCCCCGGCTTCCCTGCAGTGAGACTATCCCCGACGAATGCGATCCTCATATTTTGTTTGGGCAATCGAATGGATTAGGGCAGCGGCGCATCCCGCTAGCCCAGTCTACATTTTACACCCAAACAAAGTTGAGCCAAATTGGCGCGTATGGAAAACCCTTTCCTCACGCAGAAGGCTCGTAACTACTTTGACAATGTCAAGTCACAGCGAAAACTCTGCCAACTTGTATCACGCGCAAATTGGTCATTCCCGCGCAAGCGGGAATCCAGAAAGCTACAACTGGATGCCCGCTTTCGTTATACTGAGTTCGTCACCGGGAGTATACTTTTCCTAGCCCCCGAGGAGGCTTCCCATGGACGAACTTGACAACGTGCAACGTTTTGAACAATACCTGCGGCGACGGTTTCCGGATCGTCGCACCGCGACCGATTATGCTTGCGATGTGCGCCTGTTTATCGGGAACTGCCCGAAACCCTGGCGCGAAGTCACGCTGCATGACATTGACCAGTTCGTTGACCAACAACGCGAGACGGGCCTTAGCCCCGCCACCATCAAACGGCGCGTGGCGGCGCTCAAGACGTACTTTGACTATCTGGCCGAAGACAGCGGCGAACTGGAGCGGCTCAATCCGGTGCGCTTCAGGCGCCATGCCGGGAAACAGCCGCGCCGCCTGCCGCGCGACTTGAGCGACGAGACGGTAGCCCAGGTGTGGGACACGATTGGCTCTTCCCGCGACCGGGCTTGGTTCGCGCTCATGTTGCGGGCCGGTCTGCGCGTGGGCGAAGTCGTACGGCTGCGGCTGAGCGACGTGCTGGCTTCTCCCCAGACTGACCAGCCGGCGCGCCTGCGGGTCTGCGGGAAGGGGCAGAAAGAGCGCGTCGTGCTGCTGACCGCCGATGCCTACGCGGTGTTGCAGACTTGGTTGCAGGCTCGCCCGGCCAGCGAGCGGCCCGAAGTCTTCTTGAACGAGCGCGGCGGCAGTCTGAGCGCCAACGGGATCGAGTGGTTGTTGCGCCATTACGGTGAACAGGCCGATGTGTCCGTGACGCCGCATCAGTTGCGACACACCTACGCCCGGCAACTGACCGAGGCCGGGATGCCGATCACCAGCTTGAGCAAGCTCATGGGTCATACGCACATCAGCACCACGCAACTCTATACCGCCGGAGCCGACCCGGAACTGGTCAAGGCGTACCAGACCGCGATGGCTCAGCTAGACCGCCAGGCCCTGTCGGCCCTCAATCCCGCCCCGCCCTCTTCCCTGCCCCCAGCCGCGCCCGTCCCGCTGCCTCGGCCGAGCGTGCCGCCGGTCGTCTCCCCGCCCGCGCCGTTACCGGATTGGGCCGGGTGGATGCCCGACTTGCCCGCTGAGGTGCGACAGGCCAGTCTGGCCTATGTCCAGCGTAGCCTGTCCACCTGCAAGCCCCACCGTCAACACGCGAAAGCCATCCGCGTCTTGGGCGAATTCCGCCGGTTCTGGGAGTGGCAACAGGCGCGCCGCCCGCTTACCTGTCTGGCCGACCTCCACCTGACCGACCTGCAGGCTTACCAAACGGAACGACAGGCGGAGGGCATCGCCGTCGCCACCATTGATCGGAGCCTCGATTATGTTCTCGGCTTGCTGCGCGCCCAGGCCGATCAGGGCCAGCCGGTCGACCCGACCGTCTTTCGGCTGCGTCCCCTGCCGCGCCCCGACACGCTCCCCCGCGCGCTGAACGAGGAGGAGTACCAGCGGCTGGAGACCTACACCCGCAGCCGACTGAACACCGTGGATCCTCGCCAGCGCCTGGAGAATGCCTGCTGTCTGGTCTTGGCCCACACCGGCGTGCGGGCCGCCGAATGTGTCGACCTGCAATACCAAGACCTGAACCTGTCCGCCCGCCGTCTGATCGTGCGCCAGGGCAAAGGCCAACGCGACCGCGTCGTCTATCTCTCCGACCTCGCCTGCCAAGCTCTGGTTGCCTATCTGGGTGCTACCCCCCGCGGCCCGACCGATCCCGTCTGGACGCGCCCGACCGGTCAGCCCATCGCCGATGGCTGGCTGCGCGAACATCTCGCTGCGCTGGGTCAGGCGGCCGGCGTGCCCGGCGTGACCCCGCATCGGCTACGCCATACCCTCGCCACCCGCCTGCTCAACGCCAGCATGGACATCACCCGCATCCAGAAGCTCTTGGGCCACGAGCACATCAGCACCACGATGATCTACGCGCGAGTGCAGGATGCCACCGTGGAAGCCGACTACCGCCGCGCCATGAGCCAGATCGAGCGTCAGCAGATGCCGCTGTCCGGCGTGCCACTCCCTGTGGCGAATTGGCCAACACGGGCCGCCGCCGAACCAGCTCAGATTTTTAAGGAACTGGCCCTTGACAACTCAGTATAACCTTCGCGGGCATGACAGCGATTGCGGCAGCACGAGTTTCTGGGCTTGGGCATATCGCCGCCCGGCGATATGAATTCTCAGAAAAACAAATCGTCAAGTAGGCGTGCCGGCATTGAGAAGAGCGGGCGAATTCGTTTTCGCTGCGCAATCCGCCACAGAGTAGTCCCAGGTCAAAGCAGAGGATACGCAGTTCGTCCGGATCAAAGTATGGGATGAACCTACCAGCAGTTGCCTGTTAAAAACCTGTAGCCTTTCTGTGAGTATTGACAGTGTCGGTTCGAATGTCTTGGGGTAACCTTGGATATTCAGGCTACGTTTATTTGGAGAGTTGACGATGGACAACAGATGGCAACCGCTTGCGGGGGATTCTCAGTTGAGCCAGGTTGGCGCGCCTGACGATGAGGATTTACTCGATGCCTATTCGCGCGCGGTGATGAGCGTCGTGGACAAGGTTGGCCCGGCGGTGGTGAGCGTCACCGTTCAGCAGCGCGCCCATCTGCGCGGGCCGGAGCGCGACGGCGCAGGGTCAGGCGTCATTTTTACCCCGGACGGGTTTATCCTCACGAACCATCACGTCATCGAGCACGCCAGCCAGGTCGAGGTCGGCCTGACGGACGGGAACACGCTGATGGCAGAGGTCGCTGGCGCAGACCCCGCGACCGATCTTGCCGTCGTGCGCGCGGGAGGGAGTGGTCTGCCGACGGCCGAGTTGGGCGACTCCGACGCGCTGCGGGTGGGACAACTGGTGATCGCCATCGGCAACCCGCTGGGGTTTCAATCCACGGTTTCGACCGGCGTGATCTCGGCATTGGGGCGCGCGCTGCGCACTCGGTCAGGCCGTCTGGTCGAAAACATTATCCAGACCGACGTGCCGCTCAACCCTGGCAACTCGGGCGGGCCACTTGTGGACAGCCGCGGGCGCGTGATCGGCATCAATTCAGCCATGATCGCCATCGCGCAGGGCATTGGGTTTGCGGTGCCGATCAATACGGCCCGCTGGGTAGTGAGCGAATTGCTCACACGCGGCCGGGTGCGGCGGGCGCACTTGGGGTTAGCTGGACAGGTGCGCCAACTGAGCCGCCGCGTCCAACGCTACTTTGAGTTAGCCACGGACACTGGCGTCGAGGTTGTTTCGGTCGAACCCAACGGGCCAGCATTGCGGGCTGGTCTGCGTGAGCGTGACATCATCGTGGCTGTGAATGGCAAGGGCGTGGCGACGGTGGACGACATTCACAGATCGCTTGCCGGCCAATCGGCGGGCACGCCGGTCACTCTAGCTATCTTGCGTGATGGACAGCGGCGCGAGGTGCATGTCATTTCGGGAGAGGAATAACGATTATACCGTGTGTTGCGTGCGTGTGATGAGGTCATCCTGAACGACGCGCTCCAGGTCGGTGAAAAGCGCGCTATAGCCCGAGACGCACACGATCAAGCCGCGATGGTCTTTGGGGCATTCTTGCGCTGCCTGGAACATCTGCCGATCCACCAAGTTCCATTGCAACTGCATCCCGCCCAGGCGGAAATATCCACTCATAGTTTTGTCCCAGAGTCCTAGTCCCTCTTCATCATCAAAGAAAAGGTATGCGGCAGGCGATCAATGACCTCTTGCGGCAGGTTGGGGAACTGGTTCCAATACTGCTCGGGATGCTCCTCAAAACGCTCCAAACGCAGGCCGGCCTTGACCAGTGCATTCATGATCTGACCGAGCGTCCATTGGCGTTCATGCGTGGGGGCTTGCTTCTCCTTGGGGGGCACATCCGTCTCGGGGATGTATTGGGAAGGCCAGCCCTGGTCAACCGCGATGCTCTCGGAAAAATAGTCGCCGAAGCGAGGATCGAGTTTCAGGTCGCTCGCGTCCATGTCCCATACCCAGTTGAGTGGATGTCCCTCGTAGACATATAGCCGTCCCTCGTGCGGCCTGAGCAGCCGCGCCACGACCACCGCCCAGGCTTCGATGTCCATGATCCAGTTCAGAGCGCCGCGTCCGGTATGAACCAAATCTGCTGTGCCGTCGAGAGAGGAGGGTGTATCCAGGATGTCGCAGCAATACCAAGTGGCAGGTGCGCCCAACGCGTCGGACTTTTTCCGAGCACAGGCGATCATTTTTTCGCTAATGTCCACGCCGATCACCTCTGCCGCGCCCTGGTTCCACAAAGACAGTGTGTCCCGCCCACCCGCGCATTGGAGATGGATGGCGCGTTTGCACCACCGACTCAGATCGGCGAGGAACTGCAGTTCAGGCTCCATCAGGTTTCTGCCGCCCGCGCGCAGAAAGACGATGTCCTGCTCGATCTCTTGTTCATAGTGGCGCGCCACTTCATTCCAGGCGGCTCGATTGGCTTGATGTCGTTGTTGGGTGTCCATGCTTCTCCTGTTGTCAAATTCCAGCCTCGCCCGTGACGAATTGCTTGATTGCTTCCATGTACGGCTTCTTGCCAACCATCATCAAATCGTTGCGTCCGGCGTGGGGGATCAACACCAACCGCTTATCGGGCGAAGCGCAATGACGGTGCAGTCCGTGCGCATCCGAAGCCGGAATCAACACGTCGTCTTGGCCGTGAATGATCAGGGCAGGCAAGGCAATGCGGCTCAACTTGGCAGCATTGACGAACCCGGCGTGCTCTTCATCGGCGCCGTGCAGTTGTCCTTAGCGGTTGCGCAGGATGAGGGACAGGTAGATATGGCAATGATCCTGCGCGGTGATGTAGCCTGGTCGGGTCAACGTGTCTGTCCCGCCGGGCAATTCTACCGACCCTACCGCGGCCTGCACCGTCAAGCTGACGGTGTATACCCCGGTCACTGCGTAGGTATGCGTGGGATGTCGAAGGCTACTTGTGCCTCCATCCCCGAAACTCCAATCCCAGGCGCCCACTGGTCCGCTGGAAGTATCGGTGAAAGTGACAACGAGCGGCGGAGGGCCAAAGCTGGGGCGGGCGGTAAAGTTCGCTTTCACCGGTTCGTAGACGGTGATTTCGTTTGTGCGTGTGAGTGTGTCCATCCCAGCAGTCCCGCTCACAGTCAGTGTGACAGTGTAGGTTCCTGCTGCCACGTAGGCGTGACTTGGGTTCGCCAGCGTGCTGGTCAGACCGTCGCCAAAGCTCCACAGACTGGTGCTATAGTCGCCAGAAGACGTGTTGGTAAAGACGACCGTCAACGGGGCAAAGCCGGAGGTGGGGCTGGCGGTAAAGCCTGCCACTGGCCCAGGTAATTCAACGTAGGAGGCATACATTAGATCAGCGCAGGTGGCGTCACGGTAACTGATGTGCGGCGTGTAAGGGTAGGTTGTCTCCAATGCCAGGGAGGTGTCCGAGACGCTACCTTCAATATTAGCAATCCAAACATGCCAACCGTCGCCGTCCTTC
>Ga0316628_100004376_pt1 | contig 11072 bp, 8 predicted proteins | sample OWC_Aug_M2_C1_D5_FD_207648 | JGI IMG/M metagenome (GOLD analysis project Ga0316628, IMG submission 207648) | Wetland soil microbial communities from Old Woman Creek delta, Ohio, United States - OWC_Aug_M2_C1_D5_C | ecosystem: Environmental > Terrestrial > Soil > Wetlands | place: USA: Ohio... | reverse complement strand
CCGGCGCCCGGATTCCCATCTCTCAGGAAGTGTGCCGCCGTCTCGGGCGCAACCGGATTGATGTAGAATCCCGTCCCCAACTCGAAGCCGGCGACGCGTGTCAGGACGGGAAGGATCTCCATGTGCCAGTGATAGGCCTTATCGACGTCGACCTCGCCATAGTTATGAACGGCCGGGTTCGGCGCCTGATGGATGATGAGGTTGAAGGGCGGGTCGGACAGGATCGCCTTGAGCCGCGCCAGGACCGTCCTCAGGGCGTCGGCCAGCGCGTCCAGCTCCTCGTCGCGAATCCGGCTGAAGCGGGCGTCATGCCGGAAGGGCAGGACCCTCATCTCGAAGGGAAAGCGGGCCGCGAAGGGGACCTTGACGCAAACGTGGTCGTTCCGATAGATCATCCGCTCCTTGGCCGCGCTCTCCTCGCGTATGATCCGGCAGAAGATGCATTCCCTGTGGCGCCGAAGGAGCCGCCCCGCGCCGTAGATCTCCTCCTTGATCCGCTTGGGGACGATCGGGGTCGCCACGATCTGGGAATGGGGATGGCTCAGCGACGCGCCCGCCTCCTTGCCTTTGTTCTTGAAAACCTGCACGTACTCGTAATGGAGATCTTCCTCGATCGAGCGGATCCTGTCTTGAAAGACCTTGAGGACGGCCCGGATGTGGTCGTGCGGAAGGTCGGCCAGCTCGAGGTCGTGGTCGGGATTCTCGATGACGACCTCGTGGACGCCGACGCCCTCCATCCAGGAAAAGACGCCGGTCGACTGGCGGGCCGGCGCCTGGCCGCGGGTCAGGGCCGGGAACTTATTGGGGACGACCCGGACCCGCCAGCCGGGTTCGTCGGGCTTGGTCCCGTCCGCCCGCAGGGCGAAGACTTCGGGCGGCGTCTTGGATTCGTTCCCGGCGCAGAAAGGGCAGAAGCCTTTGGCCTCGGGCGTTTTCGCCTCGGCCGCCTGGACCGGCCGGAAGTCGTCGGGGCGCTTGCTGCGCTCGGCGGCGACGATGACCCAGCGGCCGCTGATGATGTCTTTCCTGAGCTGCGACATGCCTAGGACCCGAGGAGCTCTTTGACCCTGGACTTGAGCTCGTCCAGGCTCGAGGACTTGACGACGTAGGCGTCGGCCGCCCACGTCATGAAATCGTCCTTATGACTCTGATAGGCGGAGTTGATGATGATCGGGATGTCCCGGCGCTGGCCCATGATGTGGGTGATCAGTTCGATGCCGTCCTTGCCCGGCATGCGGATGTCGGTGATGACCAGGTCGAAGCGGCCTTCGCGAAGCGCGGCCAGCGCTTCGTCGGCGTCGCCCGCGGCGGTCACCTCATACCCCTCCTTGTCCAGCTCCTCTTGATAGAGCAGGCGGAGGTTCTCCTCGTCCTCGACCAGCAGGATTTTTTTCGGCTTTTTCATGCGTCTGTTCCTCTATCCTCTTTCACGAAACAAAGCCGGAATTCGGTTCCTTTCCCTTCCCGGCTGCGGACCTCGATCGCGCCGCCGCACGACTCCATGATCCGCTTGACGAAATGGAGGCCGAGCCCCACCCCCCCCTCCTTGGTCGTGAAAAAAGGCAGGAAGAGGCGGTCCCGGTCCCTATCCGCGATGCCCCGCCCCGTGTCCTTGATCTTGACCACGAACCAGCGCGGGTCGGCGTTCGAAGTCTGGACAAAGACCGTTCCGCCTTCGGGCGTCGCGTCCAGGGCGTTGTCCAGGAGGTTGCGGAGGGCTTCGCCGACATGGGTCGGATAGCCTATGACCAGGGGCATCGCTCGCGCCAGCCGGGCCCTGATCCGGCGGCCCCGGCTCTTGGCGCGGAAGCCCGGGTCGTCGAGGGCCCCCCTCAGGATCGGTCCCGGGTTGAAGGCGGCCGGGGGCTTCTGCTCGGGCTTGAGAAAATGCCCCAGCTTGTAAACGATGTCCTCGAGCCGCCTCGTCTCCGCCCGGATGATCTCGAGGTTGCGGCGCGACTTGCGCCGGTCCTCCCCCTCGTAGCGCAGGAGCTGATCGGTGAAGCCGCCGATCGTCACCAGCGGATTCCGAAGCTGATGGGTGATGTACATGGCCATCTCGCCCATGGCCGCGAACTTCTCCATATCGAGCATCTTCTTGTGGAGGGCCGCGGTGTAGATGTAATTCCCGGCGATGAGGCCGCAGATCGCGGCGAGCTTGATGTCGCTCTCGGTGATCGCCGTCTTGGTGAAGGCGTTGTCGAGGATGATCTCGCCCAGCGGCTCCTCGCGGGCGAGGAGCGGGACGCACAAGAAGTCCTCGACGCCGATAACGTCCAGGAAGCGCCGGTCGACCTCCGGCTCGCCCCGGGCGCCGCGGACATTGACGATCTCGCCGCGCTCGACGGCCCGCGAGGGAATGCGCAGCCCGTTCTCGCCCAGCGGGAAGGATAGAGTCTTAATCCGCTCGCTCAGGGTCCCGCCCGCCCGGCTGAGGAGGGCGCGGTTATGCTCCACGATCTCGATGTAGCCGATCCCGGGCGTCGACAGGATCTCCCAGATCGAGCGGGCTTCCTCCGAGCTGGTCGGGCCCAGCCACATCTCGCCTTTGAGCCTCCCGCCCTCGGCCCGGAAGAGCATGGCCCGGTTGAACCCGACCCCCGATCCCGAGGTCAGCGCGGTCAGGATGACGAGGAGGTTGTCCTGGAGGGAAAACGGCTGGAAGTAGCTCTGGGCGATGATGGAAAGGAGGACGAGCTCCTTGGGCGCATTCCGTTCGACGTCCCCGAGGTAGAGCCCGTGGGTCTCGATCATTCAAGCTTCCAGCCCTTGGGGACGACCCGGATCTTCCCTGCGCTGAGCTTGAAATGGCGGCCGTCGGCCGCCTCGTCGGCGCCGATGGCGAAGCCGTCCGGGATCCGGGCGAACTTGTCGACGATGACGCCCTGGAGCCGGGCGTTCCGGCCGACCTCGGCCCCCTCGAACAGGATGGCGCCCTCGATCCGGGCTCCCTCCCCGACCTTGACGCCGGGCGACAGGATGGCGTCCTGGAGGAAGCCGTCCTGGATCATGCAGCCCGAAGACACGTTCGAGCTGCGGACGGTCGCCTTGCGCACGACGCTGGGCGGATACTGGGGTTTGTAGGTCCGGATCGGCCAAGCCGCGTCCTGGACGACCAGGGGGGGCGCCGGACTCAGGAAGAGCATGTTCGCCTTCCAGTAGGCGTCGACCGTCCCGATATCCTCCCAGTAGCCTTGGAACGGATAGGCGAAAACCCGGTTCTCGCCGATGAGTCGCGGGAGGACGTCCTTGCCGAAGTCGTGGCTCGAATGGACGTCCTTGGCGTCCCTGATCAGGGCCTTGATCAGGACATGGGTCCGGAAGAGATAGACGCCCATCGAGATCATCGTCGTTTCCGGATCGCGGGGCATGCCGGGCGGATTCTTGGGCTTCTCGATGAAGCGGAGGATGCGGTTCTCCTCGTCGACGTCGATGACGCCGAAACGACTCGCCTCGGAGCGCGGCTTGAGCTTAGCCAGGACGACGGCGTCCGCCCTCTTTTCATCATAGAACTCGATGATCGGCCGGTAGTCCGCCTTGTAGATATGGTCGCCGGACAGGACGAGGACGGCCTCGGGGTTTTCCTGCTGGATCGAATAGACATTCTGAAAGACGGCGTCGGCGGTGCCCTCGTACCAATGGTCGGCGACACGGCCCTGAGCGGGCAGCGAGATGACGAAGCCCTTGCTCTCGGGGTGGAAGATGTTCCATCCGTTGAGGATATGCCGCTCGAGCGACAGCGACTTGTACTGGGTCAGAAGGGCGATCTTGCGCAGGCCGGAATTGAGGCTGTTCGAAAGGCTGAAATCGATGATCCGGTAGCTGCCCAGGAAGGGGACCGAAGGCTTGGCCCGATCCCGGGTCAGGGGGTAGAGCCTCTCCCCTTTCCCGCCGCAGAGGATCATGACCAGGATTTTCTCAAACGCGATGGCCATGGACGTCCTTGAAAATAATCTCCCTTTCGGCCGCGCCTCCCGGGCTCAGGACCAGCCGCCAGAGGGGAACTAGGCAGATGCCCTGATGGATTATATCATACCCGCTCTCGGACTGGGACAGCGTCCGGAGGGGGAAGTGCCAGAGGGCGTCCGGCGCAGCGGCTTCCCAGACAAGCCGCTTCATGAACACAGCCCGCCCGCCCGAGGCCTCGAATTCGAACGGAAAGAGCGAAACGTTCGTTTCGGGGGCGAAGAGCGCCGCGAGCGGCCGATCCGACGCGTTCTCGACGCGGTAGGCGATCCGGATCATCCGTTCCCCCGGCAGGATCCGCTTCGTCACCGAGACCGGGATCCGATCCTCGCCGACCCAGACCCACCCGCGCCGCGATAAGATCGCCGCCCCCCCTTCCAGGGCCCAGTCGTAAGGCTGGGCGACGAAATCGCCTTGCTCGCCGTAATCGATCCGCCGGAAGCTCTCCAGCGTCGTATCGGGATGGAGGAAGTGATCGAGGAGCGACGTGCGCGGGTGCCAATCGTAGCGGAGGAGGTCCGCCGCCTCGGCCGGAACGCGGCGGCGCAGCTCGTGGATGCTTGCGCCCTCGCCGGCGTCCTCCCCTTCTTCGAACGCGTGGTAGGATTCGCGCCTCCGGGAAAGAACGTCGGTGATGTTGCGGCCCTCGGGAAGGAAATCGCATTCGGTCAGGCTTCCGCCCCGGGCAGGGTCGAGGAAGAGCTGGAAGGCGGAGCCGCGCCAGACGAGCTCGGGCCGTCCGTCCAAGTCGATGTCCCGGGGTTGCCAGCCTTGGGGCAGGAGGAGCTTGGCCTCGGCCGCGATCAGATGACGATAGGCCGAGCCGCGCAGATGGGGAAGATAGAGCCCGCCGAAGACGCCGTGCCAATACGGATCGTTGCATTGGCTCTTGTACAGATCGGTCCGCGCTTCCTCGGCCTCGGGATATTGCGCGACGTCGGCCGAGACGCCGAGCATCCTCTTATGGAGGTGGTCCGCCTCGGGATATTTGAGGAAGAACTCGCGGAAGAACCCGCCGCGCAGGAAGCGGCCCGCTCCCGAAGGAGCCTCCGCCTTCAGGGTCTTGAAAGCCTTGAACGCCTGCGGCTCCAAGACCCACTCCATCATCTCCTCGTAGGACGCGGGAGGGAGGTAGACGCGGCCGGCCGGCGCCGTGTCGTCCAAATAATCCGCGAAGCTCCGCATCCGGATGTCTTCCCGGCCGATGAACTCGCAGAAACGGCGCAGCCAGCCTTCCTCATACACCCAAGCCTTCGTTCCAGGCCAAAGTCCGAACTTCTCGCCGTCGTCGCCCAGGATGGCCGTCCCGCCCCCGGCCGCGATCCCCTCCAGGGCGGCCCGGACCTCCTCGAGCGGCTGGAAGGGGATGAGATAGCGGAGCGTCTTGTCGATCGGAAAGAGCCGGAGGGGCAAGCCCTCGTCCTCGGTGACGTAGTGGGCGTGGATATTGTCGACGCCGGCCATCCGGAAATGTTCCTCGTCGAGGAGCGTGAAGTCGATCCCCTGCCGGGCCAGGGTCCCGGCCAGCTGGGGTTCCCAGACGCGCTCGGTCAGCCAGACGCCGCGGGGCCGGCGGCCGAAATGCTTTTCCAGGAAATCGCTCATGCGGCCGACCTGGCCGATCCGGTCGCGCTCGGGGATGACGGCCAGGATGGGCTCGTAGTAGCCGCCCCCCAGCAGCTCGATCTGTCCCCGCTCGGACATGCGCTCGATCAGGGCCCAGGACTCCCGCTCTTTTTCCTTGAGGCGGTCCCAGAGCGGACCCGAAAAATGGAGGGCGAACTTGAAGAAGGGGTAGTCGGCGACAGTCCGCAGGAAAGGACGGTAGCAGTCCTCGAAGGCCCGCTCGAGTACGTCCTCGAAGTTCCCGACCGGCTGATGGTTGTGGACGGCGAAAAGAAAGTCCAGGGTTTTCATCGCGGCGCGCCTTGGAGGCCGGCGTCCCGCCAGGCCTTGTCGAGATAGGAATGAAAGAGGACCTCGAAAGAGGCTTGTTCGGGCTCGCCCCCCCACCAGAACCAGTCCGAACCCTCGGCGGCGTAAACGGCCGGGCTCGGTCCGCAGGCCTTCCGAACGCGGGCCAACAGGGCCCAGCTCGCGTTCTTGGCCGGGTGGCCGGCCCATTTGGCGAAGCTTCCCAGCCAGGTCCCCGGGACGAGATCCAGCGGCCGCTCGGGCCGAGCCCGGGCCAAGGTGCGGCTGAACAGGACGGGCTCGATGCCCGGCTCGGACCGGAGGCGATCGTAGAGCCTGCGCAGGAACGGGACGCCGTTTTCCTTGTAGAATTCCAAACAGTTCTCCCCGTCCAGGGCGACGACGCACAAGGCATCCTCGGGAGCCGCACGCGCCCTTTCGGACAGTCTGCGGACCAAGTCCTCAACGGCCTCCTTCGCCTCCCATTTCTGGTAGGTGAACCCGATGAGGTCGGAAAGCTCCCTGTCCCGGAAAAAGATCGTTAGTCCTTCGCAGTCATAGGGCCGGAAGAGGTCTTCGGGCCGATGGGGCGAGGGCAGGCTTTTCCAGAGGATATTTTCGTCGGTGACGGCGAATCGGAAACCCGACCGGGCGGCCGCCCGGCATACGTCCCGGCTCAACCCTCCCTCGGAGGGCCAGAGCCCGGCCGGCTCGACGCCCATCGTGTCCGCGAAATAGGCCCGTCCCTCCCGGAGCTGGGCCTCGCCGTCCTCGGGATGCCGGAAGGGAAGGCCGGGTCCGCTATCGGCGACGGCGATGGACGAGTCGAACACGAGGGGCAGCAGCGGATGATAATACGGCGTCGTCATGAGCTCGACCGTTCCCCTCTCCCCCAGCCCGCGGACGAGCGGGATGAGCCCGCGCAGGATGGCCGCCTGGGCCGCGAGGAGCTCATCCTTTTCACGGCCAGGCGCCGCTAGGGGATTGAAGCAAGCGCGCAGAGCCTGGATTTGGAGCCGGTCTGGCGCTTCTTCGCCGGGCGCCAGCTTCCGTAGAACCGCACCGTCCTCGGGCGTCAAGTCCTCTGGCTTCTTCTTGAGGGCCTTGAGGAGGCGGTCGTCGGCGAGGCCCGACGCGTAATCCTGGATCTGCTCGAGCAAGCAGGGTACGAAGTTGAAGGCGCAAGGAAATCCGGTTTCGGCGGCCAGGAGCGCCATCTGCTGGTAGTTCTTCGTGGCGTGGAAGAGGACCCAGGGCATGAGGTATTCCCTCGTTTCGGCGTGCCGGTAGAGGGGCTGGTGGAAGTGCCAGAGCAGAGAGAGGTGCATAATCCGATAGTCCTCGCTAAATGAGTATTTTTAAAGGAGATGCTTTATAACACGGCGGCCCGCCGTCTGTCAAACTACAACCCGTCCTGGGCGATGAGATAGGCCGTCACGGCGAGCGCGACCGCGCCCAGCTCGAGCTCACGCGGATGCACGGCCTCCAGGACGTCAAGGGCGGAATGGTGATGGTCGAAGTAGCGGGTGGCGTCGGGGATGAGCCCCCCCAAGGGGACGCCGCGCTCGGCCAGCGGCGCGATATCGACACCGCCGCCACCGAGCACGATCCCTCGGACCACACCCAGGAATTGCAGGAGCGGGCCGGCCGCCTTGAAACGGTCCAGCGCTTCGGGGCCTCCCAGTCCGACGGCGAGGGGCAGGAACCCGCCCCGGTCCGACTCGAGGGCGAAGACGTGCTTCTCCCCCTTTCGCTCCGGCGCGTTCGCGTAGAACCGTCCCCCGGTGCCCCCGAACTCCTCGTCCATGAACAGGACGGCCCGGATCGTCCGCCTGGGGACGAGCCCGACGGCTTTGATCAGCCGGAGCGCCTCGACGGCATGGACGCAGCCGGCGCCGTCGTCGTGGGCGCCCGTTCCCAGGTCCCAGGCGTCGAGATGGCCCCCGACGAGGATGATCTCCTCGGGGTTCTCCGAGCCCCGCAACTCGCCGATCAAATTCGCCGATGAGACCGGGCCGATATCCCGACAGCCGAGGGTCAGGCGGATCGTAAGATCGTGATCAGCGCGTAAAAAATCGCTTAAAACGTCGGCATCCTCAGTGGCGATGGCCGCCGCCGGGATATGGGGGACGCCCTCCTCATAACGCATGAGCCCGGTGTGGGGATGGCGGTCCCGCCGGAACGTCAGGGAACGGACGAGGACCGCGACGGCGCCCGACTTTGCCGCTTCGGCCGCGCCCCGGACGCGCTGCTCCGCGTTCGCCCCGTAGGCGCGGAAAGGCTCCAGGATGGTCCTGTCCATGGGCTGGTTGAAAAAGACGATCTTTCCGCGCGCGGCGTTCCCCAGAGCCTTGAGCTCCTGGAAAGACCTCACTTCGAGGACGCCGGCCGCGAGGCCGGCCTCGGGCGTCCCAACGCTTCCACCCAGGGCGCAGACGGCAAGCTCGCGCGCCGCCCGTTGCGCGGACGCCTCGACGACGGCGGTCTCGATGCCGCGCTCCCAGCGCTCGACCAGGACCGCTTCGCGGTGGACGTTGACGAACCCGAGGCCGCGCATGACGCCGCTCATATGATCGACCGCGCGTTCGGCGCCCTCCGATCCCGTCAGCCGCTTCGGAGCGGCTTCGAGCAGCCCGCGGAGAAGATCGTAGGCTTTTTCCTCCTGGAGTCCCAGCGCCAGCACGCGGCGGGCGGCCTCATCCACCGAGATCTCCGGAGCCGGAGAGCGGCCGGCCGCCGAGAAAATAAGCGAGGCCCCGGCCAGGAAGAGGGCTAGAAAGGCGCCGAGCGTGACCCGCAGACGGGGGGCCATCACATCTTGACCACGAGCGAGCTCAGGAAGTAGATGTCCGTGGGTCTATAGCCCGCGACCGGGCGGTTTTCATACACGACCTGGAAGCTCGTTTTAAGGGCCAGCGAAGCGCTTATGGACGCCGACAGGGCTGAATAGGAATTGACGCGGAAGCCCTTGAGGTCCTTGAAGTTGTTGAAAATGACCCCCTGGAGGCTGACCTCGGTCGTCTTCGACAAGTTATAGACGAGCTTATGGGTCATGATCGAGGACAGGAAGTTCGTCGAGCGGGTCGTAGGCTCTCCTCCGATTTGGGCCGGCGCCACGAGATTGTTCTCGCCGCTCCATCCCAGAGAGACTTCGGACGAGACGTCGACTTTGTGATCCTTTTTGATCCAGGTGTAGCCGCCTCCGGTCGTGACCGAAAACCGGGATAAATAGCCCGCCGACTTATTCCGTTCGAAGCGGGTCATGCCGAGAAGATAGGCCCGCGAGCTGAGCTGACGATCGTACTTAATATGCGAATAGTAGATCCCTGCCCGCGGCTGCCCGTTGGTCCGGGCGTAAATCACGTTGCCCTTGATGTTGATAACGTTTTTAGACAAGGTCAGGTTGTGATCGGTATCCACGCTATAGGAGAGGTTCTGATTGTTGCCCTTCGTCAGGAGGAGGGAGAAGCTCGTCGAGGAGAAGTAGATTTTAGGCTTGGGCGGCGCGGGGGCGGAGGCGTCCTGGGCGGCCACGCTGAGCGAAACGGCCAGGAGAACGGCGGCCGCGCGGGCGATCCCACCCGCGGTCTCGGATCGCTTTCGAATCAAGGCCTGCTCCCCGTCTTGAAAAAAAGCCAGTTGGCGCCGCCCGGTTTATCGCCGGGCCGGGATTTGAGCCTGATCAGCGCGAAGACGCCCTTGAGCTTCCGGCCCCGGATCTCGACGATCCGCTTGCCCTCGACGGTTTCGAGCGGACGATAAACGCCCGCATCCCAGACGCGGACCGTCCCGGCCCCATACTCCCCCTTCGGGATAACGCCCTCGAATCCGGCGTAATCAAGGGGATGGTCCTCGGTTTGTACGGCCAAGCGCTTCTCCCCGGCTTTCCGGGGCGGGATTTTAGGGATTGCCCAACTCTTGAGAACTCCCCCCTCTTCTAGGCGCAAGTCGTAATGGAGACGGGTCGCGTGATGCTCTTGGATGGCGTAAGTCCGGCCCGGAAGCGACGAGGACGTCTTGCCCCGCGGCGAAGGGGCCTTTGGTTCGGGCGTCTTCTTGAAATCTCGCTTCGCCCTATATACCTTCAAACTCATGTTCGGTCCGCTTCCCTAAGAGCGCCCGTTCATTGGACCGGGCCGGCGGATATATTTTATAGCAGAGGGTCTTTAGCCAGTCAATAAAAATCACGAGGACAAACGATTTATTCCTCGGGGTTCTCAACGATGGAGGAAGCAGCGCTCGCAGTCGACCTCGCCCGGTTTGCGCGTGACCATCATGGCCAGACCGAGCTCGTCGGCACGGCTGATGACCTCCTGGTCCCTGATCGATCCCAGCGGATAGATAAGGCCGGTGATCCCGTGCTTCGCGGCGAGCTCGACGACGTCGGGGAAGGGCATGAAGGCGTCCGAGGCCATGACGGTCCCTTCGGGGCCGTAGCCGCGCCTCGAGAGCCGGATGGCGTCCTCAGCCGAGTCGATCCGGGAGCGTTGGCCGGAGCCGATTCCGTGGACCTTTTCGGCCGTCCCGATCACGATCGCATTCGAGCGGGTGAAGCAGGCGATCGTCCAGGCGAACAAGGCCGCCCGCACCTCGTCCGAGGAAGGCTTTCGTTTGGAGACGACGTCCACGAAGTCGGGCGACACGATGCGCGAATCGAACCTCTTCTGGACCAGGAGCCCCCCCACGACCCGCTTGAATTCGAGGCCGTTGTCGGCGACGGGGTCGGATAGCGGGGCCGTCATTCTCACGACGCGCAGGACCTTCCGCGTCGCCAGGATGTCCAGCGCCTCGGGTGTGAACCCCGTCGCGAAAACAACCTCTATATTACGGGCGCTTTCGACGAGCCGGCGGGCCAGGCCCGCGCCGACCTCGGCGTTGAAGACATCAACGCTCCCGAAGTTCGAGAGCGGGTCGCAGCCCCAGGCCCGTTCGAAAGCCTCTTCGGCGCCGTCTCCGGCCGCGACGCCCGAGGGCATCTCGTGCTTGACGATGACGCACAGATCTCGCCCCCCGACGACGACGCCCAGCTTGCGAACGATCCTCTGCCCGAGGTCCATGTCTCCGACGTTGATATAGCTGAGCCCCTTTGTCCCCTCCTGGAGGACCTCGATCGCCCCCATGGTCGGACCCGTGGCGCCGTCCTCGACATAGAAGGCGGCCGGGGTGCCCGGGTTCTCTCCGTAGCGCATGGA
>Ga0316628_100004375_pt1 | contig 11073 bp, 10 predicted proteins | sample OWC_Aug_M2_C1_D5_FD_207648 | JGI IMG/M metagenome (GOLD analysis project Ga0316628, IMG submission 207648) | Wetland soil microbial communities from Old Woman Creek delta, Ohio, United States - OWC_Aug_M2_C1_D5_C | ecosystem: Environmental > Terrestrial > Soil > Wetlands | place: USA: Ohio... | reverse complement strand
CATCTACGCCCAGATCGTACACTGTCAACTTATAGCAACTCAGCAATAACCTAAATATGTTCTTGCCCAAGTCATGTATATCGCTCTGTACAGTACCCAGCAATATCTTGCCGGAGCTAGTACCCGAAATGCGACTTTCCATAGCTGGCCGGACTAATTCCATGACCTCGTAGAAGATTTCCCCTCCCATAATCAGGCCAGACAGATAGTATTTATGCTGGGTATAGCGGTCGCCCACCCTCTGCAGACCCTTCTGGCAATCTTCGATGAGAATCAGCGGGTCTTCATTTTCAGCCAGGCGATCCCGGATCAACTTCAGAGCCAATTCCTCATTCAGATTAGCAATGGCGGATACCAGTTGAGACTGTATTTTCATTCTACTCATAACTTGCATAACTCCTTATTATGAGCTCCGACTATCGTTGTAAAACGCAAGTTAGCTCCGGGGCAGATAAACCGCCCCCAGCTAACCGGCCGGTCCTCAAAATCGTAGAATAGGTGTTCTATATTGAAGGCGGCGGCAGCAACCGGTGCTTGTAGCAGCTGAGCTTCTTCATCTTTCAATATCGTGGCCTCTATAGAAAGCATACTGCGCTTTATAGAGGAGTTACTTGTTCCCTCGAATAGGCCCCTGAGCGAAGTCACCTCCAATTCGGATTCAACTATCGGCCGCGAGGGGTCATATACAAGATACTCCCGATGATACATGATTGGTTTATCCTGTGACAATATCAATCGGCGAATGAAGAGTATGCGTTGCCCCTTTTTTATAGCCATCTTGCGGGTGACTCGTCCTCTGGCCAAACTGATGGAAGCCTCCAGTATCTTAATCCTTATCCCTCTCTCATCGGAAAGTAGATTCTGTAGTTGACCGAGGTTGAAGGTGGCAGCCCAAAATCGCATAGGCTTAATGAAGGTGCCCTGCCCCTGTCTAGTGATCACTAATCCCTGCTCGACGAGAATGTTGATTGCTCGGCGTATTGTCATGCGGCTAACGCCGTGATACCCGCAGAGCTGGGATTCAGAAGGTAGTCGGTCTCCAGGCCGCAGTTTGCCTACTCCAATCTGCTCTTGGATAATCCGCACCAACTGAGCATAACTTGGTTCATAGGAACTTTGGTCTACTTTCCGCATTTGCTTCACATAAAACATCATAAGTATTAGAATTCGCTAGGTACCTCGTATGAGGTATTGACAGCTTGTATATATAACTGTATAATACACGCGCGCCCCGAGAATTTCAATGTCATATGCACTATTGGACTGCGATTTAGCACAAGGATGGTATGAAGGCAAAGAGAACAATAGGTTCAGTAGGGTCCTTCAATCCGTGGGCGGGGGAATACAACTAGATGCTGTGAGAGCCTAATACCGAGCTCTTGTAGAGCAACGAGGAGTGCCCTAAGTTGAGCGGACGTTCAATCACAAAGCCCATCGGATGTATGCTGTCAGATTAACAGGATCTTAACATTACTGTGGTATGATACGACGTGGGGACGCAACAAAAGGGAGGTGACGGAGCGCAGTCTAGGAATCGTAGTGTATCTGAGATGGCAGAAAAAATGATGAATGAAAGGAGGTGACGACGAGCGGATTTAGGACGGAAAGGCGCAACAGATTCTGAGAGATTATAGAAAGGAGGAGAAATAGTGAAGAAGATACTTTTTGTATCGCTAGCAGTGATCCTGGCCCTGAGTGTGGGCCTCGTCGGCTGCGGCGGAGGAGGAGGCGGCGGCGGCGGAACCACCGGCTCAACGAAAATCGTTATCGGCATGTCCAGGTCTCTGACCGGGAGCCTAGCTGTTGTTCACAGCTCGGCATTCGGGGCAATCTATCCCACGTACATTAACATGACCAATACTGCGGGTGGGATACCAATCGGCAACAAGACGTTTCAGGTAGAAGCGAAGGTACTCAATGACAACAGTGAGGCAGGAAAACTCCAGACTCATATCACCGCCTTGACAAATGACGTAGAGGATGGCGATGTTCACACTATATTCGGCCCCACCTGTACGTACTTCATTGACCTTGCTGCCCCTATCTGCAATGATGCGGATGTTGTACTGATGACCGCCGAAGGCGGTGCCACTTTCCTGGAGAGTCCAGGATACCTTCCTGACTGGCCCTACGTGTTTATCACCTTGAGCTTCTCTGACTGGTACCAGTTGCCGGTTTTGGCTCCATTGCTCAATGGTGCGGGCGCCACTAGTGCGTACATATTCTGGCAGAACGATGCGCACGGATTGGAGTACCTGGCCACAGCCGGAGCAGTATTCCCTGGGGCTGGAATCACCCTTGTAGGAAACGCGTCGGTTCTGGCTACAGACCCAGGGTTTAACCCCGCGGCTCTGCTAGCCGCGGCAAATGCCACCAACCCCGATGTTGTGTGTGTCTTTGCTTACCCCGGCGAAATCATGGCTCTTACTGGAACAGCAATAGGGCTGGGCTACCAATTTGATGCCTGGTGCACGGGCCCGGGCGCTAACTTCGGGTGGTTCAAGGACGCATTTGGACCCGGGTCGGAGGCTGGAGTGATATGCTTTGCGGTGGCCAACAACAAGACGTCCCCGGCCATGGCTAACTTATTCAACAGTGTATTCGCGGGCGGGGTAGTTGCGGGCCAGGACTTCTGGGGTCATCCTCTCTACTGGGCAGCAATGCAGATCTGGCAGGCTGCTGTGACAGCGGTTGGAGCGCAAGCAGACGATGGGAACTTCGTAATCAACCAGACCGCCCTCAAAAACAAACTCGCCAGCTACAACAGCCCAGGGACCGGGGTTACCACATGTCTCGGAACGACCTACTACACGATGTTCGGGACCGGCGGTGGAATCCTGGCATACCAGTGCCACACCGGTGAGGTCGGCCAGTGGCAGAGCGGGTATGTGGAAGTCATCGGCGGTAACAACGTTACCGGTTCAATTGTCTATCCCAAGCCGAATTGGTAACAATACCGCAAAAAGGACGGACAAGCTAGACGTTAAGAAAGAGAGATTCTAGGAGTCTAGAATAGAAAGCAGGCTGTCTGGAAAGATACAGGAGAGGGAGTCGTCCCGAAGAAATGTCTTTCTGGACAGCCTGTCTGTGTGTTATTATCAAGCGTCATAAGGATAGTTACCTGCTATGATTGAGGCACTGCCAGGGGTACTGATAAACGGTTGCCTGGTGGGAGGCGTCCTGGCCCTGATTGCCCTGGCCTTGAATATACAGTACGGTGTAGGCAGGGTATTCAACATCGCTCACGGCGAATTCATTATGCTGGGGGCCTTCATAACCTATACAGTGTATGTAGGATACGGAGCCGTTGCCGGAGGCATCGACCCACTGATTTCCCTGGCCATCAGTGGCCCCCTTCTATTCATAGTCGGTTTTGTGCTCTACAGGACTCTGTTCACAAGCCTCAGAACCAGGGCACCGTCACCGGCAGCTTTTGAGGGCAACTCCTTGCTGGCCGCTTTCGGTCTCATATTCGTCATCCAGAATGTAGCCATACTGATATGGACTGGCAGGACAAGGGCATATAATTGGGAATATGACTTCCCCGTGCCCTTTGCAGGAACGGTGTTTCGTTTCTCTCAGATTATAGCCTTCGCTCTTGCCATAGTCATAGGTATCGTCTTCTATATCTTTGTGAACCGCACCCGCCTGGGCAAAGCCATCAGGGCAGCGGCTCAAGACCCGGCGACTGCCGGACTTATGGGCATAAACATCAACATGGTGCTGGCTTTATGTTTTGGGTTCGGCGCCTTGCTGGCTGGTATTGCCGGCTCCCTGCTAAGCATGTACTCGTCAATTTCCGAGGTCATGGGGCTGGGTTATGCCATAGGCGCCATCATTGTGATGGTGCTGGGTGGGCTGGGAAGTATCCCCGGCAGTTTCATCGGGGGATTCATAATCGGTATTATTGGCAGCATAGTTACTTACGTTGAGCCCGCTTTAGTCGTACCGGCTTACTATGCACTCTTCTTGATCCTGCTTCTTGTGAGACCACAGGGTCTTCTGGGGAAGTAAAGAAATGGATATTGCCACATTCATATCCAGATTTATACCTAGAAAGTTATGGGTACCGGGTTTTCTCCTGGTGCTCTTAATCGTTTTGGCTACCCTCCCCTCATATGCCGGGTCGAATCGCATACTCTTCTTATCAGCCACCACACTCATGTATATCGCGCTGGCGGTGAGCTGGGCTATGTTTTCCGGTACCACCGGCTACATGTCGCTGGCGGTGGCCGCCTTCTTTGGAATTGGCATATATACCACGGCTATACTCAGGCCGCTGGTGCCCCTCGGTGTTGTTTTCACGGCTGCAGGTATCGTCAGCTTCCTGATTGCTCTGCTCGTCGGTCTGGTAACGCTGAGGCTGAAGGGCATATACTTTGCTATCTTCACCTTCGGACTGGTTGTGCTCATCGGGCAGCTTGCCGTCTACTATGATATTCATGTATTAGGCGTAAAGGGCCACCCTGTTGCCCCAACAACTTATCCGATTATGTATTACTGCATGCTCGGTCTGGCTGTAGCGACGGTGCTTGTCGTCTATCTCATCAGGCGCTCCCGGTTAGGCTTAGCCTTGTTGAGTATCGGTGGAAATGAAGAAGCTGCGGCCCATATGGGGGTCAATACAACCATGGTGAAGGTTCTCAGCTTTGCCATCAGCGCCATTTTTATGGGGATAGCGGGGGCAATCTTCGGGGCTAGGCAGTCATTCATTGACCCCGGGGCAACCTTTAGTGTGGGCTATTCTTTCTCGCCAGTGCTGATGGCTGTCTTTGGCGGTATGGGGCAGCTTTACGGTCCGGTAATAGGTGCCGCTATTTTCTCCCTTCTAGATTACTGGCTATCGGGCAGGTTTCCCAATTACTATGCGCTCATTTTTGGCGTCATATTGGTACTTGTTATTTTGTACATGCCGGGCGGGCTGGTGGGACTGATGCCCAAGTTGCGGAATGGGCTGGGGGGAGTGATAGCGAAGTTGCGCAAAGGAAACGGAGCGGGGCAACATGCGAATACTTGAAGGCCGAGATGTAACCAAGTATTTTGGCGGACTAGCCGCGGTATCTCATGTTGATTTCCATGTTGACCAGGGGGAAATCCTGGGCTTGATTGGTCCCAATGGAGCCGGTAAGACGACATTATTCAACTTGATATCGGCGGCCCTGCCCCTTGGCTCGGGCGAAATAAGATTCAAGGGACAGAAACTGAACGGCCTGAAGCCCCATCAAATCTGCAAGATGGGAATAGCCAGGACATTTCAACAGACTAAGGTTTTCGCTGATATGCCGGTCCTTCAGAATGTACTGGTGGGAGCGTTTTTTGGGAAGACAAGGCGTGTGTCGGGGGCAGATGCTGCTAAGGAAGCCAGCCAGGCACTGGAGCTTGTGGGACTGTCGGCAATGAGCGCAACCCCGACTAGAGACCTGACCCTGGTCAACCAGAAGCGCACCGAACTGGCCCGAGCACTGGCCACCAAACCGGAACTGTTGTTGCTCGATGAGTTAATGGCCGGGCTAAACCCCACGGAAGTAAGCGAGGCCATGGAGCTGGTAAAAGAGATTCGGGATAGAGGGGTCACCATTTTCATGGTGGAGCATGTCATGAAGGCCATCATGGGCATAAGCGGCCGGATTGTGGTGCTCCATCATGGTGAGAAGATTGCTGAAGGGACATGCAGCGAGATTTCCTGCAATAAACAGGTTATTGACATATACCTCGGGGAGGAGGCTCATGCTGGAGGTTAGCAACCTGGATGTCTTTTACGGCAAATCCCAGGCGTTGCGAGACGTTTCGCTGAGAGTGGCTGAAGGAGAGATAGTGGCTCTGGTGGGCGCCAATGGCGCCGGCAAGACGACGTTGCTTAATACCATATCCGGTTTGCTGCGTCCGGCTGCAGGTAGTGTGGAGTTTCTGGGGAAGAGAATAGATAGGCAGGCACCTCATAACATTATGAAACTGGGCATTTCTCAGATACCCGAAGGCAGAAAGCTTTTTACAGACATGACGGTGCAAGAAAACCTGGAGATGGGTGCCTATACGTCGGCAGCATGGAAGAGGAGGCAAGAAACGCTCCAGCAGGTCTATCAGCTTTTCCCGATACTGAAAGAAAGAGCGGGGCAATCAGCCAGTAAACTAAGTGGTGGTGAAGGACAGATGGTAGCCATAGCGCGGGGCCTAATGTCCAGTCCCAGACTGTGCATGTTTGATGAGCCATCGTATGGTCTGGCGCCCAAATTATTCTCAGAAGTTATCCAGGTCATAAAGCAACTGCGTGAGCAGGGTATCACCATCTTTCTGGTTGAACAAAATGTCCGACATACCCTCGAGGCAGCCGACCGGGCATACGTGCTAGAAAACGGGCAGATTACCCTGGAGGGAAAAGGCAAAGACCTGCTGCAAGACGAAAGGGTAAAGAAAGCCTATCTGGGGCTGTAGCTGAACCGGTGCGAGGCATCGCCTCTAGCCAGTGACAAATGGCAAAGCTCAAATGCCAAACGAACCTCAGAATCCCAATGAAAGAAAGAGATAGTCTTGACATTTGGGCATTTGGATTTCATTTGTCATTTGAATTTTGATATCTGGATTTGTTTAGGACCTGGTACTTAGGATTTAGAATTTTGAGACAGGCTGTCTCAAAAGAAGGAGGTAAGGTATGGCGCGAGGTTACATGGGAAAGGCTCTGTTTGTGGACCTTTCCGAGAATAAGCTAGGGGACGAACCGCTGGACGAAAGGTTTTGCCGCCAGTTCATTGGAGGCTACGGTATCGGCGCTAGAATCCTCTTCAGCCGACAGAAGGCCGGTGTCGACCCGCTGGGGCCGGATAATACGTTGGGTATCCTTACTGGACCGTTTACCGGCACCCCGGCACTTGCGGGTACAAGGTACACTGTGGTAGGAAAATCACCGCTCACCGGGGGTTGGGGCGATGCGAATTCCGGTGGTTACTTCGGTGCCTTTCTGAAGTACGCCGGCTACGATGTTGTGTTCTTTACTGGCATATCGGTGAAGCCGGTTTACCTCTTCATCAATAATGGCAAAGCTGAGTTAAGGGATGCCGCCCACCTGTGGGGGAAGGACACTCGCCAGACTGAAGAAATACTCAAATCGGAATTGGGCAAGGATGTGGAGGTAGCTTGCATTGGCCCATCGGGTGAAAAACTGTCTCACATCGCAGCAGTGTTTAATAGGACCCGAACTGCCGCTCGTTCCGGTCTGGGTGCTGTAATGGGCTCTAAGAAGCTCAAGGCAGTGGTGGTGAGAGGCGACATGAAAGTCCCCCTGGCCGATGAGCAAAGAACCAGGGAGCTGAGAAAGAAATGCACGGCTGAACTGGGCGGGCATATTGTCTGGCTAAAGCCGTTCGGCACGCCTTTCCTTGTTGATATTGGCGTTCTGAGTGGTGATTCGCCGGTCAGAAACTGGGCAGGAGTCGGGGTTGTTGACTTTCCAGATTTTAAACCGCTAGCCAAAGAGGCTGTGATTGCGCGTATGACGAAAAAGTTTGGCTGTTACCTGTGCCCCATTGCATGCGGAGGGTTCATGAAGGCTGGGACCGGGGAGTATAAATATGAGGCCGATTCGCGTAGACCGGAATATGAAACAATTGCCATGTTTGGCACCAACTGTCTCAACAACAACCTGGAATCAATAATCAAGGCCAATGATATTTGCGACCGCTATGGAGTTGATACGATTTCAGCCGGGGCAGCTATCGCCCTGGCTATTGAATGTTATGAGAAGGGGCTCATCACCAAGAAAGATACCAATGGTATCGAAATGACCTGGGGCAACCATAAGGCCGTCGTGGCTATGACCGAAAGATTGGCTAAGAGAGAAGGTTTCGGTGACGTGTTAGCTGATGGGGTGAAGGCGGCAGCGGAGAAGATTGGCAGAGGCGCCGACCAATATGCCATACATATTGGAGGGCAGGAACTACCAGCACATGATCCGAAGCATGCTTTTTACCTTGCCACTAGCTACAGGATGGACCCCACACCGGGTCGTCATTTTGTCGGCTCAGAGTTGTCAGATGCCCCCTATCATCCCGCCGGACTTTTGCCGAAATTCGATCTAAAGTCCTTTTCAGGCCGGGGAGAAGCGCGCAGGATAGGCAGCAGTTTCCACCATGTCGTGGTTTGTACCGGGACTTGTCTGTTTGTGTACTGGGCCTTTCCCAATGTTGACCCTATCGCTGAATTCATGAGAGCGGTTACCGGTTGGGATGTGGATAATGAGGAATTGCTCAAGACGGGGGAAAGAATCGCCAATGTCCGCCAGGCTTTCAATGCGAGAGAAGGATTGAACCCGCTGAAGTTCGAGGTCTCCGACAGGGTACTGGGAAAGCCACCACTAAAAGAGGGCCCCGTGGCTGGAGTAACCATTGATGAGGATACCATGATCAAAGAATATCTGACTGCCATGGATTGGGACCTCAAGACAGCCAAGCCCAGCAAGAATAAGCTGCTGGAACTGGGGCTGGCAGACGTGGCCCAAGAACTCTGGCCCTAGACGGGGAAACTCACAGCACTGGCCTGTTCAGAACAGCCGGGCGGCTTTCGTTGTCTATATCATTACGGTTCCGCCATCAACGTATATGATCTGTCCCGAGATCATATCCGAGGCAGGTGAGGCCAGAAACAGGACTGCTCCGACCGGGTCGGTCGGCTGCAAACGTTGGTGAATCGATTGTTCCCCGGTGGCAATCTCGAATATTTTGGCGCTGTCCGGCTGAGCTAGACTGGCTTCGGTAGCCACGTATCCGGGGGCGACGGCATTGACATTAATACCGGAGGGACCCAGAGCATGAGCCAGCGCATGAGTGAGTATGTAAACTGCCCCTTTGGTGCAGGCGTACGGCAAGAAGAGCTGAGCCGCGGGGACTCTGGCGACATTCGATGCGATATTGATGATCTTGCCCTTTTTCTGCTTCACCATCAGCCGAGCTACGGCCTTGCAGACGACCCATGTTCCCCTGACATTCACGACAAACATCTGGTCCCACTCCTTCACCGTCCAGACGTCCCAGGGCCGGGCGCTGACTCCGTACCATATGGCAGCGTTATTGACGAGAATATCGACTCTGCCATACTGTTTCATAACCTTTTCCGCTATCTTCTTGCCAGCATCTTCGTCTGAGATATCAACCTCCATGACTGCAACTTCGCCGCCTTTGGCTTTTAAGTCCTTAACCGCGCTTTGAGCCCTTTCCAGACTGGTAGTAGTCAATAATAGTTTGGCTCCTTCCTCGGCGAATTTCAGGGCGAAGGCTTTCCCCATACCGCGACTGGCACCGGTTATGATAGCTACTTTGTCCTTCAATACTGCTGGCATATCCCCCTCCTTTGAGAATATTTCATGGTCTCAGGGCTGAGAAACTCAACCTTTGGCTACCGGACTCCTGGCATAACCCTTGACGTTTCCTTTTTCGAATTCATCAAGGATAAACTCGGTGGTCCACATGGCAGTTTGCATAATGGTGCACCCACGCGTCAATCCTCTGAACTCCTTGTCCATGTCCTTGTCTATCAGGTTCCAGGCTTTGCCGAAAAACTTCCTCTGCACGTCCTTGCAGAGTATAGATCTGTACTCTCGGTAGTACCTATCCACAATAGTATTGCGAACGGTGGCGCAAGCTGCCCCGAGGAGTTCGACATCCTGCCTCTCCCGCGGAATCCCGAGAGCTAGGCCAATCGCCAAAGCACTGCTGGCCACAGCGCCACAGGTGCCCTCCCCTGTCAAGCCAACGCCAGCAGTGAGAACGCATATGCCAGAAAAAAACCTGTCTTCCATATCCTTCGGGATTATCTCCAGTCCTCCCCATCTCAAAGCATCAATTATCGCCAGGAATGTACACTGAGCGCAGCCCTTGTGTCTTGCTTCATACTCTATAGCCAGCTCGTTCGCTTTCTTGATAATCTCATCTTTGGTCTTCTTCAACTTGATCATAGTTGTCTGTCTCCGTTTCAGCTCTCCCGCATTGTATCATAGACGAACGGTTTCCCGTCAATGAATTACACTCTCGCGGATAGCTAGCGAAGTCTCTGTGCCCTTGCTATAATGCTGTTCCAAGCAGCAGAACAAGCACATCTACAGTCGAATCAAGGAGGGAATGAAGCATGGCTAAGGACCTGGTGAAGACACTGGCTGATCTGAAGGAACAAGAGGCTATCAAGATCGTTGAAGACAGGCTGAACGCCAAAGAGGACCCACTTAGAATCCTGGAGGATGCCAGAAAGGGCATGGAAATCGTGGGCAAGCGTTTTGCCACCGGCGAGTACTTCATACCTGATCTGGTATACTCCGGAGAGATACTGAAGTCGGTAACTGAGATGGTGAAGCCCAAGCTCAGCAAGGTGGGGCAGGCCAGGAAACTGGGAAAGATTGTGTTCGGCACAGTGGCTGGGGACATACATGATATCGGCAAGGACATCGTCGTCTTCATGCTCGATGTCAACGGTTTCGAGGTACATGACCTGGGCGTGGACGTGCCCGCGCCGAAGTTCGTGGAGAAGATCAAGGAGACCGGGGCCCCAATTGTGGGCTTAAGTGGATTCCTGACACTGGCTTTTGACTCTATGAAGCAAACTGTGGACGCCATAAAAGCCGCCGGCCTGCGAGACAGGGTAAAGGTCATGATTGGCGGCGGCCAGGTTACCGAGGAGGTGAAAAAGTATACGGGCGCCGACGCCTACGGCAAAGATGCTATGGCCGGCGTGTCCCTGGCCAAGAAATGGGTCGCTGCCAGGTAATAATCGTCAGGTAATGCGGAGGTAATAGAAATGGGCAAGAAATGGGAAGAGATGACATCGGATGAAAAACAGGAGGCACGGTTTGCGAAATGGCTTTCGCCGGAGGGCATCAAGTTTGCCAGCCCCGAAGCTGAAAAGCTCTATAAGGAAAGGGCAACCAGAATAAAAGATGCCATCCAGATGAAGAAAAAGCCAGATAGGGTGCCAGTGTTGCTGATACCCAGTTTTTTCCCTGCTTTTTATTCCGGACTGACCCCTCGTGATGTCATGTACGACTATGAAAAGGCTAATAATGCTTGGAGGAAATTCTACGTGGACTTTCAACCG
>Ga0316628_100004374_pt1 | contig 11073 bp, 6 predicted proteins | sample OWC_Aug_M2_C1_D5_FD_207648 | JGI IMG/M metagenome (GOLD analysis project Ga0316628, IMG submission 207648) | Wetland soil microbial communities from Old Woman Creek delta, Ohio, United States - OWC_Aug_M2_C1_D5_C | ecosystem: Environmental > Terrestrial > Soil > Wetlands | place: USA: Ohio... | reverse complement strand
GTGTCCACGTAGCCGCCCCGGAAGGCGGAGTGGCTCCTGACCTGGAAGTTGTCGCCGAGCCGGCGGCGCGTCGCCTCGTAGTACTCGGCGAGGCCGCCGCCCTCCGGGACCGCCTCGAAGGTGACGGCGAGCGACGCGTGGACGGTCTGATGCCCCTTCTCCACGGCCAGGGCCGGGCTCACGTAGCTCGTCACGAGCGTGCCACCCCCCGAGAAGCGGCGAGTCTCCCGCCACGAGGCAGGGATGCCGAGCGACGCCTTCTGGGCCTTCCACATCGTCACCGGGTAGCGGTCGGGTCGCTCGACGGTGAGGCTCGACCACATCTCGTCGAGGACAGTCGCCTGCTTCTCGACCGCGGCCGCCTCGCCCTGGGCATAGAGGCCGAGGACGCGGCCCGCCTGCGCGAGGAGGAGCAGACGGTAGCGCGTCCTTCCGTCGGCCGAGGAGAACACCCACGACTTGCCGGGGATGCCCTGGCGCTCCTCGGGCCGCGTCGAGGCCACGGTGTGCCCGGCGAGGTACGTGGCGGCGTACTGCTCGACCGGGACCGCCATCGGCCCCTCGAGCAGGGTCACGGAGACGGGAGCGCGGCCCTGGGGGGCCTCCGGCGGCGCGAGGAAGTAGCGGTACCAGACACCTTCCTGCTCGGCCTGGTCGCTCCGCCAGCTCGCAGCGTACCGCAGCGACACGCCGTGGTCCCCGTTGAAATAGGTGACGAACGTCTCCTTCGCCCGCCCGCCGCAGGCCACGGCCAGCAGGGAGGCGGCGAGGAGGGTGAAGCGCCTACTCGATCCGGTAGTTAGGAGCTTCCTTGGTGATGATGACGTCGTGGACATGGCTCTCCTTGAGCCCCGCGGGCGAGATCTTCACGAAGCGGGCGCGGGTCTGGAAGTCGCGGACGGAGGCGGCGCCGCAGTAGCCCATGCCCGCGCGCAGGCCGCCCACCAGCTGCTGGACCATGGCGGAGAGGGGCCCCTTGTAGGGCACCATGCCCTCGATGCCCTCGGGCACGAGCTTCTCGACGGGCGTCTCGAGCTCCTGGAAGTAACGGTCGCGGGAGCCGGCCTTCATGGCGCCGAGGGACCCCATCCCGCGGTAGGACTTGAAGGAGCGGCCCTGGCGGAGGATGAGCTCGCCCGGGCTCTCGTCGGTGCCGGCGAAGAGCGAGCCGATCATCACCGAGGAAGCGCCGGCGGCGATCGCCTTGGCGACGTCTCCCGAGAACTTGATCCCGCCGTCTGCGATGATCGGCGTGTCGGAGCGGGCCGCCGCCCGGGCCGCCTCGGCGATCGCGGTGATCTGGGGCATGCCCGCCCCGGACACGACGCGCGTCGTGCAGATCGAGCCCGGCCCCATCCCCACCTTCAGCGCGCTCACCCCCGCCGCGATGAGGTCGGCCGCGCCTTCGTGGGTCCCCACGTTGCCGGCCACGACCTCGAGGTCGGGGTGGGCGTTCTTCACCCTCTCCACGGTCTCGCGCACGCCCCGGCTGTGGCCGTGAGCGGTGTCGACGACGATCACGTCCACCTTGGAGTCGACGAGGGCGGCCACGCGCTCCGGCGTGTCGGCCGCGACGCCGACCGCGGCCCCCACCCGGAGCCGGCCGAGCGAGTCCTTGCACGCGTTCGGATACTTGATCTGCTTCTGGATGTCCTTGACCGTGATCAGGCCCTTGAGGTTGAAGTCGCGGTCCACGACGAGGAGCTTCTCCACCTTGTGTCGGTGGAGGATCTCCTTCGCCTCGTCGAGGGTCGTGCCCACCGGGACCGTGATGAGGTTGTCCTTGGTCATGAGCTCCGAGACGGGAAGTGTCGTGCGCGTCTCGAAGCGCAGGTCGCGATTGGTCAGGATGCCCACCAGCTTCGGGCCCACCGTCACCGGCACGCCGCTGATGCGGAACTTCGCCATCAGCCCGAGGGCCTCGGCGACGGGGGCGTCCGGGGCCACCGTGACGGGGTCCACGATCATGCCGGACTCGGAGCGCTTCACCTTGTCCACCTCGGCCGCCTGGGACCCGATGGACATGTTCCGGTGGATGATGCCGATGCCGCCCTCCTGGGCGAGGGCGATCGCGAGGTGCGCCTCGGTGACCGTGTCCATGGCCGCGGACACGATCGGGATCTTGAGGGAGATCGCCTTCGTCAGGCGGGTGGTGACGTCCACCTGGGCGGGCAGGATGTCGGACCGCTGGGGAACCAGCAGCACGTCGTCGAAGGTGAGCGCCTCGGTCAGCTTCTCCTCGATCATCTTTCTTCCCGCGCCCCCACCTTCAGATCAGCTCCCGTGGCACTTCTTGTACTTCTTGCCGCTTCCGCAGGGGCAGGGGTCGTTCCGGCCCACCTTGGGCCCCTCGCGGCGGATGGTCTGCACCTCGTTCGTCCCTCCCGAGGCCTCCCGCGGCTGCGCCGAGCGGGCGAAGGCGGAAGGCGTGGTCGAGGGGTCGTTGAAGGAGAGGTTCCTCGCCACGGTCTTCACGCCCGCCATCGCCAGCTCGGGCTGGCGCGCGCGGCCGGAGGCGGGGCCGGGGCCGCGGTCCCGCGGCGGCTGAGGGACCGGCTCGGCCTCCGGCGGCGGCTCTGGCGGCTCGATCGGCTGGTACAGGAAGCTCCAGCGCAGGATCTCCTCGTCGATCCGGTCCATGAGGGCCTGGAACATCTGGTACGACTCCTTCTTGTACTCGACGAGGGGGTCGCGCTGGCCGTAGCCGCGCAGCCCGATGCCCTCCTTCAGGTGGTCGAGCGAGTACAGGTGGTCCTTCCACTGGGTGTCAACGATCTGCAGCATGATCATGCGCTGGTGGAAGAGCATCCGCTCGGCGCCGATGAGCCGCTCGCGCTCCTCGTAGCGGTGGTGGATGCGCCCGGTCACCTTCGGCACCAGCTCGCCCCGGCCGAGGCCGCGGAGGTCGGGCAGGCCCACCTCGAGGCCGAACGTCTCCTTGAGCGCCCCCTGCAGGCTCTCGTAGCTCCAGTCGGACGGGCTCGTCTTCTCGGAGCAGTAGCTGTCGGCGTACCACTCCACCACCTCGTCGACGAGCCGGAGGAGGTGCTCGCGGGTGTCCTTTCCTTCGAGGATCATCCGGCGCATGTCGTAGACGGCGTGACGCTGCTTGTTCATCACGTCGTCGTACTCGAGCAGGTGCTTGCGGATGGAGAAGTTCTGCGCCTCGACCTGCTTCTGCGCGCGCTCGATGGACTTCGTCACCATGCCGTGCTCGATGGGGACGCCCTCCTCCATGCCCAGGCGGAGCATGAGGCCGCTGATGCGCTCCGAGCCGAAGATGCGCATCAGGTCGTCCTGGAGTGAGAGGTAGAACCGCGAGGAGCCGGGGTCGCCCTGGCGGCCGGCGCGGCCGCGCAGCTGGTTGTCGATGCGGCGGGCTTCGTGGCGCTCGGTGCCCAGGATGTGGAGGCCGCCGAGGGCCACCACCCGCTCGCGCTCGTTCGAGTCGAGCAGCTGCTGGACCCCCGCGAACTCCGGCGTCTCGGCGAGGGCCTCGAGCGACGCCTTGAGCGGGTGCACGGCGAGGAAGTCCACCGGGTTCTCGATCTCGGGGTAGAAGGACTTCGCGATCTTCTCCTTGGCGGCGCGGGGGAGGTCGCGCGCGGTGTCGAGGTAAGAGGCGAGCGGCGATCCTTCCCCGGCCAGGGATCGCACCGCGAGCACGGAAGGGTGGTCGGGGGCGAAGGAGGCCATGAGGCCCAGGTACCGGCGGGCGAGGGTGTGCCGCTCCTCGGGCGGGGGCTTCCGCTGCTGCAGCTCGCGCCGGAACTCGCCGGCCATCTCCGCCTGCACCTGCGCCGCCGCCGCCTGCCGCTCCTCGGCGCTCGCCTGCTCGAGATCCACCTGCTTGGTGACCAGGATCGCCTTCGCACGGTGGTCGGGCACGCCGCCGAGGATGATGTCGGTCCCGCGGCCGGCCATGTTGGTGGCGATCGTGACCGCGCCGTAGCGGCCGGCCTGGGCCACGATCTCCGCCTCGTGCTCGTGGTACTTGGCGTTCAGCACCACGTGCTTGATGTTCGCCTTCTTGAGGAGCCCCGAAAGCTCCTCCGACTTCTCGATCGAGATCGTGCCCACCAGCACCGGGCGGCCGGACTTGTGCAGCTCCTCGATCTCGTGCTCGACCGCCCCGAACTTCTCGGGTTCGGTCCGGTACACGACGTCGGGGTTCTCGACGCGGATGAGGGGCCGGTTGGTGGGGATCACCAGCACCTCGAGCTTGTAGATCTTGTCGAACTCGGGGGCCTCGGTCTCCGCCGTGCCCGTCATGCCGGAGAGCTTCCCGTACATGCGGAAGTAGTTCTGGAAGGTGATCGTGGCGAGGGTCTGGTTCTCCCGCTCGATCTTGACCTTCTCCTTGGCCTCGACCGCCTGGTGGAGGCCGTCCGACCACCGCCGCCCGGGCATCAGCCGCCCGGTGAACTCGTCCACGATCGTGACCGCCCCGTCCTTCACCACGTAGTCCACGTCGCGGTGGAAGAGGGTATGGGCGCGCAGGCCCTGGTTCACGTGGTGGAGGATGTCCATGTTGGAGGGGTCCCAGAGGTTCTTCACCGCCAGGAGCTGCTCCGCGTGGGCCATGCCCATCTCGGTGAGGGTGACCGTCTTCGCCTTCTCGTCGACGATGTAGTCGCCGGTCTTCTCGAGCTCCGCCCGCTCCTCCGCCTTCTTGTCGCCGGTGATGCGCGCCCCCGGCTTCAGCTTCGGGATGACCTGGTCGATCCGGTAGTACTTGTCGGTCGACTCCTCGGCGGGACCGCTGATGATCAGCGGAGTCCGGGCCTCGTCGATGAGGATCGAGTCCACCTCGTCCACGATCGCGAAGTTGTGGCCGCGCTGGACGTACATCCCGAGGTCGAACTTCATGTTGTCGCGCAGGTAGTCGAAGCCGAACTCGTTGTTCGTCCCGTACGTGATGTCGGCCCCGTAGGCGACCTGGCGCTCGCGGTCGTCCATGCTGTGCTGGATGACGCCGACGGTGAGGCCGAGGAAGCGGTAGAGCCTCCCCATCCACTCCGAGTCGCGCTTGGCCAGGTAGTCGTTCACGGTGACGACGTGGACCCCCTTGCCGGAGAGCGCGTTCAGGTAGGCGGCGAGGGTGGCGACGAGGGTCTTGCCCTCGCCGGTCTTCATCTCCGCGATCATCCCGCGGTGAAGCGCCATCCCGCCGATGAGCTGCACGTCGAAGTGGCGCATGTTGAGGGTGCGCCAGCCGGCCTCGCGCACGACCGCGAAGGCCTCGGGCAGGAGGTCGTCGAGGGTGGCGCCGTTGGCGAGCCTGCCCTTGAGCTCGGCCGTCTTCGCGGCGAGCGCCGGGTCGCCGAGATCGTGCAGGGCCGGCTCGAAGGCACCGATGTGGGCCACGACGGGGCGAATGCGCTTCAGCTCCCGCTCGTTCTTGGTGCCGACGATGCGGGCGAGGATGGCGTCGATCATGCTCGGCGATGGCTCCCCGGTGAGCGTGAGAAGAACCAAGAATACCAACCCCTACCGGGGATTGCCACCGGAGGGGCGGGGGGCACTAGGGCTTGGGGGAGGGCGAACGAGAAGGCGGAGGCGGCGAGTCCAGCGGGATTCACTCCCTCGAAGCGCGCGGGGGGTCAGGAGTGTGCGCCGCAGCATCCCCCTGCTTACCCAAAGCTGCGGTACTCGTCGATGATGTACTCGATCGGGTTGCGCATCTGGTCGTTGACCCACACCTCGTAGTGCAGGTGGGGGGCGGTCGACCTTCCCGTGTTCCCGCTGAACCCGATGACGTCGCCCCGCTTCACGCGCTGGCCGGGCCGCACGTTGAAGCCGTCGAGGTGCCCAAAGCGAGTCACGGTTCCGTAGCCGTGGTCGATGACGATGATGTTGCCGTAGCCGTTCTTGGGCCCGCAGACCGCCACGACGCCGTCGGCCGGGGCCACGACCTTGGCGCCCCGGGGCACCGCGACGTCGATGCCGGGGTGGAAGTCCCGGAGGCCCGTGAACGGGTCGGTCCGGTTTCCGAACCTCTCCGAGAGGTAGCCCCGCACCGGCCAGATCGAGGGCGTCGACGCGAGCTGGGCTCGCTGCTCGACGAAGTAGGCCTCGAGCCGCGTGGACTTCTCCGACAGCGTACCCACCGTCTGGTCGAGGCTGTGCAAGGTGGAGGCGATGTCGACCGAGGGCGGCACAGTCTCGCTCCGGCTGAGCCCCCCGACCCCTCCGATCGAGGCGTCGGGCAGGCTCTGATCGACGCCGGCCATGATGCCGAGCTTCGTGACGACGCCCTGTAGCTGCAGCACCTTGGCCTGTAGCCGGCCCGCGTTCTCCTCGTACGCCCGCGCCTTCGTGGCGAGAGCCAGGTTCTCGGCTCGGAGCCGCCGGACCTCAGCGACCTCGACCGCGATCCAGGTGTAGTGGGCCAGGATGCCTATGAGGACGACGGCCATCACCCCGAGTGCGCCGAGAACCCAGCGAGTGAGCCGGACGGACACCTGGAACTTGCGGAAACGGGCCCTGGCATGCGGCACGACGATGAGCGTGTAGAACTCGTTCGCCATCAAACACCCCGAGCCCCGGGACGCCGCCGCGCGCGTCCCGCGCAGACCTGATGGCCTCCGGGAGCGGAGACCACCCACCGGTACCGGCCAAAAATCGGATGAGGCTAGCACGCCTCTCGCGGAAGCGTCAAGGCGACTCTCCAAGTTCTCGTAGTCCCGCGGCTCCACCTGTATCAGCGACGCAACAGCGATAGTTCAGCGCCTCGGCCACGTCGCTTGGCCTAACCTCCTCTGAATCAATGAGATCGGCGATTGTCCGGGCCACCCGAAGCACCCGTTCAAGACCGCGTGCAGACAGACCGAGGCGGTCGACCGCGTGTCGCAGGAGGCGCAGGCCCTCTGCCGTCGGCCGAACCGCCCGCCTGAGGGTCCCCTCCGCGAGAGACGCGTTCATCGCCGGCGTGCCGGGGCGACCCGCCCGCCGGGCCTGGCGCTCCCGGGCGGCCGTCACCCGACTGCGAACCGAGGCGGTCGCCTCCCCGGGGGGCCCCGAGACCTCGTCGAAGGCCAGGGATCGCATGGGGACGTGCAGATCGATCCGGTCGAGCAGGGGGCCGGAGAGCCGGCCGAGGTAGGAGCGAATCTCCCCGGGCGTGCAGGAACACCCGGCCGCCGGGGACCCGTGCCGCCCGCACGGACAGGGGTTCATCGCGCCGACGAGCTGAAAGCGGGCGGGCATCCGGAAAGCCCCGCGGTGGCGGGCGATGGTGACGTGTCCCTCCTCGAGGGGCTGGCGGAGCGCCTCGAGCGTCGCCCGGCGGAACTCGGGCAGCTCGTCCAGGAAGAGGACGCCGTTGTGGGCCAGGCTCACCTCGCCGGGGCGGGGGCGCAGGCCGCCGCCGACCAGGGCCACGTCGCTCGCCGTGTGGTGGGGGCTCCGGAAGGGCCGGCGTGCCACGGCCTCCTCCGCGGACAGTCCGGCGGCCGAATGGATGGCTGCCGTCTCGACCGCCTCGTCCGGCAGGAGCGGGGGCAGGATCCCGGGCAGCCGCCGGGCCAGCATGGTCTTGCCCGACCCGGGAGGGCCGACGAGCAGGAGATTGTGGCCTCCGGCGGCGGCGATCTCGAGGGCCCGCCGCGCCAGGAACTGGCCGCGGACGTCGGCCAGATCGCCCGCTGCGAGCGCGCCGCCTTCGGTGGGCCCGGGAGCCGGCGGGGCCGGCGGGAGCTCGTCGCGGGCGAGGAGGGCGAGTGCCTCCGGCAGCGAGGCAGCCGGGTGAACGGGCAGGCCCGGCGCCAGTGCGGCCTCGCGGTGGTTTGCGGCGGGGACGATGGCCGCCCGGAGGCCGTGGCGGCGCGCGAGGAGCAGGATGGGGAGGACGCCGGACACCGGCCGGAGGGCGCCGTCGAGGGCCACCTCACCCACGAGCGCCACGTCGGCGAGACAGGGGAACGAAAGGCCCCCGTCGGCGGCCAGGAGCCCGACGGCCGTCGCGAGGTCGAAGGAGGAGCCGTACTTGCGGAGGCTGGCGGGGGAGAGGTTGACGGTAATGCGCCGGTCCCACTTGAAGGGGAGACCGCAGTTGCGGAGGGCGGCCCGAATGCGGGCCTCGCTCTCCTTCACTGCGGAGTCCGCGAGCCCGACCATCGTGAAGCGGGGGAAGCCCGGGGCCGAGTCGGCCTCGACCCGCACGAGGTGGGCTTCGACGCCGAGGACTGCGGCGGTGAGCGAGATGGCGAGCATGGCTCTCTCCTCGACGAGCGGCGGGAGAGGGCCGTCGACGACGTGAGCCTACACCGGCGGCCGGGCGCCGAAGGTCCGGACGCGGTTTGCGCGCCCGGTCGTCTCTCCGCTATTCTTGAGGGGTTTCGGCCGTGCTCTCGATCCCGTTCCGGACACTGCCGCGAGGAGAACAAGCATGACATTCCGCCGCACCTGGGGGCTGGCCCTGGTGGCCGGCCTCGCCGGGGCCCTTCTGCTTCCCGCCTGCAGCCGGCGCAAGCCCGCCGAGGTGAACCCGATCGTCCCCTCGATCAAGATGAACCGGGTCAAGGTCCCGCTGGGGAGCGCCCTCGAGATCACCTACACGTGGACCCTGGAGCCGGGAGCGAAGAAGCTCGACCAGGACTACCGCGCCCTCGTCCACTTCCTCGACAACCACGAGGTGATGCTCTTCGACGACGACCACGCGCCCATCCCGCCGCCGTCCACGTGGGAGCCCGGCAAGAGCTACAGCTACAAGAGGACCCGTTTCGTGCCCGTCTACCCGTACGTGGGCGAGGTCGAGGTCCGCATGGGGCTCTACCCCCACCCCGGCCGCGGCGAGCGCCCCGCCCTCAAGGGCGAGGACCGCGGCTTCCGCGAGTACAAGGTCGCGACGATCGAGCTGCTGCCCCAGACCGAGAACGTGTTCCTCGTCTACAAGGAGGGATGGCACAACCCGGAGACGCAGCTCGAGAACCCCAGCGTAGAGCGGACGTGGACGAAGAAGGAAGCGCTGGTGTCCTTCAAGAACCCGAAGAAGGACGTCATCGTCTACCTCCAGGGCGACACGTGCGTGAAGTGCTTCCCGGCGACCCCGGAGGTGACGGTGGCGGTGGGGAAGGACGTCGGGCTGCACTTTCCGATCGAAGGCCCGGAGGTCTTCCTCAAGAAGATCCGCGTGCGGGCGGCCGACCTGGGCACCGACGAGTGGGTGGACCTGCGGCTCACCACGAACCAGTCCTTCGTGCCGAAGAACCTCAACCCGCCGCTCAACAACGACGACCGGGAGCTGGGCCTGAACGTCTACCACCTGTACGTGGCGGACGCCGCGCAGGCCGGCTCACCCGAGGGTGTCGTCGACGCGGTGGCGCTGGCGCGGGCCGCTCCCTCGCCAGCGGCAGCCCCGGCGGCGAAGAAGCGCTAGGGAGCTTCGTAGCGGACGGAAAGGGGAGGGAGGCGGCGCGGCCGTCTCCCTTCTCTTTTTGGGCGGTCGGGGGGCGACATGGACGAGTGGACGATGGCAGACGGCCGGGTGGACGTGGCCCAGGTCATGGCCACGATCCGCGAGAAGATCCGCGGGCGGCGGGACCTCGGGCTCTACACCGACGAGGAGGTCGAGGAGCTCACCGCGCTCAAGCTCCAGGCGTTCGCTGACGACGCGGGCATCGACCCCGAGCTCCTGGCCCGGCTCATGGCGCCCAACCACAACTGGAACATCTCCACCGACTACCGCATCGAGACCCACCGGCAGGGGCTCGGGGCGCGGCTCGTCGTGCAGCTCAAGAGGCTCGTGCGGCCGTGGGTGCGGCTCTACACCGATCACCCGCTGAGCCGGCAGGCCCAGATCAACCTCTACCTCCACTACCTCGGCCACAACCTCGTGCGCGAGCTGGTCCGCCTGCAGGTCGAGCACGCGGCGCTCCGCAACCGGGTGGAGGCCCTGCAGAAGGAGGGGGAGGCCGAGCGGGGCGGGCGCGGGTGAGGGTCGCCTTCGTCGTCCAACGATACGGAACGGAGGTCGTCGGCGGGGCGGAGGTCCATTGCCGCTGGATCGCGGAGCACGTGGCCGCGCGCCATCAGGTCGAGGTGCTCACCACCACGGCCACGGACTACCTGAGCTGGCACAACGTCCTCCCCGTCGGCGTCTCGAGGGTGGACGGCGTCACGGTGCGGCGCTTCCCGGTCGTCCGCGAGCGGCGGATCGAGCGCTTCGACCCGGTGGCGAACAAGGTCTGCTTCTTCGACCACACCGACGAGGAGGAGCGGCAGTGGCTGGAGGAGCACGGGCCGGTCGCACCCGAGCTGGTCGAGCACCTCCGCCGCCACGAGGCCGAGTACGACGCCATCGTGTTCTTCTCCTACCGGTACTGGACGACCTACTTCGGGATGGGGGTGGCGCCGCACAAGAGCCTCCTCGTTCCGACCGCCGAGCACGACCGCGTCCTCTACCTGCGCCTCTTCCGTGAGTTCTTCCGCCGGCCCGCGGCCATCGCGTTCAACACGCCGGAGGAGAAGGACCTCATCGAGCGCGTGACCGGCAACGCGAACCTGCCCGGAGAAGTGGTGGGCACGGGGATCGACCGGCCGGCGGTGGTGCCCGTGGACGAGGTGGCGCCGCGGCTCGACCTCCTCGGCGACTACCTCGTCTACGTGGGGAGGATCGAGCCCGAGAAGGGCTGTGCGGTCATGATCGACCACTTCCTGCGCTGGCAGAGGGAGACGCGCGCCACCGCGACGCTCGCCCTCTTCGGCCATTCGACCATGACCGTCTCCGAGAACGTCCACCTGCGGCTGATGGGCGTGGTGCCGGACGGGGAGAAGCTCGCCGCCATCGCCCGCGCGCGGGCCCTCGTCATGCCCTCCCGCCACGAGAGCCTGTCGATGGTGGTGCTCGAGGCGTGGATGATGAACCGCCCCGTGCTGGTGAACGGCGACTGCGAGGTGCTCCGGGGCCAGGTGCTGCGCGGGGGCGGCGGTCTCTACTATCGCGGCTACGAGGAGTTCGCGGCGGCGATGGACCTCCTCGTGTCCGAGCCGGGCCTCGCCGATCGCCTGGGCCGCCAGGGCCGCGAGTACTTCCAGGCGAACTACGCCTGGGAGCGGATCATGGAGAAGTAC
>Ga0316628_100004373_pt1 | contig 11074 bp, 7 predicted proteins | sample OWC_Aug_M2_C1_D5_FD_207648 | JGI IMG/M metagenome (GOLD analysis project Ga0316628, IMG submission 207648) | Wetland soil microbial communities from Old Woman Creek delta, Ohio, United States - OWC_Aug_M2_C1_D5_C | ecosystem: Environmental > Terrestrial > Soil > Wetlands | place: USA: Ohio... | reverse complement strand
GGCGGGGGAGCGGGTCCGGATCTTCGGCGGGCCGAACGGGCGGATCATGGGGGCCATCAACGCGATCGAGAACGCGCCGGAGTGCGCGAAGGTGGGATGCCACGTCTCCCCCGCGAAGCAGAGCATCCTCGGGGTGCTGGACGTGCGCATGTCCCTCGCCAAGCAGGACGCCCGGCTCGCGCGCATCCGGGAGCGGGCCATTCTGGGGATGGTGTTCGTCACCCTGTTGGCGGCGCTGGTGTCGGCTCTCTTCATCTACCGGGTCGTGCGGCGCCCCGTCCACCGGCTGATCGGGGGCGTCGAGCGCGTCGCCGCCGGAGACCTGGACGCGGAGATCCCCGTCGAGGGCGAGAACGAGATCGGAAAGCTGGCCCGGTCCTTCAACGAAATGACCCGCCAGCTCCGCCAGGCGCGCTCGGAGCTGACCCACTGGTCGGGCCAGCTGGAGGTGCGGCTGCAGGAGAAGACCGCCGAGCTGACGCGGACGCAGCGGGAAGTCGCGCACATGGACAAGACGGCGTCGCTGGGAAAGCTCGCGGCGACGGTCGCGCACGAGCTGAACAACCCGCTCGCCGGGATCCTCAACTACGCGAAGCTGGTGGGGCGGACGCTTCGGGAGAGCCGGACGAAGGTGGCCGAGGAGAAGGAGATCGAGGGCTACCTGAACCTGATCCAGAGGGAGGCGGACCGCTGCGGCGTCATCGTCCGGAGCCTCCTCACCTTCGCGCGGAGGAGCGGCGCCGAGATGGGCCCGCACGCGTTCAACCCGGTCGTGCAGCGCGCCCTGATGCTGGTGCGGCACCACATCGAGATCTCCAATATCCGGCTCGAGACGCGCCTGCTGGACGGGAACGATCAGATCGTGTGCGACGCGGACCAGATCCAGCAGGCGCTGGTCGCGCTCCTCGTCAACGCGGTGGAGGCCATGCCGCACGGGGGCGTCCTGAGCGTGGAGGCGGCCGCGACGGACGGCGAGATTCATCTGACGGTCGCGGACACCGGGGTGGGCATTCCTCAAGACGCCATGGACCACATCTTCGAGCCCTTCTACTCGACGAAGGACCGCCAGGAAGGGGTCGGGCTCGGGCTCGCCGTGGTCCATGGAATCGTGCAGCGGCACACGGGCCGCATCCGGGTGGAATCCGAGTTGAACAAGGGGACGAAGTTCCACATCGTTCTCCCACGCCGGCCGGCGCCGGCTGGGGAGGGCGGCGGAGGCGGCGGGGAGACCACCCGGGTCGCCGCCGCGGGCGGATCCGCGTGACGGCCGTACGGGAAGGAGGGGTCGAGATGGAGCGTGACGTGGGTGGTGTTCTGATCGTGGACGACGAGTTCTCGGTGCGGGACTCCCTCCTCAACTGGTTCCGAAAGGACGGCTACCGCACCGGCGTCGCGCAGGACGCCAAGGAGGCCCTCGCGCGCCTGGAGGAGGCCTCCTGGGACGTGGTGCTGCTGGACATCAAGATGCCGGGAATGGACGGCCTCGAGCTCCAGCGCCGGATCCACGACGTGGAGCCGGATCTGCCGGTGATCATGATCACCGCGTTCGCCTCGGTGGAGTCGGCGGTCCAGGCCCTCAAGGAAGGCGCCTTCGACTACGTCACCAAGCCGATCGATCCCGACGACCTGAGCCATCTCGTGCGGCGCGCGGTGGAGCGGCGCCGCCTGCAGCGGGAGAACGTCCAGCTCCGGCGGAGCGTCGAGCACCTCGCCACCCCGACCACGATCATCGGCGCGAGCCCGCAGATGTCCAAGGTGCTCGAGCTGGTCATGTCGGTGGCCGAGACCGACACGACGGTGCTCATCCGCGGGGAGAGCGGGACGGGGAAGGAGCTGATCGCCCAGACGATCCACGCGAACAGCCGGCGGCGGTACTTTCCCATCGTCCCGGTGAACTGCGGAGCCGTGCCCGAGTCGCTCCTGGAATCGGAGCTGTTCGGCCACGAGAAGGGCGCTTTCACCGGCGCCCAGTACCGCCGGAAGGGAAAGCTGGAAATGGCCGACGGCGGGACGCTCTTCCTGGACGAGGTGGGCACCATCAGCCCCCAGATGCAGGTCAACCTGCTGCGCGTGATCGAGACGAAGGAATTCACCCGGCTCGGCGGGACGAAGCCCGTGAAGGTGGACTTCCGCGTCCTCTGCGCCACGAACCAGGACCTGGAGCAGCTGACGAAGGAAGGAAAGTTCCGGGAGGATCTCTACTTCCGCATCAACGTCGTGAGCATCTCGCTTCCGCCGCTCCGGGACCGGCGGGAGGACATTCCGCTCCTGGCGCAGCACCTGCTCGCGAAATACGCGCAGGAGATGAACCGCCCGTTCACCGGCTTCGAGTCCGCGGCCATGGACCTCCTGGTCCGTTACAACTGGCCCGGCAACGTGCGGGAGCTGGCCAACGCCGTCGAGCGCGCGCTGGTCGTCGGGAAGGCGCCCACCATCCACGCGGACGACCTCCCCGTTCGCGTCAACGAGAACTCGGGCCATTCGGTGGGAGACTCGCTCGCGGACGTGGAGAAGGCCCAGATCCAGCTCATCCTGGAGCGGACGCACGGAAACGTCACGCGGGCGGCCGAGATCCTGAAGATCGACCGGGTGACGCTCTACAACAAGATCAAGAAGTTCGGCCTGCGGAATTGACGCGCCATGCCGGGCATCGACATCGTTCCGATCTACTTCGCGGATCGGGAGGAGATGCTCCGGCGCCTCGGCGCCCTGCTGGAGCGGGATTTCGAGACGTCCGTCCGGTACCGGAATCCCTGGTTCGACCCCGAAGGGTCGTTTGACTCCTCGCGGGGGCAGTACAATTCGACCACGGTCCTGAAGCAGCTGCTGGACGATCCGCAGGAGCCCGCCTCCCGGACGCTGGGCGTGACCAGCGTCGATCTCTTCACCCCCGTTCTCACGTACGTCTTCGGCGAAGCCCAACTGGGAGGGCGCGCCGCGGTCGTCTCGCTCCACCGTCTGCGGAGCGACGTGTACGGGCTTCCGCCGGACGAGGCGCTCCTCTTCGAGCGGCTCCACAAGGAAGCGGTGCACGAGCTGGGCCACACGTTCGGGCTCCTCCACTGCCGGAGCATCGGGTGCGTGATGCGCGCCTCGGCCTACGCCGAGGATATCGAGCTCAAGACGGCTGGATTCTGCGAGATGTGCCGGTCGGTGCTGCGGAGGGCCGGAGGAGTGTCCGAGAGGACGTAGCCGGTCCCGCCGGCGCGCGTGGCGAGGCATGGTCGACCGAAGCCCCGCCGGCGCGGGGCGGGTCGCTACTCGGCGGCGATGGGGTGCTGCTTCGGAGGAATCTTCGAGGAGGGCGCGGGGCGCCGGGGCCGCCCGGCCGCGGACTCCCGCCCGACCCGGGTCCACAGGTCGTCCCAGATGCCGAGGATGGCCTCCCGCACGTCCTCGATCGGAACTTCCGATCGGGCGAAGCGCCCCTGACTCTGGATGAACTTCTTCAATGCCTCCGGGGAGAAGGAGGGTTCGACGTTGAGCCGCCACTCGCGTCCGTCCTCCACCTCGAGCACCGGGTAGAGACCGGAGTCGACCGCCAGCCGGATCAGCTCGATCCCCTCGGCCGGCTCGGACTTCCAACCCGTCGGACAGGGCGAGAGGATGTGCAGGAACCGGAACCCACGCGCATCCAGCCCGTGCCGGAGCTTCCGCATCATGTCCTCGGGGTGGGCCAGGGAGACGGAGGCGGTGTAGGGGATCCGGTGCGCGGCCATGATGCCGATGATGTCCTTCTTCTCGACGTGCTTGCCGGCCGGGGTGGTGGTCGTCGCCGCCCCGAACGGCGTCGCCGAGGAGCGCTGCCCCCCGGTGTTCCCGTAGATCTCGTTGTCGTAGCAGATGAAGAGGATGTCCTCGTTCCGCTCGGCCGCCGCGGAGATCGTGGCGAGGCCGATGTCGTAGGTCCCGCCGTCGCCCGCGAAGCAGAGCACCCGCGTGGGGTCCCCGTTCGCGGCCGCGACGCGGGCGAATCCGGTGGCCACCGCCGCCGCCGCCGCGAACGTGGAGGCGATGACGGGGGCCCCGTAGGAGCTGAAGGGGTACGGCCCCGCGGTCACGATGCCGCAGCAGGCCGGGATCACGATCCGCACGCTCCGGTCGGCGATCGCGCGGCTGATGAAGTTGAGGGCGATGGACATCCCGCAGCCGCCGCAATTCGTGTTCCCCGGGCGCAGGACCGGGGCCGGGCGATCCGCGGGGGTATGGGCGATTCCGCTCAGGACCGGCTCTTTCACTCGCCCGCCTCCAGGAACACCGGCTCGCCGGCCTCACTTCTCCCGGCGAGGTCCCCGATGATCCGCTCGATGTGCTCCGGGCGGATGTCCCCGCCGCCTAGACCGACGAGATAGTTCTGGACCACGGCTCCCGCGTCGCCGAGCCCGCGCACTTCGCCCCAGACGATGCCGCCCAGGCCGGGGCAGGTGTCGCGATCGACGACGGCGATCCGCTTCCGCCCGGCGAGATGAGCCCGCAGCAGCGCCTCCGGCAGCGGCCGGAACATCCGCAGCCTGAGCGCGCCCGCCTTGATCCCGCGCGCGCGGGCCGCGTCCACCGCGGTCCGGGCCGTGCTCGCGGTCGTTCCCATGGAGATGACGACCAGCTCCGCGTCGTCCATCCGGTGGGGCACCACTGGATCCGCCGGGCGGCGCCCGAAGTGCCGCTCGAACTCGTCCTGCACCTCGCCGTAAACGCCCAGGACGCGCCGCATGGCCTCCACGTGCTGCTTCCGGTGCATCTCGTTCTGGTGTGGGAAGTCGAGCCCTCCCACGACGCGCGGCTTGTCGGTCACGCGGTGCGGGAGGCGGAGCTCGGGCAGGAACGCGTCCACCTGCTCCTGCTCCGGAATCTCCGTCATCATCATGGTGTGCGAGAGGACGAAGGCGTCCTGGCAGACCAGGACCGGGAGCAGGATCCGCTCATCCTCGGCCAGGCGGAACGCGAGGAGCGTGGTGTCGTGGACCTCCTGGTTGTCCTCGCAGTAGAACTGGATCCATCCGGCGTCGCGCAGCATCAGGGTGTCCCCGTGGTCCACCCAGATGTTCCAGGGGGGGCCCAGGGTGCGGTTCACCGCCATCATCACGACCGGAAGCCGGAAGTAGCCCGCGGTGAAGACGTTCTCCGCCATGTACGCGAGCCCGTTCGAGGACGAAGCCGTGAACGTCCGCGCGCCCGAGAGGGAGGCGCCGATGCAGACGCCCATCGCGCTGTGCTCGCTCTCGACCCGGACGACCGCCCCCTTCTCGATCTCCTCCTCGCACAGGAGCTCGATGCACTCCGTCTGCGGGGTGATCGGGTAGACGCCGCTCACGAAGCCGCGCGCCTTCCGGTTGGCGCGCGCGGCCAGCGTCGCGGCGGAGGCCGAAGCGTGGTTGGCGCTGATGAGGTGAAGGCTCATACCGGTCGCATCTCCATGGCACCCCGGGGGCACACGGCGACGCAGATGCCGCAGCCCTTGCAGTAGTTGAGGTCCACCTCGTAGCCCGAGGCGACGCGGTCGACGATTCCCTCCGGGCAGTAGACGAGACAGGTGTCGCAGTGAGTGCAGTGGCCGCAGGAGAAGCAGCGCTCCGCCTCGCGCCCGTCCGACAGCCCGTGATTCGTCTCGGCGAACGTCCAGATCCGGGCCTCGACCGGCGCCTGCCGATCCTCGGCCGGCGGCCTCGGATCGAAGTGCTGCATCTGGCCCTCCTGGATCGTCACGGCCTTCGCGCGGTCGGGCGGGAGGAAGACCGAGACCTCCTCGCCCAGCGCGACCAGGACGCGCCCCGCGGCCCGGCGGCCGTCGCCGATGGCGTGGGCCACCGTCCCCTCCGCGGTCGAGAAGTCGCCCGCCACGAAGATGTTGGTCTCGCCGCCGGGCGTCCGGACACGCCCCTCCACGACGCGGCTCCCCTCGGGAAGCAGGGTGCGGTCCGCCGACTGTCCCAGGGCGAGAAGGACGTGGTCGCAGTCCCGCCGCGACGTGCGGTCGCGAACGATCGGCCGCCGGCGACCCGACGCGTCGGGCGCGCCCATCTCCACCTCCGCCAGCTCGACCTCCTGGAGGCGGCCGTTGCCGTGAAACGCGACGGGCTGGCGCTGGAACAGGAACTCGATCCCCTCGCGCTCCGACTCCCCGATCTCCTCGCGGATGGCGGGCATCTCCTGCCGGGTGCGGCGGTACGCAATCGTGACGCCGGTCGCCCCCGAGCGGAGCGCGCTCCGGGCGCAGTCCATGGCGGTGTTGCCCCCGCCCAGCACGATCACGTGGCCGCGCAGCACGGCGCCGCCCTCCAGGTTCACCCGGTGGAGGAAGCGGATTCCCTCCTCGATCCCCGCCAGGTCGGCGCCGGGGATGTCGAGCGAGGCGGGCTCGGCGAAGCCGGTGGCGACGATCACGGCGTCAAATTCCTTCGCGAGGCCCGCGAGGCTCGCCCGGTCCAGGAACGTCCCGCAGCGGCTTTCGACGCCCAGCTCCAGAATGGCGCGGATCTCGCGGTCCACGACGTCGCGGGGGAGCCGGTAGGTGGGGATGCCGGTGCGGAGGACCCCGCCCAGCTCCTTCTCCCCCTCGACGATCGTCACGCGGTGGCCGGCGCGCGCCAGCTCGTACGCGGCGCTCAGCCCCGCGGGACCGCTCCCGACGACCGCGACCCGGCGGCGCGTGCGAATCCGGCGATCGTCCCGGTGCGCCACCGAAGCGTGGTCTCCGATCCAGCGCTCCAGCGCGCGGATGTTCACCGCGCCGTCGTAATTCCGCCGGCTGCAGCCGTCCATGCAGAACGCCGGGCACACCCGGCCGCACACCGACGCGAGGGGCTGCGTCCGCCCCAGCACCTTCGCCGCGGCGTCCTCTCCCTCGTGGAGGAGCGTTTGGATGAACCGGATCACGTCGTTCCCGGCCGGGCAGAGGGCGTTGCATGGCGCGAGCTGCTCGACATAGCGGGGCAGCTGGGTCCGCCAGGACCCGGTCTTGAGCCCCGTGGGAGGGCTCTCCACCTGCTCGGTGAGCGGCAACACGTCGGTGCCGTGCTCCGGCAGCGGCGCGGGCGGCGGCGCGGCCGCTCCCGACGGAGCGGCTCCCAGCGCGACCCCGTCGTAGGCTTCCCGCGCGGCCGCTAGATTCCCGTGCAGGTGAAGATCCCGGTAGGCGCACTCCAGCGCGTCGAAGGGGAGACCGACCGCCCGGGCGTATGCGCCCGCGATCGTCGTGTTGACGATCACCACCGAGCGTGTGCCGATGCCGTGCTTCCGGGCGATCGCCGTCGCGTCGATCGTCGCGATCCGGAATCGCCCGAATCGCGTGGCGAACGCGTCGGGCGGCTCGTGGGTGTTGATCAGGAGCAGCCCGCCGGGCACGAGCCCGGCGACCACCTCGGCCCCCAGGAGCGTGGGATCGAGCACCAGCAGATGGTCGGGCTTGTAGACCTTGTTCCGATTGGTGATCGGCTCGTCACCGACCCGCGTGTAGGCGCGGATGGGGGCGCCCGACCGCTCGCCCGCGTAATCTCCGAAGGTCTGGACGCTCTTTCCCAGCCGGGCGTAGATCGAAGCAAGGATCTTGGCGCAGGTGACTCCGCCCTGGCCGCCGCGCCCGTGAAGCCGGATTTCGAGAGGCATGGTCGCGTTTCCCCGTGGGATGGAATCCAGCATCAACGATGCCACGGGTAGGCCCACGCGGACAGTGGTACAAAAGTCTAGGTCCCAACGGGTTCCCATGGCGGGGGGAGCCCTTGTGGAGCCCGCTCGGGCCGAGAGGCTGACGCGGCGTCAGGTGCGGCTGACAATGTGGCGGCCGAGGGCCGCGGCGGCCCCGCGGTCCGGCCCGAACGCGCGAACGGGGCGACACCTCTCGGTGCCGCCCCGCCGCATGTGAAGCGCGTTTGGTTCGGTCTGGCTTACGCCTTGCGGACGTTCGCCGCCTGAAGCCCCTTGGGCCCGCGCACGATGTCGAATTCCAGCCGCTCGCCTTCGGCAAGCGTCTTGAAACCCTCGCCCGAAATCGCCGAGTAGTGAACGAACACGTCCTCGCCACCCTCCTGCTGGATGAATCCGAAGCCCTTCGACTCGTTGAACCACTTCACAGTTCCGACTGCCACACTGAACTCCTTACCAACTGGGGCTCCCGCCCCGACTTGCCGTCCTCTCGGATCGGCCGACCCGGCCACTTTGACCGGGCCTCCGGGAAAGAAACCTCCCGGATACAAAAAGAGCCGCAGGCACTCTCTCCTGCGGCATTCATTCGCGTCATGTCACTGCGTACGACCGTCAGGCGACTGCTTGTTAGATGAGAGTATCGGCCGGCCGATTCGTGAAGTAAAGGGAAAAATTATATGCCCCCCGGGCGCGCGGAGCCGGCCTAGGGCCCGCCCGCGGCGGCCCGCTCGAGCGCGATCGGGACGCCTCCGCCGTTCTGCGCCTTCAGGTACGCCAGGGGGTCGTGGTCGAGGGAGCCGCCGGGGAGGTGTTCCCAGAGCGTCCCCAGGTCGTTCCGCACCCGATCCACGTAGAACTGCGGCAGCGCGTCGCTCTCCCCCTCGAAGTACGGCAGGAAGGACACCTCCTCGTCCAGGAGCTGGCGCACGCGGGAATGATACCGGATTCGCCCGAATCCCTCCGATGAGACCGCGCGAACGACGTTCATCCACTTGGGAATGCTCCCGCTGGTGGCCGTAAACCGGCGCGCGATGGCCCGCCAGGAGAACGTGTACTTCGTAAGGTCGATGACGTGGTCGTAGAACTCCCGCCAGGCGTAGTTCATCGGCTTCACGTTCATCGCGTGATTGTTGTTGAGGAAGTGGAACGGGAAGCCCAGCACGCGGCCGTCCCGCTGCAATTCCAGGTTCAGCGGGGCCGCCTGCCCGAAGGCCGTCAGGAGCGAGTAGCCGGGAAACGCGCCGGGCGACATGTCCACGAACCGCTTCGTCAGCTCGAAGGGCTCCGCGCCGTGGTCCCCGTCCAGCCCCAGCACGAAGTTGGTCTGAACGTAGGGGATGTACCGGAGCAGCATGTTCACGTGTTGGGAGACCTGCTGGACCTTCTCCATCCCGTTGATCTTGCTCCCGGTCCCGGCCTTGTTTCCCAGCGAGTACCAGGATTCGATGCCCGGCAGGATGGCCTTGAATCCGTTCTTCTGCATCCGCTTCAAGTGCGGCTCGGAGAGAAGCGACAGGCTGCTCTCCGCGGCGAACTCGACGCTCCCCGGCGGGACCGCCTCCTCGATCGCGTTCATGTAGTCATTGAAGCGCACGCCGAAGTTGGGGTCGTGCCAGCCGACGCGCGGGCGTTTCAGCTTCGTCCGGAGGAAGCGGAGGTCGCTCTTGATCTGCTCGAAGCCCATCGGCTGGTAGTCCACCACCGAGTCGATGCAGAAGGGGCAGGTATAGGGGCAGCCGAGGCTCCCGATCATCGGGACGAGCTTGAACGTAGGCGCCATCGCGATGATCGGCTCGATGAACTTCCAGCGCTCTTCCACGCCCGGGAGCGTCGGGGGGTGCCGCTTCGCCGTCAGATGCAGCCCCTCGGGCCTGTGGGGGGCGCAGTCATCCAGAACGGTCTTCAGCGTCTCCTTGTCCGTGAATCCGAGGACGTAGTCGAAGTACTTCTGGGCGTCCTGCGGGTAGCACCGCGCGTGCGGACCGCCGAGCGCGGTGACGACGCCCCGGCTGCGGAACAGATTGCTGATCGCGTAGGAGAGCTGCGCCGCCTGGGTGAACGCGCTGACGAAGAGGAGGTCGACGTTGTGCGGGACGAGGTCATCCAGGTCCTGGAGCCCGGTGTAGCAGCTCAGGTGGACCTCGTGGCCCTCCTCCTCGCACCAGACCCCGACGACCTGCGGCATGATGCTCGCAAGGTTCGCGTGCATGACGCGGGCGTAGAGGGAGCGCGTGGGCGCCCTGGCGACCAGATCAAGGATTGCGATTCTGAGCTTTCGGATTACCCCTCCCTTCGATTCACACCCTACCGCGAAGCCCGCGCTTTTCCCAGCCTAAATTATCGGCGGGCCTACGAACGCGTCGCCGGGCGGCGCGCGACATGTCCACGGTGCTCCAGATCGTGGAGCGTCTCGACGATCGTCTCCTCGACCGGACGGAATCGGATTCCCATCCGCGCCCGGATTCTTCCCGTGTCGTACAGGAGCTCGCGGCCGACGTGGGTCCGGAGGTAGGAGGCTTCGCCCGGCGGCCGAAGGAGCGCGCCGAGCCTCACCACCCAGTCTCCGAGCGGGGATTCGAGGGAGGCACGCGGTAATCGGTACCCACCGTCATACCCCGCCCGGCGCATCTGGTTCACGACCTCGCGCATGGAGACGGGCGGCGACGCCGCGCACATGTAACGGCCCCGCGGCACCGTCTTCTCCAGCGCCAGCACATGGGCCAGCGCCACGTCCCGGACGTCCACGAGGCCCCACCAGAGCCGCATGATCGCCGGGTACACGCCCTCCAGGAGGTCGACGAGAATCTTGTTCGTGGTGTTGAGCCGGGCGCCCAGGGAGGGCCCGATCACGAAGAACGGGAGGATCGCCACCAGATCGAACGCAGGCCAGCGCCGCTCCAGGAACTCCCAGGCCGCCCGCTCGGCGAGCGTCTTGGACAGGTAGTACGGGTTTCGCGTCAGCGTCGACCTGGTGTTCCAGTCCTCCTCGCTCAGCGGGCGCACCGGGTCGGGCTCGTCGGTGATCGCCGCCATCGACGAGGTCAGGACGACGCGCCGCACGCTGGGGGCCGCGGCGCACGCTTCGAGGACGTTCCGCGTACCGTTCACCGCCGGTTCGACCAGATCGAGCTGCGGATCGGGCGCGTCGATCACGTAGGGGCTCGCGGTGTGGATCACGCATTCGGATCCGGCCACGGCTTCGTCGAAGGAGCCGGGGAGGCCGAGGCTCGCCTCGAAGACCAGGAGCCGCTCCGCCGCCCCGGGAAGGTCTCGCAGGTGCCCCCAGTCCTTCACGCGCGCGCGCGCGTGGACCGTTCCCCGCACGCGGAAGCCGCGCTCGAGGAGCAGGCGGACGATGTGGGAGCCGATGAACCCGGCGGCTCCGGTGACGCAGACGGTGCGGACGGCGGGAGCGCTGGTCATCGGTCCTGGCTCC
>Ga0316628_100004372_pt1 | contig 11074 bp, 13 predicted proteins | sample OWC_Aug_M2_C1_D5_FD_207648 | JGI IMG/M metagenome (GOLD analysis project Ga0316628, IMG submission 207648) | Wetland soil microbial communities from Old Woman Creek delta, Ohio, United States - OWC_Aug_M2_C1_D5_C | ecosystem: Environmental > Terrestrial > Soil > Wetlands | place: USA: Ohio... | reverse complement strand
GCCTTGCCGCCGCACGCGACGAGGGCCGCCGACATCAAAAACGCGATCACGAGCGTGGTCTTCATGGGCTTCCTTTTCAGGCCGGGATCTGTTCCGCGAGGGCCTGCTCGAGCTCGCGCCGAGCATGCTGATCCCCGCGACGGGTGGCAACTTCGATGCCCTTCTGAAATGCGGAGATCGCGTCTTCTTTTCGGCCGAGCGCGACCGCCGTCCCACCCGCCATCAGGTAGGTCGGGACGTAGTCCGGGAAGCGCGTCATCAGCTCGACGAACACCGCCCAGGCCTGGTCGAGCTCGCCCCGGCCCTTGTGCTCCATGGCCAGGCCGTACCGAGGAAACGGGTCCTGCGGCGAGCGGTCGATGAAGCTCTTGAAAGAAGCGATGCGGTCCATGGAGGTGGGCCCGACGTACAACGCGGTGCGGGGTCCGGCCTTACAGGGCCACGCACGTATCTCAAGACTTTTGGCCAAATGCCAGTGCTACAAGAACATTTCGCACCCGGTGATCGTGCTACAAAGGGAGAAGAACCCCGTTGAAGCGCGCTTTCTCCAGGTTCATCGGTGTCGATCTCGGTGGTGGGCGAGGCAAGACCACTGCCGTCGCAGAGCTCCGGATGGCGCGGACCGGAGGCGTCGAGGTCGTCGAGGTCGCGACCCGGTCGGGCAAGCTGCCGTGGACGGACGACACGCTCGTCGGCCGGCTCGCCGTCCCCGACCCCGATCGCGTGATCGCGATCGACGCGCCGCTGACCTCGGCCGCGTGCGGCCGCTGCGAGCGGCCCGTGTGCCCCGGCATGGAGGCCTGTGAGGACCGCTCGGTCATCTGGCTGCGGACCGAGGGCCGCGCGCTCGTCCAGAAGGTCGCCGAGCAGGCCGCGGGCGGCGTGTCGACCATCGCGGTGCGCGGCTCGATCCCGCAGCCGCGGCTCGCGCCGTACGCCCACCGCGCGACCGATGTCGTGATGACCTACCAGCGCGGCCTGCTCCCGCTCTCGCAGCTCGGCGCCGCGAACAGCGCGATCACCGCGCGCGCCGGCCAGCTGCGCCGCCGCCTGCGCGGCGCCGGCTACCAGCTCCACGGCAACCTGCTCGAGGTGTCGCCGCCGGCGACGATCGCCGCGCTGTGCGGCGCGCGCGCGTCCCGCGGCTACAAGCGCGACGCCGACGCCTGGGTCACGCGCGCGCACGTCGTCGAGAAGCTCGTCGACCTGTCGTTCGCGCCGCAGAGCCGGATGGCTCGCGAGGACGTCCTGCGCAACGACCACTGCTTCGACGCGGTGATCTCCGCCTATACCGCCTACCTCTGGGCGCGGGACGGCTGGGAGGTCCCGGTCGAGGTCGTCGCCGAGGACGGCTGGATCTTCTCGCCGCCCTGACCCCAGGGTCAGTGACCCTGGCCGCCCGGCTTGGTGAAGTCCCACGGGAACGCGGTCATGTGACACGCCCCCGTGTGCTGGACCTCGCCGTTGACGAGGCTGCCCTTGACGTCGGTGCCGTCGTCGACGTTGCCCTCGAAGCCCATGTCGGTCACCGCCTGCAGCGCGATCACGCACATCTCCTGATCGCCGATGCCCCAGCCGACCTCCGCGGTGCGCGGGTTGTCGTAGCCGCACGTCATGCGCAGGCCCGTCGCGCCGATCGCCGCCAGATCGATCGGCTGATCGATCGCGGTGCCCGCGTTGTTGCCGTAGCCGTCGTGGCGCATCAGCACCATGCCGTCCATCGGCCCGCCGGCGACCTCGAGCTGCTGGTACATGCCGAGCTGGTGGTAGTGCGTCAGCGTGTACATCAGCTTGTACTGGAATGGCTCGTGGAGGCCGGCCTGTGCGGTCGCCAGATCGCACGTCGTCGTGAACGACGACTTCGTCGACGGGTCGAGGTGGAGGTCGTGATACTGGATGCGCCCGGGCGCGAGCTTCGCGGTGACCTGCGCCGGCGGGATCGTCGAGAATTCGAGGTGCATCGTCGTCGTGATGTCGGAGTCGCCGGCGTTCTGCAGGTGGCTCGCGCCGATGATCCGGCTGTACGGCGGGATCCGGATCGCCGCCCCGTCGGGCAGCGTCTGCGTCTCCTCGTGCGACTGCGTCGACAGCGCGAACAGGTAGCCGCCCTGGAGCGCCGCGACGACCTCGTCGAACTGGTTCGCCGCACACGGCCATGTGCCGTCGGGCAGCTTGAACTGATCGTCGGGCACGAAGAACCAGTTCGCGTGGTGGTACGCGCCGTCGTTCGTCTGCGTGATGCTGTGCACCCACAGCTCGGTCTTGTTGTCGAGCGTCCAGCTCTGGCAGGTGTCCTCGTCCTCGTGGCCGGCGGGGACGGTCATCGTGCTGACGTCGGCGCCGTACGTGCACGACTGCTTCGTCGGATCACACGGCGAGTCGGACGAACACCCGGCGAGCACCACCACGACCATGAGCCAGCGCATGATCGGTGCGTATCACAGCAGCGCCTCGTAAGCCGCCGTCACTTCGGCGAAGCGCCGCTCGAGCGCCCTCCGGCGGTCGTGGTCGGCGGTCGGCTGGAGGTCGGGGTGCAGCGCGCGCGCGAGCTTGCGGTAGGCGCGCTTGATCGCGTCGAGGTCGGCATCCTCGGCCACGCCGAGCACGCGGCTCGCCACCGCGCGGCGGTGATCGATCACGCGCGTCGGGGCACTCTTCTCGGCGACCACGCCCTCGGCGTCGAGCGCGTCGACCGCACGGAGAAAGTGCAGGAACGCGAGCAGCCGGTAGCGCGGCGTGCGGGCCAGCGCGCAGATCTGCTCGAGCCGGCGCGGCTGGGTCAACGCGGCGAGCATCCGGCGATCGGCCTCGTCACAGGTCGCGGGATCGGGCGCGACCTCGGGCCGCACCATCAGCCGTACGCCGGCGAGCTGGCGGACCATCACCTCGGCGAGCGCGCCGTCGAGCTGCTGCTCGAGGTGGCCGCGCGCCCACGCCGCGAGCGGGACCTGGTGCTGCGTGCCGGGCGGATACGCGGTGACGCCGCCCTCGAACTCGAGGTGGACCGCGTCGAGCGCGACCAGCCGGACCAGCCGCGCGAGCAGTGCGCGCCGCGCGAGCTCGCCATCGGCGACGACGACCGCGCCGCGCCGCAGCACGAACACTTCACCGCGGCGCGATCCCTCCGGCGTGATCGTCAGGATGCCGCTACCGCTCTGCCGGCCGAGCCGGTAGAGCCAGCGGACGAGCTCGCCGCGTCCCAGAGTCGCTTCCACCTGGCCATGCTTCGCGGCCTGGGGGGAAGCGGGCAACTTTTCACACCCCCTCGGGTTTGCCTCGCAAACCCGAGGAAGATGTTCACATAAACCCGGCTTTGCGGCGCTCGACGATGAACTCGGTGACCGTGCTGCGGACATCCTCGCGGAACTTCACGAGACCGGCCGCGATCTCACGCAGAGCGGTGACCGCGGGCTTGTTGTCGCAGTCGACTCCCGGCGAAGCTCCCCGCGACAGCTGCCGCGCGCGTTCGGCGGCGAGGACGACCAGTGCGAAGCGGTTGGGGACTTTGTCCAGACAGTCTTCGACGGTAACTCGCGCCATGGGAGCGGCGGAACTTACCCTAAACCCCTGGGCTGTCAAGGGCGCGCTTGCCAGAGGGGCTCTCAGGGACTAGCCTAGTGAGTGCGGCCCGTTCCATCGGCAACTAGGCGGAACCGCACTTAACTTATGCCGGTCCGTCCAGCCGTGCCCACCGCCACGCGCGGTCCCGTCCGCCTCGATCTCGACTGGGATGCCCTCGAGATCGCGGTCGAGCGCAACTCACCGGATACCGACAGCTATCTCGATCTGTCGACCGGGCGGGTCATCACGATCACGTCCGGCGATCCGGAGGCGACGCTCAATCGTCAGCTCGTCTCCGAGAACATCCGCAACTACCTGCGCGTCGAGCCGGCGTCGAGCCGCGAGCAGTACCGGTGGATGGAGAAGTTCGTCGGCTCGGTCTCCGACGAGGCGCTGCGTGAACGGCTGATCATCTCGATCGACGGCAAGGGCGCGTTCCGGCGGTTCAAGGACGTGCTGCTCGCCTACCCCGCCGAGCGCGAGCGCTGGTTCTCGTACCGCGCCGAGCTGCTGCACTGGCACATCCAGCAGTGGCTCGAGCAGCACGACATCAAGGCGACCAACGAGCCGCCGTGGGGAGCCGTCCAGGCGCCGGCCGAGCTGCCCGCCGTCGGCCGGCCGGTGATCCACGGCACCGAGGCGCCCGGCGAGGCGCTGCGCCGCACCGCCCGCGATCTGATCGAGACGATCCCGGCGATCGAGATGCCGACCGCGATCGCGTTTCTCGAGTTCCTCAAGGCGCGCAGCGCCGAGGCGCTCGCCAAGGAGAAGCGCGAGAACGAGGCGATCTCCGATCCCGAGGGCACCAAGAGTTGACCGAGATGGAGCGAGGCGGGCTTCGCCCGACGAGCGGGATCGACGCGCTCGCGACGCAGCTCGTCCAGCAGGCGCCCGACCTCGATCCCGACACGATCGCCGCGCTGCGCACCGCGCTGGAGCAGCAGGGCTCGCCGCTCGCGCTCTCGGTCTCGCGGATCGTCGAGCTGGTCGCCGAGGGCCTCGTCGATCCGGCGATCGCGCTGCCGCCGATCGCGGAGGCATGCGCCGTGCTCGTCGCGACGAGCGACGCGAAGGTGCTCGCGGCGATGCAGTACCAGATCGACACGCTCGAGCCGGTGCCCGACAAGGCGCCCGTGATCGGCGCCCCCGACGTGCCGATCAACCTCGTACGGCGACGATGAACTTCAGGTAGCTCGCCTCGGGGAAGCCCGGCACCGTCGGGAAGTCCGGCGGCAGGGGCCGGCGATCGATGATCTGCAGCCGCGTGCCCGCGGCCATCGCGCCATCGGCGAGCGAGCGCTCGAACTCCTCGAGCGTCATCTTGTGCGTCGACGACGCAGCGACGAGCAGGCCGCCCGGCGCGAGCACGTCGAGCGATGCGGTGATCAGCTCGGAGTAGTCGCGCATCGCGCTCCACGGCTTGCCGCCGCGCGCCGCCGCGCTCGCGAACGCCGGCGGATCGACGACGACCATGTCGAACGTGCGCCTGCGCTCGACGAACCGCGCGAGCACCTTGAACACGTCGCCGACGATGTGCTCGGGCTTCTCGGGATCGAAGCCGCACGCGGCGAAGTTGCGGCGCGCGCGCGCGTGCGCCTTGGCGGCGACATCGATCGCGCACACCTCGGCGGCGCCGCCGGCCTGCGCGTAGACACTGATCGCGCCGGTGTACGAGAACAGGTTGAGCACGCGGCGGCCGCTCGCCCAGTGGCGCACGGCACGGCGGCCCTCGCGCAGGTCGGCGAACAGGCCGGTCGACAGCGGCGCGGTGACGTCGACGACGAACGTCAGGTCGTCTTCCTTGATCTCGAGCTCGACCGGCGCAGCCGCACCGCGCACCAGCTCGGCCGCGGCCTGGCGCGGGGCCTCGCCGCCGAGCGACCGGTAGCGGCGCTGCTCGTAGATCGCCTTCGGCGACAGCTGCTCGACGAGCGCGTCGTAGAGATCGTCGCGCAGGTTCGCGACCGCCGAGCTGTAGAGCTGCGCGACGAGATAGTCGCCGTACCGTTCGACCACGATCCCGGGCAGGCCGTCGGACTCGCCGTTGACCAGGCGGACGCAGCCGAGCTTGTCCATCGCGACGAACCGCTTGCGCAGCGAGATCGCCGCGGCGACACGGTCGCGCACGAGCTTGCCGTCGATCGTGATGTCCGGGTTCCGGACGAACACGCGCACCGCGATCGCGCTGTCGCCGTCGTAGAGGCCGCGGCCGACGAACTCCCCATCGGGATCGATGAGGTCGATCGGCGTGCCGGGCTCGGGGGCAATGGGCCGGGGGCCGAGCGCCTCGCGGTACACCCACGGGTGGCCGGCGCGGACGCGGTGCGCCACGTCGCCGGGAAGCCGTACCGTATTCTTGCGGACGATCGGGGCTCCCCGCGCAGGTCTTCGTGGCCGGCGAACTGCGGACATCGCGGGGGGTTATACACGAAGAGATTCCGGTAGACAGACCTCCTACCCCTGCGGTATGCCCCGGCCCGCACGATGACTGAGGCGCGTCCACTTGCCACGCTGGAGCCCGTTCGTTTCGGCGAGTTCCTGCTGACCAAGCACCTGATCACGGACGAGCAATGGCTCGCCGCGCTGGCCGACCACTGGTCGGGCGCCATCGCCGGCCGCCACCGCCGGATCGGGACGACCATCATCGAGTGGGGGTTTCTGGCCCCCGAGATCGTCGAGGCCGAGGCTCGCGCGTTCCACGAGGACATCGAGGTGATCGAGGTCGTGCCGCGCAGCGAGAAGAACACGGTCCCGATGCCGGTTCATCGCTCCTGATTTTTTCCGGGGTGTTGCGCCCCTCACGCTGGTAAACTCTCGCCGCTTCCTGGGAGACCCATGACGATGGCAGTCGAAACGAACAAGGGTGGCAACGGTCCGGCTCCGAGCCCCGGCGCGACGCTCACGGGGGTTCCCGCCGCTGCGGGCAGCTCGCCGGGAGCGACGCTGACCGGCATGGCCGCTGCGGCCGCCACCGCCGGCAAGAACAAGCGCAAGCGTCCCTCGTCGCTGATGGCGATCCAGTCGGCGCTGCCGAGCGTCGAGCACTCGCTCGACGAGTTCATCGCGCGCGCCAACGAGACGCTCGTCGATGCCGAGAAGTGGCAGGCCGAGAAGGTCGCCCAGCAGGAAGAAGACGACCAGCGCAAGGAAGCCGACCAGCTGCGCTGGAAGGCAGCCGAGCAGCAGCTCCGCGAGGGCGAGGCGCGCGAGCAGTCGCTGCGCCGCCAGCTCGACGGTCTCCAGGGCCGGCTCGCCGAGGCCGAGGCGCGTGCCGCGGTCTCCGGCGGCGACAGCGACGGCGTGGTCGCCGGCCTCAAGCTCCAGCTCCAGCGGATGAACGAGAAGCTGCGCGCCATCGACACGCAGGCGCAGCAGGCGCAGGCGCGCGCCGAGCAGCTCACCGTCGAGCTCGCGACCGCGAAGCACGCGGCCGCGACCGTCGCGCCGCCCGCGCGCGACTCGCTGCCCGACTACGAGGCCGAGGAGCTGCAGGAGCGCGTGCGCATCGCCGAGGCGAAGGCGCAGAAGGCGCTCGCCGCCGCGAAGGCCGCGTCCGCCGGTCTCACGGTCAACCCGGCCGACATCGCCGCGATCGAGAGCGGCCTCGTCGTGCCGCAGATGGATCAGCCCAAGGGCACCAACTGGGCCCTCGTGATCGGCGCGCTCGTCATCGGCGCCGGTGCGATGTTCGCGGTCGCCAAGTTCGTGCTCAAGACCGACGCGCAGCCGGCCCAGCCCGCCGCTGCACAGGTCCAGCCTGCGGCGGCGCCGACGGCCCCGGCCAAGCCGACCGTGACGCCGATCGAGGAGTCCGCGCCGGCCGCCAACGCCGCCGCGGCGACCAACGACCAGGCCGCGCCGACCAACGCTGCCGCGCCGGCCGCGCCGACCAACGCCGCCGCGCCGACCAACGCCGCCGCGCCGACCAACGCCGGCGCGCCGACCAACGCCGCCGCGCCGGCGGCCGACGACGCCAAGGCCGCTGCCGAGAAGGCCGCTGCCGAGAAGGCCGCCGCCGAGAAGGCCGCCGCGGAGCAGGCCGCCGCCGACAAGGCCGCCGCCGACAAGGCCGCCGCCGACAAGGCCGCTGCCGAGAAGGCCGCGCCCCCCAAGCACGCCGCGCCGAAGCACGCGGCCCCGGCCAAGGCGGCCCACCCCGCCGGTGGCCTCGCCGACCCGTTCGGCGGTGGCGGCGACGCCCCGGCGCCCAAGAAAGCCGCACCGAAGGGCGGCAAGAAGTCGGGCGGCATCGTCGATCCGTTCTGATCTGAAAGCTGCACTACGTGCGCACAGCGCCGCGATCCAACCGGTCGCGGCGCTTGCCCGGATCATCGACCAGAGCGTCGAGCGAGACCGAGCAGCGCGGAGCATATCGGGGCGCACGCCCGGAAGCGCAGCACGGGGCGTACTGAGGTACGTCCCGTGCGAGAACCGGACGTACGCCACGAGATGCCCGCGATGCGACGGTCGCAGCCGGCGAACTGGTCGATGATCCGGGCAAATTTCGGCCTTGAGATCGCCTTAGTGACGCGATATTGCAGCGGGCGCTGTCTGCGTCTTCCTCGCGGGCGGAGGCCACCTACGTGAAGCGGATCATCGTCACCATTCTTGCGGTCGCATGCGCGGTCGCGTCTGCCCAACCCACCAAAGAGCAGCTGGAGCAGGCCAAGGCGGCCTTCACCGAGGGCAAGTCGCTCCACGACCAGGGCAAGCTGGTCGAGGCGGTCGACAAGTTCAAGGAGTCGTACCGGCTGTCGCAGAACCCTCTGCTCCTCTACAACATCGGCTTCACGCTCGACGAGGCGGGACAGAAGGACAACGCGCTCCTCTACTACCGCAAGTTCCTCTCGGACGCGCCGCAGGGTGCTGCGCAGCGCAAGACCGTCGAGGATCGCGTCAAGCAGCTCGAGAAGGAGAAGCTCGACGCCGACCTCGCCGGCCCGACCAAGCCGACCGACACCAAGCCGACCGACACCAAGCCGACCGACACGCACAGCGAGCCGGTCAAGGTGAAGCCGGCCGGCACGTACGCGGAGAAGGACTTCCAGCACCAGATCATCGACGTCGCGCCGCCGGGCAAGCCGCTCGACATCACCGCGTTCGTCCCCGAGGACTCGGGCTGGACCGTGACGCTCTACTACCGCGGCGCCGGTGACTCGACGTTCACCGCCAAGCCGATGAAGTGGCGCTACAAGGAGCTCGTCGGCCGCATCCCCGCCGCCAAGGTCGGCGGCAGCTCGCTGCAGTACTACATCGACGTCAAGGATCAGGCCGGCACCACCGTCGCGCGCTCGGGCAAGTCGACGAGCCCGAACCTCGTCGACATCGAGGCGCAGGCGACGCCGCGCTTCTATCCCGACTGGACCGACGAGGGCGGCGAGAAGCCGGCCGGCGAGGTCGCGCACGGCGACGAGAGCGAGGACCCGCTGCACCCCGGCCAGCACACGCAGGAGCAGGACACCGAGCTCGACCAGAAGCCGGTGACCGCGCCGACCACGCCGGGCACCACCTGGAAGGACGTCGGCAGCGCGAAGTTCGAGAAGACGAAGTGGATCTCGACCGCGACGGCCGGCGCGCTGATCGGCGGCTCGATCGTGTTCTACATCCTCGCGTCCAAGCAGGCCGACAACATCGTCGCCGACTCGACGTCGTGCGGAACGCCGCCGTGCCGCCAGTACGACCACGACTTCGACAAGGCGTGGCAGGACGCCGGCCAGCGCTACCAGACGCTCTCCAACGTGACGATGGTGCTCGGCGTCGGCGCTGCCGCCGTCGCCGGCTACTTCTGGTACCGCGAGCTCTCCGCGAAGAAGCACGGCGAGCTGAAGATGACCAACAAGACCAGCTCGCCCGAGACGACCTGGGTGGTCGTGCCCTCGATCGGCGACGGCATCGGTGCCGCTGCGGCGGCGAGGTTCTAGTCATGCGTAGCCTTGCACTTGCCTTCCTCGCCCTCGCGGCGTGCTCGCCGTACTCCCCCGATCTCGGCGCTGCTCCGTTCCTGTGCGGCAGCTCCGCTCCGCTCTGCCCCGACGGCTACTCCTGTCAGAGCCCGCAGGGCGGCAGCGGCACCACCGGTGACGTCTGCGTCAAGTCCGGCGGCGTCATCCCGGCCGATGCCAACCCGACCAACTGCGCCGACGACAGCTCGCTCGAGCCGAACGACACGGTCCAGACGGCGTGGCTGACCCCGGTCGACACGCGCAAGAACTTCCCGCTCTCGAGCCTCGCGATCTGCCCGGCGGGTGACAAGGACACCTACTCGATGCAGATCACGGTGCAGGGCGAGAACGTCGAGGTCCTGATCGACTACGACACCACGGGCGCGCCGCTCCAGGGCGCGATCCTCGGTGCGGGCGGTACGACGGTCGCGCAGGCGATGACGGTCAGCGGCTCGCCCGGCCACCTCCGCGCGTACCTCGCGAACGCGTCGGTCGGCACGTTCTACGCACAGGTGTTCGGCCCGGCCTCCGGCTCGGTGACGACGAACAACTACAACCTGACGATCAACATCACCGGCCCTTAGCTGGCGAGCTTGCACCACCACCGCCGGCACTCGGCGGTGAGGTCGTTGTCGTTGCCGGCCTTGGCCGACAGGCGGGATAGCGCGGACATCGCGCCCGCGTGGTCGCCCAGGTCCCAGCACATCCGTAGCTCGAGCCTGAGAAGCGCGATTTCCTTGGCCTCGGCGTAGCTCATGGTGCCTCCCATCGTGACCTCTAGAGCAGAGGCGCGATCGGTCGCAACTTTTCGGACGTCGGGAGGGCCGCGGCATTCAACGGCCCGCGGTTTGACGGATACCCCATTTGCGGGTTACCTTGTCGAAAGTCCGAAGTTTTTTCCCGGGGGACACTGGTTCATGAGCCGTATCGGAGAGCTGCTGCTCCGCGAGAAGATGCTCTCGCTCCAGCAGCTGCAGCAGGCGCAGGACGAAGCGAAGCGCACCGGCAAGCGGCTCGGTGCCACGCTCGCGCGCCTGGGATACGTCGATGACCAGCGGCTGACCCAGTTCGTCGCCAAGCAGTACAGCCTGCCGTCGGTCAACCTGAGCGAGCTGGAGATCGACCAGGCGGTCTTGAAGCTCGTCCCCCGCGAGATCTGCGAGAAGCATCAGGTCATCCCGATCCGCCGCAACGGCCCGACCCTGGTCGTCGCGATGGCCGACCCGTCGAACATCTACGCGATCGACGAGCTCAAGTTCCTCACCCAGTACAACATCGACCCCGTCGTCACCAGCGAGGCCAGCATCGAGACCGCGCTGAGCCGCTACTACGACAAGGGTCCCGACCTCGACCAGATGGTCGGCGAGCTCCAGGACATCGACAACGTCGATTACGCGGCGGTCACCGACGAGAACGTCAACGTCGTCGACCTCGAGAACCAGGCCGGCGAGGCGCCGGTCGTCAAGCTCTGCAACGCGATCCTGCTCTCCGCGATCAAGAAGAAGGCCTCGGACATCCACATCGAGCCCTACGAGAAGAGCTACCGGGAGCGGTTCCGCATCTACGCCATC
>Ga0316628_100004371_pt1 | contig 11081 bp, 11 predicted proteins | sample OWC_Aug_M2_C1_D5_FD_207648 | JGI IMG/M metagenome (GOLD analysis project Ga0316628, IMG submission 207648) | Wetland soil microbial communities from Old Woman Creek delta, Ohio, United States - OWC_Aug_M2_C1_D5_C | ecosystem: Environmental > Terrestrial > Soil > Wetlands | place: USA: Ohio... | reverse complement strand
CAGGTGAATCCCTATCAAAACGCCGATCCTTCTTCGGTAACATTTTTTATGATTCAACAGCCCCATGTTCGGTAACATGGTTATTTGAGTTGACACGCGGACGAATCGCGCCGTCTAAAAACCCGCCGAGAGTCGATTTGCCGTACGGTTTGAATCCAACTTTTTCCGCGAACATCTGTATTTCTATTCTCCGGAATCCCTCTCGGATTCAAGGCCGAAAATCCCGCTGTAGAGTTTTGAGAATTTTCCTTAATTTTCCCTAATTATCGAAAATATCCTTTAATTTATTGAATTTATTTCAACTGAAAATTCACCCTTTATCCTCTTGACAAACGGAATATCATAATGATATCATTTCGATATCTCAGGAGGATCACATGATCAACATCAAGGAAAAGAAAGTATTCCAGATCAGCGGATGGGCCGTCCTGGCGATCGACATCATTATCGCCGCTTTCGTCGTGTCCTACTTTATTAAGGTCGGAGAGCCGCCGCTGAACTTCGCGTTTTTCCTCCGCGTCGGCTGCATGCTGATCGTCGGACTGACCGGCCCCGGCTTCTTTGTCCTTCATCCGAACGAAGCCATGGTCTTCACGTTCGTGGGCAAGTACATCGGCTCGGCCCGCACGGCCGGGTTCCACTGGACGAATCCGTTCTGCGCCAAGCACCGGGTGACCTTGCGCGTCGTCAACATGATCAGCGATAAGATCAAGGTCAACGATTCCTGCGGCAACCCGATTGAAATCGCCGCCGTCATTGTCTGGCACGTCGTCGATACGGCCAAGGCGAAGTTCAACGTCGACAACTACAAGAATTTCGTCGCCATTCAGAGTGAAACCGCGATCCGGCAGCTGGCCAGCCATTATCCGTACGATTCGCATGAAAAGGACCAGGAGTCCCTTCGGACCAACCCCGATCAGATCTCCGAAAAGCTGCGGGGCCAGGTCCAGGAGCGCCTCGAGGTCTCGGGCGTCAACGTGGTCGAAGCCCGCCTCATGCATCTGGCCTACGCTCCCGAAATCGCCCAGGTCATGCTCCGCCGCCAGCAGGCCGAGGCGGTCATCGCCGCCCGCCAGAAAATCGTCGACGGCGCCGTCGGCATGGTCGATATGGCCCTGAAGAGCCTAGAATCCACCGGCGTGGTCCACCTCGACAACGACAAAAAGGCGGCCATGGTCAACAACCTTCTCGTCGCCCTGGTGTCCGAGAACGAGGCGACCCCCGTCATCAACACCGGAACCCTTTACGCCTGACCCCGAAATGTCCGAAAAGAAGAAATTCCTGTTGCGGCTCGACGGCGAGCTCTACGACGCCCTGGAAAAATGGGCGGCCGACGACCTTCGCAGCGTCAACGCCGAGATGGAATTTCTGCTGAAGGAGGCGGTCCGGAAGGCCGGCCGCCTCAAGGCTTCGGCTCCCTCCACGGCCCCCGGAACGGAACCCAAGCCCTCCCCCGACCTGCAAGATCAAGAGCGAATTTAGGGACAAAAACACGACCGACGTGACGTTTCCGAGGAGAAACGTCGAGGAGAGGGACATGTTAAGTTTGAAGAAGCTGGCCATTCTCATCATCATCGTCATCATGACGATCATCGTGGCCATTTCCTGCGAGCCGCGGAGCATCATGAGGGGGGCCCAGCGGGAAGACCGGGCCGGCTGGACGCTGGTCCGCCTGGAAGGAACTTCCCGGGAGATTGGATACCAGCACGGCCGGCTCCTGGCGGCCGAAATCGACGACCTCCTGAAGACGATGGCGCCCTTCCTGGAAAAGACCACCGGCCGAAATTGGGCGTTTTACAGGGAAGCCGCGGAAGCGATCCTCTGGCCGAAGATCGACCGCCCCCTCCAGATGGAAATCGAGGGGATCGTCGAGGGGATGCAGGCCGGGAAAGCCGGATTGGCCTACGACAAGTTCGACATCACCGCCCTGAACGGGTGGATGGAATTGGCCTGGTACTACGTTCCCGTTTTAGACGCCCAAAAGAAAGGAACGGCGGTCGAGCCGAAGGCTCCCCCGGCCTGCAGCGCCTTCATCGCCACCGGAAGCTGGACGAAGGACGGCCGCATCGTCATGGCCCACAACGCCTGGGTCGAATACATCATCGGCGAACGCTGGAACGTGATCCTTGATATCACACCCGACGCCGGACAGAGAATCGTCATGGACGCCCTGCCGGGATTCGTCCACAGCGGGGATGATTTCGTCGTTAACGGCACGGGGCTTCTTTATACCGAGACGACGATCTCCCAGTTCGTCGGCTTCGATATAAACGGCGTTCCTGAGTTCGTCCGGGCCCGTAAGGCCGCTCAGTATGGCGCGTCGATCGACGACTTCGTCCGGATCATGACGACCGACGGCAACGGCGCTTACGCCAACGACTGGCTGATCGGCGACCTGAAGACAAATGAAATCGCCCGGCTCGAGCTCGGCCTGAAGAACCACCGGGTCTGGCGAACGAGCGACGGGTATTATGTCGGGGCCAATTTTCCCTCGGACGAGAAGCTGATCGCCGAGGAAACAAAGTTCGATCCGAATAAGGCCGGTCAATCCGTTTACGTGCGCCGGGACCGGTGGGAACAGTTGATGGCCCAAAATAAAGGCATGATCGATATCAACATGGCGATGGAGTTCCTCGGGGATCATGGGGATGCGAAAAGCGGAGCGAACGCCGCCAATGCCAACGGTCTCTGCGGCCATGTCGACAACGATCCCAACGGCCTGCCCGAATTCGCTTGGGCGCCGTTTACTCCGGGCGGCGCAGTCCAAGGCAAGGCCACGGCGGCCGCCTTGGCCAAAGATATGAAATTCTGGGCCCGGATGGGCCATCCCTGCGGACAGGATTTTCTGGCCGAGCCGTTCGCGGCCGCCCATCCCGAATTCGCCTGGCAGCTCCCCTACCTCCGGGACATGAAAGCCCACCCCTGGACCCTGTTTTAATCGGCGCCAGTCCGACCTTTCCCAAGTTATTTCGAATCCCCGTCGGGCCTTACGGAATATCCTTCTCCACCGCTCGTCTTTTCTATGGGAACAGAAAGATGAGCGACCTGGCCGCAAGACGCGATTTCCGGGCGACGATAAGCGCGGTTCTCCTGATCGCCGCGGGCATCTCCCGCGGAGCGTTCGCGGGGGAACGCCATATTCTGGCGGAGGCGATCGCGCCGGAGACAATCACGATCTCCGGGACCGAGCTTTATCTCGTCGATAAATCCCGTATCCTCGTCTTCTCGCTCAAGGATCACCGGCTCTTGCGGATCATCGGCGGACCGGGAGACGGTCCGGGAGAACTCAAACCGGCGGGCTTTTGGTACCACACGGCGACCGTCCTGCGGGACGATGTTTTCGTCGACGGCTTCGACAAGATCATCCGATTCTCCAAAGACGGCCGGTTTCTCGATGAGAGAAAGAAGCCTCTGGGCCTCGGCCGGACGATTCCCGTCGGAGGAAATTTCGCCGGCGTCGACATGGATTTCCGCGAACAAGACGTCCAGTACCAACGCCTGCTGCTCCTCGATGCGAACGGGAAGATCCTCCGGGAACTCGCCCGGCAGCGTTCGCCCGTCCAGTCGGTAAGCCGGGAAACGGACATGATCCCCGACGTCCTGACGTTCGCGACATGGCAAGGCCGGATTTACGTGGAAAGGAGCCCCCAAGGATTTCTCTTCGACGTCTTCGACAGCGGGGGCGCGTTCCTCTACCGGATCGAGAAAAACATCGAGAGAATCGCCCTGACGAAAGATCTCGAGAAAGCCGCGGTCGATGCCCTCGAGGCCGATCCCTTCGTCCGAAGAATCGGCTTCGAAGAATTCCAACGGCTCAGCCGTTTGATTCGGCCGAAAACTCTTCCCGCCATCCGGGATTTCGCCGTCGCCGACGGAAAAATTTATGCCCGGACCTTCCGTACCCGGGACGGGAGGGAGGAATGGCGGGTCCTGGGCCTCGACGGGAGGATGCTGTTTACGACCCGCCTGCCCCGCATGAGAGGCACGCCGTTCATGGCCTCCCTCTACGGCCATGCGTATTTCGCGGTCGACGAAGGGAAACTCTATTGCCTGGAATACGACGAATCATCCGAGGGCTGGGCGCTGGTCATCGAAGAAATCCGTCCATGAACCCATGGCCGTCGATAAAGGAGAAACCCGTGAAAAAAGGAATCCGAATCGCAGCAATGATCGCGATTGTCGTTTTCGCTTCCACACTGTCCGGCGTCGCGGAACAAGCCCCGACCGCCGCCAAAGAGGGGTATCTCTTCTTGGAACGCCTGGTCGGCCTGGTGGTCAAGGCCGCGGCGCCGGGCTCGGCGAATCCGGACATCGCTTCGGAGATCGTCGGCCTGGCCAAGGAGTTCAAGGCCGCCCATGCGGCCAAACGGGTAGACGATCTGTTTGCGGTCCGCTATCTGCGTATCCTGAGCGCGGTCCGGCAGGCGATTCTCATGGATCCGGAAGTCCTTTTATGGCCGATGTACCGCCGCACCATGATCGATTTCATCGAAGAAAGGACCGGGAAAATTCCGGAATGGAAGGATCTTCTTTTCATCGTCAACGACCACGGCGGAGCCGGCATCGGGCTGGGAATGATCGCCGAAGCCGTCATTTCCGAGGTTGTCAGCCTACATCTTTACCTCGAGACCTTGGATCAAAGGCCGGACATCACGAAAAAATACATCGAAAAAGCCATGAAATAACGGACGCGGGAGGAACGCCTATGTCTTCGATGACGCCACCCCCCGGATCTGACGCGGGAAACAGGGCCCGCGCCGCGGGCTTCGACGCGCTCCGCTTTCCTCCGTCTCCGGTTTTTGGGAGAATGGAAGCGATGGCCGAACAAGGGGACGTTGTCAGAATCGAAGACATCCTTCCCTACCGGGAGGAGATCTTCCTGCTGTGCCTGGGCTTCTCCCGGAACGCCGCCGTCGCGGAGGATCTCTGCCAGGACGTTTTTCTCAAGGCCTGCCGGAAGCTCGAATCGGTCCGCCATCCGGAGGCGGTCAAGTTCTGGCTTTTCCGCCTGGCCCGGAACGTCTGCCGCGATCATTACCGCCGGAGCCGATTGGTTGGCTTCGATCCGATCGATTCCCGGGTTGACCTCGCCGCCGCCTCGAACGGCGGCGAAACAGACGATTTCGAGGATCGTCTCGTCCGCCTGAAATCGTCGGTCGAAGTCCTCCCCCGCAAGCTCCGCGAAGTCTTCATTCTCCGCGTCTACGCCCGTCTCTCCTACGAAGACGTGGCCAGGACCCTGCGGATCAAGGAAGGAACGGTCATGTCCCGGCTCTACCGGGCCCGGGCGGCTGTCGCCCGGACGATGAACGAGGAAAGCCATGGATGAATTCAAAGAAATCGACGCCCTCGTCAACAGGGAATCGGAAGCCGCCCTGGCCCGCTTCCGTTCCGGCGATTTCGCCTCGCGACTGAAATCCCGGATCGCGGCCTCCCCCGCCCGTTTGCCGCCGTTCTTTCTCTTCCGCAAACCCGTCTTCGTCCCCGCTCTCGGCTTTGCCGTCCTCGCCGCCGCGGCGATCATCTATTTCTTCGCCGCGGGAAACGGAAACGGCCGCGTGGAAGCCGGTTTTCGGTTCATGACCGAGACCTTGGCCAAAACGGAGTTTATCCGGGCCGGCGGACTCGAGTCTTCAAAGGACGAACCGGGGGAATCGCCGGCCGGGAGGGAATCCGGAGCCTTCGCCCAAGCTCTCTTTCGGGCCCTGGCCGGAACGGGCTCCGGATCTCCGTCCGAAGCCTCAAAAGGAGGGAGCGCCCCGCTCCGCCCCCTCTTCAGCCCCAAGGAGCGGTTCAAGATTTTGTACGGGGACCGGACGATCCTGAAGGTCCTCACCATGTTCGCAAATCAAAAGGAGGCATGACATGTATCGGAAATTCGTCGGTTTGATCCTGCTCGGCGTTTTAGCCATGGGCCTGGCCGCCGCCGCCGAAGAACCCGTTCCCGTCTCTAAGAAGGCGGGCTACGCCCTTCTCGACCTGTACATCAACGCGTTTAAAAGCATGGCTTCGGCCGGAGGGGAGAAAACCCTGCCCGCCGCGCTCGACAAAATGCTGACCGAGGCGAAAAAAGCCAAGGCCGCGGGAGACATCGACGCCCCGTTCCTGGCCCGGTATAGCCGCGTCATCGCCGTGACCAAGCTCATCACCACGGAAACCAAGGACAAAACATCCGTCCCGGTCTACATCAAGACCGAGCTCGAGCGCTTCGTTATGGAGGTTCTCGGCGAAGAAATGAAGGGCGACGGCCAGGTCGGCATCGGGCAAATGGCGGACGCCTTGGCCTATGCCATCATCGATCTCCAGATCTACCTGGACACGGTCGACAGCCGCAAGTCGCGCTACGACAAGTTCGTGAAAGGCTTCGACGCCCCGGATAAAAAATAACTCCGGGCCGTTTTCCTTTTCTCGCTCCCGCCCCGGGGCCTTGCCCCGGGGCTTTTTATTTGGGGACGCATTACTCAACCCCGAAATTTTCCATTAGGAGTTCCGGAACGATTTTTATCTGATGATAAAAATGCGCTGTGTTCATTATCCAAATAGTACAAGATAAAAAATCAAATAATTTCGGGGTTGAGTAATGCGTCCCCAATTTAAAAAAATCGCTTGACATTTGCTTCGTCTGTATTATATTATTAATACAGTGATACGGAGGCGAACGTGATACCGATTGATCCGACAAGCTTCATCCCCCTCTACGAACAGGTCAAATCCGGTCTCCGCCGCGAGATCGCCCTCGGCTCGTACAAGCCTGGCTCCCCCCTCCCCTCGATCCGCGACCTGGCCGCCGCCTTGTTGATCAATCCCAACACGGTGGCCCGGGCTTACGGAGAGCTGGAACGGGACGGCTTGATCACGACCCGGAAAGGCCGGGGCTGCTTCGTGTCGGAAGATTTCGGGACTCTCCCCGGAAAGGACACGGTCAAGCGCCTCGACGGCATCTTCGAGACTGCCGTCCGGGAGGCCCGAAAAACCGGGGCCGAGCCGTCCGAAATCCGCAAGGTGTTTGAAGACCGGCTCCGATCGGTGTTCGCGGAACCCGGCAAAAGGAGAACGTCATGAGCGACTTGCTGAAAGTCACCGGCCTGGCCAAGGACTTCGGCCGCAAAAAAGTCCTGCGGGACCTTTCCTTCACCCTCGAGCCCGGCCGCGTTTACGGATTTCTCGGGCGGAACGGCGAGGGTAAAACCACCCTGGCCCGCATCCTGATGGGGGTCATTCCGGCCACCCGTGGCGCCCTTCTCTTCAAAGGCGAGCCCATCACATATGGTTCGTCGATCTACAAACGCGGGATCGGCTACATTCCCGAAGACTCGTTTTTCTACGGCGGCATGAGAGTCGCGGAATTCCTCGCCTTCAACAGCCGCTTTTATCCCCGTTGGGATGCGGCCCGGGTCCGCTCGACCTTCGAATCGCTCGGCTTCGATCGCCGGGCCCGGATTCAGACCCTGTCGCGCGGCCAGAAGCTCCAGCTCGGCTTCGTCGCCGCCGTCGGGGCCGCCCCGGACCTCCTCGTTCTCGACGATCCGACCTCCGGCCTCGACGTCCCGACCCGGCGCGATTTCCTCCGCGGCATCATCCGCGACCTGGCCGAGCGGGGAACGGCCGTCCTCTTCGCCACCCACATGGTCCATGAATTGGAGCGGGTCGTCGACCACCTTTACATCCTCCACGGCGGCCGGCTCATCCTCGACCGCGGATTCGAGGACATTAAAACCCTCTCCCGCCGCGTCCGTCTGCGCTTCGACGGCGAAGCGCCCGACAAGCTTCCGCTCGAAGGCGTCCTCTCGCTTCGTCGGGAACCCGGACTTCTCGAAGCGATCGTCTTCCCTTGGGACGAGGCGGCCGAAAGCAAATTGCGAAGCCTCTCCCTGACCGATATCGAAGTCGAGCCGCTCTCGCTCGAGGACATCTTCGAGGGATTCGTCGGCTCCAGTCCCGCACAGCCTGAGGTTAAGTAAAGGGAAACCGCCATGAACAAGAACCTGATTTTCAAGGAATGGAAGGAAAAACTCTGGGTTCTGATTTTTTCCATAATTTTATTGGCTCTTTTCGCCGCCGCCGCCCTGGCCTTCGCCGGCCGAAGGGAATTCATTGACAGTATAGCCTTGGGCGCTCAGATGTTCTTCCTGCCGTTGGCCGGACTTCTCCTTGGCGCGAGCGCTTTCAGCTCCGAATTCAAGGACGGATCCTGGGCGTATCTATTCTCCCGCCCAATCAGGAAATCCGCGATCTGGATATCAAAATTCGTCGCTTTAACGGCGCTTCTCACTGGAATAACCCTCCTGACATTTCTGATCCTGCCTCTCGTTCCGGGTCTCAAAGAGCGATTCGCCGAGTTTTCCTTATGGGGGCCGAGCGTTCTCATCGCCTTCGGTCTCTTCATCATCTCCTATTCGCTGTCTTTCCTCACCGACAAACAATTTCTTGTCGTCTTCTTTACCCTCTTTATCCCGGCGGTTTTATATTTCATCCTTCTAGGCCTCTCACAAAACCTCCCGATCGCTGTCCGCGTCGTTGAGCTGACCAACTCCTTTCTCGCTCTTTTCCTGATTTTGGTTGTGTATTGCATTTTTGCCGCGGCTTCCTTGTACGCCTTTTGCCGTGTCGATTTCTCGCGGCCGAAATCCGTGGCCTCGGGGTATTTAAAGGGCTTTGCTCTATTTCTGCTGGCCGGCGCCGTCCTCGGAACAGCGGTGTATAAAATCAACGAGGGCCGCGCTTGGTCCAAATACATCTATATAACGCCAGACCAAACAGACGCGGTTATTCATTCCTACCGGGGAATATTCATTTATGACTCCGCCCAAGATCGTATCATCAAGCTCAAAGGACGGACGCGAAATTACATGGGATACGGAACCGCGCTTGGGGGCGGGAAAATAACCTGGATGGAAGAATCCTTGACGGGGACGCAACGTGCTCCAAAATTGGTCCAAAGCATATGGATCATGGATAAGGACGGCAGGAATAAACGAAACATTCTGGCTTTATCCGATAAGCCGAATTCGCCGATACAAGGGTTGGAGTTTTCCCGAATCAGCCTGTCGCCTGACGGACGAACGTTGGTCCTCTTTGCCTATCCTCCTTTCGGCCGCCAAAAATCGGCCTTAATCTGGACCATGAATTCAGATGGATCGGGTCTTCGAGCCCTCCCGTCACCCAACGACTCAGAAGCCTCCTACATGTTGGATCGGGGCTGGACGCCGGATCATCGACATATTCTCATCTGGGTATCTAAAAGACCGGTAGCCAAATCCGGATCCAACAAAACGGAATATCGAAATCCCAATACTTATCTTGTCTCCATTGACACCGGCGAATGGCGCCGCCTTCCTGAAGACCTTATGGGGATTCATCTATTCGGACTCTCTCCGAATGAAGACTCCCTCGGCTACCTTGGAAAGGTCTCGGCCGAGGCCGGAGCCGTCCTTGTTCAGCTCCGGTTGCTCGACTTGAAAACGATGGCGACGAGCGAAATAATCTCTGCCCCGGGCATTCAACGGGCTTTCTGGAATTTGCAAGGCGATAAAATCGCTTTTCTGGCGGAGGGAAATCGACGGATCGGAATCGTCTCCGTTTCGGAAAAGAAAATTCTCGCCGAGCGGCCCTTCGGACCGACAACGTCCGATCAGATGTCCTGGAGGGTGGTCTGGACCGGAGACGGCCGACACCTCGTCATGAGCGATTTCGATAATTCCTCTTATTTTTTGCGGATATTCGATTCGGCCCTACGCGACGAAAAACAAATTCCTCTTTCCGAAGACGTGGTTCCCGTATCCAACGTCCCTCATTTGATCCCGGTCGGAAACAAGATTTTGGTTATCGAAGTCCAGACCTCCCGCCTCTGGTCGTTCGATCCGGCCACGGAGAAGTGGAAGAAGCTGTTTTAAATGAGAAGGCTCCTCGCCTTCGGCCTGCTCGCTTTCCTGGCGGGAGCGTGTGCCAAAGAACACGCGCCCGCGAAAATTTCCATTGAAGCCGGCAAGCGCTTCACGAAGTTTCAATTCGTCGAAGTTTTCCGCAAAGAATACGACTGGATGAGATGGTGCCTTCCCCTCGTCGAGAGCTTCCTCTGCCTGGAGCTCCTGGATAAAGGCTACTCGGAATACCGGTTCAACTTGTACGGATCCGCCGGAGATTTGATCAAAGAAACGCGGGTCCGCTCGGGAGAGGGGCCGAACGAGATTAAAGTGGTCAGCCAGGACGAGGTCTGGCTTACGCCTTCGGGACAAATCCATCTCCTCGATAATGACTACCTCAAATCGGTCGACCCCGCGACATTCCGCGTGACGACGATCAACAAGCTGTCGAACGTCATCAAAGGGTACGGCAGCAAGCTCTCCGCCGGCCAACACAGCCAAACCACGTTCGAGGAGCGTGACGGCCGCGTCATCACCACCTTTGAAGCGGCGGGATTTTACGAGAACCTGACATATGACCTTGTCAAGCTCGACGCCGATTTCCGGAACCTTTCGGTCCTCGCCGAATTCAAGAAGGAGAAGCCCTGGACCTGGCGAAAGCGAGAGGAACGAAGGACAACGCAAAGCGGAAAAATCGTATCCTTTACGGATTATTATGAACGAACGCGGCTCCGCCGGATGTTTGCCGTCGATTGGACGCGAAACGCCGTCTATCTCGTTCCGGAGATCGACAAACCCGAGATCATCTGGGTCGACATCGACGGCCGAGGCCAAGGCCGGTTCGTCATCGATATCCATCCGGAAAAATTCGCCGTCGACAAGGAGGAAATGACCGCCTGGCGCCAATACGTCCTGGACAATTCCCCGGAAATCCTCAGGCAGAGATTGGAGATCAACGCCTACATCCCCGAACATGCGCCGGCCATCATCGCCTTAGGAGTCGTGGAAGACCGGTTGATTATCGTGACCGGGAACCGGAATTGGCGGAGCCGGGACAACGAAACGCTCGTTTTCCGGCTGCCCGACATGCGATATGAAGGGAGTCTCGACCTCCCTTTTCCGTCGTTTTTTCAAATCGTGAGATTCATCGGCGACGACTATATCGTCATCGATCACCTCGAAGATGACCGATCCCGCGTCAGGATTTTTCGAGTTAAA
>Ga0316628_100004370_pt1 | contig 11083 bp, 10 predicted proteins | sample OWC_Aug_M2_C1_D5_FD_207648 | JGI IMG/M metagenome (GOLD analysis project Ga0316628, IMG submission 207648) | Wetland soil microbial communities from Old Woman Creek delta, Ohio, United States - OWC_Aug_M2_C1_D5_C | ecosystem: Environmental > Terrestrial > Soil > Wetlands | place: USA: Ohio... | reverse complement strand
GTGCAATTGCCGCCGATGAAATCCTTGATGCCCTCTTCCCGCGCTTGGCGCATGAGCGCCAGATTCACCGGGTCGAGCACGATGACCGCGCGCTCGTTCATGCGCAGCGCGGATGCGGCGTCGACCCAGTAGCCCTGCCATCCCGCGGCACGCAGGCGCGGATGCACCGCTTGCGTGTACTCACCGCCCTGGGCGCTCACGAGAATCGGCAGCTTCGCGAGCGCGGCGATGTCGTTCGCGTCCTGCACGCGGCCGGTCTGCCGGCCGATCGGCGGCGCGGCGCCGCCGGCCTGCGACGTACTGAAGAACGTGGGCTCGATCAAATCGAAGTCGCGCTCCTCGCGCATGCGCTGGAGGAGAACGGAGCCGACCATGCCGCGCCAACCGATGATGCCGATTCTATTCATATGCCGATGATGAACTCTCGCGCCGGGGGGCGCATGTTGTAATTCGACGCCATCGCGCGGCCATAGGCTCCGCAGGAGGCGAGCAGCAGCACCTCGCCCTCCTCGGTCGGCGGCAGCCAGCGGTCGGTCGCGAGCTGGTCGGCCGACTCGCATATCGGACCGACGACGGTCGCCATCTGCGTCGCCTCCGCGCCCAAACGCGTCAGATTCGCAACTTCGTGATGCGCGCCGTACAAAGCGGGACGGATCAGGGAATTCATGCCGGTCGCGATGCCGATGTAATGTACATCGCCCTTGCCTTTGAGCTGCGTGACCTCGGCGATCAGCACGCCCGCGCGGGCGACGAGGAATCGGCCCGGCTCCATCCAGAACTTGAGTTTCGGAAAGCGCTCTTTGAGCGCCTTGACGCCGCGGTCGAGCGCTGCGAGGTCCACGTCCGCGTGCCCCAAATGGTCGGGAACGCCTATGCCGCCGCCGAGGTCGACGACCGCGGCATCGGGGAAGCGCGCCGCGAGATCCGCAAGCAGGCCGCCGATCTCGGTCCAATTCTCGACGTCGAATATGCCGCTGCCGGCGTGCGCGTGCAGGCCGGTGATCCGCACGCCGAGGGCCTTCGCGAGCGCGGCGAGCTCGTCGATCTCGGGCACGGGGATGCCGAATTTGGAGTACGCACCGGCGGTGCGAACGTGCTGATGGTGGCCGCGACCCAGGCCCGGATCGACGCGCACGAAAATCTCGCGCCCGCGGAATACCTCGGGCCACATCTTCAATGGATACAGATTGTCGAGCGTGACGCGGACGCCCATGGCGAAACCGAACTCGTATTCGGCGCGCGGCGCGAAATTCGGCGTGAAGATCACGTCGCAAGGCGCCAAACCCGGAACCGAGGCGAAGGCGTGCTCGAGTTCCCCGCGCGACACGCATTCCAGCATGAGGCCCGCGCCGTGAAAGCGCCGCAGTATCTCCGGGTGCCAATTGGCCTTCATCGCATACGCCCAAGCATCGACGGCGGCCACGCCGCGCACGGCGGCGACGGCGGCGTCGAGGGTCTCGGCGTCGTAGACGTAGGCGGCGCCTTCGCGCGCGGCTATCTCCAGCAATTGCCGCCGCTTCGCCGGCTCCTGCCACCATTCGCGCGTCGCGGCCGGCGAGCGCTTCGGCTCCGCGAACAACTGTTGCCAGGTCGGACCCATGACCTTGTCGGCGCCGATCGACTGGATCAAGCGCTCGTGCAATTGCTTCACGAGCCGATCGCCCTGGGATTCGTCGATGACGAACGTGAAATTCAAATCGTTCGCAGCCTGCGTGACGAGATAGATCTTCTGGTCCTGGAACAGCTCGAAGGCCGCGCCGAGCTCGTGCAGTATCCCGCGGATGTTGTGGCCCAACAGGCTCAAGGAGGCGCAGGGCCCGAGGATCTTGACGCGGCAGATTTGCGCCAATGCCGCGGTCAGATGTTCGACCGCCGCCCTGTCGAGCGTATTTGCCGCCGGATCCAGGGATACGGTGACGTTCGTTTCGGACGTCGATACGAGATCGACCGACAGGCCCTGTTGCTTGAACACCTGGAACGCGTCGGCCAGGAAGCCGACCTGGTGCCACATGCCCGGGCTTTCCATCGAGACCAGGGTGATCCCCTTCTTGATCGCGATCGCCTTGACGCGCGCCGCGCTGTCGGACACGTTCGCCGAAATCACGGTGCCCTCGAGTTCGGGCGCCTGCGTCGCGTAGATGTGCAGCGGAATCCCGTATTGGCGCACCGGCATGACGCAGCGCGGGTGCAGGACCTTCGCGCCGTTGCTCGCAATCTCCTGCGCCTCGTCGTAATGCAATGCGCGCAGCAGCCGCGCGGTCGGCACGTCGCGCGGGTTCGCGCTGAACATGCCGGGAACGTCGGTCCAGATCTCGAGCCGCGCCGCGGCCAGCTTCGCCGCGAAATACGCACCCGAAGTATCCGACCCGCCACGCCCGAGCAACACGGTCTCGCCCGCCTCGTCCGAGGCGATGAAACCCTGCGTGATCACGACCTGATCGAGAGCACGCCAATCGGCTTGAAGCTTCGCATCCGGCGCGTAATCGCAGGTCGCCGACAAGTAGCCGGCCTTCGCCGTCGCGTCGATGCGTCGTTCCGAGCGCAACACGCGGCGCGCGTCGACCCACGTGGTCTTGATCCCTTGGTCGTTGAGAAATATCGCGCCGAGCGCGGTCGCCAGCAGTTCGCCCATCGCCATGACGCGGGCGCGCAGCCGGTCGCTCTGCTCGCGCGTCTCCGCGATCGACCCGGCGATCCGCCGCAATTCCTCGATCAGGGCTTCGAACCGCGGTCCGGGAACGATATCGAGGCTCCGGGCCAAATCGCGGTGCTTGGTCTCGATCGACTCGAGAACGGGTCCGGGCCGGCCTTCGACGGCCGCGGACAGCAGCGCTTCGAGCCGATCGGTGATGCCGGAGAGCGCCGAATGCACGACCACCGGGCGCATCCGCGCCTCGAGCCTGGCGCGAATGACACCGGCGATGTTATGCCAGTTGGCGGCGCTCGACACGCTCGTGCCGCCGAATTTCAGGACGACCCAAGCTTGGTGGTGTTCTAACATGGACTGCGCCGCAGAGCTTTGGGCGCCCGCGGATGGCCTTGGTTACTCGTCTTCGAAAATGTCGCGCAGTTCTTTTTCCAACTGCCGTTCCGCAAGCACGTCCTCGACGCGGCTCCAGGCCGCCTTGCCGCGCTTACCCTGCGCGGCCGCCTTCGGGCGCCTTTCGGCGCGCTCCAATACCGGATCGAAGTCCTGCGCTTCCTCGCTTTCACCAAGAAACTCATCGTCGATATCGAAATGTTCGTCTGCGCGTTCGCTCATTTTTGGAGAAAAGCCCCTGAAATCAATAGGATCGATAGGCCACGCGGGCACGAAGTTCGGCACTATAGCCGATTCTGTCCCGCATTCAACTATTGCACCTGGAAGGATCGGCCTAGGCGCAACCCTCAAGGGCCCATCAGGTGCCCGTTCGAGCCTTCTCCGCGGTCGCGGACAGCGCACCCGCCGCAATCGCCCGGTTCGCGGCCGAGAGGACCGCGAGCAGGGATGCCGTAATGATATTGGGGTGCATTCCCGCCCCGAACAGGGTCCGCCGCGAGCGGGTCGTGATTTCGATATAGCAGACCGCCTGCGCCGCACTGCCCTGGCCGCGGCTGTGCTCTTCGTAGGACAGCACGTCGAAATCCAGGCCCACGGCGTTGACGACGGCATCGATCGGGCCCGACCCCTGGCCGACGAGCGTCTCCAAGTGCCCGTCGCGTTCGATCTGCAGCGACAGCCGTTCGCTGTCGGCGCCGTCGGTCGACGCGGCCAATTGATGCGAGCGGTAAACGAGCGGCCGTCGCGGCCGCAAGTATTCGCTCGTGAAGAGATCCCATAACTCCTGTGAAATCAATTCCTTCCCGGTATTATCTGCGGCTGCCTGTACGACTTGACTGAACTCGATCTGCAGGCGCCGCGGCATCACCAACTGATAATCGCGCTCCAACAGATAGGCGACGCCGCCTTTGCCGGATTGGCTGTTGACGCGAATGATCGAGTCATAGGAGCGGCCGACATCCGACGGGTCGATCGGCAAATACGGCACGTCCCAGATATCGTCGGGCGCGCGCGCCGCCAGGCCCTTTTTGATCGCATCCTGGTGCGAGCCGGAAAATGCCGTGAACACGAGGTCGCCGACATACGGGTGGCGCGGGTGAATCGGCAATTGATTGCACGCCTCGGCGCAGCGCGCAGCCTCGTTGATGTTCGAAAAATCCAGTTTCGGATCAACCCCTTGCGTATACAAGTTAAGAGCCAAACTCACGAGATCGACATTGCCCGTGCGCTCGCCGTTGCCGAATAGCGTGCCCTCGATGCGCTCGGCTCCCGCCATGACGGCCAATTCCGCGGCCGCGACCGCGGTACCGCGATCGTTATGCGGATGCACGCTGACGATCACCGCGCCGCGCTTGGCGACGTGCCGCGAGAAAAACTCGATCTGATCCGCATAGACATTCGGCGTCGCCATCTCGACCGTCGCCGGCAGATTGAGGATCGACTTGTGTTGCGGCGTCGGCTCCCACACCGCGTTGACCGCATCGCAAATCTCGACCGCGAAATCCAGCTCCGTACCGGTGAAGCTCTCCGGGCTGTACTGAAAGACCCACTCCGTGTCCCGCCGCCGCAGCGCGTGCTCCCGGACCGCGGTCGCACCGCGCACGGCGATGTCGATGATGCCGGGGCGATCGAGCCGGAACACGACGCGCCGCTGCGCGACCGACGTCGAGTTGTAGACGTGCACGATCGCGCGGCGCGCGCCGGCGAGCGCCTCATAGGTGCGCGCGATCAACTCGGGCCGCGCCTGGGTCAGGGCCTGGATCGTGACGTCGTCGGGTATGAGGTCTTGCTCGATGATTTCGCGGACGAAGTCGAAATCGGTTTGCGACGCCGCCGGAAAGCCGACTTCGATTTCCTTGAAGCCGATCTTCAGCAGCATGTCGAACATGCGCCGCTTGCGCGCGGCATCCATCGGCTCGATCAGCGCCTGGTTGCCGTCGCGCAAGTCCACGCTGCACCAGGTGGGCGGCGTCTCGATGACCTTGTTCGGCCAGGTGCGATCGGGAAGATCGACCGGGGTGAATGCTCGATATTTCGTCGACGGATTACGCAACATGATGTTTTCTCACTCGCCGTAAGCAAGCCATGAGGCTGCCGTACTGGTTGGGCCTTTTTGGAGTCTTTCCGGTCTTGTGCGCGCCGACCGATAGCGCAGGATAGTTGCGCCTAGCGGCGCAGCGGCAGCGCAAGAAGACGCAGCGATCGCAGACCGCGAAGGGTGCTCGTGAAACCACATGCACGGAAATGCATCATGCGCCGAATCTAACATCGGTCGCGAGCGCGGCGCAAGGGGCGGAAGGGCCCCAGCCCCGCAGGTGCCGTTCGACGACCGACGCCAACACCGCGGCATGCCCATCGCCGTCGTTGAGCGCGGGCACCATGTGGAAGCTCTCGCCGCCCGAGTCGAGAAACTGTTCCTGGTACTGCATCGCGATTTCTTCGAGTGTTTCCAGGCAGTCCACCGCGAACGCCGGAGAGACGACCGTGAGCCGGCGCACGCCGCGCTTCAGCAAGTCCTTGAGCACGTCCTCGGTGTACGGCTGCAGCCAGACCACGGAGCCGAATCTGGATTGGTAGCAATGCGACCATTCGCCGTCCTTGAGCCCGAGACGCTCGACGACCAGTCGCGTCGTCGCCTCCGCCTGAGCCTGATACGGGTCGCCGTCGGCGACGTACGAGGCAGGGATCCCGTGATAGGAGAGCAGCAAGTGCGAGCGCTCGCCGGCGTCCGTCCAATGCCGTTCGATTTGCGCCGAGAGCGCGTCGACGTAGCCGCGGTCGTCGAAATATGCGTTGACGAAGCGTGTCTCGGGCAGCCAGCGCCAGCGCCGCAGCGCGCGCGTCACGCAGTCGAACACCGACCCGGTGGTCGACGAGCAATATTGCGGATATAGCGGCAGGACCAGCAAGCGCCGGACGTTCTGCTCGGCGAGTGCGCGAATGCCGCGCGCTACGCTCGGATTGCCGTAGGTCATCGCGAGTTCGACGCGTACGGCATCGCCGAGCCGCGCCCGCAGGAGCGCGCCGATCTTCGCGGTCAGCCGCTCCGAATATACCGCGAGCGGGGAACCTTCCCGCAGCCAAATCTTGCGGTAGTTGCGCGCCGTGCGCCGCGGCCGCAACGGCAGGACGATGCCGTAGAGCAGCGGCAGCCAAATCCACCGCGACGTCTCGATGACGCGGCGGTCGCCGAGAAATTGCCGCAAATAGCGCTGTACGGCGAAATAGCTCGGCGAGTCCGGCGTACCTAGGTTGACGACCAATACGCCGATACGTTCGGGCGTCGACGCCGCCGCGGGCGCCACGGCGCGGTAATAGGACATGGGCCGGATTCCTCGAGACTGCGGGTGCGCACAGTATACTGCGCGCAGGATGAGGCCCATGAAGCATTGTGTAGATCGCCGCCGATGACTTGGTTCCAGCCGAGCGAACGCGAAGCATTTTGGCTGAGCCTCGAGGTCTCGGTGCGCAGCGTGCTGATTTGCTTGCCGCCGGCGATGTTGATCGCGTGGACGCTCGCGCGCCGGCGCTTCCCGGGGCGCACGTTGCTCGATGCGTTCGTCCACCTGCCGCTCGTATTACCGCCCGTGGCGGTAGGCTACCTGCTCTTGATCCTGTTCGGGACGCGCGGCCCGATCGGCTCGTGGCTGCACCGGGCATTTCATCTCGACCTCATCTTCACTCGCAACGGTGCGGCGCTCGCGACCGCCGTGATGACCTTCCCGCTGATGGTGCGCGCCATTCGAATTTCGTTGGAAGGCATCGATCGCGGCCTCGAAGACGCCGCGCGCACGCTCGGCGCCGGACCGATCGACCGGTTTGCGACGATCACACTGCCGCTGATGCTGCCCGGCATCGTCGCCGGAACGATCACCGCGTTTTCGGCCGGCCTCGGCGAATTCGGCGCCGTGATCACGTTCGTGTCGAACATACCGGGAGAGACGCGCACGCTGCCGCTCGCGCTCTATACCGCGCTGCAAGCGCCGGGCGGCGAGACCGCCGCCGCGCGGCTCGCCGCCCTGTCGCTCGTCCTGGGTCTCGGCGGATTGCTGTTGTCCGAATGGTTCGCGCGCCGCGTGCGCCGCATGCTGGGCCACTGATGCTGGAAGTCGCGGTCACAAAGCGGCGCGGGTCGTTCTCGCTGTGCGCGAAATTCGAACTGCCGACCCCCGGCGTCGCCGCCTTGTTCGGCCGCTCCGGCTGCGGCAAGACGACGCTGATCAACATCATCGCCGGACTTCTTGCCGCGGATGCCGGCCGCGTCGTGGTCGACGGCCGCGTCTTGCTCGACACCGCCGCGAGCATCGACGTCCCGCCCGAATCGCGCCGCATCGGTTACGTGTTCCAGGACGCGCGGCTGTTTCCGCATCTGCGCGTCGAAGCGAACTTGCGCTATGCCGAGAAGCGCGCGCGCAACGCGCGCTACGTCGGCTTCGACGAAGTCGAAGCCCTGCTCGCGCTCGGTCCGCTGCTCGATCGGCGGACGCACGAGTTGTCGGGCGGCGAACGGCAGCGCGTCGCGATCGGCCGCACGCTGCTCGGCCAGCCCAGCCTCATCTTGCTCGACGAACCGCTCGCGTCCCTGGACGCCGCGCGCCGCGACGAATTGCTGCCCTATCTGGAGAGGCTCCGCGATCAGCTCGCGATCCCGATGGTCTACGTGAGTCACCAGTTCGACGAGGTCCTGCGCCTCGCGACCCACGTGGTGCTGATGGACCACGGGGCGACGATCGCACAAGGCGGAATTGCCGGCATGAGCTTGCGGCCGGAATTGCGGCGCATCGTCGGCGCCGATGCGGTCGGCGCGGTCGTCGACGGCGCCGTGTCCGCAATCGATACGGCCGCCGGTCTAGCCGAGGTCAGGATCGGGAACGGCGCGCTGCGGGTGCCCTGCGCGGGTCTCACCGTCGGCGCCCGAGTGCGCGTCCAAATTCTCGCGCGCGACGTGATCGTGGCCACCGAGGAGCCGCGGCATTTGAGCGTGCGCAATATCCTCGGCGGCGCGGTCTGCGGCATCGCCAGCGACAGCGCCGACGCGGAATTGATCTCGATCGAGGTCGGCGGCGCGCAAATCCTCGCCCGCATCACGGCGGCGGCGTCGCGCGAACTCGCGCTGCGCGCCGGCATGCCCGTCTGGGCCCTCGTCAAATCGGTTTCGATCTCCCCCGACCGCTTGCGGCGGCTCTAGCGCGCGGCGGCAACCGGCCGCGTCACTTCGATCGCGTGCCGAAGTGCATGATCGCGACGATGTGGTCCTCCGGCGCGAGGCCGAGCGCCGCCTTGACGCCGGGCTCGTAAGCGGCAGGGCCGGTCTTCCACATGACTCCGTAGCCCTGTGCATGCGCGGCCAGGAACGCGTTCTCGGCGGCGGCGCCCGCCGCGACCAGTTGCTCGACTTCCGGCACCTTCGGATGACCACGCTGCGGAACACAGGCGATCACCAGCAGGAGCGGTGAACGCGAAATCTTCTCGCGCTCCACGCGCAATTGCTCGTCGTTGGGCGCCGGCGCGCGATTCCGCCGCGCCTCGACGACCGCCTCGGTGAATTTCTCGCGACTTGCGCCCTGCAGTACGATCAAGCGCCAGGGCTTCAAGCGGCCGTGGTCCGGCGCGCGATTCGCCGCATCGACGATGCGGGCAAGGTCCTCGGCCGTCGGGCCCGGCTCGGCCAGCCGCCCGGCGGACGCGCGCGTCATGATGGCATCTAGTAATTCCATAGTCAGGGACCTTCTGTCGCGGATTTAAGCCAAGCGCTCGCAGGACATCGGCTATCATCAGGCTCCCGGGGCCCGTTGCGCGCTACGCGGCGGGAATTATACCGACCGTCAATCGTTTAGGAGTTCTCGATGAAGCGATTCGTTTTCGCGGGCCTGGCATCGATTTGTGCGGCGGGCGCGTTCGCGGCACCCGTGACCTACATTCTCGATCCCAATCATACTTACCCGAGCTTCGCCGCCGACCACATGGGCGGGCTGTCGGTCTGGCGCGGAAAGTTCACGAAGAGCTCAGGCAAAGTCGTGCTCGATCGCGAGGCGAAGACCGGCACGATCGATGTGACGGTCGACGTGGGCTCCATCGACTTCGGCATGGAAAAGCTCAACGAACACGCGCGCTCGGCCGAGATATTCGACGTCGCGAAATACCCGACCGCGACATTCGTCGGTAAATTCACGAAATTCAAAGGCGATTCGCCGACACAGGCGCAGGGAACGTTCACGCTGCACGGCGTTTCGAAGCCTTTGACGCTGAACATCGACTCCTTCATGTGCAAGTTCATTGCGATGATGAAGAAGACCGTCTGCGGCGCCGATGCGCGCGCGACGATCAATCGCGCCGACTTCGGCGTCGACTACGGCAAGGCTTACGGCTTCAATCAAACGGTGCAGCTGCAGATCCAGGTGGAAGGCAGCCCCGCGGCTCCGTGAGGGGCATCTGATACCCGACCGTACGCGCGCCCGCGACCTGCGCGCGTACGGCAGGTTCGTAGGCCCTCAGAACGGGTTCAGCCGCTTCGTCGGCGAAAAATGGATATAGCTGAGCGCGACGCCTTGACGCCAGCCGATGCCGAAGCGCACCGGCGCCATGGAAATCGTCCCGCGCTGCAGGTAATTGACGCCAAAGCCGCCGACGAAATAGAGACTGCCCTCGACGCCGGGGAATCGCTGAAACAGCGCCGACGCGTTCGGCAGACCGTACACCAAGATGAAGGTCTTGACGGCATTGGCGCCGACGTCGAAACCAAGCGACGGACCCTGCCAAAACACCTCGCGCACCGGCGCGCCCTTGATCACGAGTTCGCCGTGTCCGTAGCGCAGGCCGACGGCGATTGCGCCTCCCGCCTCCTCGCCGCGGATGATCGCGACCGGATCCCCCTTTTCTTTTAGCACCTTTTCAATGACTTGCGACAAATCTTTCGCGCCAGTACTGAAGAACTGGTTCGCCTGCTTCATGACCTCATCGTCGCTATAGGTCTGCGTCGGCGCCATCGGCGGCGTCTTGGTCGCCGCGCTCGCGCCACCCACACAGAACAGAAACGCCGTCGCGAGCACGACTGATAGAGCGCTCATTTTTGGCATGGGGTACCCCGTTGATTGGTGGGACGGCTGGGACTCGAACCCAGGACCAAAGCCTTAAAAGGGCCTTGCTCTACCAACTGAGCTACCGTCCCATTTCAGGCGCGCATGATAGCGGAACTCGCCGCGCAGTTCACCGCCGATCGCATCGTCGATTTTCATGCTCGGTAGCGTGTGGGATCGGCGATTCCGGCCGCGCGGAATCCCTCGCGGCGGATGCGGCAGGAATCGCACGCCCCGCAGGCGCGTCCTTCGTCGTCGGCCTGGTAACAAGACACCGTCAGCCCGTAGTCGACACCCAATCGGGTTCCCGTGCCGATGATTTCGCCCTTCGACATGCGTATGAGCGGCGCGTGAATCTCGAGTTTCCCGCCGCCGACGCCCGCCTTGGTCGCAAGCGCCGCGAGATGTTCGAATGCCGCGATGAACTCCGGCCGGCAATCGGGATAACCCGAATAGTCCACGGCGTTGACGCCGAGGAAAATATCCTCGGCCGCGATGACCTCCGCCCAGGCCAGGGCGAGCGACAACAAAATCGTGTTGCGCGCGGGAACGTAGGTGACCGGAATTCCTTCGCTCGGCGCGGTCGGGACCGCGATCGAGCGGTCGGTCAGCGCCGAGCCGCCGATGCCCGCGAGATCGACGCCCATCACGCGATGCTCCAGCGCGCCGAGCGCCGCCGCGATCCTGCGCGCAGCATCGAGCTCGGCCCCATGCCGCTGGCCGTAGTGAACGCTCAATGCGTGACAGCCGAACCCCTGCGCGCGCGCGAGCGCGAGCACGGTCGCCGAGTCGAGTCCGCCGGAAAGCAGCACCACCGCGCGCGCCACGGCTAACGACCCCGCGTGTCGCCCCACAGGACCTTGTGGAGCTGGAGCTGAAACCGTACGGGCAGCCGGTCCGCGAGGATCCAATCGGCGAGGTCCGCGGGAGCGAGCTCGCCGTAGCTCGGCGAGAACAGGATCTGGCA
>Ga0316628_100004369_pt1 | contig 11084 bp, 14 predicted proteins | sample OWC_Aug_M2_C1_D5_FD_207648 | JGI IMG/M metagenome (GOLD analysis project Ga0316628, IMG submission 207648) | Wetland soil microbial communities from Old Woman Creek delta, Ohio, United States - OWC_Aug_M2_C1_D5_C | ecosystem: Environmental > Terrestrial > Soil > Wetlands | place: USA: Ohio... | reverse complement strand
GGTGGTACGGGTTCTTCAATTCGCTGACAATCATGGGCGTTGCGGCCTGGATTTTCAGGTCGCCCAGAACCCTTATGAGGCCCCAGCGCACACGATCCTCCTCGCCCGCGAACATTTTGAGGATGCCCTTTGCCTCCTTCGGCTCCATTCGTTCGACCATTTCTCTGACGACGGCAAGACGCTCCTTGGTTGTCCCGAACCGAAGCACCTGGAGCCAGCCCTCCATCCGATCCGACTCGTGGGTGCGATCCTGACCGTCGGCGACTTTCGCGTCTTCGGCTGCTTTCTGCGCGGCGCCCGGCGCTGGTCTTACTCCCAGAAATAGCTCGAGGTCCGTGAGCAGCGCGCCCGCGTGCAAGTATCGATCGTCGGGATTCAGGGAGAGGCATTTCTCCAGGATTGACTGAAGCTCCTGGGGAAAGCCGGGTTGAGTTTCACTCGGCCAGGGGAATTTGCCCAGGGGCGGAAATCCCATGAGCATTTCGTAAATGATCGCGCCCAGGGCGTACACGTCGACCCTGCGGTCGACGGACTTGGAATGAAACCGCTGCTCGGGGGCGAGATAGGCGACGGTCCCGAGCACCTCGTTGGAGGCGGTGAGAGAAGTCTGAACGGCGTCGAGCGCCTTGGCGATTCCGAAATCGGACACCATGGGTATCCCGTCCTCTGTGAGCAGAACGTTGGAAGGCTTCAAGTCCCGGTGGACGATGCCCCTGGCGTGGGCGTGCGCGACGGCGCCGCAAACAGCCGCGAAAAGCTCTGCAGCCTTCCGGAAGGGCAGTCTGCCGCGCTCGAGGCGCTTTGCCAGACTGCCGCTCATGAGTTCCATCATGTAGAAATAGCAGTCCTCCAGGGCGCCGCTGTCCAGAATCCTGACTATGTTGGGGTGCGAAAGCGTTCCAAGGATCTCGATTTCCCTCAGAAAGCGTGCGTAGGATGTAGCGGAAGCGGTGGCGCGCTTGGCGAGAATCTTGACCGCGCGCTTCTCGCGGGTGCGCGGATTGACTGCCAGATATACCTGCGACATTCCTCCCTGTCCGATGAGTTCGGTGAGATAAAAGACCCCGATCTTCCGGCGTGTCCAATCCATTTCAGTCTTCGCTTCTCTGATCCGGGAGACAGGTTTCTTTCCAGAATGCGACTCGGTTTTTACCCTGGGCCTTGGCGCGATAGAGAGCGTTGTCGGCGCGCTCGAGGAGATTCTCGATTTCCTCAGCATCAGCCGGACAGGATGCCACACCGAAGCTGGCTGTGACGGGCTGCGGCAGCTCGAGCCCACTCGCGACGGACTTTTCGACATCCGCCCGGATGCGCTCGGCGAGATCCATGGCACCGTCGCCGTCGGTTTCGGGCAGGACGACGAGCAGTTCTTCTCCGCCGAAACGCCCCGCGCGATCCTGGCGTCGCAGGTTGTTCCGGAGAACTGCGGCGATCGCCTGCAGCGCGCGATCCCCGGTAAGGTGTCCGCAGGTGTCGTTCAGGCCTTTGAAATCATCGACGTCCAGCAGGATGACCGAGAGCTTGCCGCGATATCGCTGCCACTTGACGATTTCGTCCGACAGGATTCTCGTGATGGTGGCCTTGTTGAGCAGCCCGGTCAGACCGTCGGTCGTCGCCAGCCGGTATACTTCGTCGTAAAATTTCTGGTCGGCCAGGTCTCGGTATTCGAACTTCAGGATTACGCGGCCAAGGCAGATCTTGTCTCCCGCTTTGAGGACCGCGCGCCGGACCTTGTGGTAGTTGACCGTTGTTCCGTTTTTGCTGCCAAGATCGCGCAATACCACCGTCATGGCTTCGTCTTTTCCGGTTCCCAGCACCTTCCGGCAGGTGAGCTGGATGTGCTTTCGGGAGACCGAGGGATCCATGATGAGGACGTCGGCCTCTTCTCCCCTGCCAATGGTGACCTGCTGCTGAATCAGCGGGAGCTCCTTGCCGAGGGCCTCGCCCGAGAGAAAGGTCAGGGTGGGGATGGACAGGGAGGATTCACCGAACAGGCCGCTGCTTTTGAGTGTGCTTGCATCGACGAGAAGGGTGTCCGTTTCTTGAGGCCGATCCGGCGTGGCCGGCAGTCTTTTCCTGATGAGTTCCATGGCTTCTGCTCAAGCGATGCGAACAGATTTAAACTGCCTGCGGTGAACGATCATGTGTTTCTTGCCCGCGACGGTGTCGCGCACCACGGCGAGATCGTGCACCCTCGTGCTTGCGCAGCCGCCCGCGCCGTCCACCGTATACAAAAGAACCTTCTTTTCATCGGAGTAGTGTGCCTTCGCGATCAGCTCGACCGGTACGTTGCGGAACAGCGCCAGAAGCTCGCCCTGGCCGTATGGCACCCCCTTCAGGCTCTCGGCCTCGCGCAGGAAACCCTCGCGCTCCTCCGGCTCCACGCGCTCGACGTCGACGCCAACGCGAATGAACGGGTAAGCGGCGATTTTGGTGGTCCGGTCGCGCACGAGAGGCTCGGGAAATCGAGTACGCGCGGAAGCATCCCTGACGCCAAGGTGCTCCGGGAGGATCGTGACGGTGCGTACATTCGGTTCGGCTTCGATCGTGAGCGTACTCGGCGCACGAACGCCCGGAAGCCGGATCAGGTCGGGCGCGCCGACATACGCGGACACGGTGATCTTGAGCGGTGCGCTCCCCACCCTTCCGGATGAAACGATCAAATAGGCGCGCAGCACGCGCGGATAGTCCACGTCCGATTCGGAGGTCGCACTTCTTGCTGGTATCTTCGCACCCATGCCGATCAGCTTTTCGAGACCGTCGTGGACGGAGGGCTTGGGAAGCGAGAAGTCGATCGGCTCGCCGTGGACCGCTTCGATCCCGAGCCGCACGGCTCGCGATGACGCTGCAAGGTCGTAGCGCTTCATCATCCTGCGCAAGACGTCCTTGGTGCCGCGCAGGATACGATCTGTGCCCGCAAGATCCGCGATGCGGTGCACGAAAGCTAGAGCAGCTTTTCCTCGCCGCATAGCATCTTCAGGGCCGAGAGGACCCTCTCCATCGGTTCGAGGATATCCATCGTGCGCGCGATCTCCTGAAGCCAGGTGACCATATTCCGCTGCATGACGTCATCGGTCGTGGAAAACGCGAGTCGCAGGACGGTCCCGTCATCCATTTCGACGACCGCCTCGTTGTCGCGCACACGCGTGAACGGGCCGCTGGACTCACGCTGTGCCAGAGGGAACACCTGCACCGCCATCATCTCCTTCCCCGCCAGCGGGCCGAGGAAGTCCCTTTCCTCATACGAGGTCAAAAAGTACTCGGGCTCGGAGCGAACCTCTCGACTCAGTCGCTCGCGGATGACGGTTTCGTGCAGGTAGCGATCCAGTGAGGATCCGTACAGGACCTTGTGAAGTTTGGTCGTCGTCACGGGCTCGGTGTATTTGAATTCCAGGGGGACACCGACCTGATTGGTGACCATTATGGCGCCGAGATGTTTCTTATCGAGGTTCAGGTGGCAGAAGTAGCCCACCTGCCTGCCTCGTGCACCCCCATTGCCAGGTCGCTCCCGGGTTATCATGCACTTCTCCCTCAGGAGTTATCGGCGAATCTGTCTGGCTTCTTTAGGGTTACCTCGGGCAGTCTGAATCAATAAGATCTATGGCAAACCTTCACTGAAGGAGAGACCAGATAATCGCCATCAACAACGATGACCGGCTATCGGCCGAGTTCCTGCTGGGCGGCCTTCTTGATCTTCTCCAGGCCGATCAGGCTTCCCTGATTCTGGGATCTGTAGATAAACTCCAGGAATTCGTTCGCCTTGCGCGAGGTGCTGTTCTTGAGCAACGTGCTCTTTGCCAGAGCATTCATCGCCTCCGGGACCCGGTTCACGTTTTTGAGCGCAGCGCCATAAAAATAGTAGGTCTCGCCGGTCCTGGGGCGCAGCTTGATGAGTCGCTCACATTGCGTGATGACCATCGGGTACTTCTCTGATTTGGCCAGAGACTCCACCACCAGGAGATAATTGAGCTGCGCGTGCTCGACGACCTTTGAGTCGGGGCGATCCCTTATCAGGTTGAACATCGCGTCCGCGCGCTTCATGCTGTCCTGTATCGCGGCTGCCTTTTGATAGCGCTCGTAGTCCTCCCGGTATTGTTTGACCTCCTTGGACTCTTCTTCCTGCTCCTGGGCGAGAGCCTGTGAATAGCCAAAGATCACGAGGATTCCGAAGAACAGGGCAAATCGTTGCTTGAAGTTGATTCCCGCCAACATGAATACACCTCCACGGATGAAGCCTATTTACAAAAGTTCGACAAGATGCTAAAACCTACTGCACTTTTGGGGCGCCTAGCTCAGCTGGTAGAGCACTGCGATCACACCGCAGGGGTCACAGGTTCGAGTCCTGTGGCGCCCACCAATCTATTCGACTCAAGCCTCTCTGATGCGATCCTTGTCCCGCTTGGGGCAAGAGCCTATTTGTCGACTTCCTTCTCCATGGTATCCAGCAAGGCAAGTATATTGTCGAGGTTCTCCTTCCATGCCGGCGCGTCCTGACGCCCCGGCAGTGTGGCAACCGGCGGCGTTTCCGGACGTGGCTGTTGCTGGTGTTTTTGCACCGGAAGCGGAGCTGCCGCAGGTGTGATCTGGGGCGCGATCTCATGCTCGACGGGAACCGGAGCAACCGCGGACAGCGCATCCTGGACCGATTTTACAGATTTGGCTGAGCCGCTCACCGCGGCCCGTATGACCTCGGCGTCTTTCTGGAGCATTTCGATGGCCTTGTCCTGCCTGGCTGCGAGCTGCCTCAGATGCTCCATCTCGATCGCCTTCTGCTGCAGCTGTTTTTCGAGGGACTGGATGATCTTGTCTGACTTTTGCTCCGCCTCCTCTGCCTGGCGCGATTCGCGTTCTTTCTCTTCCAGTTCCTTTTTGAGCGCGCCGAGCTCTTTACTTAGGCGCCTCTGGCGCGAGTCCCCGAAGTAGAAGGCATGCAAAAGGAATCCAAAAGAAGCAAAAATCAGTACCAGAACGGCAAGCTGCATATAGATGCTGCTCATTCAACCCTCATTTCGGGCTCGTTACGATAATCTCGATCCTGCGGTTGGCCTGCCGACCCAACTGCGTTTCATTCGAAGCAATGGGGTTCTGACTGCCCAGCCCCTTGGATTCGAGTCGCGACGGGTCAACTCCCTGGCTAGCCAGGAAATCCTTTACGGCAGCAGCCCGCTCGGCAGAAACCCGCTCGTTATTTTCCGGCAACCCTAGATTGTCCGTGTAGCCCACGATCATCAGCTTCAGGTCGGGCTTTTCCGCCAGAAGGGCGGCCACCTTCTTAAGCGGCTCAATAGAAATGGGGCGGATTGTCGACGAGGCGGTATTAAACAAAATCGGCTCAGTGGCAATGTACTGCCCGTTGGGACGGTGCTGGATTCGGAGCGCCTCACCCTGCTGCCCCCGTGAGTCCTGCGGACTTGGAGAAACCGAACCGGCCGTGGCCCCCTCCTTCGCAGGTGCCCCGGACGGTGGCCTGCCCGATTCCGCGGCCTTGGACAGCGTGTCGACGCCCGCTGGATAAGGAACGGGCGACCTTGCAGTCGTGTCGATCGGTGCAGAGGGCGGGGCGGGGCTTTGCTCCGCTGAATTCGAGGTGGGCCGAACTCCCATGCCGTGGCTTTTCCCGGCCATCGAAGTCTGGGCGATCTGATCCATCAGCCACAGACCGGTGCCGAGAAGCAGAACCAGAACCAGAGCCCGGAGCAATGCCTTCAGATTGTTGATTAATTGTGAACTCATCGCGATACCTGCCTAACCCCTCGCTCGCGCCTCTATTCGGCGCAAAGCCTGGTTGCACGGCGCCGTGATCTGTCCATGGCGGCCCTGGCTCAGCTCCTGCAGCAACGGGACTGCCCGGTCATCCCCGGCATCTTCGTCAAGCCCTCACGCACGTTCACGACATTCAACTGACCTCGGCGAAAGGCTCCGGAAGTTCCGTGGGCGTAAGCTCGTGCAGATACTGCCTGGATTCCTCGTTTGTCCTTCGGCTGTCGAGGCCCCGGGCAATTTCATCGAGATACTCTTTGCGCCCCTTTTGAAATAGTGCATATGCCTGTGCCACTTTGACCTTCGGATGTTTCGAGCTCAAATCATCACGCGAAACATCAGTGACGGCGCTGGTATTGCCTGTGCGGGCCAATCCTGCAAAGGCATGCTGTCGGATCACATCGTCTTTTGATTGGAGTTTCTTTAGAAAGAGGCACTCTGAGCGCCTTTCGCCGATCGACGAAATGGCACCCATGAGAATCTGGCGATAGGTGTTGTCCTGGTCCTTTGCGGGTGCCGCGGTCTCCGCTTCGAACCGGCGCTCCAGTTCGGTTACCGCTTCGCGGAAGCGGAACCGGCCGAGAGTAAAGATGGCTTCGTTACGCAGTTTTGGATCGTCATGGCCGCTGAAAATGAAAAGTTCCCTGTCCATCGTGGCGTCTGAGATTTTCCTGAGCGAGCGGATAGACTCAAACCTGACATTGCTGCTGTTGTCGTTGTGCAGCGTCTGGACGAGGGCAGAAACTGCCGCCCTTCCCTTCAGGATTCCAAGCGCCCGGGCCGCTTTGGCCCTGATACCTTCGTCCGGATCGCGGAGCCGCCCGGCGAGCGCGCTCACCGCTGTTGGATCAACAGCCGTGCCGGGTTCTACGGCGAGATCCGCCCACTCGTCCGCCCATGGATTGAAGAAGTTGGCAACTTTGTTCAGAGTAACGCTCAGTCCGCCATCCTTGGGAAGACAGAGACCGACGATTCCCCGGATACACCTCTCGCGGATGTCCTTCTCTGGATCGCCGCACAGTTTCACGAAAGCAGGCAGAGCCTTGGCATCGGCCAGTTTCTCGAGCGCCGTCATGATCTCCCGGCGAACGGCGGGATCAGGGTTGTTTGCGGAATCGACGAGTTCCGGGATTGCGCGCGGAATCTTGGTAGTCCCCGGCGGGGTCGCAGCCTCATTGCGGCGAACCCGATTTGGATTGCACAGGTCGCAGATCACCCCGTCGACCGGAATCGGCCGGGGCAGTTTTTGGGCATGGCCCGTCCGGATGGCCGGCAGGAAGAAATAAACCGGCGTGAGGCACAACGCAAAAGCCGGCAGTTTCCGCCGAGCCTTCGCTTTAATCGTGCCTCCGCTCATCAGGGCCTCCGAATTGTTGAATCCATGGCTCTTAGCAGCCAGTCTGCCACTTTTGAGCGTATGTTGCAACCATGGATAACTCGGGGCTGCGATTCTTACAGTGGACGAATGCAAATCGATAGGGAGGCCCGGATGATCCCTGTTGTCCGGAACGCAGCGCGTTGGAAGAGCGGGGAAATTCCCGCAGTCCATGGAAGCGGAGAGCGAGCTCGCCGGCGATCGGCGATTCATTACGGGTTAGGTCGCCACAAAGTGTCGAATTGCCGGCTTTGCTCGACCTCGAAAAAAGCATCCTCATCCAGCGAATGGAATTGGTTGCAGAACCGGCAGTTGATCATGCCTTCCAGATAGGCGTTGTTGCTCAAAGCCTCTCTGCCCGAGGTTCGAATGCCGGTGTCGAAAACCTGTTGAGTAGAGGGGCATCGTACTTTGATTCTCAATACGTTGGACACCTTTCAAGACCTCCATTTCGCATGATAGTCCAAAAGTGCAGATCCGGCGAATGATTCGTGAATCGCTTTGTGCCGAGCGCTCGGGCCGCTCGTTAGCGTGGCAGCGACTTTCAGCCTGCGGCGAACAGCCCAGTTGCAAATGGTCCAGTCCGGAACGCCGGGGGCCTTTTCCGGCATGACGTGAATCACTGTATCCATGTTTTGCCTTCGAAGCAGGGCGACAAGAAAAACCGAGTCTCCATCTTATCCCCCTGAACGCCAGCGATCACTTGAAGGTCAATCTCGACGACCGGCCGGTACTCGTGGAGGTTTCTCGCAATCTGCCATCCCGGGCCGAGCGAGGTAGTCAGCGTGTCGTTGACGAGGAGGCTGGCACTGTTGAAGAGGCCGCCGGGAGCGGGAGACGGGGATCGAACCCGCGACGTCCAGCTTGGGAAATTAACCGTGGATTGAAAACAAAGAATTTAGCGTCTACGGTGTCAATTGCAGACGATCGTAAATCACTGATTCTAAAGGCGCGGATTTTTGCGGTTTGCTATTGGACTCTTAATGGACTTCCAGCCGAAACGGATATCGGCAAGGGCTAAAAAAATGTGAATACCAGCTCAACGAGCTTACTGTCATCAGCTTCAATCACGCAGCCATTGTGCTCTCGAGCCTTCACCCTGACGGTCTCTTCAGCTTCCCGGCAGCAGATTCCTGATTTGCGTGGCCAGCGGCGGAAAGTCCGCCGTGACGATTTCCCAAAGAATGTTATAGTCCACAGCGTCATAGCCGTGGATCAATCGATTGCGCGCGCTGATGATTTCATGCCACGGGATTTTGGAATGCGCTGCCCTCGTGGGATCTGACACTCGCGTCGCTGCCTCGCCAACAATTTCCACCAACTTCAGAATAGCAAGGAAGAATATGCGATCGGATTCAAGTTCCGAGCGCCTTCTATGCCTGGTGAGGGCAACAGCTTCCTCGATGTGATCAAGCATCTGCTGAAGCGAGACGTCGTCTTTATGCCGCGACATAGAGAGCTTGAGCCTCGCGGAGAATCTCATCCCGAAAGTACTTGCTCAGGTCGCCCGGCGTGTTCAGATCAACCTTGTGGCCGAGAATGTCTGACAGCTCGTCCTGTATGCGGAAAAATGACAGGCCCACCCGAACGTCGGGTTGAAACTCCACCAAAACGTCAATATCGCTCTCAGGTCTGAAGTCTCCGCGCAGAATAGAACCAAAAAGGGCAAGGCGACGGATGCCGTTAGCACGGCAGAATGCCTCGATGCGTTCCCGTTGGATGTCTATTCCGTTCAGTGTCATGGGCGCCTTGACCACAGCCAACCATACACCGTTGCCGGTTTCGAATTCAATTCATTCTCCCTTGGGCCAAGTGCTAAGGCAATCGTGACGGGCTGCTCAGGTCAGTTTTTCGCAACCGCATGCTTCCGCGGCCAGTATAATGTTACGCAACGGAGGCTCGAGGGTGAATAGGGCGAGACCGATGAGGAGTGTCATCGAACCCGAGGGCGACGAGTAAATTGCTGTGTGTCCGGAGCTCGACATTGACAGCCAGAAGCATCGAGGATGCGCTTGGCAATCTGCAGGAGGCCTGGAGCCGTTTTTCGAGTTTGGCGAGCTGGCAGTAATCAAGGCTCGGACGCGCAGGGATCAAGGGAATGGGAAAGAAGAATCTTCAGCCGATTCCGCCAGGGGAGATCCTCCTGGAGGAGTTCATGAAGCCGCTGCATTTGAGTGCTAGCCGTCTGGCACGGTGCGTTCAGGTGCCGCGCTATCGGATAAGAGAGATCATTCACAGCAAGCGGCCCATCACGCCGGAAATTGCTCTACGCCTAGGAAAGTACTTTGGCATCTCCCCGGAAACCTGGCTCGATTTGCAGACCGATTGTGACCGGCGGCTCCGCTATCACACAAGGTAAACACGGCTCACGCTTGGCACCTGGTAACGTCTGTTCTCTATGAGAGATCTTCCGAGATGGCTCCTGGTAGTGTTGCGATGAGAGGCAAAAGATTGGTGGTAGTTCAGGGGTCGGGAAATGTCTTTCGAGACCTCGGACATGAGGACGCGGACGTCAGACAGTGCAAGGCTATTCTCGCTGCAGAAATCACCAAAGCACTCGATCATCAGGAACTCAGCGTCCAAGCGGCTCACGACGGTACCGGGATCGCTGCGGCGGACTCTTCACGCATCCGCAACGCAAATCTCGGTCGATTTACAGTCTATCGCCTAGTATCCATCATCAAACGGCTCGGCTATCGCGTCGAGCTTAAGATCAAGCTGAAATAGGCAGCGACGAGCTGCAGGACCTCCTTGACGACAAAGGCCGAACGCTTTCCTTCGATGTCGTCACACACCTGCGATGCGATCTGAAACAGATATTCGACATGGCTGTCGCCGAAGGATATCTGCGGAGGAACCCGGCGACGCTACTGTTCACGCCAAGGGATGCCCGGCGGCCAATCCCGCGGATCATGACCCCGGACGAGGTAAGACAGCTGTTCCAGATCCTCTACGTACGGGAGCAGTTGATCGCGAAGCTCGCCGTGCTGGCCGGCATGAGGCCCGGTGAGATTTTCGCGCTCAAGTGGTCCCGGTTGGAGGCTGATTACGCCGACATCCGTCAGCGGATATACCGGGGCGATATCGACACTCCGAAGTCGACCCGATCGGTCCGTTTCGCGGCGCTGTCGGAAGGAGTGCTCGCTTCTATCGACGAGTGGCGAGCCGTGTCGGTTGACACCAATCCTGAAGCCTGGGTGTTTCCCTTCGAGAAACTCACGACGCCTGTGGCAAAGGATAGCTGCTGGAGGAGAGATTTCCTGCCCAGGCTCAAACCCCTGGGGCTGGAATGGGCCAACTTCCAGGTGATGCGGAGAACCCACAGTTCCCTTCTGAAGGAGCTCGACGTCGATCCGCATGTTCGCGCCGAACAAATGGGGCACACGGTCGACGTGAACGAGAACGTGTACACCTTCACCTCGCTGAAACGCCGGCAGGACGCAGTAAACGCCCTGGAAATGGCAATCGGAGCTTCTTAATGGACTCTATTGGACTCTGTCGCTGGGGGGCTTCCCGCAACTCGTTGATTTCATGGAGCGGGAGACGGGGATCGAACCCGCGACGTCCAGCTTGGGAAGCTGGCATTCTACCGCTGAATTACTCCCGCTCACTTGCAGCTGTGGCGTCATACTAGCGAATAGCCACCGGGCAGTCAATGACCATGCGCGATCGGGCGCGCGGCCCCTAAAACATCTGGGTGCGCCACAAATCGTGGATGTGGAGCACACCAAGGACGCGCCTGAATTCGTCCACGACCACGAGGCTCGTGATCTTCATCCCCTCCATCTTGGAGAGCGCCGCCGTGGCCAGCTCGTCTTCCGAGATGGTCTTGGGCGTCTTCGTCATGCATTCTCCGGCGACAAGACGAAGCGGGTCCGGCGACTTTTCCAGCAGCCTGCGCAGATCGCCATCGGAAATCACGCCGACAAGCCTGTCGTCGTCCCCCGTC
>Ga0316628_100004368_pt1 | contig 11084 bp, 9 predicted proteins | sample OWC_Aug_M2_C1_D5_FD_207648 | JGI IMG/M metagenome (GOLD analysis project Ga0316628, IMG submission 207648) | Wetland soil microbial communities from Old Woman Creek delta, Ohio, United States - OWC_Aug_M2_C1_D5_C | ecosystem: Environmental > Terrestrial > Soil > Wetlands | place: USA: Ohio... | reverse complement strand
CTCCTCCGCGAGGTGGAGGACGAGCGAGAGGTTGAACCCCGCGAGCGTGCGCGTGGCCTGGACGAGGGCGGCGGGCAGCACCGCGCCCATGCGCAACAGCTCGAGTCCCGCGTGGAGGTAGCGGACACGCCGGGGACCGAGCGCCGCGGCGAACCCGTAGAGGACGTACCGCCCGCCCGGCCTGAGCGCCCTCCACCCCAACCGGAACAGCGACCCGCCCACCGCGTCGGCGACGACGTCCACACCCGCGCGGAGCGACTCGCGGTACTCCCGGTAGGACGCCGTCTCGTGAGCGCCGAGGCGCGCCGCGAGCTCGCGCTTCTCGGGGGTCGAGGCCACCGCCAGGACCGTGGCCCCGGCGCGCGCCGCCAGCTGCACCGCCATGGTGCCGACGCCGCCGGCCGCCGCGGTGATCGCGATCCGCTCCCCCGCGCGCAGCTGCCCGACTTTGAACAGCGCGTGGTCGGCCGTGAGGCCGGTGACCGCGACCGCCGCCGCGGAGGCGAAGTCGAGACCCCCCGGCACGGGCCGCAGCTGGCGGATCGGCACCGCGACCAGCTCGGCGTGGCCCCCGAAGACGGGCACCGCCGCGACGCGCGTGCCTGGCGGCGGCCCGTCCGCTCCCTCCCCCAGACCCACGACCTCGCCGCTCACCTCCATGCCGGGGACGAACGGCGGCCTCGGGACGCGGGGGTAGACCCCGAGCCGGGCGGCGCAGTCGGCGAAGTTGATGCCGATCGCGCGCACCCGAACCAGCGCCTCGCCGGGGCCCGGCACCGGGTCCGGCAGCTCGGTCAGGCGCAGGGCCTCCGGCGATCCGAACCGCGGGACGACCCACGCCCTCATCGCGGCATCAGCTCCGCTGACGCCGCGATGCGTGGCCAGTGGTCAGTGGCCGGTGGCCCGAAGAAGTAACCACGGACTCGTGGCGATCCGGCCTCCGGCCACAGGCCACCGGCCACGGTGGTCACGACTCGTCGGCCGCCGAAGCCGGGCGGGCCAGCGTCGGGAGCATCGCCCGCAGCTTCTCCTCGAGTTCGGCCTCGACCTCGGGGTGCTCCTTGAGGAACGCCCGCGCGTTCTCGCGGCCCTGCCCGAGACGCGTGTCGCCGTAGGAGAGCCAGGTTCCCGACTTGGTGACCAGCCGGTGCTCGATGCCGAGGTCGATCAGCTCGCCGGAGCGCGAGATCCCCTCCCCGAACATGATGTCGAACTCCGCCACGCGGAACGGCGCCGCCACCTTGTTCTTGACCACCTTGACCTTGGTGCGATTGCCCACCGAGTCCTCACCGGTCTTGATCGCGCCGATCCGGCGGATGTCGAGGCGGATCGAGGCGTAGAACTTGAGCGCCCGGCCGCCGGTGGTGGTCTCCGGGTTGCCGAACATGACCCCGATCTTCTCCCGGATCTGGTTGATGAAGATCACGCTGGTCTTGGACTTGGAGACGATGCCCGTGAGCTTGCGCATCGCCTGCGACATCAGCCGCGCCTGCAGTCCCACGGCCGCGTCGCCCATCTCGCCCTCGAGCTCCGCCCGCGGCACCAGCGCCGCCACCGAGTCCACCACGATGACGTCCACCGAGCCCGAACGGATCAGGGTCTCGGCGATCTCGAGCGCCTGCTCGCCGTTGTCGGGCTGCGCCACCAGCAGGTTGTCGATGTCCACCCCGAGCTTGCCGCAGTACTCCGGGTCGAGCGCGTGCTCCGCGTCGATGAACGCCGCCAGCCCGCCGCTCTTCTGCGCCTGCGCGATCACGTGCAGCGCCAGCGTCGTCTTGCCAGAGGACTCGGGACCGTAGATCTCGGTGACGCGCCCCCGCGGGATCCCGCCCACGCCGAGCGCCGCGTCGAGCCCTATCGAGCCGGTCGGGATCACGTTGACGTTCACGGCTTCCTGGGCGCCCAGGCGCATGATCGAGCCCTTCCCGAACTGACGCTCGATCTGCGCCACGGCAGTCTCCAGGGCCTTCAGCTTGTCCTGGTTGTACTCAGGCATGGTGACACCTCTCTCGTGGGATCAGGCGTGGACGGGACGACCTGAGGCTTCACCGACAAGGTAAGGCCCGTATGTCGACTCGTCAAGCGTGGGGCTCGCCCTCGGGGGTGAACCGGTACCCCACCCCCCGCACCGAGTGGACGTACTTCGGGCGGCGGGCGTCGGGCTCGAAGTAGCGCCGCAGGCGGACGATGAAGTTGTCGATGGTCCGGGAGGAGGAGCCGTACTTGTAGCCCCACACGCGCTCCAGGATCAGCTCGCGCGAGACCACCTGCCCCTGTCTCTCGACCAGCAGCTTCATCAGCATGCACTCCTTTTCGGTGAGCTCCACCTCGCCGCGCGGCCCCCTGGCCTTGAAGGTGCGGAAGTTCACCTCGTTGTCGCCGAAGTGGAAGATCCCCCGCTCGGCGACCGGGGTCTGGTACCACTCCTGGCGGCGGAGGATGCCGCGGATGCGCAGTACGAGCTCCTCGAGCAGGAACGGCTTGCTCATGTAGTCGTCGCCACCGTGGCGGAGCCCGGTGATCCGGTCGGCGTCGGTGTTGCGTGCGGTGAGGAAGAGCACCGGCACGCGGTTGCCGGCCTCACGCAGCCGCTCGCACACCTCGAACCCCGAGATCCCCGGAAGCATCACGTCGAGCACGACGAGGTCGAAGTCCTCGGCGGCCAGGCGCTGGAGCGCGGCCTCGCCGTCGCCCACGACCGCGGCGTCGTACCCTTCGAACTTGAGGTTGTGGCCGAGCGCCTCGGCCAGGTGCCGCTCATCCTCGACGATCAGCACGCGACTCGCCATGGTTCACCTCGCCTCGTGGTCCCCAATGTACTCGGAAAACTCCTCCTCGGGTAGCCCCTCGGCGCCGGGAAGGGCGAGGCGGAAGACCGCGCCCTGGCCCGCGCCCGGGCTCGCCGCGGTCAGTCTCCCGCCGTGGGCGTTGACGATCTCGCGGCAGACGAACAGGCCGATCCCCGTTCCCGGGGTCCGCCGGATCACCTCGTCCCCCGCCCGGTAGAAAGGCCTGAAGATCGCCTCGAGATCGGCGGGCGCGATGCCGACGCCGTTGTCCCGCACCTCGAGCACGGCCTCCCCGTCCTCCAGGCCGAGGCGCAACCAGACGTGGGGGGGCTCGTCCTTGGCGTACTTGAGCGCGTTCTCGATCAGGTTCGAGATCACGATCGCCATCGCCTCCGGGTCGAAGGTGGCCTGGATGCCGGGGGTGACGTCCGCCTCCAGGACGCCGCCGCGGACCGCAACCCGGCGGTGGGCGATCTGCATCTCGTCCTCGACGAGCTGTGAGAGGTCCGCGAGCCCCATGCGCAACCGGTGCGTCCCACCCGCGTAGCGGGTCACCTCGAGCACCTTCTCGACCAGGTCGCCGAGCCGCTCCGAGTCCGTCAGCGCGTTGCCGAGAAAGCGCGTCCTGCCCTCGTCGTCCACCCTCCCCGACAGCACGGTCTCCAGCGCCAGGCGGATGCCGGCGATAGGCGTCTTGAGCTCGTGCGTCACCGCGGAGACGAAGTTCTGGTGCTGGCGCTCAAGCGAGCTCTCGCGGCGCAGGACGCGCCACAGCAGGACGACCGCGGTGATGATCGCCGCCAGGAAGAAGGCGCCCTCCGCGAGCACCCCCACGACCCTCTGGCGGTAGCGATCGTCGAGCTGCTCCCAGCGGTGGAAGTCCGCGGTCACAACCAGGTGGTCGAACGGCGGGCCCAGCGCGGCCTGCGGGCGCCCCGCGACGACCGCCTCCCTGTCCACCAGCTGGAGGTTCGGGTCGAACGCCGCGAGCCAGCGGTACGGGGCCTGCGGGTCGAGGAACGCCAGCGCGGTGCGGCCGCCGCCGAGCGGGCGCGCGAACGCCGGCCGGCCGCCTTCCGTCACCCAGCCCGGCGTCGGGGCGGCCTGCTGGGAGCCGGGCGCGGACGCCGCTGCGGCCGCCCCCCGGCTCACCACGCCGATCTCCACCAGTGGCGGCGCCGGCGAGGGGATGACGCCGGGGGGCAGCGCGAGCACGCGGAGAGCGACCCGCTCGGCCTCCTCCGCCAGCCTGAGCGCCGCTGTGTCGGCCCGTGCCGCGAGCACGCCGCGCTGCAGGTCGAGCCGCTCGCGGTTGTCCCTGAGCGAGTAGTACACCCACCACGTGAACTGGGCGTTGAGGACGAGTGCGACCGCGACGAACGCCACCAGGTGGCCGAGACCGAGTCGGAATCCGCCGCGCACCGCGGCAGTATAGACACTCGCGCGGGCGATCCTGCGACCAGAGGCGGGCGGGAAGCATTTGACAGGGGATCGGTCGGCTACGAGAATCGGGCTCCCATGGCGTTGTCACGCCCTGTCGTGCTGCGCGGGGGCACCGCGGTTCCGATGACGGCTGCCCGCGAGTGGCTGCAGGCCGACGTCCTGCTCGCGGGGGACCGGATCGTGGCGGTCGGCCCGGAACTCGAGGCCCCCGCGGGGTGCGAGGTCCTCGACGCCCGCGACGCCCTCGTCCTGCCCGGGTTTGTGCAGGCGCACGTGCACGTGGTCCAGAGCCTGGCCCGCCACCGCGCGGAGGGGCTGCCCCTGCTGCGCTGGCTCGCCGAGCGCATCTGGCCGTACGAGGCGACGCTGACGCCCGCCGAGGTCGCGGCGGCGGCGCGCCTCGGGATCGCCGAGCTGCTCTGCGGGGGGACGACGTCGGTCCTCGACATGGGGACCACCCACGACCAGGACGGGGTGTTCCGGGCGGCCGAGGAGCTGGGCATCCGCCTGACCTCCGGCAAGTGTCACATGGACACCGGAGCGGCCGTACCCGCCGGGCTCCTCGAGGATCGCGACGCGTCGCTCGCCGAGGCCGAGGCTCTCGGGTCGCGCTGGCATCTCGCCGCCTCCGGCCGCCTGCGCTACGCGGTCGCCCCGCGCTTCGTCCTCTCCTGCTCCGCCGAGCTGCTCGCCGGGGCGGTGAGCCTCGCGCGCCGGCACGGCTGGCTGCTGCACACCCATGCGAGCGAGAACGCCGACGAGACCGCGGCGGTGCGCGAGCTGACCGGGATGGGCAACGTCGAGTTCCTCGCCGACGCCGGGGTTGCCGGCGAGGACACCGTGCTCGCGCACTGCGTGCATCTCGACGACGGCGAGGTGCGCCTGCTCGCCCGTGGCGGGACCGGGGTCGCGCACTGCCCGGGCGCCAACCTCAAGCTCGCCTCGGGGATCGCCGACCTGCCGCGCCTCCTCGCGGCCGGCGTGCGCGTCGGCCTCGGTGCGGACGGCCCGCCCTGCAACAACCGCCTCTCGATCTTCCACGAGATGGCGCTGGCGGGCACGCTCCACAACCTCGCCCGCGGCGCCGGCGCCGTGGACTCCTGGACGGTGCTCGAGATGGCGACGTGGCGCGGCGCGCGGGTGCTCGGGCTGGGCGACGAGGTCGGGCGCCTGCGGCCGGGAGCGAAGGCGGACGTCGTGGTGCTGGGCTGCAGTTCCTTCGCGATGGAGCCGGCCGCGGACCCGGCGGCCATGGTAGTGTACGGTGGGGGGGTCGAGAGTGTTCGTCACGTCGTGGTGGACGGCACGGTCGTGATCCGGGACGGAGTGCTGACCACGGCCGACGCGTCGGTGATCCGGCACGAGGCACGCTCCGCGGCCCGGGCGGTCGCCGGGCGCCTCGGGTGGTCGTGATGTTCAAGGGCAAGCCCCGCTTCGAGCAGCTCGACGAGTACATCCTGCGCCGCGACTACGGCTCGGCGCTGGAGGCGATCGCCGAGGAGATCAAGAAGCGACCGGAGAGCTTCAACCTGCTCCTGCGGCAGGCGGAGATCCTCGGCCTGGCGGGCGACCGCGACAGGGCGATCTCGGTGTACCGCAAGCTCGCCGAGCACTACGCGCAGCAGGGGTTCTACGCGCGCGCGATCGCCGTGATCAACAAGGTGCTGCGCCTCGACCCCACCCGCGAGGAGTTCACCAGGGAGCTCGCCGCCTTCATCGGGGCCAAGCAGGAGGCCGAGAAGGCGGAGCAGGTCAAGCTCGAGCGCTCCGAGAGGGGCGGCAGGAGGCGGGCCGCGGCGGAGGCCGCGGCGCCACCGCCCGCCGCGCCCGCAGCCGCGCCCCCGGCGGCAGCCGAGGCGGGCGGCAGGCAGGCGGAACGGGAGAGGGCGGCGTCGCGGCTCTTCGCGGAGCTGCCGCATGGCGCGCTCGAGGAGCTTCTCCTCGCCGCCGCCGTTCGCTCGTTCGAGCCGCCCGAGGTCATCGTGCGGGAGGGCGAACCCGGGACGTCGTTCTTCCTGATCGAGGAGGGGGAGGTCGAGGTCCACACCCGGGACACCTCCGGCAAGCCGCTGCTCCTCGCCCAGCTCGGGGTGGGGGATTTCTTCGGCGAGGTGGCGGTACTCAGCGGCAAGCCGCGCACCGCCACGATCGTCTCGCGGACCCCCGTGACCGTGATCGAGATCTCGCGTGCCGACCTGGAGCGCATAGCCGGCACCTTCCCGGAGGTGCGGACCGTGCTGCAGAACTTCTACGAGCGGCGCGCCCGGGCCACCGTGGAGGCGATGATCGCCCGGATGCGGGGTGGGAATGCCTGAGGGCCGCTGCGCCATAGCGCGACGCTTCCTGCGCCTGGCCCGCCACCGACCCGAGTACCCGGCGCTCATCGGACCCGACGGCGAAACCGTCGCCACCCGCTTCGGCCTGGCGGCCAGGATCGTGGCGACGCGGGGGCACCTCGCCCCTTACGTCGCCCCGGGGTCCACCGTCCTGCTCTCGCTCCCCAACGGCGCCGACTTCGTGCGCACCTTCGCCGCCCTCCGCCTGCTCGGAGCGTGCGTCGCCCTGGCGGACGCATCGGCGCCGGCCGACGAGCTCGAGCGCTCGGCCGACGCGGTCGGCGCCACGTTCATCGCCGCCACTCCCGAGAGGCTCTCGTCGGGCGAGGTGCTGCTCGCCGAAGGCTCCCTCGCGTTCGCCGTGCACCACCCGCCGGAGGAGGTCGCGCTGCCGCGCGGGGCCGCCCTCCTTAAGCTGACCTCGGGATCGACCGGCTTGCCCCGTGCGATCGCGGTGGGCACCCGCCAGCTCGCGGCCGACACCGTGCAGATCCTCCGCACCATGGGGGTGCGGCCCGGCGACGTGACCCTGGCCGTGATCCCCCTCACCCACTCCTACGGGATAGGGTCGTGCCTGATCCCGCTGCTGCTGGCCGGGACGCCGCTGGCGCTGCCGACGTGGGCGCTGCCGGCGGCGCTGGCGCACACGCTGGCCCGCTCGCACGCCGCGCACTTCCCGGCCGTGCCGGCCATGATCCGGACGCTGGCCACGCTCCCGGGCCTCCCGGAACTGCCCGACCTCCGCGTCTGCCTGACGGCCGGGGCGTCGCTGGCGCCCCAGGACGCCGCGGCCTTTCACGCCGCCACCGGCCACAAGGTCCACGTCTTCTACGGGTGCTCGGAGTGCGGCGGGATAACCTACGACCGGTCCGAGGATCCGGTTCACGCGGAGGGCGCGGTCGGCACCGCGATACAGCGGGTCTCGGTCGCGGTGGTCGACGACGACGGCCGACCCCTGCCCCCAGGGGTCGAGGGTCGGGTCCGGGTCGTCTCGCGCGCCGTGGCCCTCGGTGCCGTCCCCCCCGCGGAGGAGTCGGACTCGTTCGCGGCGGGGAGGTTCCTGTCGGGCGACGTCGGCACCCTGGACGGGTCCGGCGTCCTCAGGCTCACCGGGCGAGTGGCGGAGCTCCTCAACGTCGCCGGGAAGAAGGTCCACCCGGAAGAGGTGCGGCGGATCATCGAAGCGCTGCCCGGGGTGCGGAACGCCGTGGTGGCCGGCCTGCCGGACCCGCACCGCGGCCAGCTGGTCGCCGCGCTCGTGGCGACCGATCCGAACGCCGGTCTGACGGTCCACGAGATCCTCATCGGCTGCCGCGCGCGCCTCGCACCGCACAAGGTGCCGCGCAAGATCGTGATCGTGGACGAGCTGCCCACCTCCGAGCGCGGCAAGGTTCGCAAGGAGGTCGTCTTGCGGCTGCTCACCGGCGCCGCGCAGGCCGAGCCCGCCGAGTGACGCGCGTCGTCCCCGCTCAGGGGCCGACAACCCGTTGCCTTACAATCCGCCCGTGCCGCTCCACCGGTCCGTGCGCGTCGCGCTGATCATGGTCATCGTCGTGTACCTCACGGCCGCCGGCTGGTTCTTCGTGCTCGCCCCGTGGAGCTCCTTCTGGGGGTCCCGGGTGATCCCGGGAGCGCCGCTCTGGCTCGCCTTCGCGCTCGAGAGGCGCGCGCTCCGCGGTGCCTTCTCCGGGCTCGGACTGGTTCACTTCGCGGCCGCGTGGTCGTGGCTGGAGACCGCCACGAGGAGAGCATGATCGTCGGCGTCGGCGTCGACCTGGTCGAGGTGGGGCGCGCCGCCCGCCTCCTGGCGCGCCACGGCGGCCGCCTCCTCGCCCGCTGCTTCGCCCCCGGGGAGGTGAGCCGCCCCGCCGACCCCGAGCACCTGGCCGGCCTCCTGGCCGCCAAGGAGGCCGCGTTCAAGGCGCTGGGATCCGGCTGGGGGCAGGGCGTCGGCTGGCGCGACCCGGTGGTCGAGCGGGCACCCGGAGGAGCGCCGCGCCTCGCGCTCGCGGGCCGCGCCGCCGAGCGGGCGGGAGCGCTGGGTGTGCGACGCGCCCACCTCTCGATCACGCACGCCGGCGGAGTCGCGGTCGCGGTGGTGATCCTCGAAGACTAGAGGCGTGGTCCGTGACCGGTGGTCGGTGGTCAGTAGAGACAAAACAAGGCGAGCGAACGACGGCCGAGCACTGATGGGCATTCCCTGGGGAATGATCCGGCACCAAGTGGATTGGCTCAGGCGGCCTTGGACCCCGGAGCCCGGACCACGGACCACCGACCACGCCTCACCTGCCGTGGCCTCTATACTTGACCCGTGCCGGCACGCGTTCTCATCGTGGACGACGAGCCGTACATCCTGCGGATCCTGGCGTTCAAGCTGCGCCGCGCCGGCTACGTCGCGCTCGAGGCGGCGAGCGCGGAGGAGGCGGCCGCGATCCTCGAGGGCACACCGGTGGCCTGTCTCATCCTCGACGTCTCGCTCGCCGGCGCCCTCGACGGCTTCCAGTTCGCCGAGCGGCTGCGGGACGACCCCCGATACTGCCGCATCCCGGTGGTCTTCCTCACCGCGCACTCGCTGCCCGCCGAGGTTCGCCGCGGCAACACTCTCGGCGCCGCCGCCTATGTCACGAAGCCGTTCTCGCTCCAGCAGGTCATCGAGGAGGTCGCCCGTCTCGTCCCCGCTTGACGGAACCGGCCGTCCTGCGTAATTTAGACTGTTTCGCTCCGGGCAGGCGCCGGCGCGACCGTAAGGGGAATTGAATGTACAAGGACACCCTCAACCTTCCCGCCACCGAGTTCCCGATGCGCGCAGACGCCGCCCGGCGCGAGCCCGAGCGCCTCGCCCGCTGGCGCGCGCAGGACCTCTACGGGAAGATCCGCGCCGCCCGGTCGGGCGCGCCCCGCTTCGTCCTCCACGACGGACCCCCCTACGCGAACGAGCACATCCACCTCGGCACCGCGTTCAACAAGATCCTCAAGGACATGGTGGTGCGCTCGCGCGCCATGCTCGGCTTCGACGTCCCCTTCGTGCCCGGGTGGGACTGCCACGGTCTCCCCATCGAGCAGAAGGTGGACCGCGAGCTGGGCCCGAAGAAGCTCGCCATGCCGGACCTCGAGGTCCGCGCCGCCTGCCGCGCCTACGCCGAGAAGTTCGTCGGCATTCAGCGCGAGGAGTTCCGCCGCCTCGGCGGCATCGGCACCTGGGACGAACCCTACCTGACGATGTCGCCGCGCTACGAGGCCGACATCGCGGTGGCGCTGGGGCGCGTGGTCGAGCAGGGGCTCCTCTACCGCGAGCGCAAGGCGATCCGCTGGTGCTGGCACTGCCGCACGGCGCTCGCCGAGGCGGAGCTCGAATACCAGACCCGCTCCGACCCGGCGATCTGGGTGGCGTTCCCGGCGACCGACCCCGCGGCCGTGCGTACGGCGTTCGGGGCGGCCGGCGACGCCCCGGTGGCCTTCGCCATCTGGACCACGACGCCGTGGACGATCCCCTCCAACCTGGCGATTGCGGTGCACCCCGAGGCCGAATACGTCCTGCTCGAGACCGAGAGGGGCGGCCTGGTCGCGGCGGCGACGCTCGCCCCCGCCCTCCTCGCCGCCGCGAAGCTGGCGGGGCGCGAAGCGGGGAGGGCCCGGGGCTCGGCGCTCCTCGGCCTGACGTACCGCCACCCGCTCGCCCAGGGGTGGCGGGCCGCGCTGCCCGCGGACGCGAAGGCGTTCGTCATCGTTGCCGCCGACTACGTGACCCTCGACACCGGCACCGGCCTGGTCCACACCGCCCCCGGTCACGGCGAGGAGGACTTCCGGACCGGGAAGCTCGAGGGACTCCCGATCGTCTCGCCGCTCGACGACGGCGGCCGGTACACGCCGGAGGTCGCGGACCTCGAGGGCGTGCACGTCTTCGACGCCAACCCGCGCGTCACCGAGGAGCTCGCGCGCGCCGGCGCCCTGCTCGCCCGCGGCGAGGAGGCACACGACTACCCGCACTGCTGGCGTTGCAAGAACCCGGTGATCTTCCGCGCCACCGAGCAGTACTTCATCGCGCTCACGCGGGAAACCGCCCCGTACGCCCGCCTCGACCTGCGGAGCCGGGCGCTGGCGGAGATCGCGAAGGTCACCTGGGTGCCCCACTGGGGCCAGGCCCGCATCGCCGGGATGGTCGAGAACCGCTTCGAGTGGTGCGTCTCGCGCCAGCGCCGCTGGGGCTCCCCGATCACCGTCCTGCTGTGTGCCGACGAGTCGTGCCGCGCCGTGTGGCCCGACGGTTCCGACCCCGGCGCCGCGAGGGAGTTCTTCGCCCGCGTCGAGGAGCTCTTCGCTCGCGAAGGCGCCGACGCGTGGTACTCGCGCCCGGTGGAGGACTTCCTCCCGCAGGGCCTGCGGTGCCCGCGCTGCGGCGGGACCGCCTGGGAGAAGGAGCGCGACATCCTCGACGTGTGGTTCGATTCCGGAGCCTCGCACCTCGCGGTGTGCGACAACGGCCGCTTCCCCGGCCTCTCCTGGCCCGCCGACCTCT
>Ga0316628_100004367_pt1 | contig 11084 bp, 11 predicted proteins | sample OWC_Aug_M2_C1_D5_FD_207648 | JGI IMG/M metagenome (GOLD analysis project Ga0316628, IMG submission 207648) | Wetland soil microbial communities from Old Woman Creek delta, Ohio, United States - OWC_Aug_M2_C1_D5_C | ecosystem: Environmental > Terrestrial > Soil > Wetlands | place: USA: Ohio... | reverse complement strand
CTCTGCTGGAAGCAGACGAAGAGCCAGCCGTCGAGCTCGGCCTCGGTGAGGGCCTGCTGGATGGCGGGAATGCGGTCGGCGAGCATGGGGACCTCCTTGAAGTCGGGCGGCGATCGTAGCAAAGCGGGCGCGACGGCGCGCGCTGCTGTGCTATTGTCCCTCGACCGCAGACCCGCTCTCTCGCGATTCCAGCGCGACGGAGCCTCGTTTCCCAGGAGATCCAAGCCCCATGAAGCGCATCGGCATCCTCAACGGCCGGGAGGCGACGTTCCCGCCGGCGCTCATCGAGCGCATCAACAGCAAGCGCCCGGACGGCGTCCACGCCGAGCCGGTTCTGATTCACAAGCTGGTGCAGGGCGAGGCCACGCCGTACGCGGTGCTGCTCGATCGCATCTCGCAGGACGTGCCGTTCTACCGCGCCTATCTGAAGAACGCGGCGCTGAACGGCACCGCGGTGGTCAACAACCCGTTCTGGTGGAGCGCCGACGAGAAGTTCTTCAACAACGCGCTCGCCACCAAGGTCGGCGTGCCGGTGCCGAAGACGGTGCTGCTGCCCTCCGCCGAGCGGCCGGACGACACCACGGCGGATTCCTTCCGCAACCTGTCGTATCCGCTCGACTGGGACGGCATCTTCGACTATGTCGGCTTCCCGGCCTTCTTCAAGCCGCACTCGGGCGGCGGCTGGAAGAACGTCTACAAGGTGCACAACCCGCAGGAATTCTTCGAGAAGTACCACGAGACCGGGCAGCTGGTGATGATGCTGCAGGAAGCGATCGAGTTCGAGGACTACTTCCGCTGCTACGCGATCGGCCGCACCGAGGTGCTGATCATGCCGTACGAGCCGCGCAACCCGCACCACCTGCGCTACGTGGTCGAGCGCCCGGCGCCGAGCCCCGACCTGCTGGCCAGGGTGCACGACTACGTGCTGCGGTTGAATCACGCGCTGGGCTACGACTTCAACACCGTCGAGTTCGCGGTGCGCGACGGCGTGCCGATCGCGATCGACTTCTGCAACCCGGCGCCCGACGCCGACCGCCACTCGGTGGGCGAGAAGAACTTCGAGTGGGTGCTCGAGACCGCCGCCAACCTGCTGATCCGGAAGGCGCAGGAGCACCGCGACGGCGAGAGCAACCTCACCTGGGGCGCGTACGTGAAGGAAACCGCGGCCCAATCGCGCTGAGCCGCCGGCGAGCCGCGCCCGTCCATGGTCCCCGAGCTGCGCAGGGCGTACAACGCGGCGTTTTCGGAGGAGCGCTACCGGGCGATGTGCGCCTGGCTCGAGCGCGAGGGCGGCTCGCCGGTCGATTTCCGGATCAGCGAGACGCCGGTCTTCCTCGACGCTGCGCTCGCCCGCGAGCTCGAGCGCGCGGCCTGGGAAATCCAGCGCCAGGTCGCCAACCCCGCCTACCTGGCGATCGCCGACCAGGCCATTCCGCCGGGCCGGAAAGTGCCGGGTGAGAGCCGCCATCCGGCGATCCTGCAGGCGGACTTCGCGCTCGCGATCGGGCCCGGCGGCGCGGTCGTGCCGCGGCTGATCGAGCTCCAGGGCTTCCCGTCGCTGTTCGGCTTCCAGTGGCTGCTGGGGCGCGGCTACCAGGCGCACTTCCCGGCCGTGCCGCGCGACTGGCTGACCTTCTTCTCGGGACTCGACGAGGAGAGCTACGCGCGGCGGCTGCGCGAGTTCCTGCTCGGCGACGAGGACCCGGAGTCCGTCGTCCTGCTCGAGGTCCATCCCGAGCAGCAGAAGACGCGCATCGACTTCCACACCACGGAGCGGATGACCGGCGTGCGCACGGTCGACGCGCTGGCGGTGCGCCGGCGCGGCCGCCGGCTCTTCTACCGGCGCGACGGGCGCGAGATCGAGATCCGGCGGATCTACAACCGGGTGATCTTCGACGAGCTGGAGCGCAAGCGGATCGACCTCTCGCTCGTCTTCGCCGAGCCGACCGACGTCGAGTGGCTGCCGCATCCCGACTGGTTCTTCAAGATCTCCAAGTGGTCGCTGCCGCATCTGGCGGGCGAGTTCGTGCCGCCCTGCCATTTCGTGAGCGATCTCGCGGCGCCGCCCGCCGACCTCGAGAGCTACGTGCTGAAGCCGATCTACTCGTTTGCCGGTCTCGGGGTGCAGGTCGACGTGACGCGCGCCGCTCTCGCGGCGGTCGACGATCCGCGGAGCTGGATCCTGCAACGCAAGGTGGAGTACGCGCCCCTGGTCGAGACGCCGGACGGCTTCTCCAAGGTCGAGGTGCGGATGATGTTCCTCTGGGACCGCGAGCCGCAGCTCGTCAACAGCCTGGTGCGCATGAGCAAGGGCCGGATGCTGGGCGTCGACTTCAACAAGGACAAGACCTGGATCGGCGCCAGCGTGGCCTTCCACCCGCCGCTCGCGAGCGGCGCCTGAGCGGTCCGGATCAGGCCGCGGGTCCGATCGCCGGGCCCGGCGTCGTCCGGCCGTAGACCAGGTTGAACGCCGGCACCGCGGCGAGCGTCGTCGCGATCGTCATGACCACCATCACGGTGAACAACGTCGGCGTGATCAGGCCGCGTTCGAGGCCGATGTTGAGGATGATCAGCTCCATCAGACCGCGGGCGTTCATCAGCGCGCCGACCGCCGCGGCCTCCTGGCGGGAGGCACCGCTCCAGCGCGCCGCCAGCCCGCAGGCCAACCCCTTGCCGACGCAGGCGGCGACGAGGACGACCACCGCCAGGGTGGCGAGAGCGAGAGTGTTCACCAGCCCGATCCGGGTGTGGAGCCCCGAATTGACGAAGTACATCGGGACCAGCAGGCTGGTGGTCAGCGGTCCGATCTCGCTCTTCAATCGCTCGGCCACGGTGCCGCGGGGCATGGCGACGCCGAGCAGGAAGGCGCCGAACACGGCGTGCATGCCGATCCAGTCGGTGAACCAGGCGGAGCCCGCCAGCAGGACCAGAGCGGCTGGCAGCACGAGCGCATCGCGGGTCGGACGGCCAGTCAGTGCGGCAAACAGGCGGGGCAGCGAGCGGCGGCCGACGATCAGCATCACCGCCGCGTAGAGTGCACCGCCACCGATCGCCAGCACGGCGACGCGCGGACCGCCGCCGACGCTCCCCAGCAGCACCGCCAGGATGCACCACGCGGCGGCGTCGTCGAACGACCCCGCGGCGAGCGCCAGCGTGCCGAGGGCGGTGCCCGACAGGCCGCGCTCGCGGACGATGCGTGCGAGGACCGGGAACGCGGTGATCGACATCGCGGCCCCCATGTAGAGCATCGCCGGCAGGCGATCGAGACCCGGAGCGAAGAGCGGGAAGCGGTCCTGCAGCGCCCAGGCCAGACCGGCGCCGAGCGCGAAGGGTGCCACGATCCCCGCCCACGACACCGCCGCCGCGCTGCGCACCCGCCGGCGGATCAGCTCGACATCGAACTCGAGGCCGACCAGGAACATGTAGAGCGCCAGGCCGATCTGCGCCAGGACGTAGATCGCGGTCAGGGTCGGCGGCGGGAAGAGCCGGGCCTGGATCTGCGGCAGCAGGAGGCCGAAGAGCGACGGGCCGAGCAGGATGCCGGTGATCATCTCGGCCACCACCAGCGGCTGCCCGAGCGGACGAACCAGCCAGCCGACCACGTGGCAGGCGAACAGGATCGTCGCGAGCTGCAGGAAGACGAGGAGCGCGATCTCGGAGTTGCTCATGCTCGGTGGCCGGGATTGGGCCGCCCAGTCTAGACGAGTTTGGAGATATGCCGCTCGGGAGCGACGCGAGGCGGACTAGAATCGGCTCCAGAATGACGCAACCCGAGCGGATCGGGCGTTACGAGGTCAGCGCCGAGCTTGGCCGCGGCGCGATGGGCATCGTGTACCGGGGCAGGGATCCAGCCCTCGACCGCCCGGTGGCGATCAAGCTGATCCGTCTCGGCGCGGTGTCGGAGACCGTGCCGGCGGCGGAGCTCGAGGCGCGCTTCCTGCGCGAGGCGCGGATCGCGGCCCGCCTGCACCACCCGCGCATCGCCACCATCTACGACGCTGGTCGCGAGGGCGACAGCCTGTTCCTGGTGATGGAGCTGGTCGAGGGCGAGTCGCTCGCGCGGCGGCTGCTGCGCGGCGACTTTCCGGGCTCGACCGAGGCGCTGCTCCTGGTCGCCGAAGTCGCCGATGCCCTCGCCGCGGCGCACGCGGCCGGTATCGTGCACCGCGACGTGAAGCCGGCCAACATCCTGCTCGGGCGCGGCGGCGGCGTGAAGGTGAGCGACTTCGGCGTCGCCAAGGCGGTCGGCGAATCGACCGAGCTGACCCGCAGCGGGTCGGTGCTCGGCAGCCCGGCCTACATGGCGCCGGAGCAGATCCAGGGGCGCGACCTCGACGGTCGGGCCGATGTCTTCTCGCTCGGCGTCGTCCTCTACGAGCTGCTGCTGCGCCGCAAGCCGTTCCCCGCCGACACCGTCACCACGCTGATCTACCAGATCCTGCACCAGGACCCGTTCGCGGACCGCCAGGCCTGGGCCGGGCTGCCGGCGGTGCAGACCGAGTTCCTGCGCTGGTGCCTGGCGAAGGAGCCCGTCGATCGGGTGCCCGACGCGCGGACCTTCGCGGCCCGCGCCCGCGAGCTCGCCGGCGTGCCGGCCGCGGCCGCGGCGATGGCCACCGCGGACACCGTTCTCCTGCCGGATCGCGCCGCCGCGACCACGGTTGCTCGTGGGCCGGCGGGCACGCGGCGGGCATGGCTGACGGTGGCGCTGGCTGCCGGCCTCGTCGCCATAGGCCTCGGGGCGTGGTGGGGAGCCCGGCAGCGTGCCGTCGAGGAGGCGGTGCAGGTCCCCGGGGGGAGCGCGAGCCCGACGCCGTCCAGGCCGGCGGCGGCCGCCATGGGCGCCGCCGCTTCCCCGGCCGCGAGCCGCCGCCCGGTGCCCAGCCCGTCTCGGCGGTCCGTCCCGGCGGGCAGCCCGGTTGTCGCTTCGTCACCAGCGGCCGGCGAGCCCCCGCCATCGACCGCTGCGGAGGCTCCCGCTTCCGCGGCTTCGGTGGTCATCGACGGCATCTTCCGCTGCCGCCGCGCGGCGGTCTTCAAGGTGTCGCCCGACGATACCGAGGTCGCGATCGACGGCAAGGTGCTGGGCGTCGCCGACGACTGGGATGGCCAGGGCGGTGGCAAGGAGTACGTCTTCCCGCACCCCGGCACCTACCTCGTCCGCCTGACCCGTCGGGGCTACTACACCGCGAACGTCCAGGTCCTCGTCCGGCCCGACGCCGCCGACGACGTCGCCGACGTGGACACCGAGCTCGAAGAGCAGCCCGAACGCCGCTGAGCGTGGCCCCGCTTCCGCCACCCGCAAACAGCGGCTGGTGTACACTTTACGGGCTCCGGCCCTGGCCGGAGAGCGACCCCCGATGGCCCAGAAGATCGCCGCCCCGCCGCTCGACGCCCGCCGGTTGAAGTCTCGCCTGCTGCGGGAGATGGTGCGCGAGAACCTGTCGACCGCGGCCGGGGGGCCGCCAGCGGCCTTGCGCCGCGGCCGGCATCGCTGGCGCAACCTGGCGCTGGGCGTCGGTCTCTCGGTGCTGACGGTGAGCCAGCTCGCCTCCTCGCGGGTGCAGACCGCCTCGCCCGAGCGCGTCGCCGCGGCGATCGTGGCCGCGACGGAGCCGGTCCCCCCGGCGCCCGCCGCCGGCGCCGCGGACGCCGAGCGCTTCGCGCGCCCGACCCCGATCGATCCCGCGGTCTTCCCGCTGGCGGTGCGGCGCGTCGTGCTCGACCCCGGGCACGGCGGTGACAACGGCGGCACCCGATCGCCGGGCGGCACCCTGGTGGAGAAGGCGCTGACCCTGGACATCGCCGAGCGCCTGCGCCGGCTGCTCGAGCAGGGGCAGTTCCAGGTGGTGATGACTCGGGAGTCCGACCAGAGCGTGGCGCTCACGCAGCGCACCGAGCTCGCCAACTCGGCCGCCGGCGACATCTTCGTGTCGGTGCACCTGAACTGGATCGTCAGTCGCCAGAGCCACGGGGTCGAGACCTATTTCCTCGGCCCGACCCAGGACCCCGAGCTCACCCGGCTCGCCGCCGAGGAGAACCGCGACTCCGGCTACTCGCTGGCCGACCTGCGCCGGCTGCTCGACGGCGTGTACGCCAGCGTGCGCGAGAGCCAGTCGCGGCGCCTCGCCGAGTCGGTCGAGCACGAGCTCTTCCGGGCGCTGCATCCGGTCAGCCCCGATCTCGAGGACCGCGGCGTGAAATCGGCGCCGTTCGTGGTGCTGATCGGCACCCGCATGCCGGCGATCCTGGCCGAGGTGTCGTGCCTGTCCAACGCCGAGGAAGCCCGCCTGCTGCGCCAGGACGAGTATCGCCAGCTGATCGCCATCGCGCTGTACAAAGGAATCCGCACCTACGCCCAGGCCGCTTCCCATGCCGACCAGAAAGGAACCTGAACGGATGACGACCGACGGAGTGCTGTACGCCGGGATCGATCTCGGCACCTCGCGCAGCTCGATCTCGGCCTCCAACGGCCAGCGCCACGTCGTGGACAGCTACGTCGGCTGGCCGCTCGACATGGTGGCGCGCAAGGTGCTGAAGAAGACGGTGGTGATCGGGCGCGAGGCGCTCGACAACCGGCTGATGCTCGACCTGCACCGGCCACTGGAACGCGGTCTGATCAAGGAGGGCTCCGAGAAGGACGAGGCGGCGGTGCGCGAGCTGCTTCAGCACCTGCTCGCGCTGGTCGGTGCCGACGGCAAGAACGCCAAGATCCGCGCCGTGGTGGGCGTGCCGGCGGAGGCGATGCGGATCAACAAGCAGAACCTGCGCAACGCGATGAAGGGCCTGACCGGCAGCCTGATGATCGTCTCCGAGCCGTTCGCGGTGGCGTACGGCATGGACGCCCTGCTCCACACCATGATCATCGACATCGGCGCCGGGACGAGCGACTTCTGCGTCATGAACGGGCGCTATCCCACCGAGGAGGACCAGCGCACGCTCACCACCGCCGGCGACGCGGTCGACGACCAGCTCTACAAGCTGATCCGCGAGCGCCACCCCGAGGCGCGCTTCTCGATCCACATGGTGCGCGAGTGGAAGGAGAAGTGGAGCTTCGTCGGCGAGCCCAAGGATCGGGTGATGGTCACCGCCCCGATCGGCGGCAAGCCGACCCAGCTCGACATCACCGAGGAGATGCGCGCCGCGTGCGAGACCCTGCTGCCGCCGGTGGTCGAGACGATGTTCGATCTGCTGTCGCGGGTCGAGCCGGAATACCAGGATCGGGTGCGCCAGAACATCATCCTGTCGGGTGGCGGCGGCCTGGTACGCGGCCTCGGCCCGGCTCTGGAATCGGCGCTCGCCGAGGTCGGCGGCGGCAAGGTGAAAGTGGTGAAGGATCCTGTCTTCGTGGGCTCGGACGGTGGATTGGCGATCGCCCTCGATGCGCCGGAGTCCGACTGGGAGAAGCTCGCATCCTGACTTGGCGGGGCTTCCGGGTCTCTCGCGGGCGGTCAGGAATGAGCGCTTGACTTCGCATGCCCCGGACGGATAACTTTCAAACTTCTGATGCACCGCTGTCGTAGCGTGCGCCTTCATCAATTGAACCTGTAGCCAGGATCATCCATGCGCCGGACTTCTGCGACTCTCTTGATCGCCGCCCTCTCTGTGGCGCCGGTGCTCACCGGCTGCCAGAAGATCGAAGCGCGGCAGGCTTTGAAGTCAGGTAACAGCTTCTACCTCGACGAGCGTTATCGCGAGGCGATCGTCGAGTACCAGCGCGGCCTGCAGCTCGATCCGAGCGCGACCTTCGCGTGGCGCTCGGTTGGGCTCTCGGCCATGGCGCTGTACCGCCCGGGTCTCGACACGCCCGACAACAAGAAGTTCGCGGCCACCGCGATCGACGCGTTCCAGAAGTACCTGGCCGCCTATCCGGACGACCAGAAGGTCGCGGAGTACCTGATCACCACCCTGATCGGCTCCGAGCGCTACGATGATGCGCTGGCTCGCCTCAAGGCCGAGGCGCAGCAGCACCCCGACCGCGTCGAGTTGCAGAGCATGATCGTGACCACGACGATCAGGGCTGGCCGGCTCGATGAGGCGTACAGCTACGCGAAGGGGCTGGGGTCGAGGGCCGACGCGACCGCCTTCTACGCGGTGGGCGTTGCCTGTTGGGACAAGTCCTACCACGATCCGATGCTCGATCCGGTGGCGCGCGGCAAGGTCGTCGACACCGGACTCGAGGCGATCAAGAAGGCCATCGACATGCGGCCCGACTACTTCGAGGCGATGGCGTACTACAACCTGCTGTTCCGCGAGAAGGCGAAGCTCGAGACCGACCCGCTCAAGGCTCAGGAGTGGTATGCCAAGGCGGAGGACTGGACGAAGAAGGCCATCGCGGTGCGCGACGCCCAGAAGGCCAAGGAAGCCGCCAAGGCCGCGGCTGGGACCTGAGCCGGACCGAGACGCCCGGTTCGAGAGGCTAGATCAATGTTCGAAACTTCGATGATCGCATCGCAGCGGCAGAAGGGTCCCAAGGGACGCTTGGCCATCATCCCGGTCGCGCTCGCGGTCCACGCCCTGATCCTGGTCGGAGTGGTGATCGCCCAGGCTTGGAACGTCGACCCCGTGCCCGAGCCCACGATTCCGGTGAGCTTCGTCCAGATGGCCGCCCCGCCGCCGCCCCCGCCACCGCCGGCTCCTCCGCCGCCGCCGCCGGCGGCGGTCAAGCCGCAGGCGCCGAAGGTCGAGCAGCCGACGACGCCGGTCCAGCCGGTCGCCGTGCCGGAGCAGATTCCGCCCACCCCCGCCGAGCCGGAGCCGGCGACCGGGGTCGAGGGCGGTGTGCCCGGCGGCGTTCCGGGTGGCATCCCCGGCGGCGTCCCCGGCGGCGTGCCGGGCGGTGTCCCGGGTGGCGTCGAGGGTGGCCTGGGCGAGGAGATCCTGCGCGTCGGTGGCGCCATCACCAAGCCTGAGATCATCACCCGCGTGAACCCCGTGTACACCGAGGCGGCTCGCCGGGCCCGGATCCAGGGCGTGGTGATCGTCGAGACGATCATCGACAAAGAAGGCAACGTGACCAACGCGCGGGTGCTCAAGGCGCTGCCGATGGGCCTCGACAACGCGGCCGTGGAGGCGGTGAAGCGGTGGCGCTTCAAGCCGGCCATGCTGAACGGCCGACCGGTGAACGTCTACTTCGTGCTCACCGTCAACTTCCAGCTGCAATAACCATTGCCGAAGGAGAAGGAGGAGAGGATCTATGGATCTCAGCTTGTCGGGCCTGTGGGGTTCGATGACGATCATTGCCAAAGGCGTGGCGGTGACCTTGATCATCTTGTCGATCTGGTCGCTGTACGTCTGCATCGAGCGCCTGCTCTACTTCCGCAAGGCGAAGCAGCAGTCGCTGCTGTTCGCCAAGCAGGTCACGCAGTACCTGTCGCAGGACCGGGTCGGTGACGCGATCGAGGCCTCGCGCAAGTTCAAGAACAGCCACCTGGCGCGGGTGACGAGAGCGGCGCTGATCGAGTTCCAGCTGGTCGACAGCAAACCCGGCTCGCTGTCCGGCGAGGACGTGGTCGAGGCGGCCCGCCGCGCCATCGAGCGCGAGAGCCTGATCACCTACTCGGACTTCAAGAAGGGCACCGGCAGCCTGGCGACGATCGCCACCACCGCCCCCTTCATCGGCCTGTTCGGCACCGTGATCGGCATCATCAATGCCTTCAAGGGCATGGCGATGACCGGCTCGGGCGGCATCGGCGCGGTTTCGGGCGGTATCGCCGAGGCGCTCGTCACCACGGCGCTCGGTCTCTTCGTCGCCATTCCGGCGGCCTGGATGTTCAACTACTTCGCCAACATCCTCGAGCGCTTCAACGTCGAGATGTCGAACTCCTCCTCCGAGTTGATCGACTTCTTCATCAAGAAGCACGGAGGCAGTCATGCAGTTGGGGTCCGGCAGTAGCGGCTCGAAGGACTACACGATCCTGTCCGGCTCGGTGAAGTCGGACATCAACGTCACGCCGCTGGTCGACGTGTGCCTGGTGCTGCTGATCATCTTCATGGTGGTCACGCCGCTCCTCCAGAAGGGCGTCGACGTGCAGATGCCGGAGACGACGAACCCGGACAAGATCCCGGAGGGCGCCAAGCAGCTCACGATCGCCGTGAAGATGGACGCCGGCTCCGGCAAGGTCTTCATCGGCGACAACTGGGTGCCGAACGAGATCCTGCTCAAGGAGCTGAAGACGGTCTACGACCAGTCTCCGGACAAGGTGGTGGTGATCAAGGGTGACCGGCGCCTGAAGTACCGGGACATCCGCAAGGTCATGGAGATCACCAACAAGGCGGGCTTCGCGGGTGTGGGCCTGATCACCACCCGGAAGCAGACGAAGGGCGGCGGCTGAGGCCGCCGGCGCGAGGAGAGAAGCGTATGGGAATGAACGTCGGTGGCGGCGGCGGACTGCGCAGCGAGATCAACGTCACACCGTTGGTCGACGTCGTGCTGGTGCTCCTGATCATCTTCATGATCGTGGTACCGCTTGCCCAGATGGGCTACAACGTGAACACCCCGCCGGAGGTCAAGACGGCGGTGGTGGTTCCCGATCAAAGCCAGCTGATCGTGCGTCTGGACGCCAGCGGGCAGATCTTCATCAACAAGGAGCCGGTGGGGACTGCGCAGTTTCCGACTCGAATCGCGGATGTGATCAGGAATCGCGAGAACAAGATCGTATTCTTCGCGGCCGACGGTGACCTGCTGTACGACCGCGTGGCGCAGGTGGTCGACATGATGCACGAGAACGGCGTGAAGAACATCGGCATCGTGTTCGACGATCTGAAGGGTGCCGGCGTCGAGAGCGCCGTTCGGCAGTAAGACTCGGCAGGGCGGTTCTCGGCAGTCGGATCCCTCGGGGCCGGCCGCGGGTCAAGATGACCGGGCCGGCTCTTCGTGCGAATGACGGTTCGTTGCGCCCTCGGCGCATCGTTTCAAGGAGTGGAGGAGACATGGAATCCCTACGTCCCCGTAGCGCCACGCGCGGCCGGTTGGGCAGGCTGGCCCTGATCGCAGCTTCCCTGCTCGCGGTCGCAGCGGGCCCCGCCCGTGCCAGCGAGGCCGAGCTGCATCTGCCCGATGTCGCGTCGCAGAGCTTCCTCGG
>Ga0316628_100004366_pt1 | contig 11085 bp, 11 predicted proteins | sample OWC_Aug_M2_C1_D5_FD_207648 | JGI IMG/M metagenome (GOLD analysis project Ga0316628, IMG submission 207648) | Wetland soil microbial communities from Old Woman Creek delta, Ohio, United States - OWC_Aug_M2_C1_D5_C | ecosystem: Environmental > Terrestrial > Soil > Wetlands | place: USA: Ohio... | reverse complement strand
ATCGCGGGAACCTGGGGACGCCGCCGGGTGTCGATAGCGGGAAAAGCCCGGAAAGCGGCCCCGCCGGCGTCGGCGGCCCGACGTTTCTCGACCTGGTGATGACGCTGCAGATGGGAGCGATGGTCAACCTCGGGATGGTCCAGACGTCCGAGGGCCGGAAGTCCCCGGTCAACCTCCCCGCTGCGAAGGACTCGATCGACATCCTCGAGATCCTCCTGGGGAAGACGAAGGGGAACCTCACCGAGGAGGAGTCGGGCGTCCTGACGGAGGGACTCTACCATCTCCGGATGGCGTACGTCGCCGCGATGAACGCGGGGCAGGGCATGGGAGGCAAAGGAAAATGATCCGCAGGAGTAAAGTCGTCGTTCTTGTCCTCGCGGCGGTGGCCGCGGGTCTGGTCATCTCGGCGGCGTTCAACCTGCCGCCGCTCACGAACGCGTTCTGGGGGGACAAGGGCGGGGAGAAGTCGGGATCGGCGGTCCCCGCCGCGGCGCTCCGGATGGTGCCGGTGGACATCCCGACCCTCGTCAAGGAGGTGTCCCCCGCGGTCGTCAACGTCAGCACGACGCAGGTGGTCCGGTTCAACCGGCCGCGCATGCGCCAGCCCTTCGGGCATGACCCGTTCGAAGACTTCTGGAACAACTTCTTCGGGAACATGCCCCGCGAGCAGAAGCGCCGGAGCCTCGGGTCCGGGTTCATCGTGTCCGACGACGGCTACATCCTGACGAACAACCACGTGGTCGAGAAGGCCGACGAGATCACCGTGACCCTGCTCGACAAGGAGGAGTTCAAGGCGAAGGTGATCGGCGCCGACACGAAGACCGACATCGCGCTCATCAAGATCAACGCGGGGAAGAAGCTGCCGCACGTCGTCCTCGGCGACTCGGAGAGGCTCGAGATCGGGGAGTGGGTGATCGCCATCGGGAATCCCTTCGGGCTCGGCCACACGGTGACGGCGGGAATCGTGAGCGCCAAGGGCCGGATCATCGGCTCGGGGCCGTACGACGATTTCATCCAGACGGACGCCTCGATCAACCCCGGCAACTCGGGTGGTCCCCTGTTCAACCTGAAGGGCGAAGTCGTCGGGATCAACACGGCGATCATCCAGGGAGGGCAGGGGATCGGCTTCGCCACCCCGATCCACCTGGCCAAGTCCGTCCTGTCGCAGCTCAAGGAGAAGGGCAAGGTCACGCGCGGCTGGCTCGGGGTCTACATCCAGCGGCTGACTCCGGAGATGGCCGAGTCGCTCGGCATTCCGGGGAAGAAGGGGGCGCTCGTCGCGGACGTGACGAAAGACGGACCCGCCGACAAGGCGGGGATCAAGTCGGGCGACGTGATCGTGTCCTTCGACAGCCGGGACGTGGGGGACGAGCACGAGCTGCCCCAGATCGTGGCCGCCACGCCGCCGGGCAAGAAGGTGACGGTCGTCGTGATCCGGGACGGCAAGGAGGTCAAGATCCCGCTGACCATCGCCGAGATGGAAGGGGAGAAGGCCGCCGCCGTCAAGAACGGCAAGTCCGACCTCACGAAGGGACTCGGCCTGGCGGTCCAGGACATCACCCCGGAGATCGCGCAGCAGTTCGAGATCGAGAACCGCAAAGGCGTGATCGTGAGCCAGGTCGAAGGCGGGAGCCCCGCCGACGACGCCGGGTTCCAGGAAGGCGACATCATCCGGTCGGTCAACCGCCAGCCGGTCAAGAACGCGCAGGAGTTCGGGGCCGTCCTCAAGAAGCTCAAAGGCGAGACGACCGTGCTGTTCCTCGTGGAGCGGGGCGACGCGCGGATCTTCCTCGCCGTCAAGATCAAGTAGCCGGCAGCCGGCGGCTTGGCGTGACGCCGGCTCCGGCGCGGCATCAGCGGGCCGCCGCGGGCGCAGCGGGAGGGGTCCGAGCGGAGTTTTCCGGCAAGGGTTGAGCGCAGCTTGCGGGTCATTGCGGGCGAGCGACGACGAGAGCGCCCCCCCCGCGAGCCCGCGAAGCGGCCCGTGAATACCGGGCCCCATTGGGGGTTCGATGATTTCCCTCGACAAGCTCACCGTGAAATCGCAGGAGGCGCTCCAGGACGCCGTCCGGATCGCCTCCGAGGCCGGGCACGCCCAGGTCGAGCCCGAGCACTTCTTCCTGGCCCTCCTGCGCCAGGAGGGCGGCGTCGCGGCGGACCTGTTCGCGCGGACGGGGGTCGCGCTCCCGCGCCTCGCGTCCGAGGCGGCCGGCCTGGTCGCCGCGTTTCCCAAGGTCTCCGGCGCGGTCTCCCGCGGCCTCTCGCCGCGACTCGAGCCGGTCTTCAACCGGGCCCTCGCGGAGGCGGACGCGTTCAGGGACGAGTTCCTGTCGGCGGAGCACTTCCTCCTCGCCCTCGCCGAGGAGCCGGGCCGGGTGGCCGACCTCCTGCGCCGGCAAGGGGCCACGAGGGAGTCGCTCCTGTCGGCCCTGACGGCGATCCGGGGGACGCAGCGGATCACCGACGAGAATCCCGAGGCGAAATACCAGGCTCTCGAGAAATATTGCCGCGACCTGACCGAGCTTGCCCGGCGCGAGAAGGTCGACCCGGTGATCGGCCGGGACGAGGAGATCCGGCGCGTCATCCAGGTCCTCTCGCGGCGGACCAAGAACAACCCGGTACTTATCGGGGAGCCCGGCGTCGGCAAGACCGCCATCGTGGAGGGCCTTGCCCAGCGCATCGTCGCCGGGGACGTCCCCGAGGGGCTCAAGGAGAAGAAGGTCCTCGCCCTCGACATGGGGGCCCTCATCGCGGGCGCGAAGTACCGCGGGGAGTTCGAGGACCGGCTGAAGGCCGTGCTCAAGGAGATCGCCGCGGCGGAAGGGCGCGTCATCCTCTTCATCGACGAGATGCACACCCTCGTCGGGGCGGGCAAGGCCGAAGGGGCGATGGACGCCTCCAACATGCTCAAGCCCGCCCTGGCGCGCGGGGAGCTCCACTGCGTCGGGGCCACGACCCTCGACGAGTACCGCAAGTACGTGGAGAAAGACGCGGCTCTCGAGCGCCGCTTCCAGCCCGTCCTCGTGAACGAGCCGTCGGTGGAGGACACCGTCGCCATCCTGCGCGGCCTGAAAGGGCGCTACGAGGTCCACCACGGCGTCCGGATCAAGGACTCCGCCCTCGTCGCCGCCGCGGCCCTCTCGCACCGGTACATCACCGACCGGTTCCTCCCCGACAAGGCGATCGACCTCGTCGACGAGGCCGCGTCGCGGCTCAAGATCGAGATCGACTCGGTCCCCACCGTGATCGACGAGGTCGAGCGCCGGATCACCCAGCTCGAGATCGAGCGGCAGGCGCTCTCCAAGGAGACCGACCCGGCGTCCCGGGAGCGCCTCGCCCGGATCCAGGTGGAGAAGGACGCGCTCGCCGGCAAGGCGAAGGCCCTGCGGACCCGGTGGGAAGAGGAGAAGAAGGGAATCGCGCGGAGCCGCGACGCCAAGGCGCGGATCGAGCAGGCCCTCTCCGAGATGCAGCGGGCCGAGCGGGAGGGGAACCTGGAGCGCGCCTCGGAGCTGAAGTACGGGGCGATCCCGGCCCTGCAGCGGGAGCTTGCGGGGCAGGCGAACGCGGGGCCCGAAGGGCCCGAGGCGCGGCTTCTCAAGGAGGAAGTCGACGAGGAGGACATCGCCCGGATCGTGTCGCGGTGGACGGGAATTCCCGTCACCCGGCTCGTCGAGGGGGAGGTGCAGAAGCTCGTTCACATGGAGGAGCGGCTGCAGGCCCGCGTCGTGGGACAGGACGACGCGGTGCGCCTCGTCTCCAACGCCGTCCGTCGCGCGCGGTCCGGGCTCAAGGACCCCCGCCGCCCGATCGGCTCGTTCCTGTTCCTGGGGCCGACGGGCGTGGGCAAGACGGAGCTCGCCCGGGCGCTCGCCCAGTTCCTCTTCGACGACGAGGCCGCGATGGTCCGCCTCGACATGTCCGAGTACATGGAGAAGCATTCCGTGGCCCGGATGATCGGGGCGCCGCCGGGATACGTCGGCTACGAGGAAGGCGGAGCGCTGACCGAGGCGGTCCGGCGCCGGCCGTACACCGTCGTCCTCTTCGACGAGGTGGAGAAGGCCCACCCCGACGTCTTCAACATCCTCCTCCAGATCCTGGAGGACGGGCGGCTGACCGACGGAAAGGGGCGGACCGTCGACTTCCGGAACGCCGTCGTCATCCTCACGTCGAACATCGGGTCCCACTGGATCCAGGAGCTCGCGGGCAAGGGGGAGGAGATCGTCCGCGACCGCGTCATGGAGGAGCTCCGGCGCGCGTTCCGCCCCGAGTTCCTGAACAGGCTCGACGAGGTCATCCTGTTCCACGCCCTCGGGCGGGACTCCCTTGCCCGGATCGTCGACCTGATGCTCAAGGAGATCAACGACCGCCTCGCGGACCGGAAGGTCACGGTGACCCTTGCGCCGGAGGCCAAGGCCCGGATTGCAGAGATCGGGTACGACCCCACCTACGGGGCGAGACCGCTGCGCCGGGCGCTCCAGAAATACATCCAGGACCCCCTCGCGATGAAGCTGCTCCAGGGGGAATTCCGGGAGGGGGATGCCGTCCTCGTCGAGGCGGACTCCAAGTCCGGCTTCCTTATCAGAAAGCGCCGATAACGCGCCGCTTGACAAGTCCGGCCGCCGGGGGGTAAATTTGCCTTAAAAACATCGTTTGAAACAGGCCCCCTTGTGAACACTTCATCTCGTGTCGCCTTCCTCGCGCCCGCCAAGCTCAACATTTCCCTCGAAGTTTTCGGTAAACGGCCCGACGGCTACCACAATATCCGGTCCGTGATGGTCCCGGTTTCCCTCTACGACGAGGTCCTCGTGGAGGAGGCCGGGGAGGGGATCGACGTCGAGGTCGCCGACGGGTCCATCCCGTCGGACGCCTCCAACACCTGCCACAAGGCGGCCCGGTTGTTCATGGAGCGCACGGGCGTTCCCCGGGGCGTGCGCGTGTCCGTCCGGAAACGGATTCCGACCGAGGCGGGGCTGGGCGGCGGAAGCTCCGACGCGGCGGCGACTTTCAAGGGGCTGATGGCCCTGACCGGGGTCGAGGTCCCTGAGGACGCGCTCGCGGCGATGGCCGCGGCCGTCGGCGCGGACGTCCCGTTCTTCATGTGCGGGAGGCCGGCCCTGGTGGAGGGGCTGGGCGACCGGGTCACGCCGCTGGACTGGGAAGTGCCGTTCTGCGCCCTCATCGTCAAGCCGCCCTTCGGACTGGCGACGCGCGAGGGGTACGAAAGGCTCCGGCGGGATCCGGGAGACCCGCCGGCGCGCGGCGCGGTCCCGGCGGTCCGCGCGTGGGACGACCTCGTGTCGCTCGTGGGCAACGACTTCGAGCCGGCCTGGGCGGAGTCCCGTCCCGAGATCGGCGAGATCAAGGGGGACCTTTTGGCCGCGGGGGCGGCGGCGGCGGGGATGACGGGGAGCGGATCGGCGGTTTTCGGGTTGTACCGGGACGAGGGGGACGCCCGCGAGGCGCTGGGGGCGCTATCGCGGAAACGCGGCCCCCATCCCGAGAACGGGCGGCGGACGTACGTCGCCCGGAACATATAACCGCGTCGCAAGGAGGGGGGAGATGCAACTCACGGAGGTCAAGGTCTATCCGGTCACGGACGACGAAAAGCTGAAGGGGTACGCCACGATCGTCTTCGACGCCTGTTTCGTGGTGCGGGACTTGAAGATCATCAATGGCAACAGCGGGCTGTTCGTCGCCATGCCGAGCAAGAAGAAGAAGGACGGGACGTACCGGGACACCGCCCACCCGCTCAATAACGAGACGCGCCGCATGATCGAGGACGCGATCCTCATGGAGTACGAGCGCGTGGGCCGCCTTGACGGCGTGGCCGTCGCCCGGTAGGATCGACCCGGACCGGGCGCGCTTGGGAGGTCGTCTAACGGCAGGACCGGGGCCTTTGGAGCCCCAGATGAAGGTTCGACCCCTTCCCTCCCAGCCACTTCTCCCCGGCAATTTTCCCTTGCCAAACGCGGGCCAGCCGTTATAATATCCTTCTTCTTTTCGCATCCGATTTCCTCCGAACAGGGGAAGTGCGTGACACGGCTAAAGATTTTTTCGGGAAACGCCAACGTCGACCTCGCGCGCGATATTTGCGCGTACCTGTCGGTCCCGATCGGGTCCGCCGTGGTCAAGCGGTTCAGCGACGGCGAGATCAACGTCGACATCGGGGAAAACGTCCGGGGGGCGGACGTCTTCATCCTCCAGCCCACGTGCCCGCCCGTGAACGACCACCTGATGGAGCTGCTCATCCTGATGGACGCCCTCAAGCGCTCGTCGGCCAAGCGGGTCACGGCGGTGATCCCGTATTACGGGTACGCGCGGCAGGACCGCAAGGTCCTTCCGCGGGCGCCGATCACCGCGAAGCTCGTGGCGGACCTCCTGACGGCGGCGGGGGTCTCGCGGATCCTCACGATGGACCTTCACGCGGGGCAGATCCAGGGGTATTTCAACATCCCGGTGGACCACCTGTACGCGGCCCCGGTGATGCTCGATTACATCCGGGCCAACTGGGGAACCGACATCGTCTTCGTCTCCCCCGACGCGGGCGGGGTGGAGAGGGCCCGGGCGTTCGCCAAGCGGCTCAACGCCACCCTCGCCATCATCGACAAGCGCCGCGCCGCTCCCAACGTCTCCGAGGTGATGAACATCATCGGCGACGTGGAGGGAAAGTCCGCCGTGCTTCTCGACGACATGGTGGACACCGCCGGGACGATGGTCCAGTCCGCCGACGCCCTCGCGAAGAAGGGGGCGAAGCGCGTGTTCGCCTGCGCCACCCACGCCGTCCTCTCGGGGCCGGCGATCGAGCGGCTCGAGAAGTCCGTGATCGGGCAGCTCGTCGTGACGAACTCGATCCCGCTCCGCGAGAAGGCGGCGTGCGGGAAGATCAAGGTCCTCTCGGTGGCCCCGCTCCTGGGGGAGGCCATCAAGCGGATCCACTTCAACGATTCGGTCAGCTCGCTGTTCGTATAGGAGGGCATGGAAATGGCGATGATGGAGCTGTCGGCGGTCCGGCGCCGGGACACGGGAAAGGAAATCAACCGGAAGCGCCTCGCCGCGGGGAAGGTCCCGGGCGTCGTCTACGGCAAGCGGATCGAGACGCGCTCGCTGGAGTTCGACCGCCGCGAGCTCGAAAAGTTTCTCGCCACGGCCCGCCGGGGGACGGTCATCGTGAAGATGAGCGTTCGGGACAGCGACGGCGCGAAGGAGTCGTACGCCGTCCTCAAGGAGCTCCAGACGAACCCCGTGACCGACCGCGTCGTGCACGTCGATTTCTACGAGGTGGCCCTCGGCCAGAAATTCCGGGTGGAGGTGCCTCTCCGCGTCCGGGGGAAGGCGGCCGGGATCGAGCTCGGCGGGATCCTCGAGCAGATCGTGCGCAGCCTCGAGGTCGAGTGCACGCCGGACAGCGTCCCCGAGTTCCTCGAGGTCGACGTCTCGGCGCTGGGGATCGAGGACGCGCTGCACCTGTCCGACGTGGTGTTCCCGGCGGGGGTCCAGCCGATCGACAAGGACATGGAGATGACGATCGTCTCCGTCCACGCGCCGAAGGTCGAGGAGGTCGTGACGGCGGCGCCCGAGGAAGGTGCGGAAGCGGCCGCGGAAGGCGCCAGCGTGGCGGAGACCGAGGTCAAGGAAAAGGACAAGGAAAAAGATAAGGACAAAGACAGGGACAGGGACAGGGAGAAGAAGTAACCGGCGGCCCGAGCTCCTCGTCGTCGGGCTGGGGAACCCCGGCCGGCGCTATGAGCGCACGTTCCACAATGCCGGTTTCGCGGCGGTGGACGCCCTGGCCCGGTCGCTGGGCATCCGGCTTTCGGCGGGCGGGGAGCTCGCGTGGGGCGTCGGCGACGCCTTCGGGGTTCCCGTCCTCCTCGGGAAGCCGGCGACGTACATGAACCTGAGCGGCACGGCCGTCGCCCCGGTCTTTCGCCGGTTCGCGGAGTCGCCCGGGGACCTGATCGTCATCCACGACGACCTCGACATCCCGACGGGCGTCGTCCGGCTCAAGCGGGGCGGGGGGACCGGCGGGCACAACGGCCTTCGGTCGCTTCAGGAGCACCTCGGGACGCTCGACTTTCTGCGCGTCCGGATCGGGATCGGGCGCCCCCCGGACGGCGTGGACCCCGCCGACTTCGTCCTGTCCCCGGTGCCGGACGCGTCCCGCGCGTTGTTCGAGGCGGGCGTGGCCGCCGCCGCGGACGCCGTCCTCGACGTCGTCCGGGACGGGTTCGACAAGGCCATGACGCGGTGCAATGCCAGGCGCGTGCCACCCCCCTCCGGCGTTTCCGGCGGAGAGGACACATAACTCCTTGCTCCCGGCGAACGCGACCGGGGGCTCGATCAGCCGAAAGGAGGCAATCGAAGACGATGCAGAAGTATGAGACCGCAATCCTGTTCGAACCCGAACTCCCCGAAGAGCGGCGCAAGGAATTCATCGCGAAACTCGCGGGCGTGATCTCCTCGTTCAAGGGGGAGGTCGTCAAGCAGGACGACTGGGGAATCCGCAAGCTCGCCTACCACATCGCCAAGAAGCCGAACGCGTATTACACGTTCCTCGTCTACTCCGGCGAACGGGGCGTCGTCGAGGAGGTGGAGCGCAACATCAAGATCTTCGACGGGATCCTGCGCTACCTGACCTCGCGCGTCGACGTGGAGCCGAAGCCGGCCGCGGCGGCCCCGGCGGCGCCCGGCACGGCCGCTGCCCCGGAGGGCGGCCCGGCGGGCGCGCCCGCTCCGCCCGTCGCCGAACAGCCCCCGTCCGCGCAGTAGGCGCGGGCGCCAAGGGACCGGAGGCTTCCGATGGTCACATTCAACCGCGTCATCCTCGCGGGCAACCTCGTCCGGGATCCGGAGATCCGGTACCTCCCGTCGGGGCTGTCCGTGACGAGCTTCGCCGTTGCCGTCAACTCCCGCTACAAGCAGAACAACGAGCTCAAGGAAGAGGTGTCGTACTTCGACATCGTCGTCTTCGGCAAAATGGGCGAGAACTGCGCCGAGTACCTCTCCAAGGGGCGGCCGGTCCTCGTCGAGGGGCGGCTCCGCCAGCGCCGCTGGGAGACCGAGGGCGTCAAGAAGAGCAAAATCGAGGTGGTGGCGGACAATGTCCAGTTCCTGGGGAGCCCGCGGGGCGCCGGTGGCGCCCCGGGCGCCGAGGGCGCCGCAGGGAGCCCCGGCGCGGCGCCCGCCGCCGGCGGGCAGGACGACGACATTCCGTTCTGACCGATATCCGACGAATCGACTATAATTCTCAGGAGGCGTGAAAAACGATGAGCACCCCGACGAAACCCCGCACCGGCGGAGGGCGGCCGTACGGCTCCGGCGGACAGAAGAAACGGTACGTGCGGAAGAAGTTCTGCCGCTTCTGCGCGGAGAAGGACCTTCAGCTCGACTACAAGAACGTGTACATGCTCAAGCACTTCGTCTCCGAGCGCGGGAAGATCGTCCCGCGGCGAATCTCGGGGACGTGCGCCAAGCACCAGAGGAAGCTGACCGTGGAGATCAAGAAGGCCCGCATCGTGGCGCTCATCCCGTTCACCGCCACGCAGGTCCGGTAGGGGGAGCCCGATGAAGGTCATCCTGCGCGAAGACGTGGAGAAGCTGGGGAAGGCCGGCGAGATCGTCAAGGTTGCCGACGGGTACGGCCGCAACTTCCTGATCCCGAAGCAGCTTGCCGTCCCGGCCGACATCCGCAACGTCCGGACCCTGGAGCACGAGAGGCGCGTTATCGAGTCCCGGGCGAAGAAGGCCCGGAAGGCGGCCGAATCCCTTGCGGAGAAGGTCGCCGCGGTCTCCCTGACGCTCCCGGCCCGGGCCGGCGAGGAAGGGAAGCTCTTCGGCGCGATCACTTCGCGCGACATCGCCGTCGCGCTCGAGAAGGCGGGGGTCGCGGTGGACCGCAAGCACGTCCAGCTCGCCGAGCCGATCAAGCAGCTGGGCGACTACAAGGTCAAGGTGAAGCTCGGGGCCGACATCGTCCCCGAGATCTCGGTCAGCGTGGTGCCGGAGTAGCCATCCGGCGGGAATCGGGGGAAGGGGGGCGCGTATGGACGGTCCGCGCGTGACGCCTGCGGCGGCGGTCGACGCCACCCCCCTCCGCGTTCCACCGCACAATCTCGAGGCGGAGCAGGGCGTCATCGCCTCCGTCCTCCTCAACAACGACATCATGAACATCGTCCTGGAGGTCCTCCGGCCGGAGGACTTCTACCAGGGCGCCCACCGCACCCTCTTCTCCGCCATGGTGGACCTCTACGAGCGCGGCCGGCCCATCGACCAGCTCACCCTGTCGGCCGTCCTCAGGGACAAGGGCGCGGAGGCGGAGGCCGGGGGGCTGTCGTATCTCTCCGAGCTCGTCCACAACGTCCCGACGACGGCGAACGCGGCGTCCTACGCCCGGCTCGTGAAGGAGAAGTCGATCCTGCGCAAGGCGATCGCCGTCGCGCAGCAGATCTCGACCGCGGCGTTCCAGGGCGTCCCCGAGGTCGACGATTTCCTCGACAGGACCGAGCAGGCGATCTTCGCCATCGCGGAGGACAAGATCAAGCCGTCCTTCTACTCGATGGCCGAGATGGCCAAGGAGTCCATGCGGGAGATCGAGAAGCTCTACGAAAAGAAGGAGCTCATCACCGGGATCCCGTCCGGCTTCCGTGACCTCGACCGGCTGACCGCCGGCTTCCAGAACTCCGACCTCGTCATCGTGGCGGCGCGCCCGGGGATGGGAAAGACGGCGATTTGCCTCAACTTCGCCCTCCACGCGGCGATCAAGCACAAGATCCCCGTGGCGATCTTCTCGCTGGAGATGAGCCGCCAGCAGCTCGCGCTCCGGATGATCTGCTCCGACGCGCGCGTCAACTTCCAGCGGCTGCGCACGGGGTACATCACCCAGGACGAGATCAACCGCCTCGTGGCCTCGGTGGGCCGGCTCTCGGAGGCGCCGGTCTACACCGACGACTCGGGCGTGCTCAACGCCCTCGAGCTGCGGGCGAAGGCCCGGCGCCTGAAGAAGGACAAGAACATCGGGATGGTCGTCATCGACTACCTGCAGCTCATGCGGGGGGCGTCCACCCGGAACTCGTCCGACAACCG